>BNJT01000082.1_pt1:0-60000 | contig 289997 bp, 352 predicted proteins | sample 8540491 | NCBI WGS metagenome assembly BNJT01 (sample SAMD00202455, study PRJDB9452) | human saliva metagenome | host: Homo sapiens | reverse complement strand
ATTTTTTTCCCAAGGTTTTTTTCCTATATTTAAATTTTTCTCTAAAATCCGATTTTTTCCCAATTCCTGATTCTTTTCTAAATCCGGGTTCTTTTTCCGGCTCCGGATTCTTTTCTACTTCCAGATTTTTTTCCAGAAAATACTTCGCTATGGCATAGTGTGTATTTGGCGGTGTACAGATATGCACGGCGTCAAGATTTTCCAAAGGAATATCCCGATAATCCGCATAGCTGTTTGCAATACTCCATTTCCTGGCAAAAGGAGGCGAGAGCCGCCTCCTCGTTTCCGCAAATTGCCACGATATCCTGTCCTGCCGCTCGCAATGCTGCAGCATGGACATCCGCAATAAATCCTGTTCCGATTATTCCTACTCTCATCTTTACCCCTTTAACTCCTGCATACGACGATTGGCCTTCTCATAGATTTCTTCGGGATCTTCTCCGATAAAGTAAACTCTCCCTTTTCATAAAGAATCTTTCCGTTTCACCATGGTGAGCTCTACATTTTTGCTTACTGCCGCTATAGACGATATTTTTTTCACAATGGAATTCACGGGCTGCATATTTGGCTGATGAAGGTCCAGCACACAAAGATCCGCAAGCTTACCTTCGGAAAGACAGTCCGCATCTGTAAAGTCCCATACAATGCGCTCCGTTCACACAGGCCATTTTCAAAACCTCTTCCGCGGAAACTACACTTGCATCCTCTTCCCGTATCCTGGCAAGTCCGGTAACCAGAAACATTTCTCGGAACATATCCAGGCAGTTGTTGCTCGCCGCACCATCCGTACCGATTGCCATGGGAATCCCTCTTTTAGGAGTTCAGCTGTTCTGGGCACACCGCTTGCCAGCTTCATATTGGAGCCCGGGTTCGTAACAACCGTCATGCCTCTCTTTTTGAAAATGTCCATGTCTTCATCACTTAAGTAAACGCAGTGGTATCCGCCTCCGCCGTAGTTCAGCATACCGAGAGCGTCCATAAGGGCAGTCGGAGTCATGCCGTATCGTTCAAGACACCCTTCCACCTCTCCCTTTGTCTCGGAATTGTGGGTAAATACCGGTGCCTTAAACTCTTCCGAAATTTTTTTGCTATGCCTTCCATTAATTCTTTTCGAAGTCGTGTATTCCGCATGGAATCCAAGCCGATAGGAAACAAGGGGATGAAAGGCATTGTATTTCTGATAGCAGTCCCGCATTTCTTCCAAAGAAAAAAATTGAAATTGCTTAAACCGGAAAGCAAAACGGTGCGAAATCCCGTATCTACGGCAAGGCGCGCCATTTCCTCCGGATGAAAAATACATATCAAAAGAGGCCGTGATACCTGAGCTTAAATACTCAAGAATTGCAATCTTCGAAAAGGAATAAATGTCCTCTCTCGTGAGCTTCGCCTCCATGGGAAAGACCTGTTTCGAAAGCCAGTCCCATAGGGGAGGTCATCCGCATAGGAGCGAAGGAAAGTCATGGCAGAGTGGGTATGCGCATCCTTAAAACCGGGAAGAATGAGATTCCCTTTTTAGGTCGATTTCCCGTTCAAAACTTGCCTGTATATCTTTTTCTCTGCGGGCCGATGTAGCTGATTCGCTCCTTTTTCCGTCCAGAGCTCTCCCTCTATGATTTCCATATTGTCCTGCATAGTCAAGATTCTTGCATTATAAAAACGAATTCCCATAGCCATCCCTTCCTTGTTTTCTATGCATTTATGTTTCTTAGCCTTTTCATTATTCTTAACAAGTGGCGCAGGCGAAGCCTGAGACATCTTGTTTCATCTTGTTTGACGCTTCTACGTTTTCTCTTCTTGCTTTTCTTTTCTTGTTTTTTTCTCTTGTTTCTCTTCGAGCCTTCTCTTTTCGTTATCTCTTATCGCTTTTACCGCTTACCCTTATCGTAAGTCTCCCCCAAAGCTCTTGGTGCTCTATTCAACTTCGAGAAGAAAATCAAAAGCAGCAAGGTCAAGATATAGGGCAGTGTCATAGCCAGATCCGAGTAGCTGCTTGGCATCTGCATCTTCTGCACCAGAAAAATATCCGCCGGAACGGGCAAAGCCGAAGAGCAGGCAGGAAGCCAGAGTCGGTAAAGATGGTCCAGTTTCCGAAAGATAAGTGGCCGCAATGGACAAGATAGCCATAGCCCACGAAAAATTGCGGAAGAAAAAGTTTCCGGAAATGGAATAAGCAAAGCAAATGCCCGCAAGACCGGAAAGAGCTCCGGAAAAACATTACCGCAATGGTACGGGTTTTGACTCACACTCTCTCCTGCCGCATCCAAGGCATGCGGATTGTCTCCGCAAGCTCGAAGGTTCATTCCATAACGAGTCTGATAAAGAATGTACCAGCATACAATCGCCATCTAGAAATAATCAAAACTTCAAAAGGATAAATGTCTTTAAAAAAACGCGCCCAAAACAGGGAATTGAGAAAGTCCCCGGGCACTGTGAACTTTATCCGAAACACTCAGCACAAACTTATCGGATGCCGCATGGAAAAAGTCCCTTGTTAAGAGCCTTACAAAGATAAGCGGTTAAGGACATGGCCAAAAATATTCAGCACCACGCCGCTGATAACCTGATTTGCCTTTCATCCGAATACATAGCAAGGCATGAAGAGAGGAATAGAGGGCCCCACCCAATACCGCAAAGAATATCGCCGCATAAAACTGCGTAGTTGCGTTTCCGATTCCGAGATTCATCATAATGACCGCTGCGAGTGCTCCTGTAAAGCTCCCATACCCTGAAAACCTTCCAGAGCGAGGTTTGTGATTCCGCTTTTCTCACTGTAAATTCCACCTACAGCCATGATAAAAAAAGCGGAAGAGAAAAAGGACAGTCCGTCAATAATGATTCTTTCCATTATACTTTCCCTCCTTCCTTCTTCTTTCGCTCTTCCATTTCCTGCTTTTTCCCTTATTTACAAGGTAGCGAATATAGGCATTGCAAGCAGAGAAAAGAAGAATGATACCGGTGATTACGGAAGCAATCTCGGACTCAAGGCCTGATGCGGAGTTCATATAGGTACTTCCCTTGCTTAAGATGGTAATAAAAAAAGAGAAGAACACGATTCCGATAGGATTGCTGTTTCCAAGAAGGGCTACCGCAATAGAGTCAAATCCCATACTCGGCAAAACTCTTGGCTGGATAGAGCCGAAATAGCCAAGATAATAGCTGACACCGGCAAGGCCTGCAAGCGCACCGGAAAGCGCCATAGTCAGTACCAGATTCTTTCCCACGGAATACCGGCATAGCGGGAAGCCTTCTTGCTGAAGCCCACACTCTTAATCTCAAAGCCGAAGCAGGTTCTGTCCAGGACAAACTGAATCAAAAAGCGCAACAAGCAGTGCCAAAACTATCGCAAGCGGAATGTCAATTTTCAAATTTCCTACAAGCGTATCCATAAGAGTCAGACGGGAAGCCGCTGAAACCGGCTTGGACTGTCTGGAGGTCGGATTCACAAAATAGGTATTGATGAAAAATGCGATAACATACTGCGCAATATAGTTCACCATAATGGTAGAAACTACCTCGTTAATATTAAAGCGATGCTTTAGAACTCCTACAAATGCGCCCAGCGCCATACCGACAAGAATACCGATAAGAATCACAAGAGGTTTGGCTATTCCGGCTGGCAGGTTGCTGTATCCTATAAATACGGAGCTCACAAAGCCCGCAGTGAGCATTTGTCCGGCTACCCCGATATTAAAAAGCCCCGCACGAAGCGCAACAGCAACGGCAAGTGAAGCAAAAATCATCGGTGTCCAGGCATTTAAGAAGCTGCAAAAATCTGTCAGGATATTCTTATAGCCTGCATAGCTTTCCTTTGGTAAAATACCGGAACCTTGGAGTAAATTCATATACGCAATTAAGGGGTTCTTTCCCTGTAAAAGAATGATTACCGCACCGGCAAAAAGGCTTAAAACAATAGCAAATATGGGTATTGTGATATTCTGCGTTTTTTTCCTGCCCAAGAAGCCTAAGCAGCAGACTCTTTCCCTTCGTCTTACTGTTTTTCATGTTTTACCCCCATCATAAACTCTCCTACCTGATTTGTGCTAAGCTCCTTCGCATCGGCAATCTTTTGCATTTCTCCATTGTAAATAACCCCGATTGTATCTGCACAGTTCATGATTTCATCAAGCTCAAGAGAAATCAGGAGAATCGCCTTTCCGGCATTTCTCTCCGCAATAATCTGCTTATGGATGTTCTCGATAGCACCGATATCGAGGCCTCTCGTAGGCTGCACAAAAAAATCATCAGCTCTGAATCGAGCTCTATTTCTCTTCCGATAATGGCCTTCTGTTGGTTTCCACCGCTCATGGAACGCACAATCGTCTGACAGCCCTGTCCGGAACGAATATCATACTTTGCGATAAGCTCTTCTCCATTTTCCCGAATTGCCTTGTGAGATAATATCCCTTTCTTGGAAAAACGCTCATTCCTATAGGTCTTTAACACAAGGTTGTCTTCCAAAGAGAAATCCATCACAAGCCCTACATCCTGTCTATCCTCCGGAATATAGGAGATTCCTTCCAGAATTCTCTTTCGTATGCTTTCCAAGCTGATGTCTTTGCCGTTTAAGATAAGCTTCCCTTCGGAAATCTTCACAAGCCCTGCTATCGCATCCGCAATTTCAATCTGTCCGTTTCCGGCAACACCGGCAATCGCAAAGACTTTCTCCGCTTCGAATGGAGAAGCTGACATTTCTCACAACGGAGAAGCCGTCCCGATTTTTCACCGTAAGATTCTCTACCTGAAGAACCGTCTTTCCGTATTTTGGATCCGGCTTTTCCACCGTAAAGTTCACCTCACGGCCAACCATAAGATTCGCCATGGTCTTTGCCGAAGTCTCCTGAACATCCAATATATCAATAAGCTTTCCCCTATTTAAAATTGCGCAACGATCCGCCACCTGCTTGATTTCCGCGAGCTTATGCGTAATCAAAATAATGGTCTTTCCCTTATCTCTAAGCCCCCGAATAATATCTAAAAGGAAGGTGATTTCCTGGGGTGTCAGTACCGCGGTCGGCTCATCAAAAATCAGAATTTCAGCCTCTCGATAAAGCATTTTCAGAATTTCTACACGCTGCTGCACGGAAATACCTACATTTTCAATGATATCCTTGGGATTGACTTCCAGTCCGTATTTTTCAGAAAGCGCAGCAACCTTTGCCTCCGCTTTCTTTAAATCCACATACGGCAAAAAGCCCAGCCTTTTATCCCTTGAAGGCAAGCCCAGGATGATATTTTCCGTAATGCTATAGTTCTGTATCAGCTTAAAGTGCTGATGAACCATACCGATATTCAATTTACTTGCATAGCTTGGAGAACTGATATTTTCCTTTTTCCCTCTAATCCAAATCTCTCCCTCATCAGGCTCATACATACCGAAGAGCATGCTCATAAGGGTGGATTTTTCCGGCACCGTTTTCTCCCAAAAGAGCAAATATCTCTCCTTTTTTTATCCCTAAGGAGACATCATCATTTGCCACGATTCCCGGAAAACGCTTGGTGATGTGCTTCATCTCAACAATATATTCGGACATGCTGTTTCCTCTCTATCTCGATGGACGAGATCGACACGCTTTATGTACATTATAATAAGACAGCTGTCCGGCAGGAATATCCTTCTTACCGGGCAGCCGCCCCTACAGCTTATTCTTTTACTTTAAGCCTGTGAAATCATCCGGTGTCATGTTGTTAAAGTTCGCAGCAGGAACAATCTCCCCGCTCTGCACCTTCTTGTACACATCAGCAAGTTTCTCCAGTGTCTCTGCGGAAAGCTGCTGTCTTCCATCAGCACTTACATAGCCGGTAGAATCGGTATCTGCACCAAGAAGCGCATTTTCCCCCTTAAAGCTTCCGTCAAGAACCTTCTCGAGCTGCTTCTCCACGTTGGAGTGCATAACCTTAAGAACGGAAGTTAAGATAATGTTCTTGTCGCCGTTAGCTCCGTCATCATACTGGTCAACGTCGCATCCGATAACCTGTGCATCTCCCGCTTCCTTCACAGCGGTAAATACACCGTTTCCGGATCCGCCTGCTGCAACAAGCATGATGTCAACACCCTGATCAAGAAGTGCCTTACCAACTACCTTACCGGTTGCTTCATCGGAGAAGTTTCCGATATAGTTTCCGCCAACATTGGCATTGGTTACATCCGTTCCTGCATAAGAAGGAATCTCTACATATTCAGCCTTTGCCTCATACTTTGCCTTTGCATAGTTTACGCCGGACATGAAGCCGTACTGATAGTTTACGTTAGATGGATAAGCGATACCGTTAACTACGGCAACCTTTCCGCTCTTCGTCTCTAAAGCTGCTGCAATTCCTGCGAAGAAGCCGCTCTCCTGCTCCTTAAACTGCATAGCGTAAACATTGTCAAGGGATACTTCCTGTCCGTCAGCATCTACAGGATAGGAGTCCACTAAGATAAACTTTGTATCGGGGTTATCCTTTGCGATTGTTCCGATTCCTGCAAACTGGAATCCGCAGCAAACCAAAACATCATAGTCGGCCACGATATCGTTTACAGCCTGCATAACAGCTGCTGTATCTCCTGTTTCCTCACGAACGGGAGTCACTGTCGCATCCGGGTGCTTCTCAATAAAGCTTAAGATACCGTTGTAGTTATCCTGGTTAAAGCTTCCGTCATCTACTCCGGAAGGGCTGGAAACGATGGCAATCTTTAAGCCCTTCTTCTCCTCGCCGTCCTTTGCCGCTTCTCCCTCAGCAGCTGCCTTAGTTGCATTCTCTCCTTGAGCGGCAGTGGTGGACTTCGCCGCACCGGATGCACCGCAGCCTGCCAACAGGGATGCTACGAGCACAAGACCTGTCAGAACTTTCCAAGTTTTTTTCATAATTCTTTCCTCTCCTTTAAAAAAAGTTTGCATACGAAAAGTTTCTTTCTCTTCTTTCATTGAAATCCCTCTCGTACAGGTTTAGCTTTTTATGAGTATCGCAGGGCTCTTTTTCCCTACGCTATCTCCATAATTTCTTTTACTCTATAACCCGTTCCGGAAAAAGCCTTCTTCAAGGATTCCGTGTAAGGTGCTCTTAAGATTCCTCTCTCCGTAATGATTGCCGTGATCAAACTGTTATCCGTTACATCAAATGCGGGGTTATAGCATTTTACAGAGGAAAGCGCCATAGGCTTTTCATAGAACTTGCTCTTAATTTCTTCCGGGTTTCTCTCCTCTATTACAATATCTTCTCCCGTTTTACAGTTAAAGTCGATGGTGGAGCTCGGTCCCAAAAACATAGAAGGGATTCCGTAATGCTTTGCAAGAATAGCTACTCCGCTCGTTCCGATTTTATTGGCAGCGTCTCCATTTGCCGCAACTCGATCACAACCCACGAGGCAAGCCTGCACCCAACCGTTTTTCATGACAATACTTGCCATATTGTCACATATTAAGGTCACATCTATACCTCCCTGCTCGAGTTCATAAGAAGTAAGCCTTGCTCCTTGTAAAAGCGGTCTTGTCTCATCGGAAAAGACATGGAAATTCATTCCTCTTTCCTTTCCGAGGAAGAGCGGGCCGAGGGCCGTTCCGTACTTGGAAGTAGCCAAGGGACCTGCATTGCAATGCGTTAAAATCCCGTCACCGTCCTTTAACAAAGAAAGTCCGTACTCGGAGATGGCCTTTACATTGCGGCATCTTCCGCCTGAATTTTTCTACTCTCTTCTCTTAATAAGGGAAACCATCTCCTTAGGGCTTTTGGAAGTGTTTGCCCTTACCAGCTCTTCCATGCGATAAAGTGCCCAGCTTAAGTTTACGGCTGTTGGCGGGAAGAATTCAGATACGCTACATTCTCCTTAAACTTCTTATAAAAAGCCTCTCCCGAATCCGCCTGAATCTGCTTTGCCAAAATAAAGATACCGTAAGCCGCGCAGATTCCGATTGCCGGTGCACCGCGTACCTTTAGTTCAAAGATGGCATCATAGATTGCCTTTGCATCTCCCAGTTCCAAAAAACTCCTTCTTTCCCGGAAGTGCGGTCTGGTCTACAATCACAACCGCAGACTCATCCTCATTTAAACGAACATTCTCAATTCCGGAAAGTAATTCTACAATTTCTTCCTCTTTTAAACTGTCCTGCCCCATTTCTTTTTCCCTCCTGCATTTCCTATACAAGTATCACAGAGTGGCTTTTTTTATCAAGAAAACCGGCTCCAATATATCCCTATTCTATATATATTGCTGTATCCGTCTTCCTATTCCATAAACGCTCTTCTTATGCTTTTCACCATACGCTGAATGGCTTCCGTAACAAGCTCTCTAAAGCGGGGGGCTGCCTGATCGGCCACGATCTTCACATCATCATCACTAAGAGGCTCTTTGGAAAGTCCGGCTCCCAGGTTGGAGATGCAGGAAATACCGCAAACCCGCATACCGCAGTGCCGTCCGGCAATCGCTTCACAAGCTGTACTCATTCCTACAGCATCCGCTCCTAAAATATGTGCCATTTTCACTTCTTGCGGTGTCTCAAAACTCGGACCGCTAAACTGCATATATACACCTTCTCTAAGAGAAAGTCCCTGTTCCTTGGCAACAGCAAGAATGTCCTTACGAAGCTCTTTGTCATAAACCTCCGACATATCCGGAAAACGCAAACCGAGCTCCTCGGCATTTGCTCCGATTAAAGGATTCGGAACGGAGTAGAGAATATGGTCGGTAAGGAGCATAAAGTCTCCCGCCTGATATGCCGGATTTGCAGAACCGCAGGCATTCGTCAAGAAAAGAATCTCCGCGCCCATAAGGTGCATAAGTCTTGCAGGAAGTACCACATCTTCCATGGCATAGCCTTCATAGTAATGCACTCTACCTTGCATGATTACGACAGGCACCGATTCGATATGTCCAAAAACAAATCTGCCCTTGTGTCCGCTTACCGTAGAAACCGGAAAATCCGTAATATCATGGTAGTCGATACTTGCTTCTATCTCGATTCTTTCTGCAAAGTCTCCCAGTCCCGATCCTAGAACCAAGGCGAGATGAGGGCGAAACGGAATCTTATCCTCGATACTCTTATAGCATCTCTCCAGCCTTTCATAAAGCTTTGTCATCTCTTACTCCTCTCTAAAAAACAATTTCCTGCTCCCTGCGCCGTCCTTCCTTGAAACCCGTTTTATGGAAAGACAGCACAAGGTATGCAGGGCATCTTCACTTCTTATTGATCATCCTTTTCAATTAGTCCTATAGTAACTGAAAAAGACCATTTTAAAAAGCAATATCTGTTCTATCGGATTATCCTGTATTTTTTTAATGGATAAATATTTTCTATAAGTCTCTCCACTAGTACGATAATGCAATAATTACAGCTATTCTTTCATGTTATACTGTTTTTAGATTTTTATGAATTATGTCATGCCCCTATCAGGGCGAAGGAGGGAAAATGAATTTTAAAGCAGAGAGGATTCACATCGCTATTGCCGGTGGAATCATCGGAATCATCTCGGTAGGCCTGGTGCTGCTGGGAAATCCTGCCAACATGGGATTTTGTTTGGCTTGTTTCATTCGAGATACGGCAGGCGGACTGGGACTCCACAGAGCGGAGCCAGTGCAGTATATCCGTCCGGAAATCATCGGTCTTATTCTCGGCTCCATGGCTCTTTCCATGGCAAGAGGAGAGTTCTCCCCCAGAGGCGGTTCTTCTCCCGTCACACGCTTTTTTATCGGTTTTTTTGTCATGATCGGCTGTCTGATGTTTTTAGGCTGCCCTTTCCGCATGGTACTTCGTCTCGCAGGAGGAGACTTCAATGCCATTGTGGGACTTTTCGGTTTCGTTGCGGGAATTGTAGTCGGTGTATTCTTCTTAAAGAGAGGCTACTCGCTAAAGAGAACCTATAAGCAAAATAAAGGAGAGGCTTTGGCTTTACCCGCTGCACAGATTGTTCTTCTTATTCTTGTATTTGTCGCTCCCACTTTTATCTTTTTTACCGCTGAAGGCCCCGGGGCAAAGCACGCTGCAATCCTTGTTTCTCTTCTTGCAGGACTTATCGTTGGTGCATTGGCACAGTACACCAGACTTTGCATGGTGGGAGGCTTCCGCGATATTATTCTTTTCCGTGAGCCAAAGCTTTTAATCGGATTCTGTATGATTTTTTTGTTACCGCCTTAATCGGCAATCTTATTTTTGGAAAGTTCCACCCCGGATTCCTTGAGCAGCCCGTTGCACATAACGACTCTTTATGGAATTTCCTGGGTATGTTTCTTGCCGGTTTTGGTTGTTGTCTCCTTGGAGGCTGCCCGCTTCGTCAAATGGTTATGACCGGAGAAGGAAACACCGACTCAGCTATCACTTATCTCGGCCTTTTGGTAGGTGCAGCGTTCTGCCATAACTTCGGCCTTGCCGCATCCGGAAAGGGCCCGACTGAGAAACGGAAAAAAATCGCTGTAATTGTCGGTCTTGTTGTTTTACTTGTAATTGCCGCAGCAAATACATTTTTTTAAGAAAGAGTCCACAGGGACAGAAAGGAGCTAACAGATGATTGATGCAAGAGGACTTTCCTGTCCGCAGCCTGTTATTCTGATTAAGAATGCCGTAGAAAAAACACATGAGGCACAGTATACTCTTTTAACCGATAATATGGCCTGTGTGGAAAATGTTTCCCGCTTTGCCAATTCTGCGGGCTACGATGCGGAATACAAGAAAGAGAACGATGAAGAGTTTTTAGTAACTCTCACAAGGAAATAATATGTTAAGAGAATATATTGCTACATTTCATAGCCATTTTGGGGCAGTGCGTTTTCATAGAGAAAAGCTGAAGGAAGGGAAAAAATGCTCTCCTGCAGCCGGTCCCCAGAGACCTTAGCTCTTCCTGCGGAACAGCCGTACGTTTTTCAAGAGGATAAGGGAAAGGCGGATTCCTTCTCTATCTCTGATCCCCACGGGGAAATCGAGCAGGTTGTAGAGATTCTGGAAACAGGATATAAGATCTGTTACTCTGAATTGGATTAGTTTAAAATGAGAGATATCACAGATTTTTTGAGAGATACTCGTTAACGCTGTCGCTCATGCTACATGAGCGATAGATAATAAGTTAAAAAAGAGAGGCTCATGTACCGACCCCCAAAAAAAGCTAGACCTAAAAATCTAATGATTGGGAGGTAGGTACACATCATGCCTCTCTCTTTTTTATAATGGAAATACTAAGCCTGTTTCGATTTTATTCCGAATCCTTTTCTGTCTCCGGAATCTTATCCCAGTCTATATTCTTCATTTTTTCTACAAGCTCTTCTATTGTATTTGCCTTTACTTCGACTCTCTTTACCGTCTCTTTTTTTCACTTTTTCTTTTCTTCCGACTTGTCTGCAATTTTTCTTATCTTTTTTTCTGCAGCTTGCTTCTTCTCAAGACGCTTTTCTTCCAGCTTCTCCGTCTCTCTCTTCTTTGCTTTCTCTGCAGCTATCCGCTTTGCAGACTTAGAGCTCTTTTCGAGACTCGCAATAAGCTCCGTAGAGCCGTCCTCCTTTAACTTAAGAGCAATATCCTTTATGTCTGAGGTATTGGTCTTTCCGCTACCGTTGTCCTCACCAAGTCCGAGAGAAGCCTTCAGCATATCCTTCATGGTTTTATCGATGATATAGAGCTGTTTCTTTTCAAAGGCTTTTATCAGTAGCCATTTTTTTCAATTTCTTCATTTGTCAGCACAATGGTGAACTCTTTATTGGTCTTTTTTGCCAAATAATTGTTCTCCATGCCTTTCTCCGAAATTCGGAAATCGACATTTTTACGGCTTTTTCTTAGCTTGGCAAGATAATCCTTCGCCTTATCGGAAAGCTGATCCTCAGGAGTGAGTGCTTCCTTTTTTTCTCCGTCTTTTTTTATTTGCCACGGAGGATAGGCTAAGTTTATCCGTTTTTAAATCTCCGCTTACCGGAACCTGTTCAGTGGCCACTTCCTTGTCTGCCGCATTCTTAGAAACCGAGGAGCTTCCCTTCTTCTCCGCCTCTTTCTTAGTATGTCCAAAAATCTTGTTTTGATAGGACTCGCCTATCCCTTTTTACATTTGGTAACATATTACCTCCTTTATTGCCAATACCGAAATCCGTATTTCGTTTATCCAAAACACCGAATTCGGCATGCATTTTTGCCTGCAACACCCCTATTTCTTCTTCTCTTATAAAATAATCGGCATAAAAACAAAAGACTATAAGTCTTTTTACTAACTTATAGCCCAAAAAAATCTATTTTTTTATTTTTTTACAAGCCTCTCCAAAGCAAAAGCTCCCCATAGCAGAGATAAAAGGGGAATCAAAAGCTTAAATTTTGTCTTTTTTGTCTTATGCCGAAAAAGACGCATGGCAAAAAGCGCTCCAAAAGCTCCTCCTAAAACCGCCAAAAGAAGAAGCAGTCTTTCCGAAATTCTCCACTGATTATGGATTGCCCTGTATTTGTCCAGTCCATAGAGAAAGAAGCTTAAGAGATTTAGAATCCAAAGATAGGCACTTCCAATAGTAAAAAAATATTGATAAATCCACTAAAATTCCTCTTCTTCTCTCTCTTCCCTTTTTCTCCCTGATCTTCTCTGCAATCTCGCAGATATTCATTGCCGTCAAAAAGAGCTCTATAAGCATCACCAAAAAAGTGCCGGCTTAAGTAGGGTAAGCACTCCCTTGTTTCGTTCTCTTTTTCGCCTCTTTCATGCCTTCCATAAGAATCAGGAGTCCTGTCAAATTACCTAAGTGGACTATATTCCGGTTAATCTGTCGATTCTCCTCCAGGAGTTCTTCCATAATTTTCTTTTTATTCATCTTCTTTTCCTTCTGTTTTTGTACTCAAAGCTTTTAGCATAATCCTTTCCATATCCTCCGCCTCAAAGGCATAGGCTCTCGCATTTTCCACACGGACTCGCAGGAAACTGTCGGAAAAGGAATAACCGTCTCGTAAAGACAAAAGTAACATGATTACCGCACCATGCGTAATGATTAGAATATTATTATCTTTCTCTCCGTCCAGTTCAGCCAAAGAAAGTCTTCTTTTTCATAATCTTATAGGCAGAGAAAAAGCGGTCCAATACATCCTGATAGGATTCTCCCCGAGTATCCTTCGCTCACGCTTATTTTCTTCCCACTCGGAAAGTTCTTGCGGGTACATGGCCTTTGCCTCCAGCCAGCTTTTTCCCTCGCAAATCCCAAAGTTCATTTCCTCCAGTCCGGAAACAGCTTCTACCGGAACACGAAGACGAGCTCCCACAATTTCCGCAGTCTCTTTTGCTCTTTCCAAGGGACTGGTAAAAATGTGAGTAATAGTTCCCCCTTTTCCCACAACCTGTCGTTCTAAATAGCCGGCGAGAGAATGAGCCTGTCGAATACCGTTTTTCATTTAAGGGGATATCAGTACTGCCCTGAATTCTTCGCTCCACATTCCAATCTGTTTCTCCATGTCGCGCCATAAAAAAATACGCACAGACCTTCTCCCCCTTTCCGCTTAGTTTTATGAATTTTTAGGCTAAATTCCCTTTTAGTCCCCGTAAATCTTAAAAGTAATTATTTCTTTATCTTCTCTGCAATTTCTCTTGCCACAAAAATGCCGGATGCGGAGGCATGGGAAAGGGAATGGGTTACTCCTGAACCGTCCCCTATAACATAAAGACCTCTGCAATTCGATTCCAAATGCTCATCCAGTGCCACTTCCATGTTATAGAACTTGACCTCTACACCGTAGAGCAAAGTGTCTTCATTTGCCGTACCGGGTGCAATCTTATCCAAAGCATAAATCATTTCCATGATACCGTCCAAAATACGCTTTGGCAGTACCAGACTTAAATCTCCCGGCTGTTGCCTGCAGTGTAGGCTGCACCAGTCCCTCTTCAATACGCTTCTGATTACTTCTTCTTCCTCTTACAAGGTCTCCGAAGCGTTGCACAATCACGCCTCCTCCCAGCATATTGGAGAGACGCGCAATACTTTCTCCGTAACCGTTACTATCCTTAAAGGGCTCAGAGAAATGCTTTGCCACAAGAAGTGCAAAATTGGTATTTTCCGTATGCTTCTCTTCCCCTTCATAGCTGTGTCCGTTTACGGTTACTATGCCGTTCGTATTTTCATTAACTACGATTCCGTTCGGATTCATACAGAAGGTTCGTACATTATCCTCAAAAAGCTCCGTCCGATACACAATCTTACTTTCATAGAGCTCATCGGTTAAGTGAGAGAAAATAACGGCGGGAAGCTCCACTCTGACACCGATATCCACTCGGTTGGACTTTGTCGGAATACCCAAATCATCACAAACCGACTCCATCCACTTGCTGCCGGATCGTCCTACGGAAACAATACATTTCTTAGCGTAGAATTTTTCCTTTTTTGTGTGTAGAACAAAGCCGTCACAGTCCGTCTTGGAGGGCATTGCCTCAGCCTTAGTCTTTTCCTCTCCTGAAGCTTTTTGTCTCCCGTCTTCCGAGAATTTCGATTTTTTTCAACCGCCGTGTCGAAATTGAAAATCCACTTCTTCTTTCAGCTTCGCATAGAGATTTTCCAAAACCACATAGTTTGATATCCGTTCCCAAATGACGAACGGAGGCATCGAGAAGCTTCAAGCGATTCTGCATACAAAGCTTCTTGAACTTGGTTCCGGCAGTAGAGAAAAGTCTGGTGCCTTCTCCTCCGTTTTCCATATTGATCTCATCAACATATTTCATTAGTGAGAGGGCTTCTTCTTTTCCTATATATTCGTATAGAGTGCCGCCAAAATCGTTTGTAATATTATATTTTCCGTCGGAAAATGCACCTGCTCCGCCAAAGCCGCTCATGATTGAACAGCTCTTGCAGGAAATACAGCTTTTAATCTTCTTTCCGTCTATGGGACAATGTCTTTTTTTCCAGGCTGTGCCCTGCCTCTAACACAACAACAGAAAGAGCGGGATCCTTTTTTTCAGCTCATAGGCTGCATAAATTCCTCCGGGTCCCGCACCGACGATGGCTACATCATAGTTTTTCATTTGCCCTCCATGTTTTCTAACACGCAATGAGTAAATATTTACAAGCTAGTTTAGCAAATTTTTTCTCTTTTTGCATAGGAACTTAAACTGACAAAAATCTTTACTCTATTTTACTTTGAGGAAATAATCTCTTGGAAAAACGGATTAAAAAAATACCGTGCTGAAATTGCACGGTATTTTCTAATGCTTTATTTTACATTAACTGTAAGAAAAGCTCTTTAATTTCCTCAAACTTCGGATCTCTCGGGTTTCCGGGTCTGCAAGCATCATCCATTGCGGACTGAGATAAGAAATCCACATCCTCCGGCTTTACGATATTCTTTAAATCCTTTGGAATTCCTACATCCTCAGCAAGCTTCTTAACAGCATCGATAGCTGCCTTCTGGTACTCTTCCTTACTCATGTTCTCTGTACCGGGAACGCCCATAGCCTTGGCTACATCTCTTAACTTCTCTCCTACAGCTTCCTTATTGTATTCCATAACGGTAGGAAGAATGATCGCGTTAGCTACACCGTGCGGTGTATCATAAAAGAGCACCTAAGCCGTGTGCCATGGAGTGCACAATACCCAGACCGCAGTTGGAGAAAGCCCATACCGGTAAGGTACTGGCCAAGTGCCATACCCTCTCTTCCCTCAGCCGTGTTTTCTACTGCACCGCGAAGAGACTTTGCAATAAGTTCAATCGACTTTAAGTTAAACATATCGGTGATGATATTTGCACCCTTAGTGGTATAGCCCTCGATAGCATGAGTAAGAGCATCCATACCGGTAGATGCGGTAAGCCCTTTAGGCATGCTGGACATCATGTCGGGATCCACGAAAGCTACAACGGGGATATCATGCGGGTCTACACAAACGAACTTTCTCTTCTTTTCTACATCAGTGATAACATAGTTAATGGTTACTTCTGCAGCGGTTCCGGCGGTTGTCGGAATAGCAAATATAGGTACGGACGGCTTCTTTGTAGCGGAAAGTCCCTCTAAGCTTCTTACATCTTCAAACTCAGGGTTAGCAATGATAATACCGATAGCTTTTGATGTATCCATGGAGGAACCGCCACCGATAGCGATGATATAATCTGCACCGGACTTCTTAAATGCAGCTACACCGTTCTGTACATTCTCAATAGTCGGGTTTGCCTTAATATCGGAATAGATTTCATAGGACAGGCCTTCCTTATCCAGTAAATCTGTTACCTTCTTTGTTACATTAAACTTGATTAAATCCGGATCGGAACAAACAAAAGCCTTCTTGAAGCCGCGTCCTTTGCTTCTTCTGTCACGCTTAAGATTGCGCCTTTTTCCATGGTAAGATACTTCATTCAGTACAATTTTGTTAGCCATAATTATCCTCCTTATACAACGCCCTTTTGCAGCATAATGTTTCCATAAAGTGCTTTTTCCGAGGTTGCAATAATCAAATAGGAAGCCTTTGCTTTTTCATAAAAGGCAAAACGCTCAACACTACCGATTACATTTTCCCTGGAATCATACTTTGATACTATCTCCTTAAACTCATCCCAAATGGGGGTAGCCACCGTATCTCCCGGCACCTTCTCCATAATGCTCACCGGACGCTCTGTGTAAGTGTCCAGCGGGAAAAGCTGTAAAACAGCATCCAAAAATCTCACATACACCGTGTCCGTCCATTCTTACGATATGCGCATTTTCTCCTACTGTGTGTGTCGGAAAGTTTCCGTCTGCAATAAGTAGCTTATCGGAATGTCCCATTTCACATAAACGCTTCAATAATTCCGGAGAAAGAATGGCAGGGTATACCTTTTAACATTTTATATTCCCCTTCTTTTCCTTTTGACAAACGAGGTATCACGGAAATGTAATACCTCGTTTGTAAAGTGCTCTTATTCAAATATCGTGCTTAGTCGCATGATATTTCATTCATAACCGATATCGCTCGCAAAGCGTGCAATTCTTAACAAGTGGCGCAGGCGAAGCCTGAGACAGCTTGTTTACTCATAAAGACATGGAGCGATCTTCTCGTCTGCCATATTGTCCTTGTTGTACCAAAGAGCGCCAGTATCTACATCGGAAACGGACTCACCCTTTGCTGCCTTAACTGCAAGCTCAACTGCCTTGTAGCCGATCTGTACGGGATCCTGAGTAACGGAACCTGCAAATAAACCGTCTCTGATAGCCTGTAACTGCTTGCTTCCTGCGTCGAAACCAACTGCAACTACCTTACCCTCGCCGATCTTGTCCAGACCTTCGTTAGCTGTGATAATAGCGTTTGCTGCGAACTCGTTGGAACCGTAGATAGCGATGAGGTCGGACTTCTCCAAGATAGCGGAAGCAACTGCTGCTCCGTCTGCGTCCTTAACTTCTGCGGGGATACCTACATCGATGATAACCTTAGCACCGGACTTCTCGTTCTTTAAGCTGTCATGTCCCTCTACGGATACCTTATCAGCACCGATGAGTTCTGTCATAGCCTCAACAAATCCCTTTGTTCTCTCCACGATAGACTGAGAGTTGGACTCCTGCGCTACTACACCGATTCTTACAACATCTGTTGCACCTTCAATCTTATCCTTAATTAAAGCATAAGTTTCTTTTGCAGCAAGCTTTCCTGCCTCATAGTTGTTGGTGGAAGCGTTTGCCTTAATAGCGCCTTCCGGAGCATCAGGAACACCGGAGTCGAATCCGATGATAGGAATATTCTTATCCATAGCGTTCTGGATAGAACCGATACAAGCCTTGGTATCGAGCGCTGCAAGACAGATTGCTGTCGGCTTCTGTGCAATAGCTGCATCCAAGTACTCAACCTGCTGAGCAATAGCGGACTCGTTGTCCGGTCCCTGGAAGGAAACCTCTGCATTGAACTCACTTCCTGCCTGCATAGCGCCCTTCTCTACTGCCTTCCAGAACTGGTGCTGGAAGCCCTTAGCGATAACGTTGATCTTCATTGCTTCACCGTCAGCTGCCTTTTCCTCAGTCTTTTCTTCCTTTGCTGCTGCAGTTGTTCCCTCTGCTGCCTTTGTTCCCTCAGACTTAGCTGCGGAACCTCCGCATGCTGCGAGAGACAGAGCCATTACGCCCGCCAGTGCAACTGCCATGATTCTTTTTTTCATTTTTCTTTCCTCCTTAAACCTTTCTTTTCCTATTTAGGATATCCATATACACAGCAAACACTAAAATGATTCCTGTGATAAAGAGCTGGTAGTGTGACTGTACCCCGATATAGGGGAAGCCGATTTTTAGTACAGTCATGATGAATACGCCGATGATAGTCCCTAAAATGGAGCCTACACCTCCGGAAAGAGATGTTCCTCCGATTACTACGCCGGCAATGGCATCAAGCTCAAACCCGTTTCCGGTATTGGGCTGTGCCGTAGAGAATACCGCTACATAAGCGATTCCGGCAAGTGCTGCGAAAAATCCTGAAAATACATAAGCCAGTGTTTCATACTTCTTTACATTGATTCCGGAAAGTCTGGTAGCTTCCTTGTTGGAACCGATGGATAAAATGTATCTTCCTGTCTTGGTTTTATTTAAAACCACCGCCATAACGGCTGCACAGAAGGCAAGAAGCAGGAAGCCTGTGGGGAAGTTCTTCGGGAAGAGTCCCCCTTCCTTTGTTACCATGAAGATTTCTCTGAACCAAGCACCTTCAGCAGTTCCCTGCGGGAAGGAAATAGTCTTTGTCTTCGAAACGATGGATCCGAGTCCTCTGGAAACCATCATCGTTCCCAGTGTAGCAATAAATGCAGGTAATTCCAAGCGGGATACCAAAATTCCGTTAATTAAACCGAATAAAGAACCGCATACAAGAATCACAAGGAGTACGAGCGGCATGGGAAGGCCCCCCTCCATAAGCGTTCCGCCGATTAGAGCACTGCAGATGGCTACGGTTCCGATGGACAAGTCGATTCCGCCGGTAGAAATAACAAAGGTTACACCGATTGCCATAAATGCTACATAGTACGCAGACTTGGAAATGTTGGTAAAGGTGGTTCCCTGTAAAAATTTATCGGTAAGTAGCGAGAAAACCACGCATATAACGATGAGTGCAGCAATAACCACTGCCTGCTGATTTGAAAAAAGCTTTTTAATCTTCACCTTTAGTCCCCCTGTCTATCTGTAGCACAAGTCATAATGGTCTCCTGATTGACTTCTGCAATATCCAAGCAACCTGTCACTCTACCTTCACACATTACGATGATTCGGTCGCTCATTCTTAAAATCTCAGGTAACTCGGAAGAAATCATGATAATGGATTTCCCTTCCGATACCAGTTTTTTTCCATAAGCTCATAGATTTCGCTCTTTGCACCTACGTCAATTCCTCTTGTCGGTTCATCGAAAAATCAGGATATCCGAATCCTTTAAGAGCCACTTCGCAATAACTACCTTCTGCTGGTTTCCACCGGAAAGCTTCTTGATAATCTGGGAAACACCGGGTGTTTTTAGTTCTTAATTCTTCTACATACTTTTCACTGACTTCCTTACATCTCTTCTCATCGATGAAAAAGTCCCTTATCGAATTTTTTTCCAAGGATGCCAGACAGGTATTTTCCTCTACCGACTTATCAACCAAAAGTCCGTAACGCTTTCTGTCCTCGGAGATATCCGATTCCGGCCTTTACTGCATCCACTGTAGACTGAATGTCCAGTTCTTTTCCGTGGACATAAATCTTTCCGGAATCTCTCTTATCCGCACCGAAGAGCAGTCTTGCCACCTCGGTTCTTCCCGCTCCCATAAGACCGGAGAAGCCCAGAATTTCACCTTTTCGGAGTTCAAAGGAAACATCCTTTACCGCTTTTCCTCGGCTAAGGTGTTCACACTTCAGTACGACTTCCGCACCTTCCTTGACTGCAGACTCCGTTTTCGGCTCCATAAATACGGTTCTTCCAACCATGAGCTTGATGATATCGTCCTTTGTGCAGTCCTTGGTAATCAAGGTCCCTACATACTCTCCGTCACGCATAACCGTAACTCTATCGGAAATGACATTGATTTCATCCATTCTGTGAGAGATATAAATGATACCGGTTCCCTTTTCCCGTAAATCGCGGATAACCTTGAAGAGCTCTTCAATCTCGGAAGTACTTAATGCAGCTGTAGGGCTCATCAAAAACAATAACCTTCGCATTGGTGGATATCGCCTTTGCAATCTCAACCATTTGCTGCTTTCCTACTGTAAGCTCTCCAATTTTTTTGCACCGGGATTGATGTCTACATTCAATTTCTTGAAGAGTTCTTCCGCATCCTTTTCCATCTTCCTATCATTAATGAAGAAACCGTTCATGCGTTCCTGTCCGATGAAAAGATTCTGTGCTACCGTCAAGTCATTCATCATATTTAATTCCTGATGAACAATAGCGATTCCGGCTGCTTCCGACTCGGAAACATTTTTTTATACTCTACTTCTTTCCCTTCAAAGTGAATTGTACCTTCGTCCTTTGAATATATTCCTGTCAAAATCTTCATAAGGGTGGATTTTCCGGCACCGTTCTCTCCCATGAGAGCCACTACCTCTCCCTTATTCAGTTCCAACTCGGCATTCTTAAGTGCTGCTACTCCGGAGAAAGATTTCTTTATATTTTTTTCATTGATAATAAAGCTTCCATAATCTTCCCCCTAGTCTTTTTTCGTGCTCACTCTCTGCCCGTAGGTCTTGAATTTCTCCGCCATAAGTTCCATTTCTTCTTTCGGAAGAATGACCGGCTCTCCGATGGCTTTTGCCTTGGTATAAACCTCAGAGCAATACTCAATCTCTTCAACGATATTGAAAGCGTTGAGAATATCCTTCGCTCCTGCAAGAATACCGTGGTTTGCAAGAATTACAGCCTTTCTGTCCTTCATGGCTTCAAAGGCATTTTCCGCAAGTTCCTTGCTTCCATAAGTAGCATACTTTGCCACTCTGACGGTCGGTCCGGCTACTGCAATCATATAATGTGTAGCGGGCAGGTCCTCTCTTAAGCAGGACAAAACAGTAGAATACATGGTGTGTGCGTGAACGACTGCATCAATGTCATCCCTGTACTTATAAGGCATGATATGCATTGCCCACTCGGAAGAAGGAACTCTGTTTCCTTCTACTACATTTCCATCCAAGTCGATGATTACAATATCTTCCGGCTGAATCTCAAAAAAATCGATTCCGGAAGGAGTGATGGCTACATGGCCATGTGCACGGTCAAAGATACTTAAGTTTCCTCCCGTACCCTTGGTAAGTCCTGCTTCTACCAGCTTCTTTCCATACTTGATAAGAAGCAGTCTTTCCTTTTCCATTAACATAAGTCTTCCTCTTTTCCTACTGAAATACATGAGAAGGATTTCCACTTGCTCTACAAAAACTCTAAAAAAATCCATTTCTCTATAGACATATCACTTCATTTTTTTCTATAAACATATAAGTTTTAGTTTCTTTTTAAGCCTTTAGCTCCCTCGTCTCCGACTCAGGGAGCCTTACTTTTAAATAATTTTACTTAGTATAAGGTTTACTTATATAAAGGTCCGTAGTACGCGCAGGCTCTGTAGTCCTGTCCCTCTAAGTCCGCTGTGCCAAATCCGTTAAAGGAGTGAGGTCTGAAGATTCTCTCTTCCTCTACATTATGGAAAGCTACCGGAATTCTCAGCATGGAAGCCAAGGTAAGGAGTCTGTCTCCTACATGTCCTTCTACCGTTGCACCGTGGTTTTGCTCCCCACTTTGCCATAACATTGTAAACGGAATCTGCAGCACCTACGCCGATCTTCGGTGCAAACCAGGTAGTCGGCCAGGTCTTACTGGTTCTTTCATCTAAGATTTTATGTACATCTTCGTCAAGTACACAGGTGTGTCCTTCGATAACCTGTAAGGTCGGTCCAACGCCCTCTACCATATTCACACGAATCATGGTAACAGGCATTTCTGCCGCAGTCTTAAAGTGGGAGGAGAATCCGCCTCCTCTGAAATACTCATAGTCCGCTCTACACCAGTCGGTAGCCTCACAGCATGCCTTAATGTCAGCCTCTGTCAGATTCCACCACTCCTTCATGGTGCCGTTGCCCTTCTCATCCTTTTGCCGCAGCGCTGGCATCCAGACAGCTTGCCCCTGAGTTAATCAGATGGATAATACCATTCTTTGCGTATCCGCTAAGCTCTTTTCCGCTGACTCTCTTTACTGCCTCCGGAGACCAGTAGGTTCTTACATCGGAGAAGATAGGAGCCTTTCCTGTAGATAGCCATCCGAACATCATTGCCACACCGTTTAAGGTGTCATTCTCCGTTGCAAAAGGAGTCGGCATCTTCTTTCCATTCCAGTTAAAGCCGGAAGCCATGATTGCCTCGGTGAAGTCTGCATTCGGAAGCCAGTCGGTCCACATTCTCTGTCCTTGGAATCCGCCGGCAATGGCATTTCTTCCAAGCGCCTCTTCGTGCCAGCCAAGTTCATTTAACTTCGGATTTCCGTAGAGAATATCTTTTACGATGATAGCGTGCTTTACACAGAACTCCCACTGCTTGTCATCCGGAACAAATCTGGACTTTGTGATAACCTCGGGGAAGTTCTTTCCGGCATTGATGTCCATGCCTTCCTTGCAATACTCCTTTACCCAAGCCAAAGCCTTCTCATACTCTACCGGATCATAGATTCCCAGATTGATTCTGCGGAGAACCTCTGTCATATCCACCCACTCGGTTCTCATCCCGAGATACTTCTGGAGGAAATCTACATTCACCACACTACCCGCAATACCCATGGAAACCGCACCGATGTTTACATAGGACTTATTCTTCATGATTCCTACGCCGACTGCAGCTCTTGCAAAGTCCAAAATCTTCTTCTGCACATCTTCCGTAATACTGGTTTCGTCCTTGTCCTGTACCTCTGTTCCATAGATGGAGAAAGCGGGAAGGCCTCTCTGTGCATAAGCTGCCATAACCGCTGCAAGATACACTGCACCCGGTCTTTCCGTTCCGTTAAAGCCCCAAACCGCCTTAATGGTATTCGGATTTAAGTCCATGGTCTCTGTGCCGTAACACCAGCAAGGCGTAACGGTAAGAGTTCCTACTACATTTTCCTTGGAAAAAATACTCTTCGCAGATAGCCGCTTCTCCGCCACCGCCGATGGTTGTCGGAGAAATCACAACCTCTACAGGCTCTCCGTCGGGATAACGAAGATTCTCCGAAATGAGCTTTGCAGCACTTTTTCGCCATATTCATGGTCTGCTCTTCTAATGACTCTCTTACTCCTCCCCATCTTCCGTCGATTGTCGGTCTGATACCAATTCTTGGATGATTCATACTTCCTCCTTTATCTACATAAAACCCCAATATATTTTTTGATTTTCAAGCAAAATGCTTGGAAACTGCCAGCTAAAACGATTTTTCTCTTTCTTGAAAGCCTTCTATTATGAAGGAATTTTCCTTTATTGAACTCTTCCGCTTTTTAGGAGTAGTCCTTTACTTCGAAGCCGCATAAATAAGCTTCCTTCCCTCTTCAATACTCTCTATTTCCTTTTCATGAAGGAGACAGAGGAGAATGTTTCCTAGTGCGGAACTCTCATAGGGACCGGCCTTGACCTGAACCTTCAGCTTCTTCGCAATCTTTTTCCGCGAGAACCTCTGACCTTGCGCCTCCCCCTATCATGTGGAGCTTCGTGAAGTTTCTTCCCAAGATATTTTCAATATCCTCTTTTACCTCTCTGTATTTCTCCACCATACTCTCATAGATCAGAGTAAAGTAGGAAAAATCTTCCTTCGGAACAGTTCCACCATGAGAAAGGATAAAGGCATCGATTTCTTTCTTTACCTCTATTCCCTCTCTTCCGAAAAACCTCCGCATCCATATCAACGAGAGATCTGCTCTCTTCATCTTTCTTTACGAAGTCGGTAATCTCTTGGAAGGGGATCTTTCTTCCGAGTCTTTCCTCCAACTCTGCCTTATACTTTTCTAATAGGTAGAGACCGGTGATATTTTTTTAAAGAACAGTGTCTCGGACTTGTAGCTAAGTTCATTCGTAAGGTTCTTCTCATAAACTTCTCTACTCACCTTCGCGTCCTCTACAGAGGTACCGATTAAGGACCAGGTGCCGCAACTTAAGAAAAGCGAATCCTTTGTATCTTCAATCATGAGAAGTGCACTTGCCGTATCATGGCCTAAAACCGGAATAACATCAATGGATAGGGCTCTTAAACTTTCCAGTCTCGAATTCTTCGTATTTCCCCTTGCACTCTCCTGCTCGCACAATCCGTGGAACCAGTTCCTTATTGAGCTTTAGTTTCTCGAACAAATGCTCTGAAACTTGTTTTTTTCGATAAGTCATACAGCCCTGTTGTGGACCAAATGCTCTCTTCTCCGATTTTTTCTCCTGTTAGGAGGTAAAAAAGGAGATCCGGTATCATAAGAAGCTTATCCGCTCTATCATAAATTTCTTTGTCAAATTTCTTTAAGGCAAGAAGCTGATAGACCGTATTGATGGTCATAATTTGGTTTCCGCTGTTTTGAAAAAGCTCGAACTCATCCAGTAATGCCCTTGCTTCTTCTCTTCCTTCAGCAAACTTCTCATCTCTATAGGAATGAGGTGCCTCAAGGAGATTTCCCTCTTGATCGATTACACCGAAGTCCACACCCCAGGTATCGATTCCAATCGTAGAGACATCGGGGTTCTCTAAAATCGTTTCTTCAATCTTTTTGGCGATACTGTCCCAATCCCAGTATAGTCTTCCGTCTTTATTTTGAATCTTATGGGACATCCTCATGACTTCCTTTGTGCAGAACTGCCCATTCTCCACATAGCCCAGTATTCCTCTTATGGATGTTGCGCCCATATCAAAAGCTAGAACTTTCTTCATATTGCCTATCTCCAACCTTTTTTTAATAAGCAAAATATAGCATATTAACCAAACTAATTGTATCTTTGAACATATTATTGAAAATAAATCCGTTTTCTGTGCTATACTGTTCATGTATGAACATTTTTGTTCAACGAAGTCGTCCCATGCCTTTTGCAAGAGGCTCGCCAAAAAGGAGTTATCTTGCATCTACAGTGAAGATTTTTTTAAGAATAAATGCGTACTGTTTTTTTCAAATCGTACATTGTGGACGGCATAGCCTTCTCAAAATAAAGGAGTAGTAAGATGGATATCCACGAGAGGAAAAGGGAAATTGTAGAACAGTTGAGCCAGCATAATGGTATTGCAAGCATGAACTATCTTTGCAAGAAGCTCTATGCCTCCCGCTCTACTATAAGAAGAGATTTGCTTTCCCTGGAAGAAGACGGCATTCTGAAAAGATCGCACGGCTATGTTTCTCTAAATGTAAAATCCGCTAAGGAAAGCCCGATCGGTATGCGACAAATTGAGAATTTAGATAAGAAGCAAAGCATTGCCAGAAAGACGGATAGCTTAATCAAAGACGGTATGGTACTCTTTTTGGATTCTTCTTCCACAGTTTGTCAGCTTGCTCCTATTCTAAAGACAAAGCAAAATATTACCGTTATCACAAATGGCATCAATATTGCCAACGAGCTTTCTCATGCCCAAAACCTGACTTGCTTTCTCTGTCCGGGAGTACTGAAGCACCAAAGTCTTTCCATCGTCGGGGAATTCACCTCCGAATTTATCAAAAACTTTCATGCGGAGCTTGCCATTCTGTCCTGTAAAGCCATTCAGGAAAAGGGCATTTTTGAGGGCGATGACTCTCAAGGCTTAGTCAAAAAAAGCATGATGGAAAATGCGGACAGAACCATCCTCCTCTGTGATACCACAAAAAGAAAAATGCGGTAGGATTCTTTAAGACAGCAGATTTTGAGAATATTTCCGTATTAGTATCAGACGCTCCATTTTCTAGCTCTTTGCATGAAATTCTTAAAGAAAAAGGTGAATCATGTTGTTTCTTAATATTTTTTTCAAAAAAATTCTTAGTTTTTTTATTCAACTCTCTCCGCATTTACCTTGTCAAGCCGGAATCTTGCGTGCTATAGTATGCAAGATTTTTTTATTAAACACTTAATTTTTTTATTTAAGCTTGAAGCAAGGAGAGCATGTATGAGAAGACGACGATTTATTCCCTTTGTTTTAACAATCGCATTAAGTACCTCTGTATACGGTTTTAGTGCCCCCACTTGGGGAGAACCTGTAACGGAGCACGGAGCTTCATCAGGTGAAGAAGGCTTGGACTTATCGGAAGGGTCAAGCTCTGATGAGAATGTATCTGAAGGCCGTACAGAGGAAGAAGCTAATATCTCTTTACCGGAAAATGCCGCCTTGGGAGAGAACTTAGCTCCTGCTGAAAATCAAAATGATTCTTTAGCAGCAAACGAGGAGAATCCGGAAGGCGGTTCCGCTTGCTCAGATCCGGAAGGAGATTGCGGAATGTATCCCGAGGTAGAATATGTTCCTATGCCTGACACCGAAGAAAAAGGATGAAGAGGCGTTTAAAAAAAGCAGTTTACAGGAATCCTGGATCCAATCGAAATTTCGGAATATCTTGATTTTGTAACCTATTTTGACGAGAATGACGGGTCCGGAAATATTTTAGGATTAACCCCGAATAATCCGAGCTCTCTGGAAATTGCAAAGGCAATTCAAAAAAAGCGGGGATTGATCCTGATCTTAAAGAAGTTGACGGACATTCTATCACGGAGCAGATTATCGGGCATCTATACAATGGAATAGCTGACAACATCGGTCCAACTATTCATTTTACTACCTTTACTAACGGGAAGCGATTAGCGTATGCCATCTACTCCATCTCGTCTTTGGACAAAACCGTCGAAATATTACTTGGTTCCTTTTAGTTGGACGCAAGTTGGATAACTTTCTCTTTTTCCATTATGGGCTGTTTAAACAGCTTTAATCTTTCCAGAGATAAGGATATTTGTAAGGGACATAGGAATACCATTATCCAATACATCAAGAGAAACTATCCGGGAATCGAGGATCTCCGCTTCACAAACCGTCGTGTTCAGTCAGAGCTGGTAAACGGAGTAAACGAGTACTATTATGAGGTAGAATATACCGATACGGAAGGAAATAAAAAAGCAAGCAAGCTCTTTGTAAACAGTCGTGAAAACTTCATTCGTAACAAAAGTGCTATACAGAGGTTGATAGAGACTAATGTCAATTTTTCCGTTCCGGAAGGGCGTTTTGATGATAACCAGGTTCTTACACCTGAAGAAATTACAGAATTGGAAAAGCAATTTGACCGTCTAAAAGAAAATGTTCTTACCAGAATCACATCGGTTACGGTACATTCCGATTTAGATAAAGATTTTAAAGTAACCCATATCCCTCTTGACAGCTTCCCTGATGAAGAATTGGATAAGCAGTATGGCGTGGTACTTACTGTGGGAACCGAAGACGGAATAAGCTATGATATTTCTATGCCTATTCATTATTCCAGAGAGTTAAAAGTGGAATCCTTATTTGCGGTTAATAAAAATGATTTAGGAAAATATGCTCTCTCTACAGATAAAAAAATATTTATCTTCCTGAGGAAAATAGTGAAAATGAGGGAAGCTTAGAAGCGTATCTTAAGACCAAGTTAAATAGCGGTGAAAAACTGGGAGAGCCGGATATTCTCGTAAAGAACAAGGCAAGCTATAAAAAAGAAATCCATTATCCTGTTTTAGCGGAAGACGGAAGTATTGTACGCACACTGAAACTAAACCTAAGGGATGAAGGGCTTCCTCAGTTCAGGAAATTTAGATCGTCCGAGTTCTTCTTAAAAGGATACGATGTTCATTATGACTCCATAAGTGAAGCAAATAAAGAAGAGCTGAAAAAGATTTTTCAAGAGAAATATGGAGAAGCCTTTGAAGATATTATTGAAATTGGGGAGCCCGACGGAAGTAGAGCGCCGATAAAGCTAAAATTACATGATGGAACGGAGAAAACTGTACACGCCTATATCTTAGGTTACTTCTGTGATGATGATTCAAGAACCGCGGCCAAAGTTCCCGCCTATAACACTTCCGGTAACTATTCCTGCTATGATGGATGTGAAGAAGAGGAGGAGGAAGAGCCGCAAACTCCGGATCAGCCACAAAATCCGGAAGAACCTGCACAGCCGGAAAATCCTGCTACCCCAAGTAAGCCGGGAAGAGGAACTAGCGGCGGTTCAGGCAGTAACGGTGGCGATTCCCGTACTCCGATTCTCGGAGAAGACAGAACGCCTGTCGTTCTTTCCGAAAATAGGGAAAGCACAGCTTCTTCCGTAAATCCGGAGGTTTTAGGAGAGGCCAGAGAGACAGCCCATGAAGAGGCAAAGCCGATTCCGGAAGTTCTCGGTGCGGAAAGAAAAGGAAGAGGCCATGTTAAGACAATGGATGAGACCCATGCATTCCCTCTCTACTTCTCCGCTTTAAGCGCAATTGCTTTTAGCCTTTTGGGCTTTACAGGAGAAGAAAAAAGTAAAACAGGAAATACTCTTTAGAAAAGATGCTCGGTCTAAAACGACCGAGCATCTTTATAGCTTAGTTTTCTTCTCATAATATCTTGCTTGTCAAAGCTGATTCCTACATGCTATAGTTATGCAGGTTTTGTTATAAACTAAGAATAATTATTTAGAAGGGGTTTTTATGTGGTTTATACTTTCTTTGGTTGCCGTATTTTTTTCTGGTCCGGTTCCGACTTTTTTTCTAAGCTCGGATCCCCGCAAAAGGATACCAACAGTCATCTGAAAATGATTGTTGCCGTAGGACTGGTCATGGGCTCCCACGCTACTTATCAGGTCATTGTTAACGGGGTGACCTTTAATCTCCAAAACCGTTTTGGTTTATCTTCCCGTTTCCTTCCTCTATATCAGCTCCATGCTCCTTGGCTACATCGGACTTCGCTATATAGAGCTTTCCATTACTTCTCCGATTTGTAATACTTCCGGAGCCGTAGCAGCCTTTTTGTCTTTTCTTTTCTTAAAACAGACACTGAGCTTCCCGCAACTTATCGCGACCGTTCTTGTTATTGTTGCAATCGTTCTGCTCTCCTATTTCCAAAAGAAGAAGGAAGAGAAGGAGCTTAAGGAGTCCGGCGCCGAGCCCGGCATGAAGCATATGAACAGCTTCCTTGCCATCTTCTTTTTCCATTGCTTACTGCATTATTGACGGTCTCGGAACCTTTATGGATGCCGTGGTTTTAGAGAATCTTGCTGAAGATTCCGCCAATGTGGCCTATGAATACACCTTCCTCGTAGTGGGTATCATTACTCTTATTTACTTAATTTTCGTAAAGAAGACAAAGTTCTTCCCAAGCTATGACGGAGCAAAGCTTCTTGGGGCCATGAGTGAGACTGCCGGACAGGCTGCGTACATTGTAGCCCTTGCCGCAAACGCCGTAGCTTCCGCACCGCTGATTTCCAGCTATTGCATCTTCTCTGCACTTTGGGCACATATTTTCTTAAAGGAAAGACTCAGCAAACAGCAGTACTTTGCGGTTGCTCTGGCAGTAATCGGCATCGTTATTATGGGCTTCTTCGGGGGCGACTAAAGTCTTTTTCCGTTTTAGACTGCTAAATTGTCTTAGATATCATGTGAAGATTTATAGTTGAATAAGCTTGCAAGAAATATTGTCACTGCGAAATTGATAAAAAGTCCCTTCCTAGGATTCGCTAAGGAAGGGACTTTTTTTTGTTATGAAAAATACTTTCATGCTTTTTTTCTACTATAGCTTGATTAACCGATTCCGCCATAGAATGCACCTGCAATAAGAGCAAGTAAGGCAAGGCCTGTATAAACATACTTTGCTAAGAAGAACCAGGTATCTCCCTTAGGCTTCTTTGCTCCGGTATTTACAGCCTCCATGGTATACTGCTTGCCAAATACGAAGAACAGCATTACCGAAGCAAGCACCGCACCAATAGGGCAAATATAGATAGATACCGCATCCATCCAGTTGCCTACAATTCCCTGTATCAATACGGCAACCACCACACCGATTACTCCGATAATTCCTACCGACTGTACTCTGCTGAGTTTAAACTGCTGCTGCAATGTAGCTACCGGCGCCTCATACAGGTTCACAAGGGAGCTGAGCCCTGCAAAGGTAACACATACGAAGAATATAATTCCTACAAGCATGCCACCGGGCATTTGATTCATGATATTGACAAGGTAAATAAACATGAGTCCCGGGCCGCCTTCACTAAGCTCCGCACCGGATGTCGCCATAGCAGGGATAATCACCAATGCTGCAAGAAGTGCCGCAAGAGTATCAAATATGGCGATATTCATTGCAGAGAAGGGATATCCTCTTTCTTACTCAGATAGGAACCGTAAATAACTGTACCGTTTCCTGCAATAGAAAGGGAGAAAAATGCCTGTCCGAATGCAAATATCCAAAGTCTTACATCCTTTAGTCCTTCAGGATTAACCGTAAAAGATATATTTGTATCCGTTTACTGCCCCCGGCTGTATGCCTATATAAAAAGCAAGTCCGATCATCATAACAAAAAGTAGCGGCATCATAAACTTATTGGCTTTTTCTATGCCGTCTGCAACACCAAAGGCCATGATAGCAAAGTTTACAACGAGGGCGATAATAATCCAGACATTGTTACCGAATGCAATAGCTGTGGATCCGAAAGTACTGCCAATAAGATCCATGTTGCTACCCATTCCAAAAAGCTGACCTGTAAAGGCCATGACAACATATTTAAAGATCCAACCTACTACGCAGGAATACCCTATTGCGAGAGCCAAAGAACCGATTGTAGGTATAATTCCTATGCTCTCACCAAGTTTTCTGCTTTTTCCGGCATGTTCCATAGCAGCACCGAATGCTCCTATAGGACCTTTCCCTGTGCTCCTTCCCAGTGCGATTTCTTCCACCACTCCCGTGCTACCGATTAAGATAACAAATAAGAAGTAGGGAATCAAAAAAGTCATACCTCCCCAGGCTGATACAAGCACCGGAAATCTCCACAGGTTTCCCATACCTACAGCCGAACCTACACAGGCTATAATAAAACCTATTTGTGAGTTAAATCCATCCTGCTTTACAGCGGTACTATCTGAACCCATAAGCTTCCTCCATCTTACTAAAAAGTGTAAGTCCCTTTGTGGATAGCAGTCCGGTCTTTACAAGACCGGACGCCAAGATATTTTATTTTTTTACAAGTATCGCCGGCATATCCTACGATATCTCATTTATTTTTCCCAATATTTGTAATTTCCTTCCTCACACATTTCTTCCTTAGATGGAGCGTAGGGCTCTGCCCATGCATGGAAATGTCTCATTGGCAAAGTATGTCCGAAGGTAATCTTTAGATTGGGAACCGTATCTCTGTCTTTATAAAGCTGTGTCAAGGCTGCAATAATATAGTCCATGTGTTGCTTACTGAACTGACTTCTGTTGATGGCCAGACGAACCACATTACATACTTCCTTCTGCTGCTCAGGAGTTTTCAGATCATATTCCATAGAGAAATCCCCAAGCTCTGAACAACGGATACCGTAACGATGAATCATCTCCAGAGAAAGGGCCTGTCCCGCAAAGCTCTCATGGCCTCTCTTATAGTTAAAGAACTTATCCACATCAATATAAATTCCATGTCCTCCTGCAGGCTGTACTACAGGAACACCATTTGCCGTAAGGCCGTCTGCCAGATACTGACACTGTCTTACTCTTTCGTCCTGATAGTCAAATCTTGCCTCTTCATACATACCCTGGCAAAGCGCCATGATATCATGTCCGGACATTCCGCCGTAAGAGTCATTACCGTAAGCGGAGATCTGGCGAACCTTCAAAAAGGTGTCCGATATCTGTCTTTACGCTGCCGTCCTCATTGAACTCTGAGAACTTCTGCCAGAATAATCCCTTGTCACGGAAGGCCAAAACACCACCCATATTGGCATGTCCGTTTTTCTTAAGGGATGCGGAAACCACATCAAAGTAGGAGAACATCTCTTTTGCAATTTCACAGATGGACTTGTCCCCATAGCCCTCTTCATTCATCTTAATGAAGTAACAGTTCTCTGCCCATCTTGCACCGTCCATAACAAAGGGAATATTATACTTGTGTGCAATCTTGGAAACCTCTCTGATATTCTTCATGGAAACAGCCTGTCCGCATACAGAGTTATTGGTAACTGTAGAATAAATCAGCGGAACATTCTCTACGCCTACAGCCTCAATAAGCTGGTTGAGCTTATCAATGTCCATATCTCCCTTAAAAGGATTCTTCTCATATTTTCCGCTCTTTGGTACCTCAAATAAGATTTCCTTATGGAAAAGGTTTCTGGGCACATTGCCCATTTGCTTGATATTACCTTCTGTAGTATCAAAGTGAGCATTGGAAGGAATGGTGAAGACTTTACCCGGCCATCTCTTTGCAAATAAGGGCTTTAATACATCAAATAAAAGGGGCTTCTGCGCAGCGTCCCTGGGGAACGATAAAGGTATTGGGTCTTGATAGCTGGTACTTACCGCCATTGATAAATCCGCCCTCATAGTCTACCAGATAGACTTCATTCATCATCTTTTCAACATCATCCTTGTCTACACCTTCCTTGATGTAGTTGATGAGTCTCTTCTGATTGTCTCCTCTTTCCCATACATCTCTGAATGCATCCAAAAGAACATAATACCCTTTATTTCTTCCGTAAGATTCATCTGCCAGGAACATTGCAGACCACTGTGTGTCTGTCATAGATGTAGTTCCGAGTCGGAAAGACAGTCAATGTATAAAAAGACCTGCCGGGAAGGCAAACTCATTATAATGCGTCATTTCCAGAGCCTTTCTTCTCTGCTCCTGGGTAACTGTAGGAACTTCTCTCACTACATGGGTCCATGACTTTGGTGCCTCTACGCCTAACATTTTCTCGTACTCCATTTTTCATACCTCCATATAAAAAAATATATTTTTGATACCCCGGTCATCGTAAGAAACGACTGGCGGACAGTATTGTGCTCCCTTTAAACAAAATATAAATACTCTTCTACAGATTGCGCCAACATGCGCTTAATTTCTAAAAATTATATAAAAAAATATATTGTTATATGCACATTGATGTGAGAATAATTTATCATCCTTTTGACATCCCGTCAATATCGTTAATTTAATGTGTATTTAAAGCAAAAAAATTTAGTGCAAAAAGTGTGCATTTTTGTACAAATCTCGTATTCCGCGATAAAATATCAAAAACAAAGAAATTGCTCTTTGATAAATTTAATGGGATTTTTCTTTGCCCTTACACATAACACTCGCACTAATGTGTAGTAAAAAAATCCTTTGTTTTCCTACATCTCTTTAAGACAAATAATATTTGAGAATTTATCTGAGAATTTTTTTCTCAACTTTTTTTCTATCTGCCTCTAAGGCCCTAAATTGTCATTTTTGGTGATTTTGCTTAAATGCCGATTTTAAGAGCGTGAAGTTTTGCTATAATACATTAGATTGATTTCCTAAAATTTTTGTGTGCTGAGAGGATACCAATAGAATTTGGAGGGATTATGAATGAACAAGATTTAAAACGATACAGGGATCTTTCTGATTTTTTAGGCTCTGTACTGGGTCCTGATTACGAAATTATAGTATATGATCTAAAGCAGATTCTATACATCCTTAACGGTGATATCAGTGGCAGAAAAAAATGGAGATCCGCTCAGTCCCACCATGAAAAGCATTTTACAAAGCGAGGAGTCTGCTAAAGAAAAAAATGGCAAGCAAATTATAGAGCGCTTTCCGCCAATGGCAAGATTCTAAGATGCTCTACCTTTTTTTATAAAGGACGAAAGCGGTAAAGCCCTAGGCGGGTTAAATATAAACTTTGATGACAATCGATACAAAGAGCTGTCCAATCTTATTTTTTCTCTATGCCATCCGGATCATTATGTATCCAAAAATATTTCCATAGAAATAAAGGGAAATGATGAACAGACAATCTTTTCGGAAAAATATTTCCAATACAATAGATGAAATATTACATAGAATAAACAAGTCCCTTCCCTTCAGTAAACTGAGTCATTCCGAAAAGCTTGATATCATACGACAGCTTTATCAAAAAGGCATCTTCTCTATGAAGGGTTCTGTTAAAACAGTAGGGAGCAGACTGTCCTGCTCCCCCGCCAGTATGTATAGATATTTGGAACTCGTAAAAAAAGAAAACTAAGCTTTGGTAGCAGGACATAATCCAAAAGCGGTGACAGAATAAAGTAGAATAAATACAAAAAAGGACTGTAATCAAAAAAGAGTTATAGGACAAAATGTGTTGATAGCTAAAAATCAAGGCGTGCGCTATCTCGTTCGCATATCCTTTTACAGATTCTTCTCCAAATCCTCTACAATCTTCTTAATCGTTCCCTCTTTAAAAGGATTCATGAGGCCTGCCTTTTCTTCCAGTTCGGTAAAGAAAAGGGATGCGGAGTACTTGGAGAAGTCCATATAGCTCTTCCAAGCCCCTTGGAAATCCTTATCCATCCAAGCCTTGTACTGTAAGGCATTGATACCGGCAATGCAGTAGTCAATGTAATAGTAAGGCAGGTCATAGATATGATGCTGTTTCTGCCAAAAACCGCCCTCTTCCATAAAGGCATTGTCCGCATAATCTAAGTGTGGCTTATACTCCTGCTCCAAGGTTCTCCAAAGCAGCTTTCTCTCCTTCGGAGTCATTTTCGGATTCTTATAGACAATGTTTTGGAACTCATCCACCATGGTGCCGTAGGGAATAAACATCAAAAACTCCTCAAAATGCATGGAAAGGTAGTCCCTTGCCCGATCTCCAAAAAATAAATCCATCCAAGGCTCGGTAAAGAATTCCATGGACATGGAGTGGGTTTCCGCCGTTTCCATAGTCAACTGATTATGCTCGTGAATAGGAAGATCCGCTGTAATATAGCCCTGAAAGGCATGTCCACATTCATGCGTAATCACATCACAGTCTCCGGCTGTACCGTTGAAGTTGGCAAAGATAAAAGGCATGTGGTAGTTGGGAAGCATTTCCATATACCCGCCGGTTCTCTTGTTCTTTCTGCCCAGTACATCGAATAGCTCCATTTTCATCATATCCTGCATAAACTTAGCGGTTTCCGGAGAAAGCGCATCGTACATCTTCTGCCCTGCTGCCATGATTTCCTCCGGTGTTCCGATGGGGGCGGGATTTCCCTCCTTGAAAAATACCCCTTCGTCGTAGTAATAGAGCTTGTCCAGTCCAAGGCGCTTCCTTCTTCTCTCATGTAGCTTTTTGGACAAATGGCACCAAATCCCGTTTTACCTGCTGGCGGAAGGATGCAATCTCCCGCTCTCCATAACAGTTTCGATTCATTCTGGCATAACCGATTTCCGTGAAATCCGGATAGCCCATCATTTGCCCCTGCTCGGTACGATTCTTCACCAAGGCATCATAGATAGAGTCCAGCTTCTCTGCATTGTCCTCAAAAAACTTCGTATAAGCCTTCCATGCCTTCTTACGCACCTCTCTATCCTCTGCCGTAAGATGGGGTGTCATGAGGGAAAGATTCAGATTCTCCCCTTCCCAGGGAATCTTTGCAGAAGCCAGAAGTTTACTATATTCGGTGGTTAGTTCATTTTCCTTTTGCATCAGGGGAATGAGGGAAATGTCCACCGCCTTCTGTGCCAGCTCCATGTTTTTAAAGGCCACATGTCCAAGCTTCTCTTCCATATAGGCTCTGTGGGGAGAATGGTACACCCGCATCTGATAATCTACTAAGAGATTTCGGAAAATGGGCATATTGGCATCATAAAAGGCTCTCTCCTTCTCGTAGAAGGGATCGGTCATGTCAATGTCGTTTCGGATGCCGGCAATCACACTTTCCGTCATCACATCATCCACCAGCTTATAGTATTTTTGATGCAGGGCAAAAAAGCTCCTCCCCGGACTCAGCCTTATCTATCCCCCTCACACAGCGCCAAAAAAATCCGCCTTCAGTTTATCAAAATCAATTCTCTCATAGGGAAATTCGGTAAATTTCATATTTTCCTCCAATTCATAAAGCACAATGTAAAACAATCGGTAAAAGCATAAAATATCTACGAGGATATACCATCTTGATCTCCACCTTAGTAAGTCGTTAATTTCAATTGCTTATTAACATACTCGCCTAAAAATACATCGCTACACTTTTCAATTCCCTGCTTTTTCAGCTCCTCAAGAAGCCATTCCTCATCCTTCCCGATAACACTCAGAATATCATGCTGTACTTGACCATCCGTAATAATAGGGAACTTTTGGATTTTTCTTCACCGGAGCGAATGATAATCAGTTGTCCGTTTTTGCTCCACTATAGCTCTTTTCACATCATCGGAAGAAAAGATGCCGTTGGTACGCAGTTTAAAGGCCACATCATGAGCGCATAAGCCGGCTTTCTTGCAATTTTCAATAAGAATCTTACCGTCATCAATGATGATATGCGCCTTACCATCGATTAACTGCTTCGCCTTTACATTATGATTCTTAACCCATTTCAGGCCAAGCACAAGAAGACACCATATTCCCAGAATGACAATAAATTCATAGATTTTTAATACTATTGTTATAAATCACTCCTCCGACAATTCCACCGAGTACATAATTCACAACTTGGTCACTGGCAGATGACGGTGCCAAGTTGCCTTTCCCTATGATGTTGATAATCAATACCAAGGCCAGAAACCCGATTAAGAGCTTAATAGCCACCAATAAAAAATGGATTCATGTTTTACCCTCCCCTAAATACACCACTCTTTTCTTTATGTTTTTCGCCTCTCTTAAGAGGCTTTTTGTCTTCCGGTCTTTCCTCTCCGTGACCTTAGTCTTCAAGTCCTTCAACGAGTTTTCTAATACTTCCTTCCTCAAAGGGACTCATAAGTCCTGCCTTCTTCTCGAGTTCGGTAAAGAAGAGAGATGCGGAAAGATGAGAAAACTCCATATAGCTCTTCCAGGCTTCTTTAAAATCCCGCTTCATCCATGCTTTGTACTGAAGGGCATTGATTGCCGCAAGGCAGTAGTCAATATAGTAGTAAGGATTTTCATAGATATGGCTCTGCTTCTGCCAAAGTCTTCCCTCATTTAAGAAAGGATTGTCCTTATAATCAAGATGCGGTCTGTACTCCTTCTCGAGCTTCTTCCAAAGCTCGTTTCGCTCTTCCGGAGTCATTTCCGGGTTCTTGTAAACGATATTTTGGAATTCATCCACCATGGTGCCATAGGGAATAAACATCAGCGTATCTTCAAAATGCATTTCCCTATAGTCATCTGCCCTCTCTCCAAAGAAAAGCTCCATCCAGGGCTCGGTAAAAAATTCCATGGACATGGAATGGGTTTCCGCCGTTTCGGAAGTTAAGTCATTATGCTCCCGAATAGGAAGATTTGCAGTCAAATAGCCCTGAAAGGCATGTCCGCACTCATGGGTAATCACATCGATATCTCCCTGCCGTCCCGTTAAAGTTTGCAAAAACAAGAGGCATCTTGTAGTTCGGAAGCATATCCATATAGCCGCCGGTACTCTTATTTTTCCTGCCAAGGACATCAAAAAGCTCCATTTCCCGCATTTTCCGCATGAAAGTAGAGGTCTCCGGGGAAAGCTCATCGTACATCTTCTCTCCTGCTGCCATGATTTCTTCCGGGCTTCCGCACGGCGCGGGATTTCCCTCCGGGAAGAAAACATCTTCATCATAATAGTAGAGATGCTCGAGTCCCAGTCTCTTTCTTCTCTTTTCATGCAGCTTTTCCACAAAAGGTACAAGGTCACGCTTCACCTGATTCCGGAAACTTTCAATCTCCTTCTCGCCGTAACAGTTACGATTCATTCTGGCATAGCCGATTTCGGTAAAATCAGGATAGCCAAGCAGGCGTCCTTGTTCAGTTCGGTTCTTTACCAACTCATCATAGAGGGAATTCAGTTCCTCCCTATGCTCCTCAAAAAAAGCACTGTACTTTTCCCAGGCTCTTTCTCGTACAGAGCGGTCCACGCTGGTAAGATAGGGGCGCATAAGAGAAAGGTTTAATTCCTCTCCCTCCCATTCAATCGTTGCCGTTCCAAGAAGCTTTCCATAGGCGGTAGTGAGCTCATTTTCCTTTTGCATAAGGGGAATGAGCTTCTCGTCCATGCCTTTTATCGCTAGTTCAATGTTTTTAAAGGCAACATGCCCGATTTTCTCTTCCATCTCTTTTTTGAAAGGAGAATGATAGAGCTTCTTCTGGTAATCCACCATAGCATTCCAAAAGCCCGGCATCATTTCATCATAATAGTCCTTTTCCTTCTCATAGAACTCATCGGTCATATCTATATTGTTCCGAAAATTCGCAAGCACCATCGCCGTCATCACATCGTCCTGCATCTTGTAATACTTCTTATGAATGGAAAAGACTTCCTTCACGGACTCTGCCTTGTCCAAGGCCTTCGTTAAATCCGAAAGCTCCTTTTCCATTTTTGTAAAATCCACCCTCTCATAAGGGAATTCACTCAGCTTCATGATTCATTTTCCTTTCCTTCTATATCCACTCATCTTTTATACTAGGTGTCATTTTTGGAAAGAAGATATACACAATACTGGTTCATGCTAATTCCTTCTCTCTCTGAATGCACCGCTAAGGATCGATGCAAGCTCCGGGGAATCCTCAACTTAAACTGTCCGGAATAGTCTTCCAGGCTATCCGGCTCATGAATCTTCACACCTTCTTCCAATGCTGCTGCAAGCCATTCTTTTTTTGCATCCATCGCATTCGCTACTGCACTTTCTACAGTCTCACCACAGCTAATACAACCGGGTAGATCCGGAAAAGAAACAACGAATCCCCCTTCATCCTTATCTTCTACAATTTCCATACGATAAGACATTGCCAAATAATCATTCAGCGTCTTCATCATTTTTCGCCTCACTTTCTACAATCTGCCGCACCATTTCTACATATTCCTTTTTGATTGGCTCATGCTTTGGAATCGCAAAAAATACCATTATACAGATGCTTAGGCTACCCCCTCTTACGAAAAGCGTATGGAGACGTCGGTACTTGCAGAAAACAAGCACAGCGAAGTTTTCTGCTTAGTATCCGCTACGTCGGAATCGAGCGAGAGCGTCTTTTTGAAAGAGGGGATGGCTAAGCATCGTATCCTCATCTACACGATATCCTTCAGTATCTCCAAAGGAAACGGCTCTCCCACCTTCTCTACGGAAAGGTCTCTTAGCGTAAAGTTTGACTTCCTAAGCGTCAGTGCCGGGTTATAGTAGGGATCTCCCTTTCTCAAAATCTCCGGCCAATGCTTTGCGAGGCACACAATCTCTCCATTGAAACGCTTTACCTTCTCCGGATTGTCCTCTAAGCCTCTGGACTTGGACTCGTAATGGGTAAATAAAGCATAGGGGGTATACACCACCCGTTTTCCAAGGGCGCGAATCTTTAAGCAAAAATCCACATCATTAAAAAGCTACCGCAAGTTCTTCTCGGAAGCCTCCCACCTTATCAAAGAGGGATTTCTTGGTCATTAAAAACGGCGGCAGTTACCGCTGTATAGTTTTGAATACAGGCTGCCCTATGCATATAGCTGTTTTCCGTTTCGTGAGTACCGATAAAGCTTGCTCCTGCAATACCGCCAAAAGCCCATCACCACACCGGCGTGCTGAATCATTTTATCCGGATACAGGAGCCTTGCACCGCAGATGCCCACTTCCTCCTGCTGCACAAACTGAAGCATTTCCTCCAGAGAATCCTTTCTTTAGGCACTCAATGTCATTGTTCATAAAGAGGAGGTATTCTCCGTGGGAAAAAGTCCCACCCCGAAGTTGTTGATCGCGGAGTAGTTGAAACTCTCTCTCCCAGCGCACCACCCGTACCGCCTTGGTATAAAACTCTCCGTATCTTGCCGGGAATTCCTCCTGAATCTTTTCATAGTAGGAAAATGTCTTTTCCTCTACGGAATTGTTCTCCACCACAATCACTTCCAGATAGGGATAGCTTCCGGCGAAGAGAGAGCGAATCGCCAAATCCAAATCCTCGCTATGGTCTTTACTGGGGATAATCACGGAAATAAGAGGAAGCTCCCCTTCCTTCTTCTCCAAGGCATAGTGGCAATGATAATAGCCGTAGGTAATGCCTCGCTCCACCTTTTCAATGGGAAGTCCCAGGCGCTTTGCATGGTCGAAAACCGCCCGCTCTCCGGCGGTGAAAAGCATAGAGCTTTGCCTCCGGATTTTGCGCCGTGGAAAGCTGGTGAGAACGCCAATGATAGAGCACCTTCCTAATATGGATAATGGTGGAAGAGGTGAAAGAGCGCCTCTTCCTGCTCGCTTCTTCTCCTCCTCGCTAAGACCTGTCGTCCCTTTTCTCTTCTTTCCGCCTCTTCACAAAGTCGTAAAAATCAGGTCATAGTCTTGGGCACCGTCATATTCCTTTCTGCTCGTAAATCTTATCTCCCTCTTCTCCCTCCTTTCGCTACCGCCTCCAGCAAAGAACGCTTGGCAATCAGAAGATGGCAGAAATAATTTACACTTCGAGAAGCTCCGGGCTGTAATCCGGCTTAAAGTGGGGCTCAAAGTAATAGGCGGAAGCAAAGTCAATCTTTATCCTCATCACTATAGAGAAGCTCCGCCTTAGGGATGCTCCTTGATGGTTTTTTGCAATGGTATATAAGGCATCTTCCGTCAGCTCATCATCATGGTCGGAGAAAATGATGAAATCTCCCTTGGCCATGGCAATGGCGGCATTGGTATTTCCGGAAATACCCAGGTTCTTAGGGAAGCACGGTAAAAACGCACTCTGCTGTCCTTCTCCTGATACTCCTGTAAAACCGAAATCGGGGACTTTTCTCCATTTTCCAAGGTATCCCCGGAAAGCTCGGAAGCATCCGCAAGGCAAATTTCAAAATGGAGGTAGGTCTGGGACAAAATGCTGTCTAAAAGTCTTCGTAAAAAGCCTCCTTGGGACGATACACCGGAATTACAATGGAAAAACAACAGGGATTTCTCCCAAACTTCCGCCCTTTGCCGTGAAAGCTCTTCCGCTCCGGTCTTTTCTTTTTATACCACTCGTTATAGTCATAATCCTGCTCGATACTCTTTAGCTTCCGTACACTCTTATGCCAAAGAGCGGACAGACCGCCCTTTTTCAGGGTATCCTTTACCGCCTCCACGGTTTCCCATTGGAAGAGGGCCAGGAATTTCTCCATCTTCTTGTGGGCATGGGAGTTAAAGGACTCGATTTTTTTATCGTCAAAAGCTAAAAACGGCGAAGCTGATGATCCGCCTGAAGCAAAAAGCTCCACTCTTTTCGCCCTTCCCTAACTCGTAGGGAGTGTCCAAAGAAAAAGCCCAGCTTCCTCTTGATTTTTCTTCCCGTTTTTCCTCCTCGTACTTCGGAAAATAGGCTTCATTTACAGTTTCCCGCTCCACTTCCCTCATAGGAAAAATTCTCTTTTTCCCCTGCCCTTTCCCTGTACGGACAGTTTTACAGGAGTCTCCGGGATCTCTTCCGAATGCCCAGCCCTGAATATGCAGTTTTCCTCTCTTACTAAGGCAATATCAATCTTTGCTCTCATTTTCTCTTACACCTCTTCCGAAGAACTTTCATTCTGCGCCGGCTGTTCTAAAGAACTACTTTCACAGACATCCTGCCCCGACTGTTTTCGAAGAACTGTCTCCGCTTATTGCCTGTTCCGAAGTACTGCTTTCGCCGGTAGCCCTGCTCCGCCTGTTCCGAAAAAAATTCAGTCTCTCTTCCTCCACCACGAGCGGTCTCTTCATGACCCTTTGGTTAATGGATAAAATATATTCTCCCAAAAGTCCGATAAAAAAGATTTGCACAGAACCCAGGAAAAGCATTCCTATCAGCATAGGAGCCATACCTGCCGGGAAACGATCCCACCAGATCAGTTTCATCATGAGATAGAGGAGGCCGACCAGCATGCTGATTCCTGCAAAGATCCCTCCAAAAAATACCGCCAAGCGGAGTCCCACCTTGGTGTAGCTGGTAAAGCTCAACATGGCCGCATCATAAAGGGTATAGAAGTTGTTGTGTGTCACGCCCGCCCGGCGCTTCGGCTGCGTATAGGGAATGTCCTTTCTTCTGTAACCAAGCTCCGCCACAATACCACGCAGAAAGGGAGTGGGATCGTCCAGAGATTGCATTACCGAAATAAAGCCTTTGTCGTACAAGCCAAAGCCCGTAAACTGGCTGATTTGATCCACCGAGGACATTTTCCGGATAAGCTTATAGTAAATGCCCCGAAGCGCGTACATAAGCTTCGACTCGTTACTCTCTGTCTTCACCCCGATTACGATACGGTAACCCTCTTCCCAGGCTTCCACAAACTTCGGAATCATTTCCACCGGATCCTGAAAGTCCGCCGCCATAAGAATAGTCGCATCTCCCGTGCTGTTCAGCATCCCGTAATAGGGGGAGTTGAACTGTCCGAAATTCTTCGCATTAAAAATCGCCTTAATCCCCTTATCTTCCTTGCAAAGCGCTCTTAAATTCTCCCGCGTCTTATCCTGTGAGTCGTTGTCAATAAAGAGAATCTCATAATGATAGTTCTGAAGCTTCTCCTTAAAACAAGTTCTAAGTGCATTCGCAAGGGGAATAACATTTTCCTCCTCGTTATAGCAGGGAATGACGATACTGATGGTTTTTTTCAAATTCCAACCTCTTTTCTATCCTTCTAAATCGGTATACAGTAAAACTCTTACGGCCCTTCTATTCTTCTAAATCGCTATATACCAAGACTTTTATGGCTTTTCTGTTCTTCATATCATACAGTGCCGCTTCTATATTTTCCATACCGCGGTAGCTTTTCGTAAAAAATGCACTCGGGTGAAAATCCTTTTCCCGGACTATCTTCATGATTTTCTCAAGATGCGCTCTTCCGCCCTTGGAAAGGGAGAAGACAAAGCTCTTTCCCGCCATACCCTTTCCTAAGGAAAATTTCGGTAAATAAAGGGCGTCTACCGCCTTCTTTTCTCTCTCTTCTCCATCAATGAGATAGCGAAGCGGTTTTCCGGAAAGTTCTTCCTCTACAACTTCTTCATCCGCCCCTGAAATAGGCCACATTGCTGACCACGCCGCCACCGTATCTTTACCATGTCGGAAGCTTCACACAGGGCATATTCGTCTCCTCCGCAAAGGAGAACCCGGTCCACGCCTTTTTCCGCCCGTCCGATTCCAGATTTCATTGACAATGGGAGAATTTGTAGAATTTGCCAAGGGATGCTTTCCTTCAGGAAGAGTCGTGTTCAGTTCCTTATAGTCGAGAATTTCCACAGGACAGGCTTCTGTAGCCATGGAAAGGGCAAGTTTCTTACTCTCTTCCCGACTTCCTACCGCAAATATCCTCTTTGCTCCATAACACTGCGCGGCAAAAATCGCCGCAAGGCCGATAGCCCCGATCCCCAGTACACAAACCGTATTTCCCCTCTTCACTCTTCCTTCTTCTGCAGCAGTAAATCCGGTTTGCAAAACATCCGTGCATAAAAGCGCATCTTCTAAGGAAAGCCCTTCCGGAATTTTTCCGCAGTTTTTATCCGCATGAGGTAAATAAAAGCATTCCTGAAAAGCCCCGTCTATGGACTTTCCAAGGGAATGGGCAGAAAAGGGATAGCCTGCATGAGACTCATTTTCCGTAACTTCTTCACTGTCCCAGTTCGGGGTAATGGCGGAAATTGCCACAATTTCTCCCACGGAAAAATCCTTTACCGCACTGCCTTTCTCTATAATCTTTCCCCTACGCACTCATGTCCCCAGAGTGAGATTTTCTCTCTTCGGAGAGCCCTGCCAAATCGTAGTGCACATCGCTTGTGCAAGGCGCAAGAAGGAGGGGCATGATGAGCACACCGTGTTCCGCAAGAAGACTTGGCTTCTCCTTCTCCATCCATTTCACTTTTCCTCTTCCCTCTAAGACAAATGCTCGCACAGCGACTTCCTTTCTTTTTTCGTAAAATACTTTGCAGCTCATGTACATACTCATTGTGAGCGGTTCTCGTTAAGAATTCTTAACAAGTGGCGCAGGCGAAGCCTGAGACATCTTGTTCATAACGAGTATCGTGCGCAAAGCGTGCGATATCTCGTTTAAAGCTCCGTTATCTTCTCGCCCCTAAGTGCCAAAATCCGCGGACAGGGTTGAAAATCCCGCTTGATAATCCCGGCTATCTCGTCCGTATAGCCCGGTGCCACGATGAGAATTTCGTCCACCGGCTCCTCCTGAAAATGCTCGGGCGGCACAATCAAGACATGGGAAGCCGGACTGTACAGCCCCTGCTTAAAGGGTGCAGAGTCAATGATATAGGAAACCGCATCCTTTAGCGCCGTTGTGGAAAGCAGGGTGAGCCCCTGATGGCTCGCACCCCAGATGGCTATTCTTTCTCCCTTTTCCTTTAGCTTTGCAATATGAGCCTCTACATCCTCTTGAATCTCCTTTTCATTTTTCAAGAAGAGGAGAAATGTCGATTTTCTGCCCGCTATAGCGGAAAAATGCTTAAGTTCTCCTTCGCTTCCTTTTTGCAAAAACAAATTCAATGGTATCCCGATTGATTACGCGACTCTCGAGAAGAGAAAAAACCGGCTTCCTGAGAGAGGTATTGCAGGCTCTCTTCCGTAAAATTACTGATATGGTCACGGAGCAGCTCATAGTAGCTCTTGTTTTCCAAAATATAATGAAAACTCGGCACCGTGAGGAGGAAAATGCCGCCCGCCCGAAGATGCGTATACGCGTAGTCCAGCATCCCCTTCGGGTCCTTCTGGTGCTCGAGGAAGTTAAACTGCACCATGGCATCGACTTCCTCTCCGACTTCCTTTTTCCTGTTTTCCGTCCGGAGAAAGAGCAATAAGTCCCTTTAAGGAAAAAGTCTTCTTCCGGGAAGCCTTCATAGAGAGGAAGGCCTGCCGCCCTCCCCTTTTTCCACAAGACTCTTCTTGTGTTCTATACCAAAAAAATATAGGGAGTCAAAGCTCCGCATTCCACACCTTCCCACATCTTAAGGAACTCTCCCTGTCCCGCTTCCAAGCTCCAAAGATCACGGGCTCCCTCTGTCCTTTATTATGCAAATAGGAAAGAAGTTTTGTGTATTCTTCCTCTCGAAGACGGCGCATGGTTGTTGTTCCGCCTCCTGCTCGAATCACATCCTTATAATAGGGGACAGGCTCGGTATCAAACTGTACCAGACCACAGTGCAGGCATTGGCAAAGCGGTAAATCCACCGGCTTTTTCCCGCTCTAAATCCTCTTTTCTCGGAAAAATCCTGCGCAGAAGCAGGCATATTATGAAAAAACGGCAAGCTCGGAAAGCTTCTCTCCGCAGACGATACAGTTTGCCATCGATTTCCCCTTTTCTTATTCTTTTTAAATATTTTGATATAGCTTGATTGATATAGCTTAATTTATTTAAAAAAATTTAACTTATTCCTAAGGTTTACTTTTGCCTATCTATCCTGTTGTTTTTCCGGAAACAGTAGCTTTACGCTTTCAGGAATTCCTCTTCATAAATAAATTCATATAACTCTTCTATTCCCGAAAGAAAAAGCTGACTCTCTCTTCAAAGCCCAGCGCGGAAAGCTCTTTTCGTATGCGCCGTAAAGTCATAATCGCCCTCCACATTGGGCGGACGAAGACCAAAGCGCAGGAGACTTTCTTCGCTATGCTCTATCCCTTTTTTCTTTAGAAAAGAGAAGCCGATTTGCTCGATTTCCTTAATGTAGTCGGAAGAAGACGACTTTCTCTACTGCAGATGTCTATCGTAAAAGCCCCCGTTTCTGAAAAGTCCGGGTCCACAAGAAAGGCAAGCGCCGGGCGAAATCTTCCTCCGCCATAAAATTCCAGATCTTATTTCCGAGTCCAAGCTCCGTTTCTCTTCCTTTTTAAGGTGTTTCTCACAAGCGTCTTTACAAGACTTCTTTCATGATCCCCTTTTCCGTAGATAGAATAAATTCGAAGGTCGATAAATTCCATGTCCCCGTGGTTTTTTAGGCCGTATTCGGAAAAGGCGAGCTTCTTCTCTCCGTAGGGGCTTGCCGGAAGAGGCTCTTCTCTTGTGCCTCTCCCCATTTCAGCCTGTGATCCGGCAAAGAAAAAGCGTTTTACACCATGTGCCTTAGCCCAGGAAAAAAAGGCCTTGCTCATGGCAAGATTTTTTTCCTGCGTCGCAATATCCGAACGCCCCAAGGAACCGACACCGTCCCAGGCAAAATGCAAAACGACATCAAAGTGAAGCTCAGCCAAGGAAGGCAGACTAATACCTTTGGCAATAGCATGACTATCTCTAGTAATGTTACTTTCCGCTTCTCTCCCCTGTTCTTTCTCCCAAAGAAGAAAGCTTTCCATGTTAAGGGAGAGAAGTTGAATTCCTTCTCTCCCTTAAGTCTTTCTTTTATTTCGACTCTCCGAGCGCAAAAATCCCGTAGACTTCATGGCCCTTTTTTTAAAAAGCGCTTTTCCTGTATTTATTCCTAGAAAGCTCGTAATTCCGCTAATCAGTATCCGCATTTACTGCCTCTTTTTTTAAAAAGCATAAGCATTTCCATTTCCTCTTCCGGAAGGAAAGGATCCATATCCTGAAGAGGCGGACTAAAGAGATTACCGTCCTTGTCCCGCTTTGCGCTGGACTTCGGCAGGAACTGCTGTGTAAGGCTTACAAAGACTTCGCAAAGCACCGGGCCATCCTGCGATAAGGTCTTCTCGATTCCCTCGGAAAGCTCCTTATTGCTATGAATGGAAACATAGGGATAGCCATAGGCAGAGGCAAGCTTCTCTAGGCTCGGGAAGGAAAGATCCGTTCCCTCTCCGTCCATACCGGAGTCCACACCGATTCCCACCAAAGGCTTTCCGAAGAAGCTGTTCTGGGTCTGACGAATGGAATGATAGCCACCGTTATTTACCACAAAAATCTTCAGCGGCATCTTGTGATGAATAATCGTCTGAAGCTCTTGCAGGTTCATCTGAATGGAGCCGTCTCCGGTTAAAACGATAATATCCTTTTCCCGGTAAGGCGGATAGCTTTCTTCCTTCCCCTGCCAGTATGGAGTCTGCTTTTAATTTTTTTCCTCCTCAGCCTTCGTGAAATCAATTGCCGCATAGTAGGCGCCGATTCCGCAGGAAGTCCGTATCCCATGGACGCTACACCGTCCTGACTGATAAAACGGCTTCCTTTTATGATATAGCTCTGTCCGCCGGCAACGCAGGGAGAGCCGTTACCCACAACGGTAATCTGGTCTTCCTCCGCTCTTTCCGAAAGCTTCTCCACTAAGGCATAGACATTGCACTCCGCAGTCTCTTCCGAACGGTATTCGGGGAGTATTGTCGGATAATTTGCCTGATAGAAACGCACCGTATCAAGCCAAGTGAGCCGCTCGCTCTTATCCTCTTCCAAGACTGCTTCTGCCGCCTTTTCCCGAATGAACTTCCGCGCTTCCGCGCGAACTATTCCTTCTCCACCCTTAAAGAGGGGAAGACTCTTTTCTTCCTTTAAAAGCTCGAGCAAGGCACGAATCAAAGCCTTGGCATCGCCGTGAAGCTGTAAATCGCAGTGCACGGAAGGCTTTTGCAATCTCTTCGCTGTCAATATCGTTCTGCATCACATAGGCTTCCGGTGCCCAGTCACGGAAGGAATAGCCCACCTGACGGATATTGAGTCTTGATCCGATACTTAAGATGCAATCCGCATTTTGTACGGCAAGGTTTCCCGGTCTGTCTCCTCTTCCTCCGGGGCGTCCCGCATTTAAGGGGTGCTTAGTCGGGAAAATGTCCGGCGCATTCCAGCCGAGTACTACAGGGGATGCCGAGCTTTTCGGAAAGCTCTAAGAACATCGTCTCCGCTCCGGCAATGCGAACCCCGTTTCCGGTATAGAAAATGGGACGCTTACTTGCTCTAATTTTCTCTAAAACCTGCTTGGCAAGCGGAAGGAAGTCCTCCCAGTTCGTAAAGCCGCGGTCTTCCTGTCCTCCGATATCTTCTCCCAAAAACATGGGGATTCTCTTTCTTTGCATATAGTTCGTAGAGCGCTTTTTTTCTCTTCCTCATCGGCAAAGAACTTTCGACACGCTGTCGCAAACTCCGGATGCTTATTCTCCACTTCTCTCTTTTCCCAGCCGTCTCCTCCATTTTCAAAAATCGGAAACATCAAAGCCCAGTAAATCCTCGGTTTCAATCATGCAGCCCTGCACATCCACAGGAATATCCAGCCAACAGGGACCGGGACGACCGGTCTGGCTTAGGTAAATCGCCTTTTCGATTGCATAGCGCACACGGTACGGGTCAATCAGCATCTCGCTGTATTTGCACATACAGGATACAGACTGAAGAATGTCAAATTCCTGATCTCCCATGGCACGGAGCGCTCTTCCCGACCAGCGGGCAGTATTGTCATGCCGCACCTGTCCGGATAAAACAATCATGGGGAGGGAGTCCAGGTATGCTCCCAAGACACCGGTAATCGTATTCGTTCCGCCGGGGCCGGAGGTCACACAAAGAATGGCCGGAACATTGTGGATTCTGGCATAGCTTTCAGCCGCCATAGCACAGGCCTGCTCATGATGCTGGTAGAGGGTTTGAATCCCCTTGTTGTGTCCAAGCGCATCATTTAAGTGCATTGCGCCTCCGCCTACGACGGAGAAGGGAGCGGCAAATCCCCGCTTCCACCAGTTTTTTTCCGCAATGTAGTCCGCTAGTCTTTTTCTTCATCTACTACTTCCTCCTAATCTTTTCCTATTTTACTCTTACTCTATAAAGCAATAAAAAGCTTTGTCCGAGCGGATTATCCGGAACCATCATGGCCCGGCACACAGACAAAGCTTCCCTATTCCATCATGGAACCCAAAGGAGAAATAGCGGAAAGTTTCTCCACTACCTCATCATTTTCATTCCTTCGTATGTATTTGTAAGTGCAATCTTTTATCCCTATAGTATTCAAAAATTTTCTCCTAAAGAAATATACAATAAATCCTTGTCAGTATATCCCTTAGCGGGTGAAAAGGCAATGAAATGCCATGCCTATCCTTTGCAATCCGGAATCCTCTTTCAGAAGGTACATCATTACAAACTGCTACAGCTTCAGACTGGAACAGAAGGGCCTACTTTTTATAGTGGCTTCATTTAGGATAGCAGAGGAAATTGACGCATTATACAATATGTAATACAATATATTGCACATGAAAGGAGGGATAGGATGACGATTTCTTTTAGATTAAGTGAAACAGACTCTGTGCTTTTCAAAAAATATGCGGAAATGAATGGAATTAGTATTTCAGAATTGGTTAGACGCTCAGTTCTTGAACATATTGAAGAGGAATATGATTTGCAGGCCTATGAAAAAAAGCTTTTAGCGGAATATAAGGAAAAATCCTATTACCTATACTCTTGATGAGGTAGAGAAAGAACTGGGCTTACAATGAGTTTTAGAATTGTATTTTCCGATAAAGCATTAAAGCAGATGAAAAAGCTGGACAAGTACACAGCTTCTCTTATCCTAGCCTGGCTTAGAAAAAACTTGGAAGGCTGTGAAGATCCCAGAAAGCATGGAAAGGGATTAACAGCCAATAGAAGCGGACAATGGAGATATAGAGTAGGAGATTATAGAATCATTGCAGAAATTCAGGAGGACAAAGTTATTGTTTTAGTATTGGGAATAGGGCATAGGGAGGGATATTTATCAAAAATGATATCTAAAAATAAAAGAAAGATATCATTTTCATAAAATTTAGCTTTTTCTCTTACAACGCATCGCCATAGTCTAAATGCAGTAGGCAAAGCCCTTTTGCAGGAGCTGTCGGGCCGGCAAGGCGCCTGTCTTTTCCGGCAAGAATTTCAGAAAGTGCAGAAGGCGAAATCCTTCCTCTTCCGACTTCCAAGAGTGTCCCGCAAAGTATACGAATCATGTGATAGAGAAAACCGTTTCCCTTTTACAGTAAAATGCAGATACTCCCCTCTTCTTCAAGGTGAAAAATCCGTGATACAGCGCACCGCGGAGCCTCCCTGTAAGAGGGTCTGCGCCTTAGGGTTTGCAAAGGAAGTGAAGTCGTGCTCTCCTTTTAAAATTTCGATTCCCTCTCGAATCATCTCCAAATCAAGAGGAAAGGTGTAATGATAGTACAGCCTTTGATAAAGCGGATTTTCCACTCTTGCCCTATCTATACTGTAGCGATATTCCTTCGTATGTCTTGTAAAACGAGGGTGAAAGTCCTCCGTCTTTTTCCAAGCGGAAAGAACACGGATATCTTCCGGAAGATAACTGTTTAAAGCTCTCTCATAATTTTCCGGATTTCGCTCCGCTTCCGTATCGAAGGAAAGAATATTTCCCAAGGCGTGCACTCCCTGATCCGTCCGACTTGCCCCGATAAAGTTTTGGCACTCCCCGGGAAAAATACGCGAAAGCACTTCCTCTACCTCTCCCGAGACCGTTCGAAGCTCCTCCTGCCTTTGAAATCCATGATAATTTGTGCCCTCATAGGCCAGTTTCAATACAAAACGATGCAAGATGCACCTCTTTCTTATGATCTATTGATTATGTTTATCCCTAACAGATCGTTTACTCCAATCATAACTCTATCTCATCGCATCCCACTTAGGGAAGACTGATAAATCGACTTCCGATAGCCAGTCCCAAAATGAGGAACAATACAAGGTAGGACAGATAGTCCGCCCCGGTATAGCGAAGGGGCTTCATCTTGGTCCTTCCCTCTCCTCCCTGATAGCAGCGCGCCTCCATAGCCATCGCAAGGTCATAGGCTCTTCGGAAGGCGGAGACAAAAAGGGGTACAAGGATAGGCACCATGGCCTTTGCTCTATCGAAAATGCTTCCGCTTTCAAAGTCTGCGCCTCTTGCCATCTGCGCTTTCATAATCTTATCCGTCTCTTCCACTAAAATCGGGATAAAACGAAGAGCAATAGACATCATCATCGCAATTTCATGTACCGGAAAATGAAAAACCTTGAAAATTCCCATCCCCTTTTCCATACCGTCCGTGAGAGAATTCGGCGTAGTCGTCAGGGTTAAAATGGAGCTGGAAAGCACCAGCATCACAAGACGAAAGGCCATCATGCTTGCAATTCGCAAACCTTCCTTTGTCATTTTCAAGAAAAAAATCCGAAACAATTCTTCTCCCGGTGTAAGAAAGAGATTAAAACTTACGGAAAGTAACAGTAAGAAAAACTACGCTTTTTAAGCCTCTCACCATAAAGGAGAAAGGCACCTTGGAAAGTAGAATAAATCCCCAAAGAATGAGAGCCAACAAGCCATACGCCGTCCAGGAATTCACCACAAAAAGGGCAATCAGAAACAAAAAGGTTCCTGCGAGCTTCACTCTCGGATCGAGTCTATGGATAAAGGAGTCTACGGGATAATACTGCCCTAAGGTTATTTCTCTAAGCATGGCTTACCCCCTTCCTCTTTTCTTCTATAAAATAGTGGGAAAGGGCAGAGACTGCCTCATCCACAGTATTTCCAAGTTGCATATCTAAGCCATTTCGCTTCAGGTCGAAAAGAAGCGCACGAATCTGCGGAAGTCCAAGCCCCATAGCTTCCAGTTCTTCCTTTTTGGAAAATACTTCCTCTACTGTGCCTTCTATCTTCAGCTCTCCCTGATGTAAAAACCAAGACCTCGTCCGCGTAACGCGCCACATCATCCATGGAGTGGGAGACGAGAAGGATGGTCATTGCATAGTTTCTCCGAAGACCTGCTATCTCTTCAAAAAGTTCATCTCTTCCGGCAGGATCGAGCCCTGCTGTCGGCTCATCCAAGATAAGAAGCTCAGGCCCCATGGCAAGGACCCCTGCGATCGCGACTTTCCGCTTCTGCCCTCCGGAAAGCTCAAAGGGAGACTTTGCATAGAGCTCTTCCCCGATTCCAAGACTTGCCAAGGCTTCTTTCGCAAGAACTTCCGCATCTTCCCTCTTCTTTCCCTGATTTAAGGGGCCAAACATCACATCCTCGAGGACCGTTTCCTCAAAAAGCTGATACTCCGGATACTGGAAAACAAGTCCCACCTTAAAGCGGAGCGCACGATAATCAAAGCCTTCCTCCGAAAGAGAAAGTCTTCCCTTTTTTCTATGACCGTCTTCTTCCCTTTGAAAAAGAGGAAGGATTTCCCACTCTTCACGAGGGGCGGATTCTCTCGGAAGGAAACGAAAAATCTCCCTGACTTCGCCTTTAATGAGCCCGTTTAAGTGCTGCACTAATGTAGACTTTCCCGAGCCGGTATGCCCGATTACCGCGGTGAGACTTCCCGCCGTATTTTCACACTTAAATCCTTTAGGGCAAAGCTTTCCATAGCCGTGCCTTCCTGGAAAATCGCGGAAAGATGATCAACTTCAACAATGTAGTCGCTAAGAGCTGCATTTTCATTCTGTGCCGAAACTACTTCTTCCCCTCGGCTCTCCATCTTCTCTAATTCTATATTCCGCTCTTTCGAGAAAAGGATTATCCCTTCTTTAGAAAGTATCTCTGTGGACAGCTTCTCCGGGGAATGCTCCTCTTTCAGGACAAAGCCTTCTTTATCCAGCTTAAAGAGCTCTTCCTCCAGCTCCTCTTTTTTTAGAATGGTCTTCCCAATTGGGAAACCTTTTTGTAATTTATGCGCAAGCTCCGTAATAATCGGCACATCCATGCGATATTCCTTTAAGCGCTCCACATTTTGAAAAACCTCTCTAGGACTTCCGTCCATCACAAGCTTTCCGCTATCCATAAGGAGAATCCGGTCCGCATCAACCGCCTCCTCCATATAGTGCGTAATCAAAATAATGCTGATGCCTTTCTTCCGCTTCAGCTCTAAAACCGATTCCAAAACCTCTTTTCTTCCGCTCGGATCGAGCATGGCAGTCGGTTCATCGAGCACAATGGTTTTGGGCTCCATGGCAAGAGTTCCCGCTATCGCCACACGCTGCTTCTGTCCGCCCGACAAGTGATTCGGAGACTTTAGTCTGTAGGCCTCCATATGCACTGCGGAGAGGGCGTTGTTTACCCTCCGCCAGATTTCGTCGGTAGGAAGCCCGATATTTTCCGGACCGAAGCCGACATCCTCTTCCACAACGGACGCAATAATCTGATTATCCGGATTCTGAAAGACCATTCCCACTTCTCTTCTTATCGGGAAAATGTTCTTCTCCTCCCGACTGTCCATTCCCGAAACAAAAACCGTACCTTCCGTCGGAAGCTGCAAGGCATTGAAAAGCTTTGCCAAAGTCGATTTTCCGGAACCGTTATGCCCCCAGAATACAGACAAAGCTTCCCGCCTCTATCGAAAAATTGAGTGCAGAAAGAGCAGACAAGGTTTCAATCACCTCATCATTTTCATTTCGCCTCGTGTATTGATAGGACAGTTCTTTTACAACAATATTTTCCAAAGCACACTCCCGCTCTCTAAACCCATTGATTTACACTATACTTTTACTCTCTATGATAAAAATATCCCGGAATATACGCACGCCACTCATCATGGACAGGATAAACTATCTGCAATTTACTCTTGCAACATTTTACAATAGATAGGGAAGCATAACAAGAGAAAAAGGCTTTTGCCATACGCTGACTATGAAAATGAGAGATCGAACGCTATGCAGGCAATACTCATAATAACCGGATATCGCGTGCTCCCTGAGCAATACCGGTTGAGAGTCAAAAAGGATAAATTTTTGCTTCTTTTTCCGTGCAAAATTTATCCTCATCTTAATCTATTCTATTTTTAAGTAATTAAGCTACTATAATATGGTTGAATCGGGGATCATTACTAAGGTCATACACCTTTCCCGTTCTGATTTCTACCACCTTCGGGCGAGTCGGATAGCGCTTATTGTTTTCCACCACCTTTGCCATTTCCCCATTAGACAGTTCCACAATGGAGTCCACCGGATAAAGAATCACACTTTCAATAAAGCTTTGAATCACTTTGTTATCCAGTTCTTCTCCTAATGCCAGTATCATTTCCATTGCTTCTCTTCCACTGATTGGTCCTTTATACGGGCGTCTCGTGACCAAAGCATCAAAAAAATATCCGCAACTGAAAGAATTCTGGAAAAGAGAGAAATTTCCCCTTCCTTTTGACGGTCGGGATAGCCTCCTCCATTCATTTTCTCATGGTGATGCAAAACGCCATCCAAAATAATCGGAGAAAAATTATTTTTCTCTCTTAAAATCTCAAAGCCGTAAAGGCTATGGTTTTTAATTACATCGAATTCCTCATTGGTCAACTTTCCGGGTTTGTTCAGGATTTCATTCGGAATTTTCGCCTTGCCGACATCGTGCAACAGTCCGGTAATTCCCAACTGATGGAGTTCGTCTTTTGGCAATCCATATTCCCTTCCGATCATCATGGAAATAGCCGCTACATCGACACTATGTTTAAAGGTATATTCATCGCTGATTTTAATAAGATTTACATCTATCGCCACCGCATCATTTTTAAAGATAGCGGACTCCAGTTCTCCAAAAATATCCAAAGAATTGGATGTAAAGTCTTCATCTTCCGTATGGTCAAAGATATGATTCATTCTCGCTTCCAGCTGATGCTTTACTTCTACAGACAGTTGAATCTTTTGCCCTATCCGGTTTTCTGTGTTTACGAATAATTTTTTTCGTTTCTTCCGGAATAGGAACTCTTTTATCATCCACATAACGATAGGTATAAATGCCGGGATACATTTTTTCTTTAATATAGCGAATCTGATAGTCATCCAAATAAACCCCATTTTCGATCATTACCCGTCCCATGGAGTCCTTGATGCTTTCTCCCAGCTGCATTCCAACCTTTATTTTATCTTTTTGGATAAATATTTTCTCTTCCATGCTTTCCCTACAGCTTTTTTTCTTTCCTTCTACAACAGATCCCGAGTTTCACGAAATAGTTTTTTTCTTCAAAAATATAACTACCTTCCTATCGTCTAAAATTTCATTTTTTTATAAGACTTTCAGAAGAGCAAAAAAAGCAAAATTAGTATAAACTAATTTTTGCTTTTTTTGAAATACAAACAGAATGCAACTAACATCCCGCTTCTTCCTGCAAGTTCTCATTCACCCAGTCTCGAAGCGCCCTAAAGAAGTCTTTATTTTTAGGATAGTTCGTAAAACTCAGCTTCATTCCTGCCACTTCTTTAATTCCTTTTAGTACACTGTCTCTACCCAGACTTTTCTCCGCCATCTTCAATACTCGGATGTCCGATAAGGCTTCTTCCAAAAACTACAGAGCGAATAGAGTCATAGGCTACCCCTTCTTTCCCCGGATAAACCAGGAATGGATCTCCCGAAGGAAGGCTTCTCCCGCATCCGTAACCGCATAGGGATCAATATGTTCAATCGACTTCTCCGAATTGTAAAAATTAAATCCCCAATGCAAAAAAACCCTCTACCTGATAGAGATAACAAAGCACTCCAAGAATTCTGTTTCTTGCAGCCGGCATTACGATAAAACGATTAGGCACATCCACAGCCTGCCCTGTGCAATAATAGGCCCAGAGATTTTTTACTCCTGCCTCCACAAAGGGTTCAATATGATTCACTGCCACAACCGGTCTTTGCACATAGCCTCTTCGATAGATTTCAAAGCTGCTTAAAGCATCCATCACCTTACAGTCTTGCAAAAGCTCTCTCACGGAATCTACCGCAGCACCGAAACTGTCCATATTTTCCTCGTTCGGCTCATCGGAAATATGAAAAATAGCTGTTTTCAAGCATATTTTTCCTCTTTCAAAAACGTCTTCAACTCCGGGATAAAGCATTTCAGGAATTCGGTGTAGTTTCCTCCCACAGCAGGACTATCCCAAGAGAAGAGCTTATATTCCTTCCCTTCTTCCGTTTTTAGCCATAACTTTCGGCGCAGCTACAGCTCCCCACTGAGAAAAACAAATGGGATATTTCAAGATGCGTGATTCCGCACTTCCTGCAAAGCGAAATCCACCTGTGTAATTTTTTTCAAAAATTAAAGCTGTATTTTCCGTCTTGGCATAGGGATGTCTACCAACTGAATCGTAGTCCTCTCCCTCCCATTGCCGTATCAAGAGGCGGCGTGAAAAATCGGAGTAAGAAGCATGTTTACACCGCAGCGAACCGCAGCATGCATAAAGTTTTTCCACAATTTTCCAGTGCTCTTCACTAAATACAGGAACGTGATAATAATCTGCAAGACAATCCGCATGAAACCATTCCGTATGTAATAGCTCCTGCTTGGGTAGCTCTCCCTCCAATATTTCCACCAGCAAGCTGTACTCTTCCAGCTTCCTCCCCTGTAAATCGGAAAGCAGTAGGTGAATCGAATGCCTACCGGGAGAGATGTTTTTTTCCCTTTCCTAAATCAAGATCAATCCACAAGCTTCTCCATTGCCCCGGAATTGCCTTTATTTCCTCCTCCTCTGAAAAAGGAAGGAGTACGTCCGGATACAGGCCCGCTTCTTTGGACAGGTAGTTTTCATCCGCTATTCCATGGCAGGGATAGGCACAGGGAACCAAGCCTACCCTCCTTAACTGTATTTCTTCCTTCAGATCAGATATAATCTCTATCCGAAAATGCCTGTTGCTATGCCCCAAATCATCATTTTGACAACTGTAAGCCAGCTGAAAAGACAAGCGCTCACTGAGATAAGCCTTCAAAATAGAATCTCTCATCTTGGCAGGTTCTTGATTCGGAAGTACCTTCTCCAGTGAATCCACTAATGCAAATTGATATGTTGTCATAAAATCACCCCTTTATTCCGCTAAGTGCAATGCCTTCCACAAACTGTTTTTGTAAAATCAAGTATAATACAAACGGCGGTAAAAAGGTGAGTGTTGCTCCCGCCATAACCAAACCGTAATTTGTGGTATAGCTTCCCTGCAAGGAGGATAAGGCAAGTGTAAGCGTATTCTTATTCTGATTTGTTATCGAGATTAACGGCCAAATAAAGCTGTTCCAGCTCGTGATAAAAGTAAATACCGTTAGGGAAACCAAGGCCGGTTTAATTAAGGGTACAATGATTTGCAGATAAATATTCAATTCTCCGCATCCGTCAATTCTGGCGGCTTCCAGTAAATCATTGGGAAGATTTTCCAAAAATTGCTTAATCAGAAACACGCCGAAAGCATTGACCAAGGGTAAAAAAACAAGGCTGAATAAGTGTTTGCGATATGCAGGGTTCTAATAATCACTGTCATCGGAACCAAGATAACCTGGGACGGAATCATCAAAGTTGCAAGATAAATCCAGAAAATGGCGTCCCTTCCCACAAAATTCTTTTTCGCAAAACCATAGGCTGCCAAGGAACTGATAAAGCAGTTAAAGACGCAGGCAAGAACCGCTACTATCACACTGTTTGTAAAGTACTTGGCAAATTCAAAGTTCTTAAACACGGTATTGTAATTTTTAAAGCTCAAGCCCACCAGACTGAAGTCCAAACCTAAGGAATAGCTTTGTTTCAGCGAAGTAAGTAACATATATACAAAAGGAAAGAGGGCAGTAAGCGCAAGAAAAGCCAAGAGTAGCGTGAAAAAGACGGTAATTATATTTTTTTTCATTGCCTATACCTCCTGCCTTTCTCTAAACGCGATCTTCTGCATGGCGGAAACCAGAAGAACAAGAAGGAAGAGTACAAAGGAAACCGCGCAGGCATAGCCCATCTTGTATTGCTTAAAAGCATATTGATAGATAATCAGTACCAAGGTTAAAGTGCTTCTTCCCGGTCCTCCCCCGTCATGGAATAAACCAAATCAAATACCTGAAAACTCCAAATGGTCCCCAAGGTTACAACCAGATAGGTAATGGGTTTAATGCTCGGAAGAGTGATATAAAAAAACTCCTGCCATCTGCTTGCTCCGTCTACCTTCGCTGACTCATAATAGCTTAAGGGATTTTCCACAATTCCCGCATAATAAATCACCAAGAAATATCCCACATTTTTCCATATAGACGTCATACAAATACTGATCATTGCCGTATTTTGTGTTCCAAGCCAATTGATTCGCGGTAGACGCAAAACGTAAGGATCATATTGACTATCCCGTTATCCGTGGAGAGTAAAAATTTCCATACCATACCGACCAGAATCATAGAGCTGATTACCGAATAAACAGAACCATTCTGATGAATGTTCCAAAACGATTTCTGAATTGTTTTGCTATAATATCCGCCAAAAAGTAAAGAAAACAATGTCTGTAACGGTACTACCAGCAAGGTATATACAATGGTATTTTTACGCTGGCTTTGAAAAAGGAATCCTGAAAAAGAGCGGTATAGTTTTTAAAGCCAATCCATTCCGGTGCATTGATGACATTGTACTTCGTGAAGCTAAAAGTACAGCGTCATAAATAGAGGAATGATGGAAAACAAAAAGAATCAGAATAAAAACTTGGCAAGATGTACAATAGACCGCTATTTCTTTTTAAAAATCGCATATTCCATTCTCCTGATACATTGCCCTTGTCCAAAGACAAGGGCAAATAAAGGCTTATTCTTAGCAAGTAATATGGGAAGTATCCCGCTTGAAAGACTAGTTTTGGGGCCAGCGCCTCATTAGCGTATTTCGCCGACTCATTAATCGCCTCCTCCGGACTTAATTCCCCAAGCATCATCAGTTGAAGATTCTTATACAAAATATCATAAATTGCCGCCGAACCCTTCACTGCCGGTAAAATATGAAGAGAGTCCTGCTCTTCCTCATAAAATCTTCTTGAAGTCCTCATTGTCATGATATTCTTCATCCCTAGCCACCGTGCAAAGGGAGCCATTTCGTGGAACTTTGTCATGGACTCTCCGCTTAGCATATAGAGTGCCATCTTCGCAGATAAATCTTTATGCTTACCGCCGCTTAAAAAGAACCAGGCAGTCTGCTGCGACAAAGGTACCGCCGCGTGCATCCTTCAGCGTTGTCACATAGTCCCAATCCACACCTGCTTCCGTAAATCCCGGAGCCTTATTGCGCGGCTACACAGAATCCCAGCTTTCGCCTTTAAACTGTTCGTTAATCTCATTCCAGTTCATGGAAGTTGTGGAGTCCGAAGATATCCTCTTCTTTTAGACTATAAATAAACTTTGCCGCCTTAATCCCTGCATCCGAGTTGAAAATAGCTTTACCATCTTCCGTAAACAAATCTCCTCCCGCCTGCCAAAGGTACGGGAAATAAAGCTCATTCAAAGAGCCCTTGGAAGCATCTCCCCACTGCTGCTGGAAAGGAGTAATGCCGCTCCCTTCAAGCTCTTCATAAGCATCTTTAAATTCCTCCCAAGTTTCCGGTGCTTTTACTTACCCTCGCCTGGTTTAAAAAGCGTTTTATTGTAATACAGGACACGGGCATTTCCCACCACAATCGGTAGCGCATATTGTTTAGCGTTAACCACACCTTTATCCAGATAATAGAATTTTTCTTTATCCGCATCGGAAAGGTAGTTGTCGAACGGTTCCAAAGGCTCCCATGTCAATGTAGTCATTCATCATTTCCATATACATATATCTGAGGTCGGGCCCCTGTCCGGAAGAAATAGCCGTTAAGTATTTCTCCTCATAGTTTGCCCAAGGAATGATTTCCACAGTTACATGACAGTTGTTTTTCTTCCTCAAAGGGAGCCAAAATATTTTCCCAGGTTTCCTTGTCCAAGGTATCCTCGGTTCCAAAGGGCGGCATCCAGAGAAGCAGTTCTGTTTTTTTCCCCATCCGCCTTGTTTTCTACCTTTCAGGACTCAGTTCCTTCCGCTTTTTGTTCCTTCAGCCTGACCCGAACCTCCGCATGCACTCCAAAACAGACGCTGCGAGTCCCAGCGTCAGAATTGTACTGATTATTCGCTTCTTCATAGCATTTCCTCCGTTTTCTTCTACATGACAGTAGATAAAGTAATTAGAGAATAACGCAAAAATCAAGAATTGTGCTATATTTATTTCTATTTTATATATAATTTATTTGTGCATTTTTGAAAAATATTATCATTTCCTCATTTTTATTTCACATTTTTATAAATTATATTCTTCTTTACACTTCTTTTTATCATAATCTGAAGTCTCTGTATAATAGCACTCATCATAAATGAGATACCGCACGCTACGCGAACAATACTTATTAAGAACTAGATATCTTAGGCTTTGCCTGTGCCACTTGATTAAGAATAAAAATCCGCTTACAAGCAAGCTTGCAGCGGATTTTTGTCTTTATCCTTATTCTTAATGAGTATCATGCGAAAAGCATGCGATATCTCATTTTATAGGTCGTCCTCATTGCGGTGCTCTTTGCGTAAGCAGTGGAGCGTGCTTCGAAGAAGTCCGT
>BNJT01002485.1_pt1 | contig 289999 bp, 338 predicted proteins | sample 8540491 | NCBI WGS metagenome assembly BNJT01 (sample SAMD00202455, study PRJDB9452) | human saliva metagenome | host: Homo sapiens | reverse complement strand
AGATATCCCTGGTTTATCAGCTGTTAAGCCAAAAGCGGGTCTTTATATCTTCCCTAAAATCGACCGCAATATGTACCGTATCGATGACGATGAACAATTTGTCCTTAATTTCTTGAAGCAAGAAAAAGTGCTTTTGGTACATGGACGTGGCTTTAACTGGAAAGAACCAGATCACTTCCGTATCGTTTATCTACCACGTGTCGATGAGTTGGCACAAATACAGGAAAAGATGACTCGCTTCTTGAAGACAGTATCGTAGATAAGGCTTTCATAGCAAAAAGCTGGAAACATTTGCTCAGGGCTATTGACAAATGAATCAGAATCAGATAGAATAGTAAAGTATGTTTAGTAACTGATCACTTTATAGCCGGCTAAACGAATACAAAATCTATGAGGAGGTATTCATCGTGAAACGTACTTATCAACCAAGTAAACTTCGTCGTGCGCGCAAACACGGATTCCGTAACCGTATGTCAACTAAAAACGGTCGTCGCGTATTGGCAGCTCGTCGTCGTAAAGGACGCAAAGTTTTGGCTGCATAATCCAAACGAATGAAACAAAGAAATCAGTAGGAACTCGAGCCTACTGATTTTTCTTTTATCTAAAAGATAGAATTTTCTAAAGTCATTGGTCGAGAATAGAAATTTTAGAAGATATATTGGAAATTAAACATATAGAAAAAGCTCAAGATCAGAAGATAATTTCTCTGATTTTGAGCTTTTCTTTATTCTTTCAAATGATATGAATAGCTAGCAACGACGACATCTTCGTGCCATCTGAGAGCATATTTTAATTTAAGGCTCATTTGATTGTGGAGGATATTTTGCCAAGGTTTGTTAGGGATAAATTGGGGTACTAGAACTGTAACCGTGTAGTTCTTTTTCTTGGCTTCTTGAGAGATTTTTCGAACATATCGAACTGTAGGTGTGATAATATCGCGATAGCTGGTATTAATGTTTTTAAGAGTAATATTTGGGAAGTAGTCGGCAAATTCTTGGAGGATTTCTTGGTCTTTTTCCTCAGTTTCCTTGGTGGAAATGTGCATGGCCAAAACTTCATCTCCAATACTTTGAGCGTAATTAATCGCTCCAACACTGACTCGAGTAACATTTCCCACTAAGACAAGGACGACATTGCCATCGTAGGTTTTCTTTTGAATTCCTTCATAAAGTCGAAGTTGTTTGGCTACTTTTTGGTAATGACTGTGGATGGACAGAAATAGGAAGGTTAGGACCAGGATAATTGGGAAGAATGGCCAGATATCTCCAAGCCTGAAGAGGAGTAGAATAAGGACGATGGCGTAACAAATGATAGCGCCGAGGATGTTAGCAAAGGCAGATTTTAAGAAATGAGAGCCTTTTTCTTTTTTCCAGTGGCGAATCATACCTGTTTGAGAAAGTGCAAAGGGGACGAAAACTCCGATAGTATAAAGAGGGATCAAGCGTTCTGTATTTCCGTTGAAAATAAGCAGAAGGATTATAGCGCCAAAAGCTAAGGTTAAAATACCGTTTGAATAACCCAAGCGGTCTCCCTTTTCCATAAAGAGATGGGGCATGTACTTGTTCTTAGCCATATTGTAAGCCAACATTGGAAAGGCAGAAAAACCAGTATTTGCAGCAACGGCTAGGATTAGGGCAGTTGAGAATTGGAAGAGATAATAAACAATCTGACCGAGAGCTGAATCCCCTAAAATCCCTTTAGCCATTTGTGAGAGGATTGTTTCTCCGTGTTGAGGTGTAATCCCCATCCAGTAGTTTAAGAAGGTAATCCCTGCAAAGAGAAATCCAAGAATAAGAGACATGATGGTCAGTGTCTGAGCAGCGTTCTTTTCTTTTGGAGTTTTAAAAAATGGAACAGCATTTGAGATAGCTTCAACCCCTGTTAATGACGCCGAACCGCTGGTAAAGGCTCTTAAGATTAGGACAATTGAGAGACTTGGGACAGTTTGACCAATTGCAGAAGTTGCATGATAGCTGAGAGAACCTGTCAACAGTTGGAAGATACCAAACAATAAGAGGAAGACCGTACTAAAAGATAAAGAGATAGACAGGGATCATCAGAGAGCTTGCGGATTCCCTTTAGTCCTCGTAGATTTAAAAAGCATGAGCAAACATACTAGAAAAAAATGGAGATGTGGAGGTTGTAAGGGATGGAGGGCAGGAAGTGCAGCAGTGATAGCGTCAGCGCCTGCTGCCACTGATACAGCTACTGTTAGCATATAGTCAACAAGCAGACTTCCCCAGCAATCAAACCTAACTCAGGGAGAGGTTTTTCTCGAGTAACCATATAGGCACCTCCACCTTGAGGGTAGGCATGGATGATTTGTCGATAAGAAATGGTCAGGCTAGCTAATAGTAAGAGGACAAAAATGCCAATAGGGAGACTCCACCAGATAGCAAGCGGAGAAAGGCTGGCCAAGACGAGGACGACCTGCTCAGGCCCGTACGCAATAGATGATAGAGCATCGCTTGATAGCATTGCGAGTGCCTGCGTTTTTCCAAGTAGTCCTCCCTCGCCTTCAGTTAAGGACTTAAGGGGACGACCAATAAAGGTATATTTTAGTTTTGTAAACATTTTCTTTCCTTTTCTGAAAATTTCAACAAGAGTTATTATACTGCTATGAAAAAAAGTCGTCAAGAAAAAATGAATGATTTCAAAATATTTTTTCCTATAAGGATGAGACTAGTTTTTTTGGTATAATAGAAGGTAGAAAAAACGAGGAAATATAAATGATTTTTGATACTCATACCCACTTGAATGTGGAAGAATTTTTGGGACGCGAAGAAGAAGAACTTGCCTTAGCGGCTGAAATGGGCGTAACTCGGATGAATATTGTTGGGTTTTGACAAACCGACTATTGAGCGTGCTCTTGAACTAGTGGACAAGTATGACCAACTCTATGCGACGATTGGCTGGCATCCAACGGAAGCAGGGACATACACAGAGGAAGTGGAGTCTTACTTGCTAGAAAAACTAAAACATCCTAAAGTTGTTGCCTTGGGTGAGATTGGTTTGGACTATCATTGGATGACAGCGCCTAAAGAAGTGCAGGAACAAGTTTTCCGTCGTCAGATTCAGCTATCTAAGGAACTGGACTTACCTTTTGTAGTTCATACCCGTGATGCGCTCGAAGACACCTATGAGATTATCAAGAGCGAGGGAGTTGGTCCCCGTGGCGGGATTATGCACTCATTCTCAGGTTCTTTGGATTGGGCTGAGAAGTTTGTGGAGTTAGGTATGACCATTTCATTTTCCGGGGTGGTGACCTTTAAAAAAGCGACAGACATTCAGGAGGCTGCAAAAGAGTTACCTTTGGATAAGATTTTGGTAGAGACAGATGCACCTTATCTAGCCCCTGTACCCAAGCGTGGTCGCGAAAACAAGACAGCTTACACGCGCTATGTAGTGGACTTTATCGCCGATTTGCGTGGCATGACGACAGAAGAATTGGCAGCAGTGACAAGTGCCAATGCAGAAGGCATCTTTGGATTGGAACGTAAATCATGAAAGAGAAAATTTCCCAAGTCATCGTAGTTGAAGGACGCGATGATACAGCCAATCTTAAACGTTATTTTGATGTGGAGACCTATGAGACTCGTGGATCAGCTATCAATGAACAAGATCTTGAACGAATCCAACGTCTACACCAACGTCATGGGGTGATTGTCTTTACAGATCCTGATTTTAACGGGGAACGCATTCGTCGGATGATTATGACGGCCATTCCGACAGTTCAACACGCCTTTCTCAAACGTGATGAGGCAGTGCCCTAAGTCTAAGACCAAGGGACGTTCTCTAGGGAATCGAGCATGCTAGCTACGAAGACTTGAAGACAGCACTAGAACAAGTCACTGAGCAGTTTGAAGTAGAAAGTGACTTTGATATTAGCCGTAGTGACTTGATTCGTCTTGGTTTTCTAGCCGGGAGCAGATAGCCGAAAAACGCAGAGAATATCTAGGAGACAGTCTTCGTATCGGTTATTCCAATGGGAAACAACTCCTTAAACGTTTAGAGTTATTTGGGATCAGTTTAGCTGAAGTTGAAGAAGCTATGAAATCATATGAGAATTGAGAAACTCCCCCAAAATGTGGAGGGAATGTGATACAATAGAAGTAATCATATACGGTTTAATCAGGCTTGGTAGCAAGCATTAGAAAAGTGACTCCATAGGAATTGTGCTAAGTGGAGATAATGAGGAAAATTTATGGGAATCTTTGATTTTTTAAAAAAGACAGAAGCAACAGAAACAACTGAATCCAATAAGGAAGCAGAAGAGGCGAAAGGCAATGCTTGCGTGGGTGTTCTAGATTTGTTCCCGATGAAGGAAACGAACCAATTATTGATTGTTGGGAGTCTAGAAGGTAGTATCAAGGTTGGAGATCAGTTGCAGTTTTGCAATCCCGACCAAGGAATGGAAAGTCTTGGTACTGTAGAGGTTAAAAAACTCAGCAGTCAAAACAAAGATGCAGATAGTCTAACGGATGAAGTTCTTGCCCATCTAGTGGTTGATAGGATTCCTTCTTTGGATAAACTGAAAAAAGGAAGTGTGCTCTTTAGTTCAGGTGTTGAGGAAGAGCAAAAATTATCTAGCTATTCAGATGCTCTTTATCGTGCTTTTGTAGCCATCCAAGAGGGGCAATTGACTAAATGAAGACTATTTGGCAGCTAGCCTTGATGACAGCGTAGAGATTTTACGTCTCTTTTTATGGAAATGCCGTCAAAATCAGGAAACTGAAAGTGAAGAAAGCTATCAAGCCAACACTCGTAAGTTGGAACGTCTAGCGGAAATCGTCAAGGACAAGTTGTTAGCAGCAGATTCAGTTTATGCAGTTTATTCAGAAAAAACAGGCGAACCTTACCTTTTTTCAACGACTTATGATAGAGGTGAGGAAGGTTATCTGTGTACTGATCCCATGATCATGCTTTTGACACCATCTTGGTATCGCCAATTCAAGGAAACCATTGACAGCCGACCAAACTCAGTCGTAAAACTGATTGAAAATACGGAAGATAAAAAAGGGATTGAAAATTTCCTTGGAACAGCTTTTTACTTAAATGGTGCCTTGGGAGCAATCTTTAATTCCAAGGAAGTCAGCATCAGTGCCTCAGCCTTGGTTCAAAAACCAGATTATTCTAATTTGCCAGAAATACAAGTTCCTGTTATGAATCCTGACCTGGTAAGATGGATGCTCTTGATGGGGCAGATGGACCAACCGACTACAGAAGAGCAAGAACTAGTTTATGGGCTTTACTACAAGTTCTTCTCTATGGCTATGCCTAAAGCAAAATTCTTGCTTCCATTAGATGCAACATCAGGATTCCCAGAGGATAATTCAGAAGGAAATTCCTTTGTTTTGGAAAAAGACGCTAACTTTAATATTCCCGTTAGAGAAGGAAAAGATGGGCGAAATTCTGTTCCAGTATTTACTGATTGGAAACGTCTGCGAATGGTTTTTGATGAAAAGTGGAATGGGCATGATTGAAGAAGCTGGAGGCATGATTGAAGGTTTTGACTATGCCATAAACCCAACGGAATACTATGAAGCGGGTGCCTATGTTAGCCTAACAGCTTTTAGAGACATGCAAAAAGCTTAGTGAGGAACAAGAAGGAAGAGCTCAAGATTAGAAAGTTTTTTTACATTGGGGAAACTGTATAGTTTTATCCACACTTACTTGAACCAGTAACCTTTTTCAAAGATTGTGAAAGGGAAACGATATGGCAAATAGAAGTTATATTTACTTAAAAAACGGAGATGAAGCCCGTATTCTAACAGAGGGAATTTACACAATACCTTATTTTTGGCAATTGTTTTGGGATGAAGAAGATTTAAAAGCTCCTATTGCTCTCTGGGAAACAGCAGAAAAACTCGAAGAAGATGAAGAGCAAGCAGAAAAGTTTTACCAAGAGCAGAAATGTAGATATCTTGCTTTCTATTGAAAAAAATTCCAGCAAAACGCCCTCCAAAATCGGTCTTTTTTAGAAGAGAAATGTCCCACAAGCCTTGAAACTATATGATGCCTTTGTTCGTTATATTCTTGCAAACGTAAAAGATGGTGATGTGTTAGGATTTGATCTTTTGGATGTAGTTTTTATGGACCAAGTCTCTGTAGTCGCTGATAAACTGTTAAAAAATATCCGAGCTATTCGGGAAAATCAACCCAAAGATTTAGATTTTTCTCTAACGGATGAGAACTTAATAGGCCTTGCTATGGGCTTTCCTGATTATTATGCTTCAGAATTATTGCCAGAAGACAATATTCTAGATTCGGTTGCCTATCAGGATGAATTGAAGAAAATGAACCCCCAAGAAGATAAAAAACAGCTTGATATGACTGGAGCCGATACAAAAGGGAACAAACATCGTGTTCTATTTTGTATTTTGGATTTTGTTGGCAGGAATTATGTGGTTTCTATATATTATTTTTAGCTAATAATTAGAAAAGAGAATAAATGAGAATTGCAGATTATAGCGTGACCAAGGCAGTACTGGAGCGTCACGGTTTTACCTTTAAAAAATCCTTCGGGCAAAATTTCTTGACCGATACCAATATCCTTCAAAAAATCGTGGATACGGCTGAGATTGATGATCAAGTCAATGTTATTGAAATCGGGCCAGGTATTGGTGCTTTGACGGAATTTTTGGCTGAGCGTGCAGCTCAAGTTATGGCCTTTGAGATTGACCACCGTTTGGTGCCAATTCTAGCGGATACCCTGCGTGATTTTGACAATGTGACCGTAGTCAACGAGGACATTCTAAAAGTTGACCTAGCGCAGCATATCCAAAATTTTAAAAATCCTGACTTACCAATCAAGGTAGTAGCAAACTTGCCTTACTATATCACAACTCCTATTCTCATGCACTTGATTGAAAGTGGCATTCCTTTTAGTGAATTTGTGGTTATGATGCAAAAGGAAGTGGCGGATCGTATTTCTGCTCAACCAAATACCAAGGCATACGGTAGCTTGTCTATTGCTGTGCAGTATTACATGACGGCCAAGGTTGCCTTTATCGTACCTCGTACGGTCTTTGTGCCAGCGCCAAATGTGGACTCAGCTATCTTGAAAATGGTGCGCCGTCCAGAACCAGCTGTAGCAGTGGAAGACGAGAACTTCTTCTTTAAGGTTTCCAAGGCTAGTTTCACACATCGTCGTAAGACCTTGTGGAACAACTTGACAGGTTACTTTGGGAAAACTGAGGAAATCAAGGACAAACTGACCAAGGCTTTGGATCAGGCTGGACTGGCACCGAGTGTACGTGGTGAAGCTCTCAGCTTGGCAGAATTTGCCAGTCTAGCAGATGCGCTTAAAGGACAAGGACTATAAGATGCAAGGACAAATCATTAAAGCTTTGGCGGGTTTCTACTATGTGGAGAGTGATGGCCAGATTTATCAGACACGCGCGCGTGGGAATTTTCGTAAAAAAGGCCATATACCCTATGTTGGAGATTGGGTAGATTTTTCTGCGGAGGAGAACTCAGAAGGCTATATTTTGGAAATTCATGAACGAAAAATAGTCTGGTTCGTCCGCCCATTGTCAATATTGACCAAGCCGTTGTCATTATGTCCGTTAAAGAACCTGACTTTAATAGCAACTTGTTGGATCGGTTCTTGGTTCTTTTAGAGCATAAGGGCATTCATCCTATCGTCTATATTTCTAAAATGGACTTACTAGAAGATCGAGGAGAACTGGATTTTTACGAGCAGACCTATCGTGCTATCGGCTATGACTTTTGTGACTAGTAAAGAAGAGCTCTTGCCACTTGTTGACAGACAAAGTGACAGTCTTTATGGGGCAGACAGGTGTTGGGAAGTCAACCCTCCTTAATAAAATCGCTCCTGACCTCAATCTAGAAACGGGAGAAATCTCTGATAGTCTAGGCCGTGGTCGTCATACCACTCGAGCTGTTAGTTTTTACAACCTCAATGGAGGCAAAATCGCAGATACACCAGGTTTTTCGTCGCTAGATTATGAAGTATCAAGTGCTGAAGAGCTGAACCAGGCCTTTCCAGAGATTGCTAGTGTCAGTCGAGACTGTAAGTTCCGTACTTGTACGCATACTCATGAACCATCTTGCGCAGTGAAACCAGCAGTAGAAGAGGGCATCATTGCAAACTTCCGTTTCGACAACTATCTGCAATTCCTCAGTGAGATTGAAAATCGTAGAGAAACCTATAAAAAAGTCAGCAAAAAAATTCCAAAATAAGGAGAAACCTATGTCTCAATACAAGATTGCTCCGTCAATTCTGGCAGCAGATTATGCCAACTTTGAACGTGAAATTAAACGCCTAGAAGCAACTGGGGCAGAATACGCCCATATCGATATCATGGATGGTCACTTTGTACCTCAGATCAGCTTTGGTGCAGGTGTAGTCGAGGCTCTTCGTCCTCATAGCAAGATGGTCTTTGACTGCCACTTAATGGTATCAAATCCTGAACATCATCTAGAAGACTTTGCGCGTGCAGGAGCAGATATCATCAGCATCCATGTGGAAGCAACACCTCATATTCATGGTGCCCTCCAAAAGATTCGTTCTTTGGGAGTAAAGGCTTCTGTTGTCATTAACCCTGGAACACCTGTTGAAGCTATCAAGCATGTTTTTCACCTAGTTGACCAAGTCTTGGTGATGACAGTTAATCCTGGATTTGGTGGACAAGCCTTTCTACCTGAAACTATGGGTAAGATTCGTGAGTTAGTGGCACTTCGTGAGGAGAAGGGCTTAAACTTTGAAATCGAAGTTGATGGTGGGATTGATGATAAAACTATTGCTCAAGCCAAAGAAGCTGGTGCAACAGTCTTTGTAGCAGGTTCTTATGTCTTTAAGGGAGATGTCAATGAACGAGTGCAAGCTCTCAGAAATCAACTGGACTAAAGCTGCAGTTTTTGCAGGGGGAGACCGCGGTCACTACCGGACAGATTTTGATTGTTTTGTCGGTGTGGATCGAGGCTCACTCTGGGTATTGGAAGAAGAACTTCCTCTTGCTTTAGCAGTTGGGGATTTTGATTCTGTGACTGTAGAAGAAGGTCAGTTGATTCAAGAACGTGCCCAGCACTTTGTCCAAGCTCAGCCAGAGAAGGATGATACCGATCTGGAACTAGCACTTTTAACGATTTTTGAAAAAAATCCTCAGGCTCAGGTGACCATTTTTGGTGCCCTAGGTGGTCGTATTGACCATATGCTGGCCAATGTCTTTCTTCCTAGCAATCCCAAATTAGCACCCTATATGCGTCAAATAGAGATTGAGGATGGGCAAAACTTGATTAGCTATTGCCCAGAAGGGACCAGTCAGCTAGAACCACGTTCGGACTATAATTATCTAGCTTTTATGCCTGTGAGGGATAGTCAGTTGACTATTATAGGAGCTAAGTATGAATTGACTGAGGCGAATTTTTTCTTTAAGAAAGTTTACGCTTCTAACGAATATATAGATAGGGAAGTTTCGGTGACTTGCCCAGATGGCTATGTGGTTGTACTGCATAGCAAGGACAGGAGATAGGATGGAGATTATATTACTACTGTTATTAATAGCTAACCTAGCCGGCCTATTTCTCATTTGGCAGAGGCAGGATAGGCAGGAGAAATACCTGACCAAAAGTTTAGAAGACCAGGCAGATAATCTTTCAGACCAGTTAGATTATCGATTTGAGAAAGCTAGACAGTCTAGTCAGCTGGACCAAAAAAATCTAGAAGTGGCTGTTAGCGACCGTTTGCAGGAGGTGCGAATCGAATTGCACCAAGGTCTGACCCAGGTTCGACAGGAGATGAATGAAAACCTCCTCCAAACCAGAGATAAGACTGACCAACGACTACAGGCCTTGCAGGAGTCAAATGAGCAACGTTTAGAGCAGATGCGCCAAACGGTCGAGGAAAAGTTAGAAAAGACCTTGCAGACACGCTTGCAAGCGTCTTTCGAGACAGTTTCAAAACAACTGGAATCTGTCAATCGAGGCCTTGGAGAAATGCAGACGGTTGCCCGTGATGTAGGCGCTCTTAATAAGGTCTTATCTGGTACAAAAACTCGAGGAATTCTAGGAGAATTACAACTGGGGCAGATTATCGAAGATATCATGACACCTGCTCAGTATGAACGAGAATTTGCAACAGTTGAAAATTCGAGTGAGCGAGTTGAGTACGCCATCAAGTTGCCTGGACAAGGCGACCAGGAATATGTTTATCTACCAATTGATTCCAAGTTTCCACTGTCGGATTATTACCGCTTAGAAGAGGCTTATGAAGCAGGTGATAAGGAAGAAATCGAAAATTGTCGCAAATCACTCCAAACAAGCGTTAAGCGTTTTGCCAAAGATATCAAGAACAAGTACATAGCACCGCCAAGGACGACCAATTTTGGTGTCTTGTTTGTTCCAACAGAAGGACTCTATTCAGAAATCGTTCGTAATCCGATTTTCTTTGATGATTTGAGACGGGAGGAGCAGATTATTGTCGCAGGTCCAAGTACCTTGTCAGCCCTCCTTAATTCACTTTCAGTTGGGTTCAAGACTCTCAATATCCAAAAGAGTGCGGACCATATTAGCCAAACTCTAGCCAACGTCAAAACCGAATTTGGCAGGTTTGGTGGTATTCTGGTTAAAGCGCAAAAACACCTCCAACATGCCACTGGTAATATTGATGAATTGTTAAACCGACGTACTTCAGCTATCGAGCGAACTCTCCGTCACATTGAGTTATCAGAAGGTGAGCCAGCGCTTGACCTACTCCAGTTCCAAGAAGATGAGGAAGAATATGAAGATTAGTCACATGAAAAAAGATGAACTGTTCGAGGGCTTTTACCTGATCAAATCAGCCGATCTGAGACAGACTCGTGCTGGGAAAAATTACCTAGCTTCACCTTCCAAGATGATAGTGGGGAAATCGAAGGAAAGCTTTGGGATGCTCAACCTCATAACGTTGAGGCCTTTACTGCAGGAAAAGTAGTCCACATGCAAGGGCGTCGTGAAGTTTACAACAACACTCCACAGGTAAATCAAATCACCCTTCGCTTACCTCAGCCTGGCGAACCCAATGACCCAGCAGACTTCAAGGTCAAATCACCAGTGGATGTTAAAGAAATCCGTGAGTATATGGCACAGATGATTTTCAAGATTGAAAATCCCATCTGGCAACGAATCGTTCGGGCCTTCTATACCAAATATGATAAAGAATTTTATTCTTATCCAGCTGCAAAAACCAACCACCATGCCTTTGAAACAGGGTCTTGCTTATCATACAGCGACTATGGTTCGTTTAGCAGAGGCAATTGCAGATGTCTACCCACAACTCAATAAGAGCTTGCTCTATGCGGGAATTATGCTTCATGACCTGGCTAAGGTTATTGAGTTAACAGGTCCCGACCAGACAGAGTATACAGTGAGAGGAAATCTTATCGGGCATATCGCTTTGATTGATAGCGAGATTACCAAAGCAGTTATGGAACTTGGCATCGATGATACTCGAGAAGAAGTTGTCCTTCTTCGCCATGTGATTCTCAGTCACCATGGATTACTTGAGTATGGTAGTCCAGTTCGTCCTCGTGTGATGGAAGCTGAAATTATTCATATGATTGATAATTTGGATGCGAGTATGATGATGATGTCAACAGCTCTGGCTCTTGTTGATGAGGGTGAAATGACCAATAAAGTCTTTGCAATGGACAATCGTTCCTTCTACAAGCCAAAATTAGACTAGAAACTAAAAAAATGAGCTTTATTTAGACAATAAAGTTCGTTTTTTTTCTTTAGTGTGTTATAATGAGAAAAAGACTAATTAAAAAGAATGGTGAATAACTAATGAAATTAAGAAGAAGTGATCGGATGGTTGTTATTTCCAATTATTTGATTAACAATCCATACAAATTAACCAGTCTCAATACCTTTGCGGAAAAGTATGAATCTGCCAAATCTTCTATTTCAGAAGATATTGTCATTATTAAGCGCGCCTTTGAAGAAATTGAAATCGGTCATATTCAAACGGTGACAGGTGCTGGTGGTGGGGTTATTTTCACACCATCTATCTCTACCCTTGAGTCCAAAACAATCATCCAAGAGCTACGTGATAAACTTTCAGAAAGCGACCGTATTCTTCCAGGTGGCTACATTTATCTATCTGATCTGCTCAGCACTCCAGTCTATTTTGAAAAATATTGGTCGCATTATTGCTAAGAGCTTCATGGATCAAAAGATTGATGCAGTTATGACTGTAGCGACCAAAGGGGTTCCGCTTGCAAATGCAGTAGCAAATGTTCTCAACGTACCTTTTGTCATTGTCCGTCGTGACTTGAAAATCACTGAAGGTTCAACTGTGAGTGTTAACTATGTTTCAGGTTCTAGTGACCGTATTGAAAAAATGTTCCTTTCAAAACGTAGCCTTAAAGCAGGAAGTCGTGTCTTGATTGTCGATGACTTTCTTGAAAGGGTGGAGGAACGATTAACGGTATGATTAGCCTCTTTAGCAGAGTTTGATTCAGAGTTAGCTGGTGTAGCTGTCTTTGCTGATAATGCTCAGGAAGATCGTGAACAGCAGTTTGACTATAAATCACTCTTAAAAGTTACCAATATTGATGTGAAGAACCAACAAATTGAAGTTGAAGTTGGGAAATATCTTCGAAACAGAAAAATAAGAGATAATAAGATACTTAAAGGTTGGAACTTTCGTCCCAGCCTTTCTTTGATAATGAATATGAAGGAGCCCTATGAAGACGCCATTTATTAGACGTGAAGACTTAGAAAAGATTGTTGAAGAGTTTCCAACTCCATTCCATCTCTACGATGAAAAAGGTATTCGCGAGAAAGCACGCGCAGTAAACAAAGCCTTTTCATGGAATAAAGGTTTTAAAGAATACTTCGCTGTAAAAGCGACCCCAACTCCAGCTATCTTGAAGATTTTGCAAGAAGAAGGATGTGGAGTTGATTGCTCTAGTTATGTAGAGCTCTTGATGAGCCATAAATTAGATTTTTCTGGCTCAGATATCATGTTCTCATCCAATAACACACCAGATCAAGAGTATGCCTATGCCCGTGAATTGGGTGCTACAATTAATTTGGATGCTTTTGAAGATATTGTGCACTTAGAGCGGGCAGCAGGTATTCCAGAGATTATTTCTTGCCGTTATAATCCTGGTGGAGTATTTGAATTAGGAACGGATATTATGGATCACCCTGGCGAAGCTAAGTTCGGGATGACCAAGGATCAGCTCTTTGAAGCCTTTATCATTCTCAAAGAAAAAGGAGCTAAAACCTTTGGGATTCATTCCTTCCTAGCTTCTAATACTGTGACTTATCTCTATTATCCAGAATTGGCACGTCAGCTTTTTGAATTAGCTGTAGAAATAAAAGATAAATTAGGAATCTCCCTTGATTTCATCAATCTTTCTGGAGGAATCGGGGTCAACTACCGCCCAGAACAAGAGCCCAATGATATTGCTTTAATTGGTGAGGGTGTTCGTCAGGTTTATGAAGAAGTTCTTACGCCAGCAGGTCTTGGTCAAGTTAAGATTTTTACAGAACTAGGACGCTTTATGTTAGCGCCTCATGGAATTTTAGTGACTAAAGTAACCCATAAAAAGAAAACCTACCGAACTTATCTCGGAGTAGATGCGTCAGCTGTCAATCTTATGAGACCGGCTATGTATGGAGCTTATCACCACATCACCAATATGATGAATCCTGACGGTCAGACGGAAGTCGTTGATGTTGTTGGCTCTCTTTGTGAAAACAACGATAAGTTTGCAGTTAATCGTGAACTACCTCAAACAGAAATTGGTGATTTGTTAGTCATTCATGATACAGGTGCGCATGGCTTCTCTATGGGCTACCAGTACAATGCCAAACTTCGTTCAGCAGAGATTCTCTATACAGAGGACGGTGGTGCACGGCTAATCCGTAGAGCAGAGCGACCTGAGGACTATTTTGCAACTCTCTATGGATTCGACTTTGACAAGGATTAGAAGAATTTTTGAAAATCATGAAAGTTGAAAGTGAAAAACAGTTTGTTTTCTAAAAAATAGACAAAATCTATTGTTTTTCCTTTCAAGCGTGATATAATAAAATTATAAAACGGTTTCAAGGAAGGTGACGTGATGTCTGAAGAAACAATTGACTATGGACAAGTGACAGGAATGGTGCATTCGACAGAGAGTTTTGGGGCGGTAGATGGCCCTGGGATTCGTTTTATTGTCTTTTTGCAGGGCTGTCAGATGCGTTGCCAGTATTGCCATAACCCTGACACATGGGCGATGGAAACCAATAAATCTCGTGAACGAACAGTGGATGATGTTTCTAGAAGAAGCGCTTCGTTATCGTGGTTTCTGGGGCAGACAAAGGGAGGTATTACAGTCAGCGGTGGAGAAGCTCTACTTCAAATTGATTTTTTGATTGCCCTCTTTACAAAGGCAAAAGAAAAAGGTATACACTGTACCCTTGATACCTGTGCTCTTCCATTTCCGTAATAAACCACGGTATCTTGAAAAATTCAATAAGCTTATGGATGTGACAGATTTGGTTCTTCTTGACATCAAGGAAATCAATGAGGAGCAACATAAGATTGTAACCAGTCAGACAAATAAAAACATCTTAGCTTGTGCTCAGTATCTATCAGATATTGGCAAACCTGTTTGGATTCGTCACGTGCTAGTTCCTGGATTGACAGACCGTGATGAAGATTTGATTGAACTTGGTAAGTTCGTAAAAACTCTTAAAAATGTTGATAAGTTTGAAATCTTACCTTACCACACCATGGGAGAGTTCAAATGGCGCGAGCTTGGCATTCCGTATTCTCTTGAAGGAGTTAAACCTCCGACAGCAGACCGTGTGAAGAATGCTAAGGAATTGATGGATACAGAAAGCTATCAAGACTACATGAAACGTGTACATGGATAAAAAGAAGCCTGATGGGAACATCGGGCTTTTGTGATATTAAAAAAGCTTAGCTAGGATGCTAAGCCTTTTATTTTTTATCTAGAATGTTGTTTTCCAGAATTGCGTTTTTTATTTTTCTTCTTAGCAGAAGTTGAGATAACTGCTGCTGATTCAGGAGTTACATCTTTACGAGCAGCTGAAGTTTTACTTGCTTTTGGTGGGTTCTTGGCATATTCTTCACGTACTTTTTTACGAAGTTTTGGACGAACAATGTAGTTGATGATGAACTGTTGAAGAATCATCATGAAACCACCGACAACCCAGTAAAGAGTTACACTGGCTGGTGAGAAGATTGAGAACATGACGATCATCATCGGACTCATGTAAATCATCTTCTTGATTTGTTCCCTTTGAGTTTCGTCTTCAACCCCATGAAGAGAAAGAAGTGATTGTAGATAGTAGAGAACACCTGCGAAGGCCCACTAAAATCCAACTTGGTGAGCCAAGTTCAATTCCTAGGAAGCTTGCTTCAGCAACTCCTTCTGTATGTTGAGCTGCAAAGTAGATAGCTGAGAAGAACGGCATTTGAAGCAAGAGTGGGAAACATCCTACTCCTCCAAACATGCTGATACCGTGCTCTTTTTGAGCGGCGAAGAGAGCTTGTTGGGCTTCGAGTTTTTCTTCTTGTGTTTCTGCTTCCTTGAGTCGAGTTTGGTGTGGTTCAAGGACATGTTTGAGAGCGTTCATCTTTTCAGAATGAAGCGTTGCTTTCCAAGATTGATAGATACCAAGCGGTAAAATAATCAAGCGGACAATAATGGTCACGATGATGATTCCTAGACCAAAACCAAGCCCCTGGTCGTTAGCGAAGTACTTGATGGCTTCAGCCATAGGTGCTCCGATTGTATTCCAAATCAATCCTGTAGGCTGTCCTGTTGCTTTATCAACCTGAACACAACCTGTCAAGACTAATAGCATAGCCATTCCCATAGCTGAAATGGCAAAACGTTTTAATAATTTCACTATTTTTTATTCCTTATCTAAAAATTATACCTTTCTATTCTACTGTTTTTTTAGAAAATATACAATAGTTCTAGAGACCTAATTTGCGACTTTGAAATCCGGATAGGAAGGGAAGTTGCTCAGTTGCACATCTAGGTAGGTTACTTTTGAGAAGGGAGTTGGTCCTTTTCTGATTTCTTGGATAAACTTGGCCATAATAGCTGAAGACTCTGCTTGGGCAAGGATTTCAACAGTTCCATCATCATTGTTCCAGACACGTCCAGTGATTCCGCCTAATTCTAGAGCAAGACTATAGACACCCCAGCGAAAACCGACTCCTTGGACTCGTCCTTGAGCAATCATTTTTACCTTTTGCATACCAAACCTCCTTGAGTGTGTTATAATATATCTATGACTATTATAACCTCTAAAGCCAATTCTGTGGTGAAAAAGGCTAAGAAATTACATCAAAAAAAATATCGAAAAAATAGTTACCTGATAGAAGGTTGGCATTTGTTTGAGGAGGCTATTCAAGCAGGTGCTACAATTGAAACAATATTTGCTCTGATTGAACATGCTGAAAAGTTAGAAACTTATCCTCAGACTGTGTTTGTGTCGGAAGAAGTCTTACTCGATTTAGCAGATTCGCAGACTCCTCAGGGACTCGTTGCCATTGTAAAAAAGGAGGAGGAGCAAGTACCGGATTTAGCCTCAGGGAAATACCTCTTCTTAGAAGATGTTCAGGATCCAGGAAATGTTGGCACAATGATTCGAACGGCAGATGCAGCAGGTTTTTCTGGAGTCATCGTTTCAAGCAAGTCAGCAGATATTTATAGCTTGAAAACACTTCGTTCCATGCAAGGAAGTCATTTCCATTTGCCGATTTATCGAATGGCTGCTGATGCATTTATTGAAGAGGCGAAAAAGGCTGCCTTACCGATACTAGCAACTACTCTATCTCAAAATTCTAAAGATTATCGTGAGCTTGCTCAGCCAGAAGATTTTGCCTTGGTTATGGGAAATGAAGGTCAAGGTATTAGTCCATTGATGACGGAGCAAGCTGACCAGCTGGTTCACATCAGCATGAAAGGGCGAGCGGAAAGTCTAAATGTCGCTATTGCGGCAGGTATACTCATGTTTTATTTGAGTTAAAATAGTTTATTTTTGTTATAATCAGTAAAAAGATTTTATAAGGAGAAGTAATATGAATCAAACAATTATTCAAGAACGTTCTGGTTTAAATCAGTTTTATGCAAAAGTTTATGCCTTTGTAGGTATAGGAATTGCCTTATCTGCTCTTGTTTCAGCTTTAATGCTAACAACCTTCCAAGATGTTCTCGTACAGTTAATGTTAAATGCACGTATATGGTTAATCGTGACAGGTGTGGTAGAAGTTGCTCTTGTAATTGCAGCCAGTAATATGGCTTATAAAAATAGTCCAGCAGCTCTTCCTATTTTCCTCATTTATTCTGTAATAAATGGTTTTTCGCTTAGTTTTATTGTGTCGCTATACCTTCCTGGGACAGTTTTGACAGCTTTTATTTCTAGTGCAGCTCTCTTCTTTGTAATGGCTATCGTTGGGGTTGTCATTAAAAAAGATTTGAGTGGTTTGGGTCGAGCTTTGATTGCAGCCTTAATCGGACTCATTCTTGCTATGATTGTTAATATCTTCTTGAATAGTGGTCTATTTGACTATATCATTAGTATTGTCATGGTTCTTGTCTTTTCAGGTTTGATTGCTTGGGATAACCAAAAGATTCGTTATGTCTATGAAGAGTCAGATGGTCAGGTAGCTACAGGTTGGGCTATTTCTTTAGCTCTTGCACTTTATCTTGATTTTATTAACCTCTTCCTTAGCTTCTTGCGTATCTTTGGAAGTGACGATTAATACTTTTAGAGCTCAAATGAGCTCTTTTTATTTTTTGCTTTCAATTTTACTGTCAAAAGGGTATAATCATCTTATTATTCAAAAGGAGAGATGTATGAAGAAAAGTTTTATCCTCCAACAAGAGGAAATATCATTTGTAAAAAATACCTTCACCCAGTATTTGAAAGATAAATTGGAAGTGGTTGAAGTACAAGGCCCAATCTTGAGTAAGGTTGGTGATGGGATGCAGGACAACCTTTCAGGTATTGAAAATCCAGTTTCAGTTAAGGTTTTGCAGATTCCTAATGAAACTTATGAGGTAGTTCATTCACTTGCCAAATGGAAACGTCATACCTTGGCTCGTTTTGGTTTTGGCGAAGGAGAGGGTCTCTTTGTTCATATGAAGGCTCTTCGTCCGGATGAAGATTCGCTAGATGCGACTCACTCGGTTTATGTTGACCAGTGGGACTGGGAGAAAGTTATTCCAAACGGGCAACGTAATCTTGCTTACCTTAAAGAGACTGTAGAGAAAATATATAAGGCTATTCGCTTGACGGAACTTGCTGTGGAAGCTCGTTATGATATTGAGTCAATCTTACCCAAACAGATTACCTTTATCCACACAGAAGAACTGGTAGAGCGTTATCCAGACTTGACTCCAAAAGAACGTGAAAATGCTATTTGTAAAGAGTTCGGTGCTGTTTTCTTGATTGGTATTGGGGGAGAGTTATCAGATGGTAAGCCTCATGATGGACGTGCGCCTGACTATGATGACTGGACAACAGAGACTGAAAATGGCTATAAGGGACTGAATGGGGATATTCTAGTTTGGAATGAGAATCTTGGTGCAGCTTTTGAGCTTTCTTCAATGGGGATTCGTGTTGATGAGGATACTCTTCGTCGTCAAGTTGCAATCACAGGAGATGAAGATCGCTTGGTTCTAGAATGGCATAGAGCACTTTTAAATGGGCTTTTCCCGCTGACAATCGGAGGAGGAATTGGTCAATCACGCATGGCAATGTTCCTGTTGCGTAAGAAACATATCGGTGAAGTCCAAACCAGTGTTTGGCCTCAAGAAGTCAGAGATACTTATGACAATATTCTGTAAGGAATCGAACCATAAGGTTCGGTTTTTTCTTTTTTGCAAGAATTTGGTATAATAGAGTTTATGAAAATTGTATCAGGAATCTATGGAGGACGTCCTCTAAAGACGCTTGATGGTAAAACGACCAGACCTACTTCAGATAAGGTTAGGGGTGCTATTTTTAATATGATTGGTCCCTACTTTGAAGGGGGACGTGTATTAGATCTCTATGCAGGGAGTGGCGGTTTATCTATTGAGGCTGTTTCAAGAGGCATGTCAAGCGCAGTACTAGTGGAGAAAGATCGAAGAGCTCAAAGTATTGTGAAAGAAAACATTCAGATGACAAAAGAAAGTTCTAAGTTTCAATTATTGAAAATGGAAGCTGAACGGGCTTTGGAACAAGTGGAAGGTGTCTTTGATCTCATTTTTTTAGATCCTCCATATGCCAAAGAGCAGATTGTAGCGGATATTGAAAAGATGGCAGAGAAAAATCTTTTTTCAGAAGATGTCATGGTGGTCTGTGAAACAGATAAATCAGTAGAGCTTCCAGAAGAAATCTCCTGTTTGGGAATCTGGAAAGAAAAAATATATGGTATTAGTAAGGTGACGGTTTATGTCAGATAAAATTGGGCTATTTACAGGTTCTTTTGATCCAATTACCAATGGACATTTGGAACTAATTGAGCGCGCCAGCAAGCTATTTGATAAGTTGTATGTAGGGATTTTCTATAATCCTCATAAAACAGGTTTTTTGTCGATAGAAAGTCGAAAAAAAACTGTCGAAAGCAGTGGCGCATCTGGATAATATTGAAGTGTTAGCATCTCATGACGAGTTGGTTGTTGATGTTGCTAGAAGACTGGGTGTCCATGTTCTTGTTCGTGGGTTACGTAACGCTGGGGACCTACAGTATGAAGCAAGTTTTGACTATTACAATCATCAGTTGGCAGGAGAAATTGAGACAGTTTACCTCCACAGTCGACTAGAACACTTATATCTTAGTTCTTCAGCGGTAAGAGAATTATTAAAATTTAATCGAGATATTAGTGAGTATGTGCCAGATGCTGTCTTAGAGGAGTTAAAAAATGAAGAAAAAAACTAGATGGCCCATATACCTGATTATAGGTTTGGTGATGACATTTCTTGCATTTACGGTGCCTCTTCCATACTACATAGAGGTTCCGGGGACATCGGAGGATATTAGACGTATCTTGCAAGTAAATGAAAAGATAGATAGCGAACCAGGGTCCTATCAATTTGTAACAGTTGGAGTTCAAAAAGCTAGATTAGCTCATTTGATTTATGCTTGGTTGACTCCATTCACAGATATTCATAGCGCTAAAGAGATGACAGGTGGTTCATCAGACGCAGATTTTGTCCGAATCAATCAATTTTACATGGAAACTTCTCAGAATATGGCAAAATACCAGGGACTAAAGACTGCTGGTAAAAAGATAGAGCTCAATTATTTGGGTGTCTACGTTTTAACCGTCACTGATAATTCAACCTTTAAGGGGATTCTCAATATTGCAGATACAGTAACAGCAGTTAATGATAAAACTTTTGAGAGTTCCAAAGAAATGGTTGAGTATGTCAACTCTCAAAATCTAGGAGATAAGGTTAAGGTCACCTATGAAGAAGATGGACAGATCAAATCTGCTGAGGGGAAAATTATTACTTTAGAAAACGGAAAAAATGGAATCGGAATAGGATTGATTGACCGTACAGAAGTAACTAGTGATGTGCCTATTCAGTTTTCAACAGCAGGAATCGGTGGACCTAGTGCGGGATTGATGTTTAGTTTATCGATTTATACACAAATTGCTGAGCCAACTCTTCGTAACGGTCGTATCGTCGCAGGTACAGGAAGTATCGATAGGGATGGAAATGTCGGTGATATTGGTGGGATTGATAAAAAGGTTGTTGCTGCTTCTAAAAAAGGGGCTACAGTATTCTTTGCTCCAAATAATCCAGTCACTGAAGAGACTAAAAAAGCTAATCCTTATGCTAAAAATAACTATGATACAGCTTTAGAAGCTGCTGAAATGATTAAGACAGATATGAAGATTGTTCCAGTAAAAACACTTCAGGATGCGATAGACTATCTGAAAAACAATCCTTAAAAAGATAGTTAGTCCATAAACTAGCATAGAGCAAAAGAAGATGGTATAATAAGCCGATGATTCAATTATTTTTTACCCTTAGTAGTCATATGTTCTTTATTTACCTCGTCTTTCAACTTTTGAAGGATTTAGTCAAATGGGATCAGATTTTGAAGGTAACAAAGGCAAATGCGGGAAAAGTTCGACTCTTAGTAGCATTGATTAGTTTAGGATTAGGCTATCTCATTAGCTCCTTTTTCCTAAGTCTATTCCAACTATGGCAAGAAGCGATTCGAACACTATTCTAAAATTGTAAGTAAAGGAAAATATTTTATGGAAAAAATTGTAGTCCAAGGTGGGGATAATCGCCTGGTAGGAAGTGTCACCATTGAGGGTGCAAAAAATGCAGTCTTACCCTTACTTGCTGCAACTGTTTTAGCAAGTGAAGGAAAAACTGTCTTAAAAAATGTCCCTATCTTATCAGATGTGTTTACCATGAATCAGGTAGTTCGTGGCCTGCATGCTCAGGTTGATTTTGATCAGGATGCTCATATTGTCGAAGTTGATGCGACCGGTGATATCACAGAAGAAGCGCCATATAAGTATGTGAGCAAGATGCGTGCCTCTATTGTAGTTTTAGGACCAATTTTAGCACGCGTGGGACATGCAAAGGTTTCTATGCCTGGTGGCTGTACGATTGGTAGTCGTCCAATCGACCTTCACCTAAAGGGACTAGAAGCAATGGGCGCTCAGATTACTCAAACTGCTGGTTATATCGAGGCTAAGGCAGAGCGCTTGCAGGGGGCCCATATTTATATGGATTTTCCTAGTGTTGGGGCAACTCAAAACTTGATGATGGCGGCTACTCTTGCTAATGGTGTAACTGTCCTTGAAAATGCTGCGCGTGAGCCAGAGATTGTGGATTTGGCTGTTCTACTAAATAAAATGGGTGCGAAGGTTAAGGGTGCTGGTACAGAAACGATTACCATCACTGGTGTTGAGAAGCTACACGGTGCTATACATAATGTTGTACAGGATCGTATTGAAGCGGGAACCTTCATGGTTGCAGCTGCTATGACTGGTGGAGACGTCTTAATCCAAGATGCCATTTGGAACATAACCGTCCCTTGATTGCCAAACTATTGGAAATGGGTGTTGAAGTAATCGATGAAGATGAAGGGATTCGTATCCGTTCTCAACGCGAGAAACTGAAAGCAGTTCATGTTAAGACCTTGCCACATCCAGGATTTCCAACAGATATGCAGGCTCAATTTACTGCCTTGATGACAGTTGCTCAAGGGGAGTCTACCATGGTGGAGACAGTGTTTGAAAATCGATTCCAGCATTTAGAAGAGATGCGTCGGATGGGCTTGCACTCAGAAATTATTCGTGATACTGCTCGTATTATTGGTGGTCAACGTCTCCAAGGTGCTGAAGTTCTATCAACAGACTTACGAGCTAGTGCAGCCTTGATTTTAACAGGTCTAGTTGCTGAAGGTGAAACTGTTGTTGGTAAACTTGTCCATTTGGATAGAGGTTACTATCGTTTCCATGAAAAATTGGCTCAGCTAGGAGCTAAGATTGAACGGGTAAGTGTGGAAGCAGATGAAGATGAATAAGCAAGTCACATATGTATTACATCGCTTTTTGTTGGTGATTATAGTGTTTCTAATAGGTGTTTTAGCGCTTGGTATTGGTTTGATGATTGGCTATGGTATCTTAGGCAAAGGACAAGATCCATGGGCTATTTTGGCACCAGCAAAATGGCAAGAACTCATAACAAAATTTACAGGAAAATAGGCTGGGAGACCAGTCTTTTTCTAGGAAATTAAGGAGACACAATGGAAAAAAATACAAGACAGGCTCTAGTTGGTTTACTAATATTTCTGCTCTTGTCTGCAGGAAGTTACTACATCAAAGAGATGCAGGATTCCAATTCTGCGCCTCAGACGCAAGTAAAACAGAAGTCACAATCGTCGGATGCCCCAAGTAGAGAACTAGCGGAAAGCGTTCTGACAGATTCGGTTAAAAAACAAATAAAGGGTACTCTTGAGTGGAATGGAGCAGGTGCCTTTATCGTAAATGGGAACAAAACGAACTTAGATGCAAAGGTTTCAAGTAAACCCTATGCTGATAACAAGACAAAAACTGTAGGTGGGGAGACGGTTCCAACTGTGGCTAACGCCCTCATGTCAAAAGCAACAAGACAGTACAAAGACCGTGAAGAAACCGGGAATGGTTCGACTTCTTGGACCCCGGCAGGATGGCATCAGGTCAAAAACTTAAAAGGGACTTATAATCACGCTGTAGATAGAGGACATTTATTGGGCTATGCCTTGATTGGTGGCTTAGATGGCTTTGATGCATCTACTAGCAATCCCAAAAATATCGCTGTACAAACAGCCTGGGCCAATCAGGCACGCGCAGAAGATTCGACTGGACAAAACTACTATGAAAGTTTAGTTCGAAAGGCTTTGGATCAAAATAAGCGCGTGCGTTACCGTGTCACATTGCTCTACGCTACAGAAGAAGATTTGGTTCCTTCTGCATCTCAGATTGAAGCCAAATCATCTGATGGTGAATTGGAGTTTAACGTCGTAGTTCCTAACGTTCAAAAGGGAATTCAGTTAGATTACCGAACAGGAAAAGTAACTGTTACAAAGAACTAATAGATAGTCGGTCCCTTATTGTTTCGGTAGGGGATTTACTATAGAAATCACAATTTAATGTGTAGAAGTTGAAAAATATGGTATAATAGTCACAATTATACTTTTTAGGAGAAGGAAAATGGAAGACCCGAGCAGTCAGGATTTGTTACTGCAATTTGTATTATTAGTTGTTTTGACCTTTTTAAATGCTTTTTTCTCTGCGACAGAGATGGCTATGGTTTCTCTTAGTCGCTCACGTGTTGAACAAAAGGCTGAAGAGGGGGATAAACGCTATATCCGTTTGCTAAAAGGTACTTGAAAACCCCAATCACTTTTTATCAACCATTCAAGTTGGTATTACTTTAATTACGATCTTATCAGGGGCTAGGTTAGCAGATTCTCTTGGCGAATTGATTGCCTCATGGATGGGGAATAGCGAGACTGCGTATGCAGTAGCTTCTTTCTTATCACTTGCTTTTTTGACATATATTTCAATCGTTTTTGGTGAACTTTATCCTAAACGCATTGCTCTAAATCTTAAGGATGCCTTGGCAATCCGAACTGTACCATTTATTATTGCTATCGGTAAGATTGTGAGTCCCTTTGTTTGGTTGCTATCTGCATCAACCAATCTTTTGAGCCGTTTGACACCGATGACATTTGACGATGCAGACGAAAAAATGACTCGTGATGAGATTGAGTACATGCTGACTAAAAGCGAAGAAACTTTAGATGCTGATGAAATCGAGATGTTGCAGGGGATTTTCTCACTAGATGAGCTTATGGCGCGTGAAGTCATGGTTCCTCGAACAGATGCTTTCATGGTAGATATCCAAGATGACACTCAGACCATTATCGAAAGTATCTTAAAACAAAACTTTTCTCGAATTCCTGTTTATGACGGCGATAAGGACAATGTCATTGGTTTGATTCATACAAAGAGTCTCCTTAAAGAAGCCTTTGTCAGTGGGTTCGATAATATCGTCTGGAAGCGAATCTTACAAGATCCACTCTTTGTGCCTGAAACCATTTTTGTGGACGATTTGTTAAAAGAACTAAGAAATTCACAAAGACAAATGGCTATTCTTCTTGATGAATACGGAGGAATGGCTGGTTTGGTAACACTTGAGGATCTCCTTGAAGAGATTGTTGGTGAGATTGATGATGAAACTGACCGTGCTGAAGTCTATGTTCATACTATCGGCGAGGACACTCATATTGTCCAAGGGACAATGAATTTGAACGATTTCAATGATTATTTTGATGTCGAGCTTGAAAGTGACAATGTAGATACCATTGCTGGTTATTATTTGACAGGTGTGGGAACTATTCCAACATCAGAAAAACTCAGTTATGAGTTAGATAGTGGCAACAAGCATATCACCTTGACAAATGACAAGGTCAAAAATGGTCGTGTCACCAAGCTTAAGGTTCAAATTCAAGAACTTGAATCAGAAGAAGAAACTGATTAACAAAAAAGCTTTACTAATATTAGGTTAGTAAAGCTTTTTCTAATTTTTAAAAAGAAAAAGACTCCTTTTGGAGTCTTTTTATATAAGGCGGTAGACGGATTTGAACCGACGATCAAGCTTTTGCAGAGCCGTGCCTTACCACTTGGCTATACCGCCTTAACTTTTAATATTATACCTTGAAAACTTCCTTACGTCAATACTTTCTTTTCTGAAAAGTGATTATTCAATGTTTCAAAAAAAATGCGACAAAATATTCTGAAAATTCGTTTACTTTTTTAAGAATCTGTGGTATAATAATCACTATCATATAATTTTTATCAAAGGAGTTAGATAATATGAAAAAAAGTCGGATTTTTGCTCTAGCAGGCGTTGCTTTAGTTGCAGCTGGAGTTCTTGCTGCATGTGGTTCATCAAAGTCATCTAATGATGCAGAGGCTCCAAAAGCTTACGGTTATACATATACCGCTGATCCAGAAACTTTGGATTATCTTATCTCAGGTAAACAAAGTACAAAAGTGGCTACTTCAAATGGTATTGATGGTCTATTTACAAATGACAAATATGGAAACCTTACACCAGCAGTTGCAGAAGATTGGTCTGTATCAAAAGATGGTTTAACTTATACTTACAAGATTCGTAAGGGAGTAAAATGGTTCACTTCTGATGGTGAAGAGTACGCAGAAGTAACTGCTAAAGACTTCGTAAATGGTTTGAAACACGCAGCTGATAAGAAATCAGCAGCAATGTATCTAGCAGAAGACTCAGTTAAAGGGCTAGCTGACTATGTAGCTGGAAACAATAAAGATTTTGCATCAGTTGGTGTCAAAGCAGTTGATGATTACACTCTTGAATATACTTTGAACAAACCTGAGCCATTCTGGAACACTAAATTGGTTTACTCAATCTTCTATCCTTTGAACGAAGAATTTGAAAAATCAAAAGGTGCAGATTTTGGTAAAGCAACTGATCCAACTTCATTGCTTTATAATGGTCCATTCTTGCTTAGAGGTTTGACTGCTAAGTCTTCTATTGAATTCGTGAAGAATGAAAACTATTGGGATAAAGATAATGTTCATTTAGATACTGTAACTCTTGCTTACTATGATGGTTCAGACCAAGAGTCACTTGAACGTAACTTTACAAGTGGAGCTTACAGCTATGCTCGTCTTTTCCCAACTAGCTCAAACTTCTCAAAAGTAGAAGAAACCTATAAAGACAATATTTACTACACACCAGCAGGACCAGGTATCGCTGGTTTGGGTGTCAATATTGACCGTCAAAGCTACAAGTACACTTCAAAAACTACTGATGAAGAAAAGACTTCTACTAAGAAAGCTCTTCTTAACAAAGATTTCCGTCAAGCTTTGAACTTTGCATTTGACCGTACTGCATACTCTGCTCAACTTAATGGTGAAAAGGGAGCTCCTCTTGCTGTTCGTAACCTTTTTGTAAAACCAGATTTTGTGTCTGCTAACGGTAAATCATTTGGTGATATGGTAACTGAAAAAGTTGCTACTTATGGTGATGAGTGGAAAAATGTAAACCTTGCTGATGGTCAAGATGGACTCTTCAATGCTGAAAAAGCTAAAGCTGAATTAGCTAAAGCGAAAACTGCTCTAGAAGCTGAAGGTGTGAAATTCCCTATCCATATTGACATTCCAGTAGACCAAACATCTAAAGGTTATATTGCTCGTATCCAGTCATTCAAGCAATCAGTTGAAACTACACTTGGAACTGAAATGTAGTGATTGATATCCAACAAATCACTACAGACGAACTACACAATATCACATACTACGCAGCTAACGCAGCTGCAGAGGATTGGGATCTTTCAGGTGCAGTTGGATGGAACCCTGACTATGAAGACCCATCAACTTACCTAGATATCTTGAAAACAACTAATAGCGAAACAACTAAGTCTTATATGGGATATGACAACCCATCTAGCCCAGCAGTTGCTCAAGTTGGTTTGAAAGAATATGATAAATTAGTTGACGAAGCTGGAAATGAAACAAGCGACCTAGCAGTTCGTTATGAAAAATACGCAGCAGCTCAAGCTTGGTTGACAGATAGCTCACTCTTCCTTCCTGCTATGTCTTCAAGTGGTGCAGCACCAATTATTTCTCGTGTAGTACCATTCTCAGCATCTTACACTCAATCTGGTGATAAAGGTTCAGATGTTTACTTCAAGTACCTCAAGTTACAATCAAATACTGTAACAACTAAAGAATATCAAGAAGCTCGTGAGAAATGGCTTAAAGAAAAAGCAGAAGCAAATGAAAAAGCTCAAAAAGAATTAGCGAGCCATGTGAAATAAATAATGCTCATTAGAACTTTCTCTCCAAAAGGAGAAGGTTCTTTTGGGATTTTAAAGGAAATAATATGAAAAAATATGTTTTTATGCGTATCTTGCGGTCGTTGGTCTCTATCTTTTTAGTGACGACCTTGATCTACACGATTATCTATACGTTAGTTCCACGGAAGTTGATTTTTAAACAAGATACTAACTACAATAAAATTGCAACAACAGCTGATAAACGGGATAATTATGAAAACACTGTTTTTGAGCGTATGGGGTATATTGAATACTACGATACAAAAGAGTTGCAAGAAAAAGCTAGTAGCATTGACTCTTCAGTGACAGTAGATGCAAATGATACAAATAAAGCTATCTATGAAAAATATATCCAACAACTTGGTAACGGTTGGACTTTGGGTGAATTCACAGAGAGCGGTCAATTCTATGCAACACGTGAAATTCCTATTTTTGAACGTGTATTCCACTTCTATGCAAACTTGCTTGATATTGACCATACAAATAAAATTCAAGATCCAGAAAATCCAAACTTGGAGCGTTATTTACGTTTTGAAAATGACCCTGCTATCGGTTGGTCTCTAGTTGGATCAGGTACAAAACATAAGTACCTCTTGTATTTCAACAGCCAGTTTCCATTTGTTCACCAAAACTTTGTCAACTTGAACTTAGGAGATTCTTACCCAACTTATGCCAATACTCCTGTTCTTCAAGTTATCACACAAGGTCAAGGACAAACCAAGACTTCAGAAGTTCAATTCCCAACAGGTAAGAAAACTTCATCAGTCAACATTTACTCAAGAACATACAAATCTCCAAGTCAAGCAGATGCACGTGAAGTAGCAAACTATGGTAAGGATGATCCTTATACAGCTACTGAAAGCAATTATCAGTATCCTTCAATGATTACAAGCTCTGCTATTACAGGTTTAATTGGTCTTGTAATTTCATACTCTATTGCGATTCCGCTTGGTTCTGCAATGGCTCGATTCAAGAATACTTGGATTGATAGTTTCTCAACAGGAATTTTAACTTTCTTGCTTGCCCTTCCAACCATTGCCTTGGTTTATATCATTCGTTTGATTGGTTCATCTATCGGATTCCCTGATTCATTCCCAATTTTGGGTGCTGGAGATTGGCGTTCTTATGTCCTTCCTGCAGTGATTTCTGGGCTTGTTGGGTGCACCTGGTATGGCAATTTGGATTCGTCGTTACATGATTGACTTACAATCTCAAGACTTTGTTCGTTTTGCACGTGCAAAAGGTCTATCTGAGAAAGAAATTTCAAATAAACACATCTTTAAGAACGCCATGGTACCACTCGTTTCAGGTATTCCAGGTTCTATTATTGGTGTTATCGGTGGAGCAACTCTTACAGAAACAGTCTTCGCTTTCCCTGGTATGGGTAAAATGCTGATTGACTCTGTAAAAGCATCAAACAACAATATGGTAGTTGGTCTTGTCTTTATCTTTACATGTATTTCTATCTTCTCATTATTTGTAGGGGATATTTGGATGACTATGATTGACCCACGTATTAAATTGACAGAGAAAGGAGGCAAATAATGTCTACAATTAGTAATGATAAATTTCAATTTGTAAAACGTGATGACTATGCCTCTGAAGTAATTGATACTCCTGCCTATTCATACTGGGGTTCTGTCTTTAGACAGTTCATGAAGAAAAAATCAACAGTGATTATGCTTGGTATTTTGATTGCTATCGTTTTGATGAGCTTCATCTACCCAATGTTTTCAGATTTTGATTTTAATGATGTAAGTAAAGTTAATGACTTTAGTGCTCGTTTCATTAAGCCAAATGCTGAGCATTGGTTCGGTACAGACAGTAACGGGAAATCACTCTTTGACGGTGTCTGGTTTGGAGCTCGTAACTCAATCCTGATTTCGGTAATTGCAACTACTATCAATCTTGTTATTGGTGTTATTGTCGGCGGAATTTGGGGTATCTCAAAATCAGTTGACCGTATCATGATGGAAGTTTACAACGTTATCAACAATATTCCATCGCTATTGATCGTTATCGTTTTGACTTACTCTATCGGAGCAGGTTTCTGGAACTTGATTTTTGCCATGAGTGTGACTACTTGGATTGGTATTGCATATTCAATCCGTATTCAAATTATGCGCTATCGTGATTTGGAATATAACCTTGCTTCTCAGACACTGGGGACACCAACTTATAAAATTATAGTAAAAAATATTATGCCTCAGTTGGTATCTGTTATCGTAACGACTTTGACACAAATGCTTCCAGCTTTATCTCGTATGAAGCTTTCCTTTCATTCTTTGGACTCGGATTGCCGATTACAGTTCCAAGTTTGGGACGTTTGATTTCAGACTATTCTCAGAACGTAACTACAAATGCCTACCTCTTCTGGATTCCATTGACTACTTTGGTTTTGGTTTCCTTATCACTTTTCATTGTTGGACAAAACTTAGCAGATGCTAGTGATCCACGTACACATAGATAGGAGTAGAAATGACAAAAGAAAAAAATGTAATTTTATCTGCTCAAGATATTGTCGTGGAATTTGACGTTCGTGACAAAGTATTGACAGCTATTCGTGGAGTTTCTCTTGAGTTGATTGAAGGAGAAGTTCTTGCCTTAGTGGGAGAATCTGGATCTGGTAAATCTGTTTTGACAAAAACATTCACAGGAATGTTGGAAGAAAATGGACGTATTGCTTTTGGTAACATTGATTACCGTGGTCAAGACCTAACAGCACTTTCTTCTCACAAGGATTGGGAACAGATTCGTGGGGCTAAGATTGCAACGATTTTCCAAGATCCTATGACTAGTTTGGACCCAATCAAAACAATCGGAAGCCAAATTACCGAGGTTATCATTAAACACCAAGGTAAAACAGCTAAAGAAGCAAAAGAATTGGCTATCGACTATATGAATAAGGTTGGTATTCCTGAAGCTGAAAAGCGTTTTGAGGAGTATCCATTCCAATATTCTGGAGGAATGCGTCAACGTATCGTTATCGCTATTGCACTTGCGTGTCGTCCAGATGTTCTTATCTGTGATGAGCCAACTACGGCCCTCGATGTTACTATTCAGGCTCAGATTATTGACTTGCTGAAGTCGCTTCAAAATGAATATCACTTTACAACTATCTTTATCACCCACGACCTAGGTGTTGTAGCAAGTATTGCAGATAAAGTTGCAGTTATGTATGCTGGTGAGATTGTTGAGTACGGTACTGTTGAAGAAATCTTTTATGATCCTCGTCATCCCTACACTTGGAGCCTACTATCAAGTTTGCCACAGTTAGCTGATGATAAAGGAGAACTATATTCAATTCCAGGTACTCCTCCGTCACTATATACAGAATTAAAAGGTGATGCATTTGCTCTTCGTTCAGATTACGCAATGAAGATCGATTTTGAAGAAAAAGCACCCTCAATTTGCTGTGTCAGATACTCATTGGGCTAAAACTTGGTTGCTTGATGAACGAGCTCCAAAAGTTGAAAAACCAGCAGTAATTTCAAATTTACATGACAAGATTCGTGAGAGAATGGGTCTTGTTCATATAGAAAACTAGGAGGAAGGAAATGTCTGAAAAATTAGTAGAAATTAAAGACTTAGAGATTTCCTTCGGTGAAGGAAGCAAAAAGTTTGTAGCCGTTAAAAATGCTAACTTCTTTATCAACAAAGGTGAAACTTTCTCTCTAGTTGGTGAGTCGGGTAGTGGTAAAACAACGATTGGTCGTGCTATTATTGGGTTGAATCATACCAGTAAAGGGGATATCCTCTTCGAAGGTAAAAAGATCAACGGTAAAAAATCACGAGCTCAAGAAGCTGAAGTAATCCGTCGTATTCAAATGATTTTCCAAGACCCTGCTGCTAGTTTGAATGAGCGTGCAACGGTTGACTATATCATTTCTGAAGGTCTTTATAATTTCCATCTATTTAAGGATGAGGAAGAAAGACAAGAAAAAGTTAAAAAGATCATTAGTGAAGTTGGACTTTTGGCTGAACATTTGACACGTTATCCTCATGAGTTTTCAGGTGGACAACGTCAACGTATTGGTATCGCTCGTGCCTTGGTTATGCAACCTGACTTTGTAATCGCAGATGAGCCGATTTCAGCCTTGGACGTTTCAGTTCGTGCCCAAGTTTTGAACTTGCTCAAGAAATTCCAAAAAGAACTAGGTTTGACTTACCTCTTTATTGCCCATGACTTGTCAGTTGTTCGTTTTATCTCTGACCGTATTGCAGTTATTTACAAAGGGGTCATTGTTGAAGTCGCGGAAACGGAAGAATTGTTTAACAATCCAATCCATCCGTATACTCAAGCTCTCTTGTCTGCAGTACCGATTCCAGACCCAATTTTGGAACGTAAAAAAGTCTTAAAAGTCTATGATCCAAACCAACATGACTATGAGACTGATAAACCATCTATGGTTGAAATCCGACCAGGTCATTATGTTTGGGCTAACCAAGCTGAATTGGAACGCTATAAAAATGATTTGAAATAAGAAAAGGTTTTGTAGTTTTTGTAGATTCATTCTATGAAGATTATGAAACTTTTTTCTTTTAGTTAAAAACTTGATTATCTTTAACAATTTGATATACTGAATACAATAAGAAGTAAGCGATTATAAGTGTGATTAACCAAGGGAGAATCAAATGGATCATCAACCAAATTTATTTACTGATCTTGCTAGAACTGTTGGAGCATGTCTTTGGGTAAAAGGGATGGAAGTTTTAACTGAAAAGAAGGAATCAGAGCCAGAAGTGTTAGAGTTGACTAAATTTATTCTAGCTTTAAAACTAAGTTCTTCCTTACCAGGGATTCTTGGGCTCCCTAGAAAGGAAGATAAGAAATGAAATTGATTTGGGATATTCTATTTTTTATCTTGATTAAACCACTCATAATTTTAATAGAAATTATTTGGTATATCATTTACTCGGTAGTATACAATTTTTTTATAGACTTAGGAGTATCAATTTTAGATTGGATTGTAAAATTACTTTAGTAATGAAGAAATTAGATGATAAAAAAGGATGGAAAAACTTCCATCTTTTTTAATTTATTGCAATACTAGAGTTGAAGCTGGTGATAACTTCGTAGAGTTTTTATCATATAGATGATACTTAGTTTAGTTCAGAAGATATAGGGTCAGGCAAGTTTTCAAAGGTAATGACATCGCCCTTTTGAGTAGCAAGCTGGATGCGATTGTCTTTGATGCGGCTTGCTCGCACTTCCTTACCGTTAACCTTGACAAGGCTAGCTTCGATATTTGGATAGTCTACGACTAAATCCCCACCAACATGGGAAAGGAAAGCTAATGACTCAAGATTTTTTTCTTTCCATTTCATGCTGACTTCGAAGTTGCCACGAGCGACTAGACCTGAAATTTGCCCATCTTTCCAGGCATCTGGAAGGGCTGGTAATGGGGCAATGTAGCCGGTGTGAGACTGAAGGAGCATTTCTGCCATCCCGCTGGTTGCACCAAAGTTCCCATCAATTTGGAAAGGAGCGTGCGTATCCCAGAGGTTTTCTAGAGTTGAGGATTTGAGTTGTTCTGCCAATAAACGATGGGCACGATTTCCATCTAGGAGACGAGCCCAGAGGTTGATTTTATTAGCCTTAGACCAACCGGTACCACCATCTCCACGATGGTTTAGGGTTGCGCGTGCTGCTTCCAGATATTCAGGCTGATCTTTGCCAAATAAGGTTCCTGGGAAGAGCCCAACCAGATGAGAAACGTGGCGGTGATGGTTTTCAATTCCTTCATTAGTGAATTGAGGACTGTCTTCCTCATACCATTCCTTGATACGGCCATCTTGGTTGATATGAAGTGGTTTGAGCTTGTCAAATTTTGCCTTCACTTCTGTCACTATGTCTTGGTCGACCTTCAGGTGATTGGCTGCTTCCATATAGTCGTGGAAGAGTTGCCAAACTAGAGATTGGTCAAAGGTATTTCCAATCGTGATAGTTCCATGCTCTGGTGAGTATGATGGAGAAGAAACCCAACGGTCACTAGATTTGTCGTAGTGCAGGAAGGAATTCCAGAACTTGGCTGTTTCCTTGAGCATTGGATAAATCTTTTCTTTGAGATAAGTTTCATCCTTGGTGAATTTGTAGTAGTCATAGACGTTTTGCATCATCCAAGCATTGGCAGCAGGAGACCAACCCCAGTAATAATTCCAACCTGGAGTTGTCCAGCCAAATGGTGTCGCTTGAGTATGAACCAACCAACCGTTTTCTTGGCCTTCTTTGGATTCGATACCTGCATATTCTTTAGCAGCGATACGACCATAGTAGCGCATGTCATCAATATAATTGACCATTGGCCTGGCAGTTTCTGCAAGATTGTTCATGTAGGCAGGCCAGTAGTTCATCTGAAGGTTGACATTGAGGTGGTAATCTGAGTTCCAAGGTGGATTATCTACTGCATTCCAAACACCCTGCAAGTTGGCAGGAAGGGCATCTGTCCGGTCACGAGAAGAACTGATGAGTAGATAACGTCCGTATTGGAAGAAGAGTTCTTCTAGTTTTTGCCCTTTTTCTGGGTTGTAGGTATGCAGAGCTTCTTTTGTAGTTTGGCTAGACTTGCTACCGCCAAGATTTAGTTGAACACGATTGAAGAGACTTTGATAATCCTTGATGTGGTTATTTTTTAGGGTTTCATAATCTTTTGCCTTGGCAGCTTCTACGATAGATTTGACAGTATTTTCTAGGTCAATATCCTTGCGATAATTGGTTTTTGGATTTTGAGCAAAGTTGGTCTTGGCACTGAGTAAAAGGATCGCATAGCTGGCTCCGGTGACAGTCAAATAGCCATCTTGTGCAGTGACTTGTCCGTCTGTCTTGACTCCAAGATAGGAAGCAAATTGGAGACCATTATCTTTGACACTGCCTCTGAGTAAAATACCGTTGGTATCGACACTAACACTTCCTTCTTTGAAATTTGATTCTTCCATAGAGTACTCTCCATTAGCAATCAAATCTTTTGTCAAACTATTCCAAAGTGTAAAATCAAGGGTCTTATCACCTTTTTTACTCAAGTGGGTCACAGTAACATCGTCAGGATAGCTAGAGAAGGTTTCGCGTTTAAAGTTTGTACCGTCTTGGGTATAAGAAGTGGTCGAGATGGCCTCAGAAATATCTAAGCCACGGTGATAGTCGATAACATTCTCCAAGCCTTTCTTTTGGTTGTTAAAGACCATAAAGATATCACCGAAAGATAAGTAACGACCATACTGAGCATTGTTTGGTCCGACTAGGTTGCGCTCCGCTAATTGTTTTGCTTTTTGGCGGTTTCCTTCTTCTAATGCCTTACGAATTTCTGCTAAGACCTTATAGCGGTCTTGATAGTTCCCTCCATTGTAGTCGGTGCTATCCGGTTGCGGCCCACCAGACCAGAGAGTTTTTTCATTGTATTGGATTCTTTCCTCACCGATGAGCCCAAAAACTTTTGCCCCCATTTCTCCATTTCCGACTGGCAGGGCTTGTTTTTCCCAGCCGTCATAAGAAGGAGCAGTTGGTTGGTCGTATATTAGTTGATAGTTATTTTTATTTTTCATAGTTTTTTTATTATTGAAGCAAGTAGTATAGTGAATTCTATGCTTTTACTATAGCAGACACATTAACTTATTGCAAGGTTTTAAAGGCCTCATTTGTTTATTTTAAGGACAGTGTATATTCTAGATTTTATAATGGATAGTAAGCAAGCCTTTTTTATAGGTAAAGTGAATTAGAATGTTGCATAGTTGCTTTCTGAAAGCGCAAATCAAACTAGTCAGCAGTGGGACTTTATGGTATAATATAGTAGACTTTAAAAGAAACAGGAGAAATATTATGGATCTTATTTTAGCGATTGTCTTGATTGTTTTAGCTTTTCTAGGAGGTGCTCTTGGAGGCATGTACTTGGTGCGTAAACAAATTGAAAAAGAATTTGCTGACAACCCACGTTTGAATGCAGAAGCAGTTCGTACTCTTTTGAGTGCTAATGGTCAAAAACCAAGCGAAGCTAAGGTACAACAAGTGTATCACCAAATTATTCGTCAACAAAAAGCAGCTCTTGCTAACAGCAAAAAGAAAAAATAAAAGCTTCTTGTCACTATAAATAGGAAAAGTCTGGGATGAAAGTTCCAGACTTCTCACTATGTTCACATTTATTGAAGTTTGAAGCATTTTGCTTGCATTCTATTGATATTTGATTATGATTAAGAGGGAGACAGTTGGAACCTTTACCAAACTGTCAGAAATTTCAGTAAGAAATGTAATGATAATGAACTATCAATCAGAAACATAAGACTAGAAAGAAGACTATATGGATAATAGACCAATTGGTTTTTTGGATTCGGGTGTCGGAGGCTTGACGGTTGTACGTGAACTCATGCGCCAGCTTCCCCATGAAGAAATCGTCTATATTGGAGATTCAGCACGGGCACCCTATGGTCCTCGTCCTGCTGAGCAAATTCGTGAATACACTTGGCAACTGGTCAACTTTCTTTTGACCAAGGATGTCAAAATGATTGTCATTGCCTGCAATACTGCAACAGCAGTTGTTTGGGAAGAAGTCAAGGCTAGGTTGGATATCCCTGTCCTGGGTGTCATCCTACCGGGTGCGTCAGCGGCTATCAAATCCAGCCAAGGTGGTAAAATTGGTGTAATCGGAACACCTATGACTGTATCATCTGACATCTATCGTCAGAAAATCCATGATCTGGATCCGGATTTACAGGTGGAAAGCTTGGCCTGTCCCAAATTTGCTCCCTTGGTTGAGTCAGGTGCACTTTCAACCAGTGTGACCAAGAAAGTAGTCTATGAAACCCTACGTCCTTTAGTCGGAAAAGTGGACAGTTTGATTCTGGGTTGTACTCATTATCCGCTCCTAAGACCTATTATCCAAAATGTGATGGGACCAGAAGTAAAACTAATTGATAGTGGAGCAGAGTGCGTGCGGGATATCTCTGTCTTACTCAATTATTTCGAGATTAATCGTAGCCGGGATGCCGGCCCTCTACAACACCGTTTTTACACGACTGCAAATAGCCATAGTTTTGCTCAGATTGGAGAGGAATGGTTAGAAAAAGAGATTCATGTGGAGCATGTAACATTATGACCAACAAAATTTATGAATACAAGGATGACCAGGACTGGTATGTAGGCTCTTATAGCGTTTTTGGCGGTATTCGGACCTTGACGGATGATGAGTTAGACTTTCCTATGTTCCAATTCGTCAAAATATTTGGAGATGAAGAGCGACACTTCCCGCTTTCAGTCACTGTTTTACGCTATGGTTCACCTTATCGTTTGCTCTCATTTGTGGTAGATATGCTCAACCAAGAGGCAGATCGCAATTTAGAAGTCATTCAACGTCAGGGAGCTCTGCTTTTGGTTGAAAACGGGAAACTCTTGCATGTCGAATTGCCAAAAGAAGGAATTGATGTGGAAGCCTTCTTTGAAACTAGCAAGGTCAGAGAAACCTTGCTCATAGCAACTCGTAATGAAGGGAAGACCAAGGAATTTCGTGCTATCTTTGACAAACTTGGATATGATGTGGAGAATCTCAATGATTACCCAGATCTGCCTGAAGTTGCTGAAACCGGTATGACCTTTGAAGAAAATGCTCGCCTTAAGGCTGAAACCATCTCCAAATTGACAGGCAAGATGGTTCTAGCAGATGATTCTGGTCTTAAAGTCGATGTCCTCGGTGGATTACCAGGCGTTTGGTCAGCTCGATTTGCAGGAGTGGGAGCCACTGACCAGGAAAACAATGCTAAACTTTTGCACGAATTAGCCATGGTATTTGAACTCAAGGACCGTTCGGCACAATTCCACACCACTTTGGTTGTGGCTAGCCCAGGTAAGGAAAGCTTGGTGGTCGAAGCTGATTGGCCAGGCTACATTAACTTTGAACCTAAGGGTGAAAATGGTTTTGGCTATGACCCTCTTTTCCTAGTAGGAGAAACAGGCAAGTCATCAGCTGAATTAACCCTTGAAGAAAAAAATAGTCAATCTCACCGTGCCTTAGCCGTTAAGAAACTTTTGGAGGTATTTCCATCATGGCAAAGCAAACCATCATTGTAATGAGCGATTCCCACGGAGATAGCTTGATTGTAGAAGAAATACGTGATCGCTATCTTGGGAAAGTTGATGCCATTTTTCACGATGGTGACTCGGAGCTTCGCCCAGATTCACCACTCTGGGAAGGGATTCAGGTAGTTAGAGGAAACATGGATTTCTATTCAGATTATCCAGAACGCCTAGTGACTCAACTGGGTCCTACCAAGATTATCCAGACTCACGGACACTTATTTGACATTAACTTCAATTTCCAAAAACTAGATTTCTGGGCCCAAGAGGAAGATGCTGATATCTGTCTCTATGGTCACTTGCATGTGCCAAATGCTTGGATGGAAGGGAAGACCCTCTTTCTAAATCCAGGTTCTATCAGCCAACCACGTGGAACCATTAGAGAATGCCTCTACGCTCGTGTGGAAATTGATGACAGCTATTTCAAAGTGGACTTTTTGACACGTGATCATGAGGTTTATCCTGGCTTATCCAAGGAGTTTGCTCGATGATTGCCAAAGAATTTGAACTATTTTTACTGGAGCAAGAGGAAACCTTTTTGACTCCTGCTGAAAATTTGGCTGTCTTAATCGATACCCACAATGCAGATCATGCAATCCTCTTGCTTAGTCAGATGACCTATAGTAGGGTTCCAGTAGTAACAGATAAGAGAAAATTTGTCGGAACAATTGGCCTAAGAGATATTTTAGCCTACCAAATGGAGAATGGCTTGAGTCAAGAGGCCATGGCGGATACAGACATTGTTCATATGACTAAAAAGAATGTTGCAGTTGTGGAGCCAGATTATCATCTAACGGATGTATTGCACAAGCTAGTGGATGAGTCCTTCCTCCCTGTCGTAGATAAGGATGGTGTCTTCCAGGGAATTATCACACGTAAGTCTATCCTAAAGGCTGTTAATGCCCTCTTACATGACTTTAGTAAGGAATATGAGATTCGAAGTAAATGAGAGAATGGATTTTAACATTTTTAGAAGAAAAGCAAAATCTATCTAGTAATTCTAAACAGTCTTATAAATATGACTTGGAGCAGTTTTTAGATTTTATTGGAGAACGAATTTCTGAGACAAGTTTAAAAATCTACCAATCTCAACTATCAAATTTTAAAATTAGTGTCCAAAAGCGTAAAGTTTCTGCCTGTAATCAATTTCTTTACTTTTTATACCAGAAAGGAAAGATTGGCACCTTTTATCGTTTGGAATTGCCGAAACAGGCTGAGAAAAAACAAGTCAAGTCAGAGCTTTTAGACTTGAGTTCTTTCTGGCAAGAAAGTACCTATCCAGAAGGGCGTTTAATAGCCTTATTGATAGTTGAATTGGGCCTCTTGCCTAGTGAAATTCTAGCCATAAAAATAAGTGATGTGAATCTAGATTTTCAAGTGTTGAGAATTACTAAGTCTTCCCAACAAAGAATCTTGAGTCTTCCCACAAAATTACTTGCAGAGTTAGAACCCTTGATGGGACAGACCTACCTCTTTGAAAAAACTGGTAAGCCATACTCTCGTCAATGGGCCTTTCGTCAGTTAGAAGCCTTTCTAAAGGAAAAAGGTTTTGCATATTTATCGGCTCAAGGATTGAGAGAACAGTTTATACTGAGACAAATTGAAGAGAAGGTTGACTTGTATGAAATCGCCAAAAAATTGGGATTAAAAACAGTCATGACCTTAGAAAAATATAGATAATGGATATTAAATTAAAAGATTTTGAAGGGCCTTTGGACTTGCTCTTACACTTGGTTTCAAAGTACCAGATGGATATCTATGATGTGCCTATTACAGAGGTTATTGAGCAGTATCTAGCCTATGTATCAACCTTACAAGCTATGCGTTTAGAAGTGGCAGGTGAATATATGGTAATGGCTAGCCAACTCATGCTGATCAAAAGTCGTAAGCTCTTGCCAAAGGTTGCGGAAGTGTCTGATTTAGAGGATGACCTAGAGCAGGATCTCCTTTCTCAAATTGAAGAATACCGTAAGTTTAAACTTTTGGGAGAGCAGTTGGAAGTCAAGCACCAAGATCGAGCCCAGTATTATTCTAAAGCACCGACAGAGTTGATTTATGAGGATGCTGAACTTGTGCATGATAAGACCACGATCGATCTTTTCTTAGCCTTTTCAACCTTACTGACCAAGAAAAAGGAAGAATTCTCGAAAAACCATACAACCATTTTACGAGATGAGTATAAGATTGAGGATATGATGGTCATTGTTCGGGAAGCCTTGGTAGAGGGGCAGCAACTATGCCTGCAGGATTTGTTTAAAGAAACCAAGGATTTACAAGAGGTGATTACACTTTTTTTGGCGACCTTGGAGTTGATTAAAACCCAAGAAATTCTCTTGATTCAAAAAGAGAGTTTTGGAGATATCTATCTCATGAAAAAGAATGAGGAAAATCAAGTAGAGCAAAGTCAGGCTTGATAGAGAGGAAGTATGAGTACTTTAGCAAAAATAGAAGCACTCCTGTTTGTGTCAGGTGAAGATGGGATTAGGGCTCGCCAGTTGGCAGAACTCTTATCGTTACCACCAACAGGAATTCAGCAGAGCTTAGAAAAATTAGCCAAAAAGTATGAAAAAGACCAGGATTCTAGTTTGGCACTGATTGAGACAGGAGGGGCCTACAAATTGGTAACCAAGCCTCAATTTGCAGCTATTTTGAAGGAATATTCTAAGGCGCCCATTAACCAGAGTCTATCTCGGGCTGCCCTTGAAACCTTGTCCATTATTGCTTATAAGCAACCTATCACACGTATAGAAATCGATGCTATTCGTGGGGTTAATTCAAGCGGAGCTCTAGCTAAATTACAGGCCTTCGATTTGATACGAGAAGATGGGAAAAAAGAAGTTCTTGGACGCCCTAATCTCTATGTAACTACGGAATATTTTCTAGATTACATGGGTATTAACCATTTGGAAGAATTGCCTGTGATTGATGAGCTTGAAATTCAGGCCCAAGAAAGCCAATTATTTGGTGAAAGGATAGAAGAAGATGAGAATCAATAAGTATATTGCCCACGCAGGAGTGGCCAGTAGGAGAAAAGCAGAAGAGTTGATCAAGCAAGGCTTGGTGACTGTTAACGGTCAGGTAGTACGTGAATTAGCGACAACCATTAAGTCTGGTGATAAGGTTGAGGTTGAGGGCCAACCCATCTATAACGAAGAAAAAGTCTACTATCTGCTCAATAAACCACGTGGAGTGATTTCCAGTGTAACAGATGATAAGGGACGTAAGACGGTTGTCGATCTTTTGCCTAATGTGAAAGAGCGTATCTACCCTGTAGGACGTTTGGACTGGGATACATCAGGTGTCTTGATTTTGACCAATGATGGTGACTTTACAGACGAGATGATTCACCCTCGAAATGAGATTGACAAGGTCTATGTGGCGCGTGTAAAGGGGATTGCTAACAAGGAAAACCTCCGCCCCTTAACTCGTGGTCTTGAGATTGATGGCAAGAAGACTAAGCCAGCCGTCTACGAAATCCTCAAAGTAGATCCTGTTAAAAACCGTTCTGTTGTACAGTTGACCATCCATGAAGGACGTAACCACCAGGTTAAAAAGATGTTTGAAGCTGTGGGTCTCCAAGTGGATAAGTTATCACGGACACGTTTTGGACACCTAGACTTGACAGGTCTCCGTCCAGGTGAATCCCGTCGTCTTAACAAAAAAGAAATCAGCCAACTACACACCATGGCTGTAACAACTAATAAATAATGAAACGAATTTTAATTGCGCCTGTGCGCTTTTACCAACGCTTTATATCCCCTGCATTCCCACCTTCTTGTAGATTTGAGCCTACTTGTTCAAACTACATGATTCAGGCTATTGAAAAACATGGATTTAAGGGGGTTCTGATGGGATTGGCACGGATATTGCGATGTCATCCTTGGTCTGAAATAGGTAAGGACCCCGTACCAGATCACTTTTCTTTAAAGAGAAATTCAAAATAAAAAGAATCACAGTCGTGATTCTTTTTTGGTGTAGATAGATCTATAGATTGATTATTTTCACTACCCTTCTCCTATAAAAAGTGGTAAAATGGTTGAAAGAAAGAAGGGATAGAAATGACAACATTATTTTCTAAAATCAAAGAAGTAACAGAACTTTCTGCTATCTCAGGTCATGAAGCACCTGTACGCGCTTATCTTCGTGAGAAGATAACTCCTCACGTGGATGAAGTAGTGACTGATGGCCTAGGTGGTATTTTTGGTATCAAACATTCAGAAGTTGCGAATGCACCTCGCGTCTTGGTAGCATCTCACATGGATGAAGTTGGTTTTATGGTGAGTGAAATCAAACAAGATGGAACCTTCCGAGTAGTTGAAATCGGTGGTTGGAACCCGATGGTTGTCAGCAGCCAACGATTAAACTCTTTACGCGCCAAGGACGTGAAATTCCAGTCATCTCAGGTTCAGTACCTCCACATTTGACTCGTGGAACAGGTGGGCCAACCATGCCAGCTATTTCAGATATCGTCTTTGATGGTGGTTTTGCTGATAAGGCTGAAGCTGAAAGTTTTGGAATTCGTCCTGGAGATACCATCGTTCCAGATAGTAGCGCAATTCTAACCGCTAACGAAAAAAACATCATCTCAAAAGCTTGGGACAACCGCTACGGAGTTCTCATGGTTAGCGAGTTGGCAGAAAACTTGTCAGGCCAAAAACTAGGCAATGAACTTTATCTTGGGGCTAATGTCCAAGAAGAAGTCGGACTTCGTGGTGCTCATACTTCAACAACCAAATTTGATCCAGAAGTATTTCTGGCAGTTGACTGTTCACCAGCTGGTGATGTTTATGGTAGTCAAGGTAAGATTGGTGATGGAACCTTGATTCGATTCTACGATCCAGGTCACTTGCTTCTCCCAGGGATGAAGGATTTCCTTTTGACGACAGCTGAAGAAGCTGGAATCAAGTACCAATACTACTGTGGAAAAGGTGGAACTGACGCCGGTGCAGCTCATCTGAAATGGTGGTGTACCATCAACAACAATCGGTGTTTGTGCCCGTTATATCCACTCTCACCAAACCCTTTATGCTATGGACGATTTCCTTGAAGCTCAAGCATTCTTACAAGCCTTGGTTAAAAAATTGGATCGTTCTACAGTAGATTTAATCAAAAATTATTAAACAGAAAAGATGGAGGTGATAGGGATGGAAGAACCAAACCTAGAAACCTTGATACGGGATCTTTACAATAATGCCCGTCAAAACCTGAGTGAAGATCTAGTGGCTGCGCTCCTAGAAACTGCTAAGCAATTGCCCAGTACCAATGAGCGCTTGCTAGCAGTACGGCTATCGGGTCTGGTCACTCTTGAACTTCTCAAGAATCCCAAGACCCCAGCGCCAGAGTTAGTCAATCTGGCCCGCTTTATCAAAAAGGAAGAAGCGAGATACAGGGGTGTAGCCGCATCTTCCTTTATGATTGGAGAGCTATTTAAAATGCTTTGATTCGAAAGAATCAAAGCATTTTTTTTTCGTTTTAAATTTGTTCTGCCAAAACCTTTTCAGCAAGGTTCATAGCGTGGTCTGATACACGAGTGTAGTGAGAAATGATATCGATAAAGTTGACACCTGCTTGGGTAGAACATTCTCCGTTATTAAGACGTTTAATATGAGTCTTACGAAGGACACGTTCCATGTTGTTGATGTCTTCATGTCGTTCGATAAGAGCTTGAGCTTTTTTGAAATCATTATTTTCAACACTCTCAAGAGCATCTTTAACGAATTCGCTAGTTTTATGATAAATCTCTGCTAGTTCCTCTAAGGCAGCCTCAGAGAATTGAACATTTTTACGTTGCAAGTAATCATTGAGATTGATAAGAGCTTCAGCGTGGTCTCCGATACGTTCTAAGTCTCGTGAAGAGTCAAGGATATTTGTTAAGACTTCACTCTCTTTTTGGCTCAAAGCTTCACCAGATAAACTAATGAGGTAACGAGTCAATTTTTCATCAATAGTATTGATAGCTTCTTCAGTCTTATGTCCCTTTTCTGCAACTTTTTCATTAGAGTTGATGATATAGTCGTAAGAGAGGTCAAAGGCTTTCGCAGCATAATTACCCAAGTGTAGAAGTTCTTTTTAGCATTTCCAAGAGCGATAGATGGAGCTTGTTTGATCAGTTGCTCATCAAGGTAAAGTGGTTCGTATTTGACAACTTCGTCTTCTCCAGGGATAAGTTTGGTTACCAAGAAGGCAAGAGCACCGATGAATGGAAACTGAATGATTGTATTGGTAATGTTGAAGGTTCCGTGGGCGAAGGCAATGGTCATTTCTGGAGCTAGATTTAAGAAACTCTCAAACCATTGGATTAAGCCTGTAAATGGAACGAGGAAGATAATACAGATAACGGTTCCGATAACGTTAAAGGTCACATGGGCTGCCGCCACACGTTTGGCTGCAATATTAGCACCCAAGGAAGCGATAATAGCAGTGATAGTAGTTCCGATGTTATCTCCAAAGAGAACTGGTAGGGCACCCTGAAGGTCAATCAGATTGCTAGCGTAGAGATTTTGTAGGATCCCGATGGTCGCTGAGGAAGCTTGAATCAGAAGGGTTAAACCTGTTCCGACAAGAACACCAAGGATTGGATTCTTACTCAGTTCTACCATGTAGTCTTTAAAGACTTGTAAATCCTTAAGGGGTTCCATAGCGCCACTCATAAGATTGAGGGCAAAGAAGATACCACCGACACCAAAGACAATTCGTCCGATGTTATTGATGGTTCTATTTTTTGTGAAGAAGAGACAGACTGCTCCGAGAAAGAGCATGGGTAAAGCATAGTCTCCCAGTTTAAATCCAATGATAAAGGATGTGACGGTTGTTCCAATATTGGCTCCCATAACAATCCCAATAGCCTGACGCAGGGTCAATAGTCCAGCACTAACCAGACCAACTGTAATAACTGTAACACCTGAACTCGATTGAATCAGGGCAGTCATCCCAATTCCAACTAAAATTCCAAAGAAAGGATTGCTAGTATATTTGTCAATGTAATATCGAAGACGATCTCCAGCTGCTTGTTGCAAACCGTCCCCCATGGTCTTGATACTATATAAGAATAGTCCCAGACCACCTAAAAAGTGAAATGCAATTTCCTGCCAATTAATGGACATTTTCTTTTTCCTCCGAAAACTAATCGCGGAATTTCTCCCATTCTATTTTAAAGGATTCTAAGCAATCTCACAAGTAGTAAATAGTAAATTTTAATAAAAATGTAATGAATCTTTTATTAAAAAGTATCATTTAGTTGGGCTATTATTATTCCAACTAGTGAGCATTTTATGATTTTTTGGATGAAAATTTAAAATTAGTGAGAGTTTCGATTATCTAAGACTCACTAGTTTTATACTCTTATTTAAAGTCCCAGACTAATCGAGAAAGAGAAAAGTTTAAGGTTTTTCTATCTCTTTTACTGATTTTGTGATATAATTAACACATAAAAAAATTAAGGAGTCTTTTCAAATGGCAAAATTGACTGTTAAAGATGTTGAGTTGAAAGGGAAAAAAGTTCTCGTTCGTGTTGACTTCAACGTTCCTGTAAAAGATGGCGTGATTACTAACGATAACCGTATCACTGCAGCTCTTCCAACTATCAAGTACATCCTTGAACAAGGTGGACGTGCAATCCTCTTCTCTCACCTTGGACGTGTGAAAGAAGAAGCAGACAAAGAAGGTAAATCACTTGCTCCTGTAGCTGCTGACTTGGCTGCTAAGTTGGGTCAAGAAGTTACATTTATCCCAGGTGTTACACGTGGTGCTGAATTAGAAGCAGCTGTTAACGCTCTTGAAGATGGACAAGTTCTTTTGGTTGAAAACACTCGTTACGAAGATGTTGACGGCAAGAAAGAATCTAAAAACGATCCTGAACTTGGTAAATACTGGGCATCACTTGGTGATGGTATCTTCGTAAACGATGCATTCGGTACAGCTCACCGTGCACACGCATCTAACGTTGGTATCTCAGCAAACGTTGAAAAAGCTGTTGCTGGATTCCTTCTTGAAAACGAAATCGCCTACATCCAAGAAGCAGTTGAAGCTCCAGAACGTCCATTCGTGGCTATCCTTGGTGGTTCAAAAGTTTCAGATAAGATCGGTGTTATCGAAAACTTGCTTGAAAAAGCTGATAAAGTTCTTATCGGTGGTGGGATGACTTATACATTCTACAAAGCACAAGGTATCGAAATTGGTAACTCACTTGTAGAAGAAGACAAATTGGATGTCGCTAAAGCTCTTCTTGAAAAAGCAAACGGCAAATTGATATTGCCAGTTGACTCAAAAGAAGCAAACGCATTTGCTGACTACACTGAAGTGAAAGACACTGAAGGTGAAGCAGTAGACCCAGGATTCCTTGGTTTGGATATCGGTCCAAAATCTATCGCTAAATTTGACGAAGCTTTGACTGGTGCGAAAACAGTTGTATGGAACGGACCAATGGGTGTATTTGAAAACCCTGACTTCCAAGCTGGTACAATCGGTGTAATGGACGCTATCGTGAAACAACCAGGCGTTAAATCAATCATCGGTGGTGGTGATTCAGCTGCCGCAGCTATCAACCTTGGTCGTGCAGACAAGTTCTCATGGATCTCTACTGGTGGTGGAGCTTCAATGGAGCTTCTCGAAGGTAAAGTCCTTCCAGGACTTGCAGCTTTGACTGAAAAATAAGAATATTAAAAAGGAGAACTCGGCTTCTCCTTTTTTGCGCTCTTTTAAAGTTTGAGAGTCCCGAGGGATAATTGGACAGAATCCAAAAAAAACAGTAAAATAGAGGAATACCAATTTAAATGAAATTTGAGTGATAATCGTGGAAAAAAGAGACAATCATACAAAAACAGCTATTTGCGGTATTATCAATGTCACCCCAGATTCTTTCTCTGATGGGGGTCAATTTTTTGCTGTTGAGGAAGCCTTGAAACAGGCTAGAAAATTGATAGACGAAGGAGCCACTATCCTAGATATTGGTGGAGAATCCACTCGACCTGGAAGTAGCTATGTTGAGATTGAAGAGGAAATCCAACGTGTTATCCCAGTCATTAAGGCTATCCGTCAAGAGAGTGATGTTCTGATTTCGGTCGACACATGGAAAAGTCAGGTTGCAGATGAGGCTCTAAAAGCTGGTGCCCATATAGTCAATGACATTACAGGTCTTATGGGGGATGAGAAGATGGCGGAAGTGGTTGCCAAATCTGGAGCTCAGGTAGTCATCATGTTTAATCCAGTCATGGCACGCCCTCAGCACCCTAGTTCACTTATCTTCCCTCATTTTGGCTTTGGAGAGCCTTTTACACAGGAATACCTAGATGAGTTTGAAAAACTACCAGTAGAAGAACTGATGACAGCTTTCTTTGACCGTGCTCTAGTAAGAGCGGAAAAAGCAGGAATTTCGAAAGAAAACATCATACTAGATCCTGGGATTGGCTTTGGCTTGACCAAAAAGGAAAATCTCATACTTCTACGTGACCTTGATAAATTACACGAGATGGGCTATCCTATCTTTTTAGGAGTCTCTCGCAAGCGCTTTGTCATCAATATTCTGGAAGAAAATGGTTTTGAAGTAAACCCGGAAACTGAAGAAGGCTTCCGCAATCGTGATACGGCTTCAGCTCATGTGACTAGTATCGCTGCTAGACATGGTGTAGAAGTTGTGCGCGTGCACGATGTAGCCAGCCACAAGATGGCAGTTGAAATCGCGTCTGCTATCCGTCTGGCAGATGATGCGGAAAATTTAAACCTGAAACAGTATAAATAAGATGAATAAAAACGAAACGAATCAGTGGATAGCTAACTATCGGACAGACCAACCGCATTTTGGTTTGGAGAGGATGGTGAAGCTATTAGCCCTACGTGGCAATCCCCATCTGAAACTCAAGGTTATCCATATCGGAGGAACCAATGGTAAGGGATCTACTATAGCCTTTTTGAAGAATATGTTGGGAAAGATGGGGCTAAGAGTTGGAGTCTTTAGCTCACCCTATCTGATTCATTATACCGATCAGATTGCCATTAATGAGGAATCTATCCCAGAAGCAAGATTAGAGACCTTGATGGTAGACTATCGCTCACTACTTGAGGGGGAGCATGCTCATGATTTGCAGGGAACGACAGAGTTTGAGATTATCACTGCTATAGCCTATGATTATTTTGCTTCTGAGCGAGTCGATGTGGCCATTATGGAAGTAGGTATGGGCGGACTTTTGGATAGTACCAATGTTTGCCAGCCTATCTTAACAGGTATTACGACCATTGGGTTGGATCATGTAGCTCTACTAGGGGATAGCTTGGAATCCATCGCAGAGCAGAAGGCTGGAATTATCAAACAAGGAGTTCCCCTGGTAACAGGAAATATTGTCCCAGAAGCCTTAGCAGTTATCAACCAAATCGCGAAAGCGAAAGAGGCTCCTAGGCTTGTTTATGGGGAAGATTATCAAACCAGTCATCAAGGGAGTGTGAGGACGGGAGAAGTCTTTGACTATACAAGCCCGCTTAGGCAGGGGCGCTTTCAGACAGGTCTACTTGGCATTCATCAGATAGAGAATGCTGGGATGGCCATAACCCTGTTAGATACCTATTGCCAAGAGACTGGACGAGAATTGGCAAGTAATAACATAGTGGCTCAGGCCTTGGCAGAGACAAGCTGGCCTGGACGATTTGAAGTTGTTTGTAGAGAACCCTTAATGATTTTGGATGGGGCCCATAATCCCCATGCGATCAAGGCTTTGGTAGAAACATTGCAAGAACGATTTGCGGACTACCATAAAGAAATCCTCTTTACTTGTATTAAAACTAAAGCTTTAGAGGACATGTTAGACTTATTAGAGACTTTGCCAGATACTGAGCTGACATTGACTCACTTTGATGATGGTCGAGCGACGGACAAAGAAGTACTAAAAAAAGTAGCTTATTCTAGAAATATAAACTACAAAAGTTGGCAGGCATTTCTAGACCAAAGTATGATAGATATTGAAGAGAAAAAAACAGTTAGGATAGTAACTGGCTCCTTGTATTTCTTGAGCCAGGTGAGAGCCTATCTAATGGAGAGGAAAAACTAGAGAATGGATACACAAAAGATTGAGACGGCTGTAAAAATGATTATCGAAGCGGTCGGTGAAGATGTTAACCGCGAAGGCTTGCAGGAAACTCCTGCACGTGTAGCTCGCATGTACCAGGAGATTTTTTCAGGACTTGGTCAAACTGCGGAGGAGCATTTGTCAAAATCCTTTGAAATTATTGACGATAATATGGTAGTGGAAAAGGATATCTTTTTCCATACCATGTGTGAACATCACTTCTTGCCTTTTTATGGGAAAGCTCATATCGCCTACATTCCAGACGGACGTGTGGCAGGTTTGTCAAAGCTAGCTCGTACTGTGGAAGTTTATGCTAAAAAGCCACAGATTCAAGAACGCTTGAATATCGAAGTGGCTGATGCTTTGATGGACTATCTTGGTGCCAAAGGTGCTTTCGTTGTTATTGAAGCAGAGCATATGTGTATGAGCATGCGTGGTGTTCGAAAACCAGGAACTGCAACCTTGACAACAGTAGCTCGTGGAGTATTTGAGACAGACAAAGATCTTCGAGATCAAGCATACCGTCTTATGGGGTTATAAAAATCGATTCAAACGATTTTTCTAGAAAGGACTAGTTATGGATCAATTGCGCATTAAAGATCTAGAAATTTTTGCCTATCATGGTCTTTTCCCTAGTGAGAAAGAACTAGGACAAAAGTTTATCATTTCAGCTAGCTTATCCTATGATATGACCAAGGCTGCGATAGAGTTGGATTTGGAGTCTTCTATCCACTACGGAGAGCTATGTCAAGAATGGACAGCTTGGTTTCAGGAAAACACTGAGGACTTGATTGAAACAGTCGCCTACAAACTTTTAGAGCGTACATTTGAGACTTACCCTATCGTTCAAGAGATTGAGCTGGAGCTGAAAAAACCTTGGGCACCTGTTCATCTACCCTTGGAGACCTGTTCGGTAACTATCCATCGACGTAAACAGCGAGCCTTTATTGCATTGGGAAGCAATATGGGGGATAAGACGGCTAATCTCGAACTAGCTCTTGAAAAAATAAGTGCTCGAGGGATTCGTATTCTCAAAGAATCTAGTGTGATTACGACTGAGCCATGGGGTGGTGTAGAACAAGATAGTTTTGCCAATCAGGTTATTGAAGTGGAAACATGGTTGCCGGCTCCAATTTTATTAGAAAACTTATTAGCTATTGAATCTGAAATGGGACGGGTCAGAGAAGTGCATTGGGGACCTCGTTTGATTGATTTGGACTTGCTTTTTATGGAGGATCAGGTCATTTATAACGATAATCTCATCTTGCCGCATCCTTATGTTGCTGAGCGACTCTTTGTCTTAGAGTCGCTGCAGGAAATTGCACCTCATTTCATCCATCCAGTCCTAGGACAACCGATTCGTCACTTATATCAAGAATTGAAAAAATAAAAAAACCTAGTCTCCTAAACTAATTATTAGGATGCTAGGTTTTTTAATAAAGTTCATTTTCTTCTGGGAGAAGGATAGTTTCCTTTCCATCCATATCTAAGACAATTACTTTAGGTGGATAGAGGGGATCAAAAGGGTGGGTGAAGTCAAAATCAATGATTGTAGGTAGATGTTGACTTGAAAATCGAAAGGTAATAGCTCCGTTGCTATTTAAGAGTCGAAACTCTAGCTCATCTTCTAACTCAAAAACATGTTTTAGGAAATGGTCAATAATATACCAAATGGAGTCGATGACATCGTCTGGTAAGTTAGTTGCGATACCAAAACTTGCACAACGTCTATGAGAATCTGTAAAAGCCATCCATACCTCCAACTCGTTTTCTTATTATCATACTGCAAAATGGTGTAAAAATCAAGAAAAGTTTGTTGTAAAAAACTGAAGGAAATAAGAATTTTAAATAAAAATTTATTAAATGCTTGAAAATGCTTACAACAAGTGATAGAATGAAAATGGTACAAACATGAAAACAAAATTTTCAATAGAGAAAGGAACCGGAATGAACACAGATGATACAGTAACAATTTATGACGTTGCCCGTGAAGCAGGAGTTTCGATGGCGACAGTTAGTCGTGTTGTTAACGGAAATAAAAATGTTAAAGAAAACACTCGAAAGAAAGTCTTAGAGGTTATTGAACGTTTAGATTATCGTCCTAATGCAGTAGCTCGTGGCTTGGCAAGTAAGAAGACAACTACGGTTGGAGTTGTCATTCCAGATATTACAAATACATTTTTTGCGACTCTAGCAAAAGGAATTGATGATATTGCCGAAATGTATAAATACAATATTGTCCTTGCTAATAGTGATGAAGATGATGAAAAAGAAGTATCGGTGGTTAATACCCTCTTCTCAAAACAGGTTGATGGTGTCATCTTTATGGGCTATCACTTAACAGAAAAAATCCGTTCAGAATTCTCACGTTCACGAACGCCTGTAGTTTTGGCAGGAACTGTGGATGTAGAGCATCAACTTCCGAGCGTTAATATTGATTATAAGACTGCTACTGCAGATGCTGTTCGTCATTTGTTGAAGCGCAACAAAAAAATTGCCTTTATCAGTGGTCCATTAGTAGACGATATTAATGGGAAAGTGCGCTTGGTTGGATATAAGGATGCATTGAAAGAAGCGGGTATCAACTATAGTGAAGGTCTTGTCTTTGAGTCAAAATACCGCTATGATGATGGTTATGCCTTAGCAGAACGTTTGATTTCTTCAAAAGCAACAGCAGCTATTGTTACAGGTGATGAATTGGCTGCAGGAGTCTTGAATGGATTGGCCGACCAAGGAATTTCTGTGCCAGAAGAATTTGAAATTATCACCAGTGATGATTCACAAATCGCACGCTATACAAGACCAAATCTAACGACTATTGCTCAACCTTTGTATGATTTAGGTGCAATCAGTATGCGTATGTTGACTAAGATTATGCACAAAGAAGAGTTGGAAGAAAGAGAAGTACTACTTCAACATGGTTTAACAGAGCGTCGATCAACTCGTAAAAAATAAAAAAATAAACTCAGGAAATTGTTAAGTTTCCTGAGTTTTTCTTATCCTTCCATATATTCTCTAAGTTCATCACCTTTGAGCCCAGCATTAATCGCGATAAGGAGTTTTAGGCGAGCTTTTTGAGCATTCAACTCTTTAACGAAAAAGACACCTGATTTTCGCAAACAAACCCCACCTCCGTCGTAGGCATAGACAGGTTCGGCGATACCATTAAAACAGCGAGAAACTAGAGCGATTGGTAGCCCTTCTTGAATGAGGGAGTTCAATTTTTGCGCAGTTTCTTTTGGAACATTGCCAGCTCCAAAGGCTTGAATAATCAGCCCGTCTAGTTGGTCAATAGGAAGTAAATCGAGTAGTTCGTCGGTCATGCCTGCATAGACTGGAATGATAGGAACTAAACCTTTAATAGAATGAAGGTCAAAACGGACACGAGGTTCAGCAGTTTTGAAATAGAGAATTTCCTGTTTCATAATGAGTCCAAGGGGTCCATGAGTCGGCGTTTGGAAAGTCCCAACATTAGTAGTGTGGGTCTTGGTAACATACTTGGCGGCGTGAATTTCATCGTTCATAACGACCAACACACCCTTATCTGCAGCCTTGTCATCACTCGCAACGCGTAAGGCGCTAAGATAGTTGTAGACACCATCACTTCCCAGTTCATTGGAACTTCTCATAGCACCTGTCAGGACGATAGGCATATGAGGTACCTCCATGGTGTCGAGGAAATAAGCCGTTTCTTCTAGTGTATCTGTCCCATGTGTAATGACAACACCATCATAGGCCGATGCCTCTTGTTTGATTTTATGATAAAGGGATAACATATGTTTAGGTGTAATGTGGGGACTGGGTAAGTTTAAAAAATCTAGGGAATGGACCTGGATACCTTCTAGGGGATTTGAGACATGATTCATAGGATTGTCCGAACTAGTTCTGACAGCACCTGATTCGTCTGCTTGCATAGAAATAGTGCCACCGGTGTGTAAAACGAGGATTTTCTTTGTCATGATTCACTCACTTTTTCTGAAATATGGTATAATCATTGTATCATAAAAGAAAGGAATGAGACAGTCATGGAAGTCAAAGCAGTATTTTTTGATATAGATGGAACGCTGGTAAATGATCGTAAGAGTGTTTTGAAATCCACAAAAGAAGCCATTAAGATTGTAAAAGAACAGGGTGTCCTAGTTGGAGTAGCAACAGGACGAGGACCTTTTTTTGTTAAAGATTTGATGAATGATTTAGATTTAGATTTTGCAGTCACCTATAATGGCCAATATATCTTTAACAAAGATCGTGTTCTTTTTGCTAGCCCTATTGATAAGAGAAGCCTCAGACAAATCATCTCTTATGCGAAGGCAAATCAAAAAGAAATCGCTATGGGAACTAGACAAGCAGTTGTTGGTTCTCGAATCATGTCCTTTGGTCTCAGTCCTTTATCACAATTGGCCAGTCGATTTGTACCTAAGTTTTTGACTCGAACAATCAGTAACTCATTCAACCGTATGGTTAGTAAAGCTGTCCCTCAAAAAGAAGAGGATTTGCTAGACTTAATCAACCAACCGGTCTATCAAGTTCTGATGTTGATGACTCCAGAAGAGTCTAATCAAGCAGCTACAGAATTAGACCATCTCAAATTCACTAGAAGTAATCCTTTTGCAGCGGACATTATCAACCAGGGGAATTCCAAGTTAGAAGGGATTCGTCGTGTCGGAAAAGAGTATGGTTTTGATCTCAACCAAGTCATGGCTTTTGGAGACTCGGATAATGACTTGGAAATGTTGGCTGGTGTTGGGATGTCTGTTGCTATGGGAAATGGTAGCAGTAGTGTTAAGGAAGTAGCAAAACACATCACAACAAGTAACCAAGAGGGAGGTATACACAAGGCTTTGGAGTACTTTGGTGTATTGTCTTCTGAAAAAGTATTTGTGAGTCGAGATTATCACTTTAATAAGGTTAAAGCCTTCCATCATTTGATGGATGAGAGAACTCAGGAAGAGCCTAAAGTTTGGGATGTAAAAGGAGCAACTCATCGAGCCGCATTCAAAGTTGAAGAGTTAGTTGAATTTGTCCGTGCTGCAAGCAATTCTGAAGAGGAATTTCAACAAGCTGTACAAGATTTGCACCAGGCACTTGATGTATCAGCAGATAAAGTTTCTCAAAAAATACCGGCTGAAAGTACTTTGGTTGGACAAGTCGATGCCTTGATTGATACTCTGTATTTTACTTATGGTAGTTTTGTATTGATGGGAGTGGATCCAGAGCGTATTTTTGAGATTGTCCATCAAGCCAATATGGCCAAAATTTTCCCAGATGGTAAGGCCCAGTTTGATCCAGTGACTCACAAGATTCTCAAACCTGAAGGTTGGGAGGAGAAACATGCCCCAGAACCAGCTATTAAGAAGGAACTTGAACGTCAAATCAGGGCTTATGAACGCCATAAAGAAAGAGAAAATAAACAATAAAAAGGAGCGCCTTGGCTCCTTTTTTAATTCTTTTTAAAAAGTTTTATCTGTGTCTCTAACAACCAGGAGATCGACACTGGCATGGCGTAAGATATATTCTGATGAAGAACCGACAAGTAGACGCTCGAAGGCATTAAGTCCAGTTGCTCCAACTAAAATCAAATCGACTTCTTCTTGTTCAGGAATGGTTTTAGCTAATAAAGTTTTAGGATTTCCCATTTCAATCACAATTCGGATGTCATTGAGTCCTACATCTTTTGCACGTTTTTCATATTCTGCCATCAAATTTTGAGCTTCAAGTTGTAATTCTTCATATACTTGAGCATCATATGTTGAAATACTTTGAAGAGCACGAGTGTCGATTACATGGGCAATGGTCAATTTAGCTTGATTTCGTAGTGCAATGTGAACACCTTTGACAAAGGCCAAATCAGCTTCTTTAGAACCATCAACAGCGACCATAATGTTTTCATAACGTTGTGTCATAGCAAAAACCTCCTTAGTTTTATCATCTTCATTGTAACCCTTTTCACTAAAAAAGTAAAGTAAAAAACAATAGGAAAAGACGTAGTTTTTGATTTTAAAAAGGGGTTTGGTATAATGAAATCAGAGAAAAACAAGAGGAAAAATCATGACAAAAATTGCGGTACTTTCGGACATCCATGGGAATACAACAGCTCTAAAAGCAGTCTTAGACGATGCTCGACGACTAGAAGTCGATGAGTACTGGCTATTAGGAGATATTCTCATGCCTGGTACAGGTCGAAAAAACATTCTAGAGCTATTATCAACATTACCGATTACTGCTCAGGTCTTGGGAAATTGGGAATATAGTCTATGGCGGGCTTGTCATCGAAAATTAGATGAAACTAAACCAAGTCTGCGTTATCTTTTACGCCAGTGTCAGTATATCATGGAGGAAGTTAGTGTAGAGGAGATTGAGGCTTTACAAGAATACCCTTTGCAAACTCATCGCCAATATGGAAATTTGACTGTTGGGATTAGCCACCATTTGCCGGATAAAAAAACTGGGGAGAGAGTTGATTCATCTGGGTAAGCAAGAAGACTTTGATCGTTTAGTAGTCAATCCAGACTGTGATATAGCTGTATACGGTCATATTCACCAACAGTTTTTTTGCGCTATGCAAGTGGAGGTCAACTTATCTTAAATCCAGGATCAATTGGGCAACCCTTCTTTTTATCAGATAAGCTCCGAAAGGATCTGCGTGCCCAATACATGATTTTAGAGTTCGATGAACAAGGTTTGAAAGATGTGGACTTTAGGCGTGTGGAATACGATGTTGAGAAAGAACTACAGTTGGCAAAGGATTTGAATTTACCCTATTATCAAGTCTATTATGAAAGTTTAGTTAATGGAATTCACCATACTCATAATCAAGAGTTTTTCTGCATGAGATTGCTCAAGATCAGGGACATGATGAAGAGCTTGATGATTGGCTTAGTAGTAACTATTGACATTACAACTAGATGGGCTATAATAAATAAAGGATATTAGCTCAATAGGAGGATAGAACATGCAAATTTCAAGTCGATTTACCATTGCAACCCATATGTTGATTATCATAGCTTTGAGAGGGAAAGAAAGTAAGGTGACTAGTGATTTTTCTAGCAGCAAGTGTAGGAGTTAACCCTGTTATTATTCGAAAAAAACCTTATCCCAACTCAAAAAGGCAGAGTTAATCTCAGTCGCGCGTGGAACTGGTGGAGCAGAGATTATCAAAGACCTAGAGGATATCAGTCTTTTAGATGTTTACCAAGCAGTTGAGTGTTTAGGGAAGAAAGGACAACTCTTTAGTTTCCATGATAATCCTAATCCTGACTGTCCAGTAGGAGCTAACATCCATGGAGTTTTAGATGAAAAGTTAGATAAGATTCAAGAAGCTATGGAAGAAGAATTAAGCCAAACTAGTCTGGCTCGAGTAGTGGCAGATGCAGAAGCAAGGATCTAAAGTTAAGAGGACCTAAGGTCCTCTTTTTCTATGTGGATAATGATGATAAAATAGAACCATTAAAGGAAAAATGTATCTCGTTATAGGAATTGTATTTGCCTTTGTCTTGCTTCCTTTTTTGCTTTTTCTAAGAAGTTTGGCGAGAAACTGGTAACAAGCCCCCAATTTCTTTTTGTGACAAATGATTATCATGTTTTTAGAACAAGTACCTATGCGCGCAAGTTAGGCATGAAAGGAGATGGCTTGGGATGTCGGACAGCTGGCTATTACATTCCGTCAGCCTTTATCCGTGAATATGTAGCTTTATGTGTGAAATTAAAGTGGCTCTTCATGTTCTTCTATGCTTTATTATTTATAGCTCTTCTTTTATCCTATAAGGGAATACTATGGTAAAAAGAAACTCTCCTTATTTTTAAGGAGAGTTTTTATAATAGAAATAGTTGGAAAGAAGTAGACAGAAAAGCTTGATTGCTGAAGAAAAAATGAAGTAAAATTATTATAATGCTTATTCTAAGAACTACTTATCTTATCGCGGATGTGAGAAATAGTTGAGAAGGTTTATCAAGGAAAAGATGGTCGGAACTATAAAGTATTTGTGTCTGAATGTCTGAGAAACCATGATTTTTAAGAGTCTCCTCAAGTTTCGAAATAATAAAACCATGGTTTTCTCCATCTGGTACGGTATAATCAGCGATAAATAGTTGTCCTCCGAGAGTCAAATGTTCTTTGAACATAGATAGACTGGAATCAAGATGAGGCATGTGATGAAGAACACGACTAACGATAATGAGATCGAATATTTGCTCTAATGGCTTAAGCACTAAGTCTTGTTGAATCAAGTGTAGATTTTCAAGTTTTTGGTTTTCAACCTTGATACGAGCTTGCTCCAGCATTTTTTCTGCGATGTCAACTAAGGTCACTGACTTGGCTAGTTTGGCTAGAGGAAGAGCGATAAGTCCAGTTCCTCCTCCAAAATCTAGGATTGATTTGTTAGATAGATCAGAGACTTGTTGCTTTATCTCAGCATTTACAAGGTCTGCTAGAAATTGATTTTTGGGAGAATCGAAAGATTCTGCTCGATGATTAAAATGATGTTCCATGTCAATAGTGTAGCATAAAGAGAAGATGTTTTAAAATTTTGGCTACGTCTTGTTGAAAAGGGATAGAATTATCAACTGGTGTATAGCTTTTAAACTTTGATGAGAACAGGAGTTTTTGGGGATTTTGATTGAAAGAGTTAAGAAAATAAAGAGGAGAAAAACTAAAAATCATGTTATAATAAAGGGATAGAATCGTAAGAAAGAGTGGATGAATTTTGATTATTCCAACTTATAATTGGCAATTTGCACCTCAAGTTGAGGATGCGGATTTTACAAAAATCGCCAAGAAAGCGGGGTTAGGGCCTGAAGCTGCTCGTCTATTATTTAGCCGTGGTATTAAGGATGAAGATAGTCTGACACGTTTTCTGGCACCAAGTCTAGATGATTTACACGATCCCTATCTTCTCCACGATATGGACAAGGCAGTGAATCGCATCCGTCGTGCTATAGAGCAAGGTGAATTTATTCTCGTTTATGGAGACTACGATGCAGATGGGATGACATCAGCTTCTATCCTTAAAGAAACATTAGAACAATTAGGAGCCGAGTGCTTGGTCTATCTTCCTAATCGTTTTACAGATGGTTATGGTCCTAATGCCAGTGTTTACAAGTACTTCATTGAGCAACAAGAGATATCCTTGATTGTAACCGTAGATAATGGAGTTGCAGGTCATGAGGCTATTGACTTGGCTCAATCTATGGGAGTGGATGTTATTGTAACGGATCACCATTCTCTACCGGAGGTCTTACCTGATGCTTATGCAATCGTTCATCCGGAGCATCCTGAAGCAGACTATCCTTTTAAACATTTAGCGGGTTGTGGAGTTGCTTTTAAACTAGCTTGTGCCCTCTTGGAGGAAGTGCAGGTTGAGTTGCTTGACTTGGTTGCCATTGGAACCATTGCTGATATGGTCAGCCTGACGGATGAAAATCGTATCATGGTTCAGTACGGTTTAGAGATTTTGCGCAATACTCAAAGGATTGGTCTCCAAGAACTCTTTGAAGTTGCAGGGATTTCTAGTAGTGACCTTACAGAAGAGACGGTTGGTTTTCAGTTGGCGCCTCGCTTGAATGCCCTAGGGCGCTTGGATGATCCAAATCCAGCTATTGATTTACTAACTGGCTTTGATGATGAAGAGGTGCGTGAGATTGCCCTTATGATTCAAGATAAAAATGAAGAACGTAAGGAAATCGTTCAGGCCATTTATGAAGAAGCTAAAAGTTTGGTAGACCCTAACAAAAGTGTTCAAGTTTTAGCCAAAGAAGGTTGGAACCCAGGAGTGCTTGGGATTGTAGCTGGTCGCTTGTTGGAAGAATTAGGACAGACAGTTATTGTTCTGAATATTGAAGATGGCCGTGCCAAGGGGAGTGCTCGAAGTATTGAAGCAGTCGATATCTTTGAAGCCTTGGACCCGCACCGGGAACTTTTTATCGCCTTCGGTGGGCATGCAGGCGCTGCAGGTATTACTTTAGAAGTTGATAAATTAGAAGCCTTGTCAGAACTTTTGGAAGCTTATATCACAGAAAAAGGATTGGATGTAGCCACCAAAAACAATTTGCGTCTAGATGAAGACTTGGATTTAGATGCTTTAACGATTGAGACAGTAAAAAACTTTGAACGTTTGGCGCCATTTGGAATGGATAACCAAAAACCTGTTTTTTATATAAGGGATTTTCAGGTTGAGAATGCACGTACTATGGGAGCAGGAAATGCCCATCTAAAATTGAAGATTTCCAAAGGGACCGCGAGCTTTGAGGTAGTAGCTTTTGGCCAAGGATCAAAGGCTGCAGAGTTTTCTCAGGTAAAACAACTGGAATTGGCAGTTACCCTTTCTGTTAACCAATGGAATGGGCAAACAACCCTCCAGTTGATGATGGTAGATGCCCGTGTGGACGGTGTTCAACTTTTTAACATCCGTAGTAAGAGTGTAGAGCTACCAGAGGGAGTGCCTGTCCTAGATTTTACCAGTGATTTACCAGAAATGCTTTCTAGCCCAGCAATCGTTGTAAAAAATATTCCTGAGGATCTCAGTCTCCTCAAACAAGTGTTGCAAGAACAGAACTTCTCTGCTATTTACTTTAAAAATGATATCGCTAAAGCATACTATTTGACAGGTTATGGAACAAGAGAGCAATTTGCTAAGCTCTATAAGACTATTTACCAGTTCCCAGAATTCGATATTCGCTATAAATTAAAAGATTTAGCAGCCTATCTCAAAATTGAGCAAATCTTATTAGTTAAAATGATTCAGATTTTTGAAGAGCTTGGATTTGTCACGATTGAGAATGGTGTGATGAAATTGAATAAAGAAGCTCCAAAGAGGGACATAGCAGAAAGTCATATTTATCAACAACTAAAACAAATTGTTAAAGACCAGGAGATGATGGCACTAGGTACGGTGCAGGAAATCTATGACTTTTTAATGGAAAAATAGAAGAAAAGAAGCTGAGGTGAATAATCTCAGTTTTTTACCTCCCTTATCCCCCTTAAATTTCATGTATTAAAAATATAATTATTTGTAATATGACTAAAATATAACTCTAAAATATCTGACATGTAAATTAGGTATGATTTCCTTATAAACAACAAAAACAAATAGGAATTATTAAAAAGGGAGAAATTCATTATGAAAAAAACAGTTGCTAAACTGACTCTCGGTTTGACATCTACTGCCATTTTGGCGACAGTTGGTGCCCAAACTGTTAGTGCAGACTCTTACGTTGTCCAAAATGGGGATTCATTTTTTGCTATTGCTACTGCACATGGTATGGATCCTTATGTGTTGGCCGCTAACAATGGGAAAACCATTTTTGACACTATCCACCCAGGTGATATTCTGGAAGTGAGCGGTTTATCTCAAGGTAGTCTTTCATATAATGCACCAGCTTATGAGGCAACTAGCGCTGCAGATGATGTGTCAGATGTAGAAGATGTTATTGAAAATACTCCGACTGACTATGGGAACTCTTATCCTATTGGTCAGTGTACATGGGGTGTGAAAGAATTGGCGCCTTGGGCTAGCAACTGGTGGGGGAATGCTAATACTTGGGCAATCTACGCAAGTGCTCAAGGCTATAGAATAGGGAATGTTCCGGTAGCAGGAGCGATTGCCGTATGGGACGGTGGTGAATATGGCCATGTTGCTTATGTAACAGATGTACAAAGCGAAAATTCTATCCAGGTATTGGAATCAAACTACAAGCGTCAAAAGCAAATTGCTAATTATCGTGGTTACTTTAATCCTAATGGATTTTTAGGTAGAGTCACTTATATCTATCCAAACTAAAAATGACTAAAAAAGATTTAGAATTTCTAAATCTTTTTTTATTTGTGAGTAAGCTCCTTATTACGATTTTTTGCCGAGTAGCTGTTTGTGAAGTAAGGCCCTAGGTCCTTTGACGGACAGAGATTTCGCAAAGAGAAAACAAAGCAAAACGATTCGGTTATCAGTGGTGAATGTTCTCTGGTTGAAATAAAACCTTCATTTTGAAAATCGGTAAAAAAATGGTATAATGAAAGGACATAATTCGGTAGAAAGTAGAAGATACTTTCAGAATAAGAGAGCTTTTAAAACTCTACAAACTAGTTATTGTAATACCTCGGAGGGAAAATGACCAATATTAAATTAACAACTTTAGGTGGTGTCCGTGAAAACGGGAAAAATATGTATATTGCGGAGATTAACAACTCAATCTTTGTTTTGGATGCAGGTTTAAAATATCCTGAAAACGAGCAGCTTGGAGTTGACGTTGTTATTCCAAATATGGAATATTTATTTGAAAATAGTGACCGAATTGCAGGTGTCTTTTTAACGCACGGACATGCGGATGCGATTGGCGCTCTACCTTATTTATTGACAGAAGCTAAGGTTCCGGTTTTCGGTTCGGAGTTGACTATTGAACTAGCTAAACTGTTTGTCAAGAGTAATGACACTGTCAAGAAATTTGATGATTTCCACGTCATTGATGAGAATACTGAAATTGACTTCGGTGGGACAGAGGTTTCCTTCTTCCGTACTACCCACTCTATTCCTGAGAGTTTGGGTGTCGTTTTAAAAACTTCAGAAGGAAATATAGTATATACTGGTGACTTTAAGTTTGACCAAACAGCCAGTGAGTCTTATGCAACAGACTTTGGTCGTTTAGCAGAAATTGGCCGCGAAGGAGTTTTAGCCCTTCTAAGCGACTCAGCAAACGCAGACAGTAATATTCAAGTAGCCAGCGAAAGTGAAGTTGGTGATGAAATTACGCAAACTATTTCTGACTGGGATGGACGTATCATTGTAGCTGCCGTTGCAAGTAACCTTTCTCGCATTCAGCAAGTCTTTGATGCTGCTGCAGAGACAGGACGTCGCGTTGTTTTGACTGGATTTGATATTGAAAATATCGTTCGTACAGCTATTCGCTTGAAAAAATTGTCATTGGCTAACGAAAGTCTCTTGATTAAACCTAAAGATATGTCTCGATTTGAGGATCACGAGTTAATCATCCTTGAAACTGGTCGTATGGGTGAACCGATTAATGGACTTCGTAAGATGTCTATTGGGCGCCACCGCTATGTGGAAATCAAGGATGGCGATTTAGTGTACATCGTTACAACGCCATCAATTGCTAAAGAAGCTGTTATGGCTCGTGTAGAAAACATGATTTACCAAGCAGGTGGTATTGTTCGACTCATTACATCAAGCCTACGTGTATCAGGGCATGGAAATGCTCGTGATTTACAGTTGATGATTAATCTTTTGAGACCACAATATCTCTTCCCTATTCAAGGAGAGTATCGTGAATTGGATGCTCACGCTAGAGCAGCAATGGCAGTTGGCATGTTGCCAGAGCATATTTTCATTCCCAAAAAAGGAAGTACTATGTCCTATGAACATGGTGACTTTGTTCCGTCAGGTGCTATCACTGCGGGAGATATTCTGATTGATGGAAATGCTATTGGAGATGTCGGAAATGTTGTTCTTCGTGACCGTAAGGTCTTGTCGGAGGATGGGATTTTTATCGTTGCGATTACAGTTAACCGTCGTGAGAAGAAAATCATTGCCAAGGCACGAGTGCACACACGTGGATTTGTTTATCTCAAGAAGAGTCGTGACATCTTGCGTGAGAGCTCAGAGCTGATTAACCAAACAGTTGAAGACTATCTACAAGGTGAAGAATTTGAGTGGTCAGAGCTCAAAGGTAAAGTTCGAGACAGTTTGTCCAAGTTCCTCTTTGATCAAACTAAGCGTCGTCCAGCAATCTTACCAGTAGTTATGGAAGCAAAATAATAATTAAATAAAGATCTAGAAAAAGTCGAATTTCGGCTTTTTCTTATCTTAAACCTAAAAGGAGAAAATAATGGCAGTAATGAAGATTGAGTACTACTCAGAAGTTTTGGATATGGAATGGGGAGTCAATGTTCTGTATCCTGATAGCTCTAGGGTAACAGACCCGAATTGCACAGATATTCCTGTCCTCTATCTCTTACATGGGATGTCTGGAAACCATAATAGTTGGCTCAAACGTACCAATGTTGAGCGTTTGCTACGTGGTACTAATCTTATTGTTGTTATGCCTAATACTAGTAATGGATGGTATACCGACACCCAATATGGATTTAACTACTATACTGCCTTATCAGAAGAGTTACCTAAAGTCATGAAGCGCTTTTTCCCTAACATGACTAGTAAACGTGAAAAGACTTTTATTGCTGGACTATCTATGGGCGGTTATGGTTCCTTCAAATTAGCTCTGTCAACTAACCGTTTCTCCTGTGCAGCTAGTTTTTCTGGTGCCCTTAGTTTTCAGGAGTTTTCTCCAGAAAATCAAGATTTAGGGAATCGGACATATTGGCAAGGTATTTTTGGTGAGATTAAAAATTGGGAAAGTAGTCCATATTCACTGGAAAGCCTAGCTGAAAAGTCAGATAAGAAGACAAAACTCTGGATTTGGTGTGGCGAACAAGATTATCTTTATTCTGCTAATAATCTAGCAGTTAAAAATCTCAAAAATCTAGGTTTTAATATAACCTATAGTCATAGTCCAGGTGCCCATGAATGGTATTACTGGGAAAAACAATTGGAACGATTTTTAGCAACTCTCCCTATCAACTTTGTTTTGGAAGAGCGTCTTATATAAGCCTTAAAGTTCTGTTTAGGCATGAGAACATAAAGATTCTATGATTCTATAATTCTTTATTTTTTAACAAAAAAGTAGTAGAATAGGTATGTTATAAATTTATTAGGAAAAGGACTAGCCAATGTATCATTATCAAATAGGTATTTCACCTGAAATACATGATGAGTTTGTCAAAAAAAGTGAATTGGCAAATCTTTTACAAAGTAGTGCTTGGGCTAATGTAAAAAAACAATGGGATAACGAGATAGTTGGCTTTTTTAAAGATGAACAGTTAGTAGCTTCAGCCAGCTTGTTATATAGGTCTTTACCTTTTGGTTTTACCATGTGTTATGTTGCGAGAGGTCCAATATTGGATTATAAAGATAAAGAGTTATTACAATTCGTTTTTACCTCTCTCAAAACAATCGCCAAAAGGAAAAAAAGTCACTATTCGTTAAATGTGATCCTAGTCTTGTTTTAAGTAAAAACTGTAATACATAAGGACTGTACAACTTGTTCTAATCCGGAGACAAAAAGAAATCATCCAGAGTTTACAAGCTATTGGCGTAATTTGGTCTGGACTATCAACAGAGATGTCTCAAAACTATTCAGCCAAGAATTCAGGCTAAGATTTATAAAGAAGGGATTTGAAGAAAACTTACCGAAGTCAACCAAACAAGCGATTCGTACAGCTTTAAATAAAGGGAATCGAGGTTAAGTATGGAAGAGAAGAGTTATTAGATGATTTTACGACTCTAATGAGAAAAAAACAGAAGTCAGAAAAGATATTCATCTGCGAAATGAAGAGTATTATCATCAATTATTAGCTGCTTATGAAAACTCTAGTTTTATTACAATAGCTTATTTAGATTTAGAAAAACGATTAGAAGAATTAGAGTCTAAATTAGCAAAAAACAAGCTAGCTGCAGAAGCTTTCTCTCAAGAAACAAAACCAGGTAAAATTAAGAATAATGAAGAAGAGCGGGAACGCTTAGTTCAAGAAATTGCATTTTTGAATACTCACATTGAGTCTGGAGTGAAGGTGGCTCCGCTTTCTGGAACATTAACAATAGAATTTGGTATTACTTCTGTCAATTTGTATGCGGGAATGGATGACACCTTTAAACAATATAATGCACCTATTCTGACTTGGTATTCTACAGCTAAACAATCTTTTGACCGTGGAACGTTATGGCAGAATCTTGGAGGAGTTGAGGGAGATTTTAAAGGTGGCCTATATCTTTTTAAATCTAAATATTCTCCAACAATCGAAGAGTATATTGGGGAATTAACAATACCGATTCATCCTCTATATCCTTTAGGTGGACAAATTTATAAACTTAGAAAAAAGTTAAGAAAATCAATACATAGAAAGAAATCCTAATGGTTTTAACTTCAATTACGAGTACGGAATTTCAAAGTTTTGCGGATACAATTTCAAATCGTTCATTTATTCAAAGTGAGCAAATGGGTGTTTTGTTAGGAACTCGAGGTGCAGATGTTACCTATTTGGCATTGAAAAAAGATGCAGAAATTTTAGTTGCAGCTTTAGTGTATACGTTACCGATGACCGGTGGACTACATATGGAGATTAATTGTGGCCCTATCTATTCGGACTCCAGCTACTTAGAGGCTTTTTATAATTATCTTAAAGAATATGCAAAGAGTCGTGGGGTGCTTCAATTAATCGTAAAACCTTATGATACTTATCAAACATTTGATAGCAGTGGACAACCTAGTAGCGAAGAACGAAAAGAGATAATTTCTACTCTTACTAATCTTGGGTTTCAACATGATGGATTAATGACTGGTTATCCAGGGGGTGAGCCAGATTGGCTTTATCTTAAAAATTTAGCTGGAATAACAGAAAAAACACTTCTTAATTCATTTAGTAAAAAAGGTAAGTCTTTGGTAAAGAAAGCCAATACATTTGGTATTAAGTTGAAAAAACTTCAACGAGAAGAGTTAGCTATTTTTAAAAAAATCACTACTAAAACATCTGAACGAAGAAATTATAGTGATAAGAGTTTGGAATATTATCAACATTTTTATGATTCTTTTAAAGACAAGGCTGAGTTTATTATCGCAACTCTTAATTTTAACGAATACTTAAATAGATTAGAAATAGAACAGGATAAACTACAAGCTAAGATAGAGAAAATTAAAACCAAGCTACTTGCAAATCCTAATTCTGATAAAATACAAAATACATTAAGAGAGTATAATAGTCAGTTTGATTCTTTTGAACTCCGTAAAACTGAGGCAAAAGAGCTAGCTGAAAAGTATGGAGATGAAGATGTTGTGTTAGCAGCCAGTCTCTTTGTTTATATGCCGCAAGAGGTCACCTATCTGTTTAGTGGCTCCTATTCAGAATTTAGTAAATTTTATGCTCCAACAATTCTCCAAGAATATGTCATGTTAGAATGTATAAAACGAGGGATTCCTAGCTACAATTTATTAGGTATCCAAGGTCTCTTTGATGGTAGCGATGGAGTTCTACGCTTTAAACAGAATTTCAATGGCTATATTGTTCGTAAGCCAGGAACTTTCCGATATTATCCAAACCCGTTCAAGTTTAAGTGTTTACAAGTTTTGAAAAAATTAATGGGGAGATAAGTAAAAGAAGTACTTTTAGATTTCTTTTAGTTTTCTCCAGTAAAATAGAGAATCTATCTTTAGAATGGCTATCCATTACTCAAAGATGGGTTCTTATTTTTTTAGAAAGGTGGGCAATTATGGGCTGGATTATTCGTGTTTTATATCGATTTTTACTAGAAATTTTGCGTATGTTTTGGCGCCTTGTATGGACGCTTATCTTCTTAATTCTCATCACTTTTGGGATTCTCTGGTATGTGACAGGTGATTTACCTACTACTTTAAATCAAGTTAGCAAAGTGGTCCAAGTCGGCCAAGCAGGTTGGCAACAATGGCAAGAAACTGGTAAATTACAAGGTCTGTCTCAGACAGATCATCATCAAGATTCAGGAGCAAAATGGTCAAAGGCGCAAGCAACTATCTATATTGATCCTCAAATGGATGCCACTTTCCAAAAGGCCTACCTTGAAGCTATTGCTAACTGGAACCAGACAGGGGCTTTTAACTTTGAGCTTGTAACAGAAGCTGATCAGGCAGATATTTTCGCTACCGAAATGAATGATGGTTCGACAGCTGTAGCAGGTGAGGCGGAGAGTCAGACAAATCTCCTAACCAAACAATTCACTTCTGTAACCGTTCGCTTGAATCATTATTATCTATCCAATCCAAACTATGGTTATACCTATGATCGTATCATGCATACAGCCGAGCATGAGCTAGGACATGCTATTGGCTTGGAACATACTAATGAAGTGTCAGTCATGCAACCAGCAGGTTCTTATTATGGTATTCAGGCTCAAGATGTTCAAGCAGTTCAAGAACTATATGAGTCTGGAGAATAAGTGATTTTCAAACGAAAAATAGAGCTCCCTGATGTAAGCAATGAGGGGAGCTTTTTGCTATAATGGAACTATGAATAACTTGATTAAATCAAAACTGGAGCTCTTGCCGACCAGCCCTGGTTGTTACATTCACAAGGATAAAAACGGCACGATTATCTATGTAGGAAAGGCTAAAAATCTGCGCAATCGGGTGCGGTCCTACTTCCGTGGGAGCCATGATACCAAGACAGAAGCCCTGGTGTCTGAGATTGTTGATTTTGATTTTATTGTCACTGAATCTAATATTGAGGCCCTTCTTTTAGAGATTAATCTTATTAAGGAAAACAAGCCTAAGTACAATATTATGCTCAAGGATGATAAGTCCTATCCTTTTATCAAAATCACAAATGAGCGCTATCCTCGCTTGATTATCACCCGTCAGGTCAAAAAAGACGGAGGTCTCTATTTTGGTCCCTATCCGGATGTGGGGGCAGCCAATGAAATCAAACGGCTATTGGATCGGATTTTCCCTTTCCGCAAGTGTACCAATCCACCATCTAAGGTTTGTTTTTATTACCATATAGGCCAGTGCGTAGCTCACACCATCTGTAAGAAAGACGAGGCTTATTTCAAAGCTATGGCGCAAGAAGTCTCTGATTTTCTCAAGGGACAAGACGATAAAATCATTGATGAACTCAAGAATAAGATGGCTTTGGCAGCTCAAAGTATGGAGTTTGAACGTGCAGCCGAATACCGTGATCTGATTCAGGCTATTGGGACTCTTCGGACCAAGCAACGAGTTATGGCCAAAGATCTTCAAAATCGTGATGTATTTGGTTACTATGTGGACAAGGGATGGATGTGTGTTCAGGTTTTCTTTGTCCGTCAGGGCAAGTTGATTGAGCGTGACGTCAATCTCTTCCCTTATTACAATGATCCTGATGAGGATTTTCTGACCTATGTGGGGCAGTTTTATCAAGAAAAATCTCACTTGGTTCCCAATGAAATTCTAATTCCTCAGGATATTGATGAAGAAGCTGTCAAGGCTCTAGTGGATACCAAGGTTCTCAAACCCCAGCGAGGTGAGAAAAAACAGCTAGTTAATCTAGCCATTAAAAACGCTCGTGTTAGTCTGGAGCAAAAGTTTAACCTACTGGAAAAATCAATCGAAAAGACCCAGGGTGCTATTGAAAATCTTGGGCGACTTCTACAAATTCCGACACCTGTCCGCATTGAGTCTTTTGACAACTCCAATATCATGGGGACTAGTCCGGTCTCTGCCATGGTTGTTTTTGTCAACGGTAAACCCAGCAAAAAAGATTACCGTAAGTATAAGATCAAGACAGTGGTCGGACCAGATGATTATGCAAGTATGCGAGAGGTCATTCGTAGACGTTATGGACGGGTTCAACGAGATGGTCTGACACCGCCTGACTTAATCGTCATTGATGGGGGACAAGGTCAAGTAAATATTGCTAAGCAAGTTATTCAAGAAGAGTTAGGCTTAGATATTCCTATCGCAGGTCTGCAAAAAAATGACAAGCACCAAACTCATGAGTTGCTCTTTGGAGATCCACTTGAAGTGGTAGAGTTGTCCCGCAATTCTCAGGAATTTTTCCTCCTCCAACGCATTCAGGATGAGGTGCACCGCTTTGCCATAACCTTCCACCGGCAACTCCGTTCTAAGAATTCCTTCTCCTCTCAATTGGATGGGATTGAAGGCTTGGGTCCCAAACGCAAGCAAAATCTTATGAAATATTTCAAGTCCTTGACTAAAATCAAGGAAGCCAGTGTGGATGAGATTGTGGAAGTCGGGATTCCAAGGGCAGTAGCAGAGGCTGTGCATCAACAATTAAATCCTAAGGACCATGTTGATTACGCTCAAGTTGCTGAGAAACTTGCCAACTACGAAGAATAACAAGCAAAAAGGTTTGTAGTCTAGCGGGTGCAAGCTTGTCAGAATTATGGTAAAATAAATAAGATATGACTAAAGAATTTCATCATGTAACGGTTATGCTTTATGAAACAATTGATATGCTAGATGTAAAACCTGACGGTATTTATGTTGATGCGACTTTGGGTGGAGCTGGTCACAGCGAGTATTTATTAAGTAAACTAAGTGAGAAAGGGCATCTGTATGCCTTTGATCAGGACCAAAACGCTATTGATAATGCGCAAAAACGTCTGGCTCCCTATATCGAAAAGGGGATGGTCACTTTTATTAAGGACAATTTTCGTAACTTAAGGGTTAGATTGCATGAAGCTGGGGTCCAAGAAATAGATGGAATCTGTTATGATTTAGGAGTATCGAGTCCGCAACTAGATCAGCGTGAACGTGGCTTTTCATATAAGAAGGATGCGCCGCTGGATATGCGGATGAATCAGGAAGCTAATTTGACTGCTTATGAAGTTGTCAATCATTATGACTATCATGAATTGGTTCGAATCTTTTTCAAATATGGAGAGGACAAGTTTTCTAAACAAATTGCACGCAAAATTGAGCAAGCTCGTCAGGCGAAGCCAATTGAAACGACAACCGAATTGGCAGAGATTATCAAGTCGGCCAAGCCTGCGAAAGAGCTTAAGAAAAAAGGTCACCCAGCCAAGCAGATTTTCCAGGCTATTCGCATCGAAGTTAATGATGAGTTGGGAGCAGCTGACGAGTCTATCCAGCAAGCCATGGAGATGCTGGCTCTAGGTGGTAGAATATCAGTAATCACCTTCCATTCGCTGGAAGATCGTTTGACCAAGCAACTTTTTAAGGAAGCTTCGACAGTAGAAGTTCCGAAAGGCTTGCCTTTTATTCCAGATGAACTCAAGCCCAAAATGGAATTGGTTTCTCGCAAGCCGATTTTACCAAGCAAGGCAGAATTAGAAGCTAATAATCGTTCCCATTCAGCTAAGCTAAGAGTCGCTAGAAAAATTCACAAGTGAGAGGATAAAATGGTAGAAAAAAGAGAAACGACTAGCCAACTACTTCAGGCACGTATCAAGAGATTCTCGCGGGTTGAAAAGGCTTTTTACCTTTCAATTGCCATTACAGCCCTAGTCTTAGCTATCAGTGTTGTTTATATGCAAACAAAGCTATTGCAAGTCCAAAATGAGTTGACGAGTGTGAATGCTCAGATTGAAGAGAAGAAGACCGAGTTGGACGATGCTAAGCAAGAAGTCAATGAATTAATCCGGTCAGAACGCTTGACAGGTATTGCAGAATCGCAAGAGTTACAATTATATAATGAAAATATCCGATCGGCGGAGTAGTAGATGAAAACTATGAAAGAGAAAATAATACGCTTTGCCATTAAGAATCGTAAATCTCCAATGGAAAACCGCAGACGAGTGGGAAAGAGTCTGAGCCTTTTGGCCGTCTTTCTCTTTGCTGTTTTTTTGGTTAATTTTGCGGTAATTATTGGTACAGGCTCCAAAGTTTGGTGTTAACTTAGTTAAGGAAGCTGCTAGAGTTCACCAGACTACACGAACAGTTCCTGCAAAGAGAGGAACCATATACGACCGTAATGGAACACCTATAGCAGAAGATGCCACATCTTATAATGTTTATGCGGTAATTGACAAAGAATATAAATCTGCAAACGGTGAGATTCTTTATGTTGAAGAATCTCAGTATAACAAAGTCGCGGAAGTCTTTCATAAGTATTTAGATATGGAAGAATCTTATGTAAAGGAGCAACTTTCTCAGCCTAATCTAAAGCAGGTTTCTTTTGGTGCTAAAGGAAATGGCATTACTTATGCAAATATGATGTCTATTAAAAATGATCTGGAAGCTGCAAAGATAGAAGGTATTGACTTCACTACAAGTCCCAATCGAAGTTACCCAAATGGGCAGTTTGCTTCATCTTTTATAGGATTGGCTCAATTGCATGAGAATGAAGATGGCACAAAAGGACTCATCGGAACATCTGGAATGGAAAGTTCCTTAAATAGCATATTAGCTGGTACCGATGGTATTATTACATATGAGAAAGATCGTCTAGGAAATATAGTTCCAGGAACTGAAAAAATTACTCAGCAAACAATCAATGGAAAAGACGTTTATACAACCTTGTCTAGTCCACTACAATCCTTTTTAGAGAGTCAGATGAATATCTTTCAAGCTAAACTTAAAGGTAAGTATGTCTTCGCTACTTTGGTGAGTGCTAAAACGGGAGAAATTCTTGCAACGACACAAAGGCCAACTTTTGATGCAGATACAAAAGAAGGGTTGGATGAGAATTTTGTTTGGCGTGATTTTCTATATCAAAGCAACTATGAACCTGGATCAACCATGAAGGTAATGACTCTAGCGGCCGCTATTGACAATAAAACATTTCCTGGAGGGGAGTATTTTAATAGTAGTGAATTAAAAATTTCTGATGCTACCATCAAGGACTGGGATGTAAATGAAGGCTTGACGAGTGGTGGAATGATGACATACTCGCAAGGTTTTGCCCACTCTAGTAATGTCGGAATGACCTTGTTGGAGCAAAAGATGGGAGATGCAACTTGGTTGGATTATCTCAATCGTTTCAAATTCGGAATTCCAACAAGATTTGGGATGAGTAATGAGTATGGTGGACAATTGCCTGATGACAATATTGTCAATATTGCCATGAGTTCCTTCGGTCAGGGTATTTCTGTAACTCAAGCGCAAATGCTCAGAGCTTTTACAGCTATTGCTAATGATGGAGTTATGCTAGAGCCTAAATTTATCAGTGCTTTATATGATCCAAATGATGAGACGGTTCGTAAGTCGAAAAAAGAAGTAGTGGGGAAATCCTGTTTCTAAGGAAGCGGCTAGCGTGACACGAGAGCATATGGTTACTGTGGGAACGGATCCCTATTATGGAACTATGTACAATCATAGTACTGGAAAAGGAGTGATTACTCTTCCAAACCAAAATGTAGCAATGAAATCTGGGACTGCAGAGATTGCTGATGAGCAAAATCGGTGGATATTTAGTTGGGGAAACCAATCATATCTTTTCTGTAGTAACCATGCATCCTTCTGAAAATCCTGATTTTATTCTCTATGTGACAGTTCAACAACCAGAACATTATTCTCAGGCACAACTTGGTGAATTTGCCAATCCTATACTTGAGAGAGCTTCGGCCATGAAAGAATTGCTCAATCTTCAATCAACTGCTAAGAATTTAGATCAAGTAACAACTACAACTAGCTACGCAATGCCTTCGACTAAAGACTATAGTCCTGGGGGATTGGCAGAAGAACTACGTCGTAACCTTGTACAACCGATTGTTATTGGTTCAGGTACTAAAATTAAGGAAAGCTCAGTAGCAGAGGGAACCAATTTAGATGCTAATGAACAAATCTTACTTCTTTCTGATAAGGTAGAAGAAATGCCGGATTTGTATGGTTGGACGAAGCAAAATGTTGAAAAGTTAGCTAAGTGGCTAAATATTGAAGTTGAATTTGAAGGTAGTGGAGAAACTGTTAAAAAACAAAGTGTTCGAACCAATACAACTTTGAAAGATCTACAGAAAATAAAAATAACTTTAGGAGATTAGTATGATCATTTCTATCCTTGCTGGAGTGTGCACCTTTATTCTAACGGTCATTGGAATTCCAGCCTTTATCCGTTTTTACCGTAAAGCACAAATTACTGGTCAACAGATGCATGAGGATGTGAAACAGCACCAAGCAAAAGCTGGGACGCCAACAATGGGAGGAATAGTCTTCCTCGTAACAAGTGTTTTAGTTAGTTTAGTTCTTGCACTTTTTACTAATCAACTAACCAACAATGTCGGAATGATCCTCTTTGTTCTCGTTTTGTATGGTTTGGTTGGCTTCTTAGATGATTTCCTCAAGGTTTTCCGTAAAATCAATGAAGGACTTAATCCTAAACAAAAGCTCCTGCTTCAATTAGTGGGAGGAGTTATCTTCTATCTCTTTTATGAAAGAGGAGGGGATGTCTTAAATGTATTTGGGTATCCATTGCACCTAGGCGTTCTTTACATTTTCTTTGCTCTCTTCTGGTTGGTTGGTTTTTCAAATGCTGTTAACTTGACTGACGGAATTGATGGCTTGGCAAGTATCTCAGTAGTGATTAGCCTATCTGCCTATGGAGTCATTGCTTATGTACAAAACCAATTGGATATTCTCCTAGTGATTCTTGCTATGATTGGTGGTCTTCTTGGTTTCTTTGTCTTTAACCATAAGCCTGCTAAAGTTTTTATGGGAGATGTCGGAAGTCTTGCTCTTGGAGGGATGTTGGCAGCTATTTCTATGGCACTGCACCAAGAATGGACGCTACTCCTGATTGGTATAGTGTATGTTTTTGAAACAACATCTGTCATGATGCAAGTTACCTACTTTAAGTTGTCTGGCGGGAAACGTATCTTCCGGATGACACCAGTCCATCACCATTTTGAGTTGGGTGGATTTTCTGGTAAAGGTCAAGCATGGAGTGAGTGGAAGGTCGATTTCTTCTTCTGGGGAGTGGGCTTGCTTGCTAGTCTCGTCACCTTGGCTTTCATGTATTTATTCTAAAATAGAATATTGGAATATAAAAGAGAAGGATTTATACCCTTCTCTTTTTAGTTCCCATTTTCTTCAATTGATGAATCCTTTTCTCAAAAAAGTAAAATTATGATAAAATGGAAAAAAAGAAAGATGAAATGATGAGTTATTTTAAAAAGTATACATTTGATAAATCTAAGTTTAAGTTAGGGATGCGCACCTTTAAAACAGGAATCGCTGTTTTTTTGGTCCTCATGATTTTTGGTTTTTTTGGATGGAAGGGACTTCAGATTGGAGCTCTTACAGCTGTTTTTAGTTTGAGAGAAGACTTTGATAAGAGTGTCCACTTTGGGACATCACGTATTTTAGGGAATAGTATCGGTGGTTTTTACGCCTTGATTTTCTTTCTCTTGAACAACTTTTTTCATGGAGCCTTTTGGGTAACTCTCCTTGTGGTTCCGATATGTACCATGTTAACCATCATGACAAATGTTGCCATGAACAATAAGTCAGGGGTCATTGGGGGAGTTGCAGCCATGCTGATTATTACCCTATCAATTCCGAGCGGAGAGACTGTTTTGTACGTGTTTGCTCGAGTTTTTGAGACTTTTATGGGAGTTTTTGTAGCAATTCTAGTAAATTATGATATTGATCGCTTGCGGAGTCTCATACAGAAAAAATAAAATAATGTCACAAGATATGACATTAACAATTGACGATTGATTTTTTTTAGACTATAATAGACAGAAAGAAGAGGAAGTGCACATGAAGGAAAAAGAATTTCGTCGCAATATGGCAGTTTTCCCCATTGGTAGTGTTATGAAGCTGACCGATCTTTCGGCGCGTCAAATTCGTTATTATGAAGATCAAGAGTTGATAAAACCTGATCGAAACGAAGGCAATCGCCGGATGTATTCTTTAAATGATATGGATCGGTTGCTTGAGATTAAGGATTATATCTCTGAAGGTCTGAACATTGCTGCTATCAAGAAAAAATATGCCGAACGTGAGGCGAAAGCCAAGAAGCCAGTCAGTCAAACTGAGGTGCGTCGGGCCCTTCGGAATGAAGTTCTTCAACAAAGTCGCTTTGCTTCTCAACAATCACCTTTTGGTCGCGGTTAGGCAACCGCTAGTCGTCATATATAAGGAGAAAAACCATGCCAATCACAGCTACAGATATTCGTCGTGAAGTTAAGGAAAAAAATGTAACCTTTATCCGTCTCATGTTTTCAGATATTTTGGGAACCATGAAAAACGTCGAAATTCCTGCTACAGATGAACAACTAGACAAGGTCTTGTCAAACAAGGCTATGTTTGATGGATCTTCTATTGAAGGGTTTGTTCGTATCAATGAATCAGATATGTACTTGTACCCTGACCTGGACACATGGACTGTCTTCCCTTGGGGAGATGAGAACGGTAGTGTCGCAGGATTGATCTGTGATGTCTATACAACGGAAGGAGAGCCATTTGCTGGAGATCCTCGAAGCAACCTTAAACGAGCTCTTCATCACATGGAGAAAGTTGGATTCAAATCTTTCAACCTTGGTCCGGAACCAGAGTTCTTCCTATTCAAGCTTGATGAAAATGGAGACCCAACTCTTGAGGTGAATGACAAGGGTGGTTACTTTGATTTGGCGCCTACAGACCTTGCCGATAATACCCGTCGTGAAATTGTAAATGTCTTGACTAAAATGGGATTTGAAGTAGAAGCCAGTCACCACGAAGTTGCCGTAGGTCAACATGAGATTGACTTTAAGTACGATGAAGTTCTTCGTGCATGTGACAAGATTCAAATCTTTAAACTTGTTGTAAAAAAACAATTGCGCGTAAACATGGTTTGTATGCAACCTTTATGGCTAAACCTAAATTTGGTATCGCTGGTTCAGGAATGCACTGCAATATGTCCTTGTTTGATGATGAAGGAAACAACGCCTTCTTTGATCCCAAATGATCCAAAAAGGAATGCAATTGTCAGAAACAGCCTATCATTTCCTTGGTGGTTTGATCAAGCACGCCTACAACTACACAGCTATCATGAACCCAACAGTTAATTCATACAAGCGTTTGGTTCCAGGATTCGAAGCACCTGTTTACATCGCTTGGGCTGGTCGTAACCGTTCACCGTTGGTGCGCGTTCCTGCTACTCGTGGAATGGGAACACGTTTGGAACTGCGCTCAGTAGACCCAATGGCAAATCCATATATCGCAATGGCTGTTCTTTTGGAAGTTGGTTTGCACGGTATTGAAAACAAAATCGAAGCGCCAGCGCCAATCGAAGAAAACATCTATATCATGACTGCAGAAGAACGTAAAGAGGCTGGTATCACAGACCTTCCATCAACTCTTCACAACGCTTTGAAGGCCATGACAGAAGACGAAGTGGTTAAAGCAGCTCTAGGTGAACACATCTACACTAGCTTCCTTGAAGCTAAACGAATTGAGTGGGCAAGCTATGCAACCTTCGTTTCACAATGGGAAATTGATAACTACCTAGATCTATACTAATGATAAATCAGAAAGATTGTCCGTGAGGACAATCTTTTTTTCTTGCATTTTATATCGAGGTGTGATATATTTTATATAACGAGATGCGATATATCGAACTAAATAGGAGGTCTGATTAAATGGAATTAACAGATAAGATTAGGCGGGTTTACCTTCCCATGACTGAAACGGGTTTTTATATTCTGTTCTGTCTGCAAAAGGAGAACCATGGTTATGGTATTACACAAAAGGTCAAAGAGATGACAGATTCACAGGTTTCCATTAGTCCTGGGACCATGTATGGAACCCTATCAAAGATGGAAAAGGATGGTTTGGTTTCTTTTGTCCGAGAAGAGGAAAAACGTAAAATCTATCAGATAACAGACTCGGGTCGAAAAGTTTTAGAAATTGAGTTGAAACGTATTGAGCGGCTCTACAGAAATAGTCGGGAGGAGCTTTGATGGAAAAGAAAGTTGTTTATAGGATTTGTACCATTGCGGATTATGATAGAGAGGCTCTCTATCTCAGGGGAATGCATGCTGAGGGCTGGAAACTTAAGGAAGTAAGTTACTCTAGCTTAGTAATTGCGGTTAAGTATACTTTTGAAAAGTGCCAACCGGAGCAGGTGGTTTATCAGTTGGACTTTTATCCTATGAAAAAGTCAGAGAGAGCTTCCTATTTACAACTGTTTAAAGATTGTGGCTGGGAGCATATTACAGACTTTAATGGTTTTTCCTACTTTAGAAAGCTTTATTCTGGAGTTGAGTCGGATGCTGAGTTTGAAATTTATAATGACGCGTCCGGGAAGTTAGCAATGGTCAAGAAGATTTTAACAATGCGGATGCTTCCTGTTTTGCTTCTCGTTTCAGCGCTACTACCGGTTTTCTCAAAGTTACTCAGTGGAAGAAGTTATTTCAGTTGGGGAATGTTTTTGATTGTTATCATAGACTGTACTTTATTGATAGTTTTCGCGATTCAGATTTCTTATATTTTTTGGAGATTGTTTCAAAAGTGGAAAGAATTATCTGATAAATAAAATCATTTTGGAGGTTAGACAATGAATAGCAAAGTACAATTTCGAATGTTTACCATATTTGATTTAGATAAGGTGGAAGATTATTTGCATGAGATGCATTTAAAAGGTTGGAAATTTAAATCGAATCGTTTTGGCTTTTTCTATTTTGAACAATGCCGACCAGATGATGTGATCTACCGTGTGTGGAATACCAGCTACCTTAGAAAAAATGAGGTAGATTTACAAAGTATGAAGGATAGAGGATGGGAATTTGTGGAAAATTGTTCTTATTCTGTTTTTCGAAAAGCAACTTGTGATGTAGATTTAAATGATCAAATCTTTTTCATGGACAATCGTCTTCAATGGGCTGATGTGAAATCTAGACTTCGTACATCTACAGTTTCTATCTCTAGCGGTCTAGTTATTTGTATGAGCTTGTTTCGCGAAAGTCTCTCTCAGTCTTTCTTTGTTATTTTCGTCCTTTATGCCCTCATGATTTCTTACCTAATCTATAGTTTTTATAAACTTAAAAAGAAATATCTTGAGAATGTAAGATGATTTTCTAGGTCCTCAGACTGATTTTTAGCACTCTTGACAAAAGAGTGCTAATTTTTTGAGTTTTTGTCTTGACATTCTTTTCTAAGGGTGTATAATAGAATCATAAGTTAGCACTTGGATGTGTCGAGTGCTAAAAAGATCTATCAGAGAGGAGTAGCGAGATGGTTACAGAACGTCAGCAGAATATTTTAAATCTGATTATTGACATCTTTACCAAAACGCACGAACCTGTTGGATCTAAGGCCTTGCAAGAGTCTATCAACTCTAGTAGTGCTACCATTCGAAATGATATGGCAGCTCTAGAAAAGCAAGGTTTACTTGAAAAGGCACATACTTCCAGTGGTCGTATGCCGAGTGTGGCTGGTTTTCAATACTATGTCAAACACTCCCTATCCTTTGACCGTTTAGCTGAAAATCAAGTTTATGAGATTGTAAAAGCCTTTGATCAAGAATTCTTCAAGCTCGAGGATATCCTTCAAGAGGCAACGAAAATCTTGTCAGACTTGAGTGGTTGTACGGTTGTAGCGCTGGATGTAGAACCAAGTAGGCAGAAGCTAACAGCTTTTGATATTGTTGTCCTAGGGCAACATACAGCTTTAGCTGTATTTACCCTAGACGAGTCACGAACGGTTACTAGTCAGTTTTTAATTCCAAGAAATTTCTTGCAGGAGGATTTAAATCGCCTCAAGACCATGATTCAAGAACGTTTCCTGGATCAGACTGTTTTGGATATTCACTACAAGATTCGAACAGAGATACCGCAAATTATCCAACGTTACTTCACAACAACGGATAATGTTATGGATCTCATTGAGCACATTTTTAAAGGGATGTTCAATGAAAATATCGTGGTTTCTGGCAAAGTCAATCTTTTGAATTTCGCTAATTTAGCGGCCTATCAATTTTTTGATCAGCCACAAAAGGTAGCTTTGGAAATTCGAGAGAATCTGATTGGTGACCAGATGCAAAGTGTCCGAGTTGCGGATAGCCAGAATCTTGTCTTGCTGACTTAGCAGTGATTAGCAGTAAGTTCCTGATTCCCTATCGTGGGTTTGGAATTCTGGCGATTATCGGTCCGGTCAATCTGGATTACCAGCAATTGGTCAATCAGCTCAATGTTGTTAATCGAGTTTTGACTATGAAGTTGACGGATTTTTACCGCTATCTCAGCAGTAACCACTATGAAGTGAATTAAGATTGAAATCATTAAAGGAGGCGAAAATGTCCCAAGATATAAAAAATGAAAAAGTAAAAGAAGAGGAAGTTGTTGAACCAGTAGAAGAAACAACTCCCGAGAAGTCGGAATTGGACTTGGCTAATGAACGTGCTGAGGAGTTTGAAAACAAATATCTTCGTGCTCATGCAGAAATGCAAAACATTCAGCGTCGTGCCAATGAAGAGCGCCAACTCTTGCAACGTTATCGTAGCCAAGATTTGGCAAAAGCAATCTTACCATCACTTGATAACCTTGAACGCGCTCTTGCTGTTGAAGGTTTGACAGATGATGTCAAAAAAGGCTTGGAAATGGTCCAAGAAAGTTTGGTACATGCCTTAAAAGAAGAAGGAATTGAAGAAATTCCAGCGGAAGGTGAATTTGACCATAACTACCATATGGCCATCCAAACCCTCCCAGCGGATGACGAGCATCCAGCAGACACCATCGCACAAGTCTTCCAAAAAGGCTACAAACTCCATGACCGCATCCTAAGACCGGCTATGGTAGTTGTCTACAATTAGGCTAGAGAACTTAAAAAGCCTTGTCCGAAACGACACTAAACTATGAAAGAAAGATAAACATGGTTCAGCTTCACCAATAGTAAGCGAAGCGAACCAAAGGCGATACTCATTGCCGTGGCGCTATTTGCGCAAATTTTGAGACCTTAGGCTCAAAGTTTAGTTAAAGAGATTGACGAAGTCAAGCTCTGACGGCGTCGCCACTTAAGAAGAGTATCAAAAAGAAAAAAAGATATATTTAAGGAGAAAAACACATGTCTAAAATTATCGGTATTGACTTAGGTACAACAAACTCAGCAGTTGCAGTTCTTGAAGGAACAGAAAGCAAAATCATCGCAAACCCAGAAGGAAACCGCACAACTCCATCTGTTGTGTCATTCAAAAACGGTGAAATCATTGTTGGTGACGCTGCAAAACGTCAAGCAGTAACAAACCCAGATACAGTTATCTCTATCAAATCTAAGATGGGTACTTCTGAAAAAGTTTCTGCTAACGGTAAAGAATACACTCCACAAGAAATCTCAGCTATGATTCTTCAATACTTGAAAGGTTACGCTGAAGAATACCTTGGTGAAAAAGTAACCAAGGCTGTTATCACAGTTCCAGCTTACTTCAACGATGCTCAACGTCAAGCAACTAAAGATGCTGGTAAAATCGCTGGCCTTGAAGTAGAACGTATCGTCAACGAACCAACAGCAGCAGCTCTTGCATACGGTTTGGACAAGACTGACAAAGAAGAAAAAATCTTGGTATTCGACCTTGGTGGTGGTACATTCGACGTATCTATCCTTGAACTCGGTGATGGTGTCTTTGATGTATTGGCAACTGCAGGGGATAACAAACTCGGTGGTGACGACTTTGACCAAAAAATCATTGACTACTTAGTAGCAGAATTCAAGAAAGAAAATGGTATCGACTTGTCAAATGACAAGATGGCTCTTCAACGTTTGAAAGACGCAGCTGAAAAAGCGAAGAAAGACCTTTCTGGAGTGACTTCAACTCAAATCAGCTTGCCATTTATCACTGCTGGTGAGGCTGGACCTCTTCACTTGGAAATGACTTTGACTCGTGCCAAATTTGACGATTTGACTCGTGACCTCGTTGAACGTACTAAAACTCCAGTTCGTCAAGCACTTTCAGATGCAGGTTTGAGCTTGTCAGAAATCGATGAAGTTATCCTTGTTGGTGGTTCAACTCGTATCCCTGCCGTTGTTGAAGCTGTTAAAGCTGAAACTGGTAAAGAACCAAACAAATCAGTTAACCCTGACGAAGTAGTGGCTATGGGAGCTGCCATCCAAGGTGGTGTGATTACTGGTGATGTCAAAGACGTTGTCCTTCTTGACGTAACACCATTGTCACTTGGTATTGAAACAATGGGTGGAGTATTTACAAAACTTATCGATCGCAACACTACTATTCCAACATCTAAATCACAAGTCTTCTCAACTGCAGCAGACAACCAACCAGCCGTTGATATCCACGTTCTTCAAGGTGAACGCCCAATGGCAGCAGATAACAAGACTCTAGGACGCTTCCAATTGACAGATATCCCAGCTGCACCTCGTGGTATCCCACAAATCGAAGTAACATTCGACATCGACAAGAACGGTATCGTATCTGTTAAGGCCAAAGATCTTGGAACTCAAAGAACAGACAATTGTTATTCAATCTAACTCAGGTTTGACAGACGAAGAAATCGATCGCATGATGAAAGATGCAGAAGCTAATGCTGAAGCAGATAAGAAACGTAAAGAAGAAGTAGACCTTCGTAACGAAGTAGACCAAGCTATCTTTGCGACTGAAAAGACAATCAAAGAAACTGAAGGCAAAGGCTTCGATGCAGAACGTGATGCTGCCCAAGCTGCCCTTGATGATCTTAAGAAAGCTCAAGAAGACAACAACTTGGACGACATGAAAGCAAAACTTGAAGCATTGAACGAAAAAGCTCAAGGACTTGCGGTTAAACTCTACGAACAAGCCGCAGCAGCGCAACAAGCTCAAGCAGGAGCAGAAGGCGCACAAGCAACAGGAAACGCAGGCGATGACGTCGTAGACGGAGAGTTTACGGAAAAATAAGAAGTTGAGGCGTTAAGAAAACGAAAGAAAAATAGGAAGCCATCGCCTTGTGCGATGCACAAAAGATGACTTGTCTTTTTTCCGATTTCCGAAGTTTTTAGCCGAAACTCAATTAAGCCTAACTTGTTAAGAATGTCAAATCACTAAAGGAATTGTCATTCTACGGTGCTTTGCTTAAATGTTAATAATGATAAGAAGAAATCCAGAGGTTGCAACCCAGCCTCTGTTTTTCGGTAAAATAGGACAAAACTTATTTGTTTGGGTTTTGTCCTATCAATATAAAAAAAGGAACAAAGAGTGTTCGGGGAATTGAACCCGAGCTCTAAGTTTCTTACTCAATAACAATGGAAAGGAACAAAGAGTGTTCTCAACTGAACACGGGCTACGGACTGTGCCAAAAAGATAGTTTTTCTAGGACGCAAGCGTCCGTCGTCAAAACTCCTAGATGGCTGTGTCCGTTTGACGCCCTTTGTATCTTGAATTATGAACAATACTGAATTTTATGACCGTTTGGGCGTTTCAAAGAATGCATCTCAAGATGAAATCAAGAAAGCCTATCGGAAATTATCTAAAAAATATCACCCAGATATCAACAAAGAGCCTGGTGCTGAGGAAAAGTACAAGGAAGTTCAAGAAGCCTATGAGACTTTAAGTGACGACCAAAAACGTGCAGCTTATGACCAATACGGTGCAGCTGGAGCCAACGGTGGCTTTGGTGGTGCAGGCGGTTTCGGTGGCTTCGATGGTGCAGGCGGTTTTGGTGGATTTGAAGATATCTTCTCAAGTTTTTTCGGCGGAGGCGGTTCTTCTCGCAATCCAAACGCTCCTCGTCAAGGTGATGACCTCCAGTATCGCGTCAATTTGACTTTTGAAGAAGCCATCTTTGGTACTGAAAAAGAAGTCAAATACAATCGTGAATCAAGCTGTCGTACTTGTAACGGATCAGGTGCTAAGCCTGGAACAAGTCCAGTTACTTGTGGACGCTGTCACGGTTCTGGTGTTATCAACGTCGATACTCAAACACCGCTTGGTATGATGCGTCGCCAAGTAACCTGTGATGTCTGTCATGGTCGCGGAAAAGAAATCAAAGATCCATGTACAACTTGTCATGGAACAGGTCATGAAAAACAAGCCCACAGTGTCCATGTGAAAATTCCAGCAGGTGTCGAAACTGGTCAACAAATTCGTCTAGCTGGTCAAGGGGAGGCAGGCTTTAACGGTGGTCCTTATGGAGACTTGTATGTAGTAGTTTCTGTAGAAGCAAGCGATAAATTTGAACGTGAAGGAACAACTATTTTCTACAAGTTAAATCTCAATATTGTCCAAGCAGCCCTTGGAGATACAGTAGATATTCCAACAGTTCATGGGGATGTTGAGTTAGTCATCCCAGAAGGAACGCAGACTGGTAAAAAATTCCGCTTACGTGGCAAGGGAGCTCCTAGTCTTCGTGGTGGTGTTGTCGGTGACCAGTATGTGACTGTCAATGTTGTGACTCCAACAGGTTTGAACGACCGTCAAAAAGCAGCCTTGAAAGAATTCGCAGCTGCAGGTGACTTGAAAGTCAATCCAAAGAAAAAAGGTTTCTTTGACCATATAAAAGATGCCTTTGAAGGAGAATAAAGCAAAAAGAGCCGATTGGCTCTTTTTGTGTTGTCTTGAAAAATTTAGCTTCAGAAAACCATTTTCCAGTTAGCCTACTATTTATACTTTTGAATGAGCAAGCCGGCTGCATTCATTTCTTGGATCAGTTGCTTGATTTCCGCTTCTTTGCCAGGTTTCACAGTTACAGTGTCAATGTGCTTAATCGCCGAATTATCCTGGATATCTACCAAGGTCAACGCTTTTTCATAGAATGCGACACCCTTTTTTAGGCTCTCCTGATCCTTCCAATATAGAATTGAGTAATTAGGATTTGGTTTCTTTCCGATTTCTTGTAAATAATTCCTACTTTCTTTCTCTAAAAATTGCAATAAGCCGTGATTGAACAAGTTATCCCCTACTTTATAGTAAGAAATATCTCCTGTCTGTAGGACATAGACTTTGAGTCGGTTTTTAGTGAGGTTTGGACTTTCTTTAAGGACGGGGTGGCTATTGATAACCTCGTCTGAGAAAGTCACATAAAAATCTAAGCCTCCTCCCTCATATTGATAACTTCCATTTGATTCTACTTTCTCAGGAGGCAGGTCAAGGGAGATAAAGATTTGTTTTAAGGCTTCATTTCCTTCTCGGATGTCACTTGGTGAGGCCTTGAAAAGATTGGACAGTATTAGAAATGCTAGGGCGACAAGAAGACAGAGGCCACCAGAAATAATTAGGACTACTCGCATCAGAACTTTTAAAAATTGTTTCAATTTTATTCCCTCCCTTTTCTGTTAGAAATTGGTAACCCAAATAGATTTAAGAGGATATAAGGAAACTAGGAGACTTTCTTTGCCTTATTGATTTTCTTCCTGCATTTCTTTTAGTACAGTGAGTCTTGTTTGGATATCTTTTTCCAAGACTTTAAACTTGTAGGTCAAATCCTTTTGGTATTCCTTGATTTGTTCTTTTTGTTGGTTAATGACTTCAAGACTGTTTTGGATAATATCTAGGTCGTCTTTGATGGATTCGATTCGTGAACTAGTATCGCTAACTTCTTCGGTAATGGTTTCACGGTTCTTTGTAAGAAGGTAGCTGCCTAAAGCAGAACCGGCAAAAAGTAGTAAATTAGATAGTTTCATAGCAACTCCTTAAGCGTTTTTGATTGCTTCAGCAACTTGGGCAAGTTTGTCAAAGTCAGGTTCATGACTGATAAAGTCAAGTTTGAGGTCGTCGTCTGCCCCATAACGTGGCACGAGGTGCACATGGGTATGAAAGACCGTTTGACCAGCGACTTCTTCACAGTTAGAAATAATGTTCAAACCGGATGCTTTGGTAGCAACCATAATTTTTTTTGCTACGACCGGAGCTTTAGCGAAGAGGCAACTAGCACTATTTGGGTCCATTTCTAGGAGATTACGGTAGTGCTCTTTCGGAACAAGTAAGGTATGTCCGGGCGTTACTTGGGATATATCAAGAAAAGCAAGAACTTGATCATCTTCATAAATCTTAGATACAGGGATTTCTCCAGCAATGATTTTACAAAAAATGCAATCTGACATAAAAAGCACCTCTACTGACTTAAATTTTGATATAATATAGCTACATTATACCAAATTCGGAGAAAATATGTTAGAAATAAAAAACCTGACAGGAGGCTATGTTCACGTCCCTGTCTTAAAGGATGTATCTTTTACAGTTGAAAGTGGGAAATTGGTTGGTTTGATTGGACTAAATGGTGCTGGTAAATCAACTACAATTAACGAAATTATTGGACTTTTGACACCTTATAGTGGGGAAATCAATATCGATGGCTTGACCTTACGAGCTAATCCTCGTGAATACCGTCAGCAGATTGGTTATATCCCTGAAACACCTAGTTTATATGAGGAATTGACTCTTAGAGAGCATATTGAGACGGTTGCTATGGCCTATGGTATCGAGCAAGAACAAGCTTTTGAACGAGTAGAACCTCTTTTGAAGATGTTTCGTTTGGATCAGAAATTAGATTGGTTCCCAGTTCATTTTTCTAAGGGAATGAAACAGAAGGTCATGATTATCTGTGCCTTTGTTGTAGATCCTAGTCTTTTTATAGTAGACGAGCCATTCCTAGGTCTAGATCCTTTGGCAATTTCGGATTTAATTCAGCTTTTAGACGAGGAAAAGAAAAAGGGGAAATCGATTCTCATGAGTACCCATGTTCTTGATTCTGCAGAAAAAATGTGTGACTCTTTTGTAATTTTACATAAGGGACAAGTAAGAGCTAAAGGAGATCTTCCTCAACTACGCCAAGCTTTTGATATGCCAGAAGCAAGTCTTAATGATATCTATTTGGCCTTGACCAAAGAGGAGGAACTATGAAAGACTTGTTTCTAAAGCGAAAGCAAATTTTTCGCAAGGAATGCATAGGCTACCTTAGATATGTGCTCAATGATCATTTTGTTTTATTTTTACTGGTCTTATTAGGTTTTCTAGCTTTTCAGTATAATCAACTTCTCCAAAATTTTCCTGAGAATCACCTGCCAATTGTTTTTTTACTGGCGATTATTTCTGGTCTCATACTAGTATGGGGAGGAATTGCAACCTATCTAGAAGCACCTGATAAACTATTTCTCATCGTTGTTGAAGAAGAAGTGAGAGGACACATCCAGAAGCAAAGTCTGATTTCTTTCATCTTTTGGGTCAGTGTACAGACTCTCTTTTTGCTCCTGTTTGCGCCTTTATTCTTAGCCATGGGCCTTGGTTTACCAATTTTTGCACTCTATCTACTGATGATGGGGGCAGGGAAATACTGGCTTTTTCAAAGAAAAGCAAATTCTTTTTTTAGGGAAAATGGACTAGACTGGGATTTACTGATTCTTCAAGAAAACAAAAGAAAGCAATTTCTTCTTAGATTCTTTGCACTATTTACACAAGTTAAAGGAATTTCAAACAGTGTTAAACGTCGAGCTTATCTAGACTTTCTATTAAAAACTCTTGCTAAAGTCCCTGGAAAAATTTGGCAAAATCTCTATCTACGCTCTTATCTTCGTAATGGTGATCTATTTGCTCTAAGCATCCGCCTCCTACTTTTGTCTATCTTGGCTTTAATTTTTATAGATCAGTCTTGGGTTGCTATTGCAATAGTTGCCTTGTTTAACTATCTTTTAATTTTCCAACTTCTTGCCCTTTACCATGCTTTTAATTATCAATATCTTACGCAGTTATTTCCATTAGAAAAGGGCGAAAAAGAAAAAGGATTAAAAGCAATTGTTTCAGCTATAGGAGTCGTTGTCTTATTGTTGGAAAGTTTGGTTGGAATTATCGTCATAGATGACAAGATGGCCCTTCTTGCTCTAGTTGGAATCAGTTTAGTCTTCAAGTATTTTTATATACCTTACCAACTTGGTAGATTGGTTGACGAATAGGTTAAAAACTAGTAGAATAGTAAGGAAATATGATACGGAGGGAAGAAATGGATTTGGGTGATATGGAGCTAACGCTGACCCCTATATCTGGGAAAGTGGTAAGGCTTATATGGGAAGTTATCCCGACGGGAAGCGTATTTTTGTAAAAATGAATACATCTCCAATCCTATCTGGTTTAGCTAGAGAACAAATTGCTCCGCAGTTACTTTGGAGTCGTCGTTTATCAGATGGTCGTGATATGTGTGCTCAGGAGTGGTTGACAGGAAAAATCCTGACTCCAAGTGATATGAATCGTAAGCAAATTATTGATATTTTGACGCGTCTGCACCGTTCTCGTCCCTTAATGACACAGTTGACTCGTTTAGGTTATAAATTAGAAACACCTCTCGATTTAATTCAATCTTGGATTGAAAAAGCTCCAACTGCTCTGAAAAATAATCAGTATCTACAACTGGTACTAAAGGATATGCGAGAAAATCTTCCGTCTTTCAGAGAAGATTATGCGACAATTGTCCACGGGGATGTGCGTCATAGTAATTGGATCGAAACAGATAGTAGCTTAATTTATCTAGTCGATTGGGATTCGGTTCGTCTAACTGATCGCATGCTTGATGTTGCGCATATGCTTTGTCATTATATCCCAGAGCATCAATGGGTAGAGTGGTTAACCAACTACGGTTATAAAAATAATCAAACGGTCATGAATAAATTGATTTGGTATGCTCAGTTATCGTTTTTAAATCAGATTACCAAATATTATGAAAACCTAGACTTAGATAATGTTAATCGAGAAATTTATGCCTTGCGTATTTTCCGAGATAAGTATGGAAAGAAAAATGAGAGTAAGAAATCGTAAAGGAGCAACGGAGTTACTAGAGGCTAATCCTCAGTATGTTGTTCTAAATCCTGTGGAAGCCAAAGGGAAATGGAGAGAATTGTTTGGAAATACTCATCCCATTCATGTTGAAGTTGGTAGTGGGAAGGGTGCCTTTGTTTCAGGTATGGCTAAACAAAATCCAGATATCAATTATATAGGCATTGATATCCAAAAATCCGTCTTAAGTTTTGCCTTAGATAAGGTCTTAGAAGTTGGAGTTCCTAATATTAAACTCTTATGGGTTGATGGTTCAGAGTTGACGGATTATTTTGAAGATGGTGAGATCGACCGCTTGTATTTGAATTTCTCGGATCCATGGCCTAAAAAACGTCATGAGAAGCGTCGTTTGACCTACAAGAGCTTCTTGGACACCTTCAAGCGAATCCTACCTGAACATGGTGAAATTCATTTCAAGACAGATAATCGTGGCTTGTTTGAATATAGCTTAGTGAGCTTTTCACAATATGGCATGAAGCTCAAAGGGGTTTGGTTGGATTTGCATGCCAGTGACTTTGAAGGAAATGTCATGACTGAGTATGAACAAAAGTTCTCAAGCAAAGGTCAAGTCATCTACCGAGTTGAGGCAGAATTTTAAGAAATAGCTCAAAATCAAGTAGTTTAAGTGCTTATACTTTACATAGTTCCTTAAACGTGCTATACTTATAGTAAGAATATGAGAAAGTGAGGCGGAGAATTATCTTCGCCTCTTGCTCATGAGGAGGTGTTGTCCTATCGCAACAATTGTTGAATTAGTAACAGAAATTATTGAACCGGCCATTCAAGCTCCATTTGAATTGGTGGATGTTGAATATGAAAAGGTTGTAGGAGATTATGTTCTAAGTATCTTTGTTGATAAGCCAGGCGGTATTACTTTGAAGGATACAGCAGATTTGACAGAAGTAATTAGTCCTCTGTTGGATCAGATTCAACCAGATCCATTCCCAGAACAGTACTTCCTAGAAGTGACTAGCCCTGGCTTGGAGCGTCCTTTGAAAACCAAGGAAGCTATAGATGGAGCAGTTGGGAAATACATTCACGTTGGTCTTTATAAGGCCATCGACAAGCAGAAAGTCTTTGAGGGAACCTTATTGGCCTTTGAAGACGATGAGTTGACTGTGGAATATATGGACAAGACACGTAAGAAAACAGTCCAAATTCCATACAGTTTGGTATCAAAAGCACGTTTGGCAGTAAAATTATAGTAAAAGAAAGGAAGCTTTTGAAGATTCAAAAGTGAATAAAAGATGAGTAAAGAAATGCTAGAGGCCTTCCGAATTTTGGAAGAAGACAAGGGAATCAAGAAGGAAGATATCATTGACGCAGTAGTAGAGTCGCTTCGTTCTGCCTATCGCAGACGCTATGGTCAATCAGACAGTGTAGCTATTGACTTTAACGAAAAGACAGGTGACTTTACTGTCTACACTGTCCGTGAAGTTGTTGATGAAGTCTTTGATAGTCGTTTGGAAATCAGCTTGAAAGATGCTCTTGCCATTAATTCAGCCTATGAGCTTGGTGACAAAATCAAGTTTGAAGAGGCACCAGGAGAGTTTGGTCGTGTAGCAGCCCAATCTGCTAAACAAACGATCATGGAAAAAATGCGTAAGCAAACACGTACCATTACCTACAATACTTACAAAGAGCATGAACAAGAAATCATGTCAGGTACAGTAGAACGTTTTGACAACCGCTTCATTTATGTTAACCTTGGCAGCATTGAAGCCCAACTGTCTAAACAAGACCAAATTCCTGGAGAAGTTTTTGCTTCTCATGATCGTATTGAAGTCTATGTCTATAAAGTTGAAGACAATCCTCGTGGAGTAAACGTCTTTGTTAGCCGTAGCCATCCAGAGATGATCAAACGTTTGATGGAACAAGAGATTCCAGAAGTTTACGATGGAACCGTTGAAATCATGAGCGTAGCCCGTGAAGCAGGTGACCGTACTAAAGTTGCTGTTCGCAGTCACAATCCAAACGTGGATGCTATCGGAACAATCGTTGGACGTGGTGGAGCGAACATCAAGAAAATCACTAGCAAATTCCACCCAGCTCGCTACGATGCTAAGAGCGATCGTATGGTGCCGATTGAAGAAAATATCGATGTCATCGAGTGGGTAGCAGATCCAGCTGAGTTTATTTACAATGCTATTGCTCCTGCTGAAGTTGACCAAGTTATCTTTGATGAAAATGACAGCAAACGTGCTTTAGTCGTTGTTCCAGATAACAAACTATCTCTTGCTATTGGTCGCCGTGGACAAAACGTTCGTTTGGCAGCTCATTTGACAGGATACCGCATTGATATCAAGTCAGCTAGCGAGTTTGAAGCGATGGAAGAAGCTGGTCAAGTTGATTACGCAACAACAGAAGAGTATATTGAAGAATAAGATTGCTAGAGGAGGGAAAGATGAAAACAAAGAAAATCCCTTTGCGCAAGTCTGTTGTTTCTAACGAAGTGATTGATAAGCGAGATTTACTCCGTATTGTCAAGAACAAAGAAGGGCAGGTCTTTATTGACCCGACAGGCAAGGCTAATGGTCGTGGCGCTTATATCAAGCTAGACAATGCAGAAGCCTTAGAGGCAAAAAAGAAAAAAGTCTTTAACCGTAGTTTTAGTATGGAAGTCGATGAAAGCTTTTATGATGAATTAGTCGCTTATGTCGATCACAAAGTTAAAAGAAGAGAGTTAGGACTTGAATAAGCAAAAAGTAAGCAATCTCTTGGGATTGGCTCAGCGAGCAGGGAAAATTATCTCGGGTGAAGAAATGGTTGTCAAGGCCGTTCAAGACCAGAAAGTAAAATTGGTTTTTTTAGCCCATGATGCTGGCCCAAATCTAACCAAGAAGATTCAGGATAAAAGTCATTATTATCAAGTAGAAGTTATTACCGTGTTTTCAACACTGGAATTAAGCATAGCAGTCGGAAAATCGAGAAAGGTTTTGGCTGTAACAGATGCTGGATTTACAAAGAAAATGAGGTCTCTTATGGAATAGAAGAGGAGGACATGATTTGTCTAAGAAAAGATTGTACGAAATCGCAAAAGAACTTGGAAAAGAAAGTAAGGAAGTTGTAGCGCGTGCAAAAGAGTTGGGCTTGGAAGTGAAAAGCCATGCTTCAAGCGTAGAGGAAGCGCTAGCTGCTAAAATTGTGGCAAGTTTTAAACCTACTCCCAAACAAAAGGAGAAACCTAAAACTGTAGCACCCAAACAAGAGGAAGTAAAGGAAACTACCCAAGCAGGAGCACCAGAGCAACCTAAGACTGATAAGGTAGTTGCTAGACCTCAAAGCCGTAACTTTAAGGCAGAACGTGAAGCGCGTGCCAAAGAGCAAGCAGAACGTCGTAAACAACAAAAGGGGAATAAGCGAGATTATCAACAAGGTGGTCCTCGTCAAAAGACAGATGAACGTAAGTCTGGGAAACCTGAACATGGAAATCGTGAAAACCGCCGATTCAATGATCAAGGGAAGAAACAGCAAGGACAAGGCTATCGTGGTAATGAACGCCGTCAACAAGAGGAAAAACGTCTAAAACAGGCTGGACCTCGTGTTGACTTCAAGGCTCGCGCAGCAGCCCTTAAAGCAGAACAAAATGCAGAGTATGCTCGTTCAAGTGAGGAGCGCTTCAAGCAATCTCAAGCAGCAAAAGAAGCTTTAGCTCAAGCCAACAAACGCAAGGAGCCAGAAGAAATCTTTGAAGAAGCCGCTAAAGTTGCTGAACAAGCTCCAACAGTTGTTGAAGTAGCCCCTGTAGCTAAGGAAACTGTAGTAGATACACGTCGTAAAAAACAAGCTCGACCAGATAAAGAACGTGATGATTTCGATCACGAAGAAGATGGTCCAAGAAAACAACAAAAGAATCGAAGTAGTCAAAATCAAGTGAGAAATCAAAGAAATAGTAACTGGAACAATAATAAGAAAAATAAAAAGGGCAATAAGCAAAATAACCGTAATCAGGTTCAAAAACCTGTTACGGAGCGTAAGTTCCATGAATTGCCTACAGAATTTGAATATACAGATGGTATGACCGTTGCGGAAATCGCAAAACGTATCAAACGTGAGCCAGCTGAAATTGTTAAGAAACTCTTCATGATGGGCGTGATGGCGACACAAAACCAATCTTTGGATGGTGACACAATCGAACTCCTCATGGTAGATTATGGTATTGAAGCCAAACAAAAAGTTGAAGTAGACAATGCTGATATTGAACGTTTCTTTGCTGAAGATGGATATCTGAACGAAGACAAACTAGTGGAACGTCCACCAGTTGTTACCATCATGGGACACGTTGACCATGGTAAAACAACACTTTTGGATACACTTCGTAATTCTCGTGTCGCTACAGGAGAAGCAGGTGGTATCACTCAGCACATCGGTGCCTACCAAATCGTAGAGGGTGGGAAGAAGATTACCTTCCTTGATACACCAGGACACGCGGCCTTTACATCTATGCGTGCGCGTGGTGCCTCAGTTACCGATATTACTATCTTGGTCGTAGCAGCTGATGACGGTGTAATGCCTCAGACTATTGAAGCTATCAACCACTCAAAAGCGGCTAATGTTCCGATTATCGTTGCCATTAACAAGATTGATAAACCAGGTGCCAACCCAGAGCGTGTTATCGGTGAATTGGCAGAGCATGGTATCATGTCAACAGCTTGGGGTGGAGATTCTGAATTTGTAGAAATCTCAGCCAAGTTCAACCAAAATATTGATGAGTTGCTGGAAACAGTCCTCCTTGTGGCTGAGCTCCAAGAACTCAAGGCTGACCCAACTGTTCGTGCCATCGGTACTGTTATTGAGGCTCGTTTGGATAAAGGTAAAGGTGCGGTTGCAACCCTTCTTGTTCAACAAGGTACTTTGAATGTTCAAGACCCAATCGTTGTTGGTAATACTTTCGGACGTGTTCGTGCTATGACTAATGACCTTGGCCGTCGTGTTAAGGTTGCTGGGCCATCTACACCGGTTTCCATCACTGGTTTGAACGAAGCGCCAATGGCTGGTGATCACTTTGCCGTTTACGAAGATGAAAAATCTGCTCGTGCAGCAGGTGAAGAACGTGCTAAACGTGCCCTTCTCAAACAACGTCAAACAACCCAACGCGTTAGTCTTGAAAACCTCTTTGATACTCTTAAAGCTGGGGAACTCAAGTCAGTTAACGTTATCATCAAGGCCGACGTGCAAGGTTCTGTTGAGGCTCTCTCTGCCTCACTTCAAAAGATTGATGTTGAAGGTGTGAAAGTTACCATTGTTCACTCAGCCGTTGGTGCCATCAACGAGTCAGACGTAACCCTTGCAGAAGCATCAAATGCCTTCATCATTGGTTTCAACGTACGCCCTACTCCACAAGCTCGTCAACAAGCGGATGCTGACGATGTGGAAATCCGTCTCCACAGTATCATCTATAAGGTGATTGAAGAGATGGAAGAAGCTATGAAAGGTATGCTTGATCCAGAATTTGAAGAAAAAGTTATTGGTGAAGCAATTATCCGTGAAACCTTCAAAGTTTCTAAAGTGGGAACAATCGGTGGATTTATGGTTATTAATGGTAAAGTTACCCGTGATTCTAAAGTCCGCGTTATTCGTGACGGTGTAGTTACTTACGACGGTGAACTAGCAAGTTTGAAACACTATAAAGATGACGTTAAAGAAGTTACAAACGGCCGTGAAGGTGGTTTGATGATTGAAGGCTACAATGATCTTAAGATGGATGATGTGATTGAAGCCTACATCATGGAAGAAATTAAGAGATAATAGAGCAACGATAGCCAATTTGACTCGTCGTCAACAGCGCCTTGATGAACCCTTAGTTCTATCTAGGCTTGTTTCCTAGATTCAAATGGCTCTAGTTCCTCTATCTTCCAGAAATAGCTAGGTCTGCTGGCCTAGCTTTTGATTCAATAGAGAGGAAGGAATAGCATGGGAAATCATTTCCGTACGGACCGTGTGGGCATGGAAATCAAGCGTGAAGTCAATGAGATTTTGCAAAAGAAAGTCCGTGATCCTCGTGTCCAAGGAGTGACTATCACAGATGTTCAGATGCTAGGTGACTTGTCTGTAGCTAAGGTTTACTACACCATTTTGAGTAATCTTGCTTCAGATAATCAAAAGGCCCAAATTGGCCTTGAAAAAGCAACCGGAACTATCAAACGTGAGCTTGGTCACAATTTGAAATTGTATAAAATTCCAGACTTGACCTTCGTCAAAGACGAATCCATCGAGTATGGAAACAAGATTGACGAAATGTTACGCAATCTGGATAAAAACTAAGAAAAAGAGGGGAATCCCTCTTTTTTGTTACTTTAAACATGACGATAGATTAATTAGTTGCCCTTCTTAAAAGTCGGTTAAAAAAATGTATAAATCTCTAATAGTATGATATGATAAAGCTTAACTTGAATATAAAATGGAGATATAGATGGCTAAACAAGATATAGCTATAAAAGTTTTACAACAAGTTGTAAAGCTTCCTGTCGTAAAAGTAAATAGAGAAAAATTTTTAGTGGAGAAGTTCTCTAAAGAATTAGATAAGAAGGATATTGCCAAATTGTTAGAACAAGGTCCTCCTTCATTATTACCTCAGGAAACCTTAGATAGGGTAGCCAGGTCCTGCATAAAGGATAATGTTTTACGAGCAAGTGGAACATCTGTTCTAGCAGGTCTACCTGGAGGTATTCTAATGGCGCTTACTATTCCAACGGATGTAGCTCAGTTTTATGCTTTTTCCTTGAAATTAGCCCAAGAATTGGGATATATTTATGGTTATGATGATCTTTGGGCTTCACGAAATGAATTGAGTGAAGAAGCCAAAAATACACTCTTACTCTATCTCGGGGTCATGCTTGGGGTAAACGGAGCGGGTGCCTTGCTTCGTTCTGGTGGTGTTACAGTCGCTAAACATGTAATGACCACAGTACCTCAGAAAGCCGTAGCCAAAGCTGGCTGGTACCCTATTTTAAAAAAGGTTATGAAAATTTTTGGGGTTACTCTTACAAGGAGAGGCTTGGCAAAGGGAATGGGAAAAGCGATTCCTATTCTAGGTGGGGTTATTTCAGGGGGATTAACCTATGCGACTATGAAACCCATGGGCGAAAGATTGCAAAGGGAATTATCCAAACTACTCAATTATAGTGAAGATCAGTATCAAAGAGATGTAGAAACGATTCGAAAAGAAGCAGAAATCATCGAAGCAGAGTAATAGGAAGAAACTAGTAGGCTTGTACTGCTAGTTTTTTTATCCTAGCCCTTGTGGTATAATGAAAAAAGAAAATCCTGTGTGAAAACAGAATGGAGGTTGTGATGGATAATATTATTGACGTATCTATTCCCGTTGCGGAAGTGGTGGATAAACATCCAGAAGTTTTAGATATTTTGGTTGAGCTTGGTTTTAAACCTCTTGCAAATCCCTTGATGCGTAATACGGTTGGGCGAAAAGTATCGCTCAAACAAGGCTCAAAGCTTGAAGGAACTCCTATGGATAAGATTGTGCGTACACTTGAAGCAAATGGTTATGAAGTGATCGGGTTAGACTAATGGCAGATGAACGTATTCATATCCTGCGGGATATTTTATTAGAATTGCATCATGGAGCTTCTCCAGAGTCCGTTCAGGAACGATTTGATGCTACTTTTACAGGTGTATCTGCTATTGAGATTTCACTTATGGAGCATGAGTTGATGAATTCTGACTCAGGCGTTACCTTTGAAGATGTCATGGAACTTTGTGATGTGCATGCCAATCTTTTTAAAAATGCTGTTAAGGGTGTCGAAGTTGAGGACACCGATCATCCTGGACACCCTGTGCGTGTCTTTAAGGATGAAAATTTAGCCCTCCGAGCTGCTTTGATTCGGGTCCGTAGATTACTCTCGACTTATGAATCTGTGGACGATGAGGAAATGCTGGCGGAAATGCGTAAGGGTTTGGTACGTCAGATGGGTCTTGTTGGTCAATTTGATATTCACTACCAGCGCAAGGAAGAGCTCTTCTTTCCTATCATGGAACGTTATGGCCATGATTCACCTCCCAAAGTTATGTGGGGAGTGGATGATCAGATTAGGGATCTCTTTCAAACAGCCTTAGTGGCAACTAAGTCGCTCCCAGAAGTGCCAATTTCCACCGTAAAGGAAGCTTTTGAAGCTTTTGCAACAGAGTTTGAAAGTATGATTTTTAAGGAAGAATCAATCCTTCTCATGATTCTGCTTGAATCCTTTACCCAGGATGACTGGATTCAGATTGCTGAGGAAAGTGATGCCTATGGCTATGCAATTATCCGTCCGTCTGAGAAATGGGTTCCTGAACGTCAAAGTTTTGTTGAGGAGAAAAGTGTAGAAGAACCAACTCAGCTAGAAACTGTAGATGGGCAAGTTCAGCAAGTGATCGATACACCAGAAGGTCAGTTTATAATCACCTTTACACCAAAGGAAAAGGAAACGGTGCTAGATCGCAATAGCCAGCAGGCTTTTGGCAATGGCTATCTCTCAGTTGAACAGGCGAATCTTATCCTTAATCATTTGCCGATGGAGATTACCTTTGTTAATAAGGATGATATTTTCCAGTATTATAATGACAATACTCCAGCGGATGAAATGATTTTCAAGCGGACACCGTCTCAAGTTGGACGTAATGTCGAACTATGTCATCCACCAAAATATTTGGAGAAGGTCAAAGCCATTATGCAAGGTCTTCGTGAAGGGAAAAAAGACAAGTACGAGATGTGGTTCAAGTCAGAATCACGTGGAAAGTTTGTCCATGTCACCTACGCTGCAGTACATGATGAAAACGGGGAATTTCAAGGTGTGTTGGAGTATGTTCAGGACATCCAACCCTACCGTGAGATTGATACAGACTTTTTCCGTGGATTAGAATAAGGAGAAAAAATGAGTTACGAGCAAGAATTTATGAAGGAATTTGAAGCCTGGGTTAATACCCAGATTATGATCAATGATATGGCTCTTAAGGAAAGTCAAAAGGTTTATGAAGAAGATCAAGATGAGCGCGCTAAAGATGCCATGATTCGCTACGAGAGTCGCTTGGATGCCTACCAGTTCTTACTAGGTAAATTTGAAAACTTCAAGGCAGGCAAGGGATTCCATGATTTACCAGAAGGTTTGTTTGGTGAGAGAAATTATTAATTTTTAGAAATTAGAAAGGAGGCTGGGACAAAAGTCCTAGCCTCTCAATTGTCTTTGGATTGTCGAGCAAGACGCAGTGGTTGAGTGGGCTCTACTACGCTGATTTCATCAGCTTTTACAGCCCTACTCAACTGTGCGGAGGTGGGACAACGAAATCGAATTCTATCGAATTACCGATTTCTGTCCCACTCTCTTTTTCATTGTTCCTTGAGCCTTTTTGTGTTACAATGTTAGCATGAAAACGAAATATTATTAAAACAGGTTTAGTCGTGGCAGGGCTTGGAGCACTTGCCTTTGGTGCTAAGAAAGTAGCTGATGATCATAAACTCATGAAGACACAGGAAGAGTTAACGGATATTGTGCGTGACTATTTCTCAGAAATGGGTGAGATTGGGACTCTCTATGTCCAAGTATACGAAAGTAGCCTAGAACGTCTTGTTGGTGGTGTCATTTTTGAAGATGGTCGTCACTATACCTTTGTCTATGAAGATGAAGATCTCATCTACGAGGAGGAAGTCTTATGATTTCTCCTAATAGTTTAGAAGAATTAGCAAATCTAGTAGAGCAGGATGGCAAGAAGGTCTTCCTTTTTGTTGCGGATTGGTGTGGCGATTGCCGTTATATCTATCCTTCCTTGCCAGAGATTGAAGAGGCAAATCCAGAGTTCACTTTTATACGGGTAGACCGTGATGAGTACATGGAACTTGCTAAACTTTGGGATGTATACGGGATTCCAAGTCTTGTTGTTTTAGACAAGGACAAGGAAATTGGACGTTTTGTCAATCGTGACCGTAAAACCAAGGGGCAAATCAATGACTTTTTAGCAAGTTTGAAATAGGAGAAAAGAATGATTTTTACATACAATAAAGAATATGTCGGCGATGTCCTTATGGTCATCGTGAAAAACAGTGGTGACGCCAAGCTAGATGCTGAGCGTAAAGGCAATATTGCCCGTGTTTTTCTAAAGGAAACTGGTGAAACTGTCGCTTGGAACATTTTTGAAGTTTCTAGCATGTTTGAGATCGCTGAGCGCGGGCAAGTCTTTTTAACTGACGACCAAGTAACTCGTTTGAACCAAGAATTGCAGGCTCAAGGGTTTACTGAAGAAATCATTAACGACAAGGAACCAAAATTTGTGGTTGGTGAGATTGTAGAAATGGTTGCACATCCAGATAGTGACCACTTGAATATCTGTCAAGTTGCTGTTGGGAATGACAAAACAGTACAAATCGTGGCAGGTGCTCCCAATGCACGTGTCGGTTTGAAAACCATTGTTGCTCTTCCTGGAGCCATGATGCCAAAAGGCAATCTCATTTTCCCAGGGGAACTTCGTGGGGAAAAGAGTTTTGGGATGATGTGTAGTCCTCGTGAACTTGCCTTGCCAAATGCTCCCCAAAAACGTGGTGTCATTGAATTATCAGAAGACCAAGTTGTAGGAACTCCATTCGATCCGGCTAAACACTGGACAGCTTAATTGGTAACAGTTATCTATGCTGTTCGCTGGAGGGAAATAAGATGGCAAAAAATGTAGTGATTACAGGTGCAACATCAGGTATCGGTGAAGCTATTGCGCGTGCTTATCTAGAAAAAGGTGAGAATATCGTTCTCACAGGTCGCCGAACAGAAAGACTCAAAGCTCTAAAAACAGAGTTCGCAGAAGCCTTTCCAAATCAAAAAATCTGGACCTTTTCGCTAGATGTAACAGACATGACAATGGTTAAAACGGTTTGTTCAGAAATTTTAGAAACTGTAGGTCAGATTGATATTTTAGTCAATAATGCTGGACTGGCTCTCGGCTTAGCACCTTATCAGGAATATGAAGAGTTGGATATGTTGACCATGCTGGATACCAATGTCAAGGGCTTAATGGCGGTTACGCGTTGCCTCTTACCTTCCATGGTAGCAGTTAATCAAGGGCATATTATCAATATGGGATCTACTGCAGGTATTTACGCCTATGCTGGTGCAGCAGTCTATTCAGCAACCAAGGCTGCAGTTAAAACTTTTTCAGACGGGCTTCGGATTGACACCATTGCGACAGATATCAAGGTGACCACTATTCAGCCAGGAATTGTAGAGACTGATTTTTCAAAAGTCCGTTTCCATGGAGATGAGGCACGGGCTGCGACTGTTTACCAGGGGCTTGAAGCCTTACAGGCACAAGATATCGCTGATGCAGTGGTTTATGTGACCAGTCAACCTCGTCGTGTGCAAATCACAGATATGACCATCATGGCTAATCAACAAGCAACTGGGTTTATGATTCATCGAGATTAATATTATTTTTAAAAAAGTTACAAATCTTGTAACTTTTTTTGATTTCCTTCGAATAGATAAGTAGGAGGATGAAAAATGTATAATAAAGTGATTATGATTGGACGCTTGACGTCTACACCCGAATTGCACAAAACCAACAATGATAAGTCTGTAGCTCGTGCGACGATTGCTATTAACCGTCGTTTTAAGGACCAAAATGGGGAACGTGAAGCGGACTTCATCAATATTGTTGTCTGGGGGAAATTGGCTGAAACCTTGGCTAGCTACGCGACTAAAGGCAGTCTCATTTCTATCGATGGGGAACTTCGTACCCGTAAGTTCGAGAAGAATGGTCAGACCAACTACGTGACCGAAGTTCTTGTTACAGGATTTCAACTTTTGGAAAGTCGCGCCCAACGTGCTATGCGTGAAATAATGCTGGTCAAGACTTAGCAGATCTGGTTTTGGAAGAGGAGGAACTTCCCTTCTAGGATTGATTATAGAAAAAGCTGGTTCGTTTATAGACCAGCTTTTTCTATTGTTTCTAGTTTTATTGTTCGGAAATTACTTCTTAAAATAGGTCAAATAAATGTACTTGTACAATAAAATCAAGCATTTTTTTTGAAAAAGTAGTAGAATAAAGTATTATATATTCAGAGTTTTCAGAAAAGGAATAAAATTTGAAGGAAAATAAAGAGAAAAAAGAATTGTTGAAATGGCTGATAAAGCGTATATTACTGCTGATTCCAGTGGTCTGTATTCTCTTTTGGATTTTTGGCCGTTGTCAAACAAGTGGCATCAAGGATCAGACTAAAATTGGTGTAACCTATATGACCATGAACAATGAGTTCTATAAAAGTATTCATTCGGAAATTAGTCGAATTTCCGATGAAAGAGGAGCTCTTGTTTGCGTCCGAGATCCAGAATTGGATGAAGAAAGGCAGAGCCAGCAGATTGATGATTTTTGTGCTCAAAAAGTTGATGTGATTGTGATCAATCCGGTCAAGGGGGATAGCCAGTCCATTTTAACTGCTCTTGAAAAAGCTAGAAAACAAGGAATTAAAATCATTGCAGTCGATACCCAATTGAAAAATTTTAAGCCCGATGCAAGTATTGTATCTGATAACTACCAAGCGGGAGTAATGATTGCTAAAGAGCTCATGAAACGTTCTTCTAGCGCTCGAGTCCTCCTTTTGGAGCATAAAGGGACTGTCTCAGCAGATACGCGGATTCAGGGGTTTAAAGACACTATAGAGGGGCACAGTTCTTATCAGATTGTATCGGAACTAGAAACCAAGGGGCAAACGGAGATCGCCATGCCGGCTGTCCAGAATTTTTTACAATCAGGGATTGAAATTGATACCTTGGTTGCCTTAAATGACCGCTCGGCTATAGGAGCTTTAGCTGCAATTAAGGAGCAAGGAAATAGCCAGTCCATTGCAATTTATGGAATCGATGGCTCACCAGATATGAAATCCTTGTTGCACTCGACGGATGATGTAGTGGGAACCGTTGCTCAATCTCCCTTGAAGATGGGAGACCGTGTTATGGAAGTTATCCAAGATATTTCTGAAGGGAAGAGCTATACCAAAGAGGTGATCATTCCAGTTGAAATGATGACAAAGGAAAACATTGATCAGTTTGATGTGAATGGGTGGCAGTAATGAGAAAGTTTAGAGGTGTTCGATACAGTTTGGCCATTCTTATGGTCGTGAATTTTATTGCTGTTATGCTCAACAGCATCATCTATCTTCAAGCAACCAACTATATCATTGCTCAACGCCAAGCCTCTCTATTATTGGAGCGCCTAGAGCGTATTCCTTTTGCTCCATCTACGACTTTTTGGTTGTCAGCAATCTTATTTGCTGGGATTGCCTTAATCTCAATGAGTCGTTATAGACCTCAAACAAGTCGATGGTCCATTTTTGATAAGAGGAATCTTCTGGAGATTCTCCTGATGCTACTGTTGATGTGGGTTCAGAACATAGCTTATAACGGGCTCATTCTCTTGGTTTTTGCGGATATCTTCTATGGTTCCAAAGAGTTGAATACCAAGAGAGATCGGAAGTATTGGTTTGCCTTTATCCTAGTGAGCTTCTTGATGCTCCTTGTAACCAATTCAGACGTCTTTTCGCTTTTCTTCCCGATTCCTTCTCTTGATACCTATATTCATTTTTATCCTGAATCTATCCGTATTTTGGCCTTTTTCTTAAAGAATTCCCTCTACGCCTTGAATATGGTACTCTTCATTATTTCACTTTTATTTTATATCATGAATGTCCTTGCGGAAAACCATGAAGTTGAACAAGAGCTGGCCATGGTGTCCAAGGTTAATACCGAGTTGAACAACTATATAGCCTTATCTGAGAAGATTGCAGAGGATCGGGAGCGCAAGCGGATTGCTCGGGAGATTCACGATACCTTGGGACACGCGTTAACAGGGATTTCAGCAGGTTTAGATGCTGTCGGGGTCTTGATTGATATCAATCCAAGTCGTGCCAAAGAGCAGGTAAAAAACGTATCAGAAGTCGTCCGTGAAGGAATCCAGGATGTAAGAGGCTCTCTCAATCGCCTTCGTCCAGGAGCTCTTGAGGGACGAACTCTCAAAGATGCTTTAGAAAAGACAATCCGCGAGTACCAAATTCTTTCAAACTTGCAAGTTAATCTCAACTATGAATGGATCGATGTCGATATGGACGTCATGATTGAAGATACAATCTTTCGTGTGATACAAGAGTCTATGACTAATGCGGTTCGCCACGGTCATGCCAGCCACATGGACCTCCATTTTTTTGAGGACGAAGAAGATTACATGATTGAGTTGCAGGATAATGGAGTTGGGTTTGAAACCTTGACCTATGGCTACGGACTCAAACAGATGATGGAGCGTATTTCAATTCTAGGAGGCCAGCTTCAATTTGAAAGTCGCGATGGATTTTTCACACGTGTTAGTTTACCAAAATATAAAGAAGGGAGATAATAGATGATGATAAAAGTAATGGTGGCGGATGACCAGTCCTTGATTCGAGAATCTCTGAAAATTATTTTGTCGGCCTACTCAGATATTGAAGTGGTAGCCACAGTGGAAGATGGGAATCATGTCTTGTCTAGCATTCCACACTCGCATCCGGATTTAATCTTAATGGATATTCGGATGCCAGGCATGGATGGGGTTTTGGCTACAAAAGAAGTAAAAGAGCACTATCCGGATATCAAAATTATTATTTTAACAACCTTTGACGATGATGAATTTATCTATAGTGCGCTCAAGTATGGTGCTTCAGGGTATCTCTTAAAAGGAGCCTCGACAGAGGAGCTTTATGAAGCTATTAAGGTGGTGCATCAGGGAGGAGCAATGATCAACCCTGATATCGCAAGCAAGGTCTTTCAAATTTTCTCGCAAATGGCCAAATCAAATTTCTCTATTGCTGTGGATGAGGATAACGTTAAGGATTTGAGCACGACGGAATGGCGCATTATCCAAGAGATTGGCTATGGTGAGTCAAATAAAGAGATTGCGGCTAAACTCTTCTTATCAGAAGGAACTGTTCGTAATTACTTATCAACGATTTTGTCGAAATTAAACCTAAGAGATCGAACGCAATTAGCGATTTGGTCAGTCCAAACAGGAGTGACCCGACGTGATTTTTCAAAAGGAAATACGGAATGAAATTGAAGCGAAAGCAACTTTGTTTAGGGATTTGTCTCCTTTTTATGCTCTCTTTGAGTGCTGGTTTTTATTGGTGGAAACAGCAACCGACCGTCCTTCATATAGGAGTTTATGCAGGCTCTAGTTGGGATGTACCGACCAGTCAACGTTCTCATGCATTGGATCTTGCGATCCAAAAATTTGAAAAGTCCCATCCTAATGTCCGTGTGGAATATGAAAATGGAATTCCGCAGTCGGAATATTCAAACTGGCTCTCAGAAAAAATTGTATCAGGAAAGACCCCTGATGTGTTTATGGTTTCTGAGAAAGATTTGTCCTTATTGGCGGCACGTGGCGTTTTAGAAAAGTTAAACGGCTATATGAATAAAGAAGACCAAGTTGCTTTTTATCCTGTTGCATTTGAATCAGGTGTTTATCAGGGGCAAACCTATGCCTTGCCATATGAAAGTAATCCTATTTTGATGTGTGTCAATAAAGATTTGCTGGATAAAGAAGGCATTGAGGTTCCCAAAGAAGGTTGGAGCTTGGAAGAGTTCTATACAATTTGTAAAAAACTAACCAAAGATACCAATGGAGATGGTCAATTGGATCAGTTTGGGAGTACAGAATACACCTGGAAAGAAGCTTTGGCAGCAAATGGGGGTAGTCTCTTTCAAGGTGGGATGCTCAAACTTACGGCTCCAGAAGTCAAAGAATCTTTGACTTTTCTGCAAAAATTGGAAGAGTTAAATAAAAATTATAAGGTGAGTTCCAAAGATTTTGACCAGGGGAAAGTAGCGTTTTACCCCATGACTTTGGCTCAATATAGGACTTATAAACCTTATCCCTATCATGTTTCCAAATATTCAAACTTCACCTGGACCTGTATTCCTATGCCTGCTAAGTCAAAAACCACTAAGGCGACCTTGGTTACGACGACTTCTTTTGCCATGTCTGCTCGGACTCCTCATTCAAAGTTGGCTTGGGAGTTGATGCAAGTGTTGACAGAGGATCCAGAAATCCAACAAACTCTTTTTGCTGAATCTCAAGGGATTTCTGTCATGCCTGATGTAGTCAAGAGTCGTTCTAGTAAAGACCTTCTGCAAGTGGATGATTTTGGGGCAGATTCCTTAACCAATCAGACCTTGAACCGAATCATGGAACAAGCTGTAGAAAGTAGTCCCAAGAATGTCTCGAAAGAAGTGTTAGAAAAACTGGACTACTTGATTGGCAATGCCTTGCGCAATCAAGATGTTGAGAACCGCATGCCGCAAATTCAAAGGGAGATTGAAAGTAGTCTCCAGGTAGGATTTTAAAGAAAAAAAGATGACATCGTGTCAAGTGACAGATGTCATTTTTTTATTGCTAAATGTCATGTTTATAATGTGACATTTGACAATGTAAAAACGCTTTCAAATAATCTACAATAGAGTCAAATAAAGGAGGCGTAGCAAAATGAAATACCTCATTTTAGTCAGTCATGGAGGATTGGCAGAAGGCCTAAAAACATCACTAGCTATGTTTGCTGGTGATAAGATGAACCAGGTCATTGCAGTTGGACTCAAAGAAGGAAGTCGGTCGATGATTTTGCAGTTGATTTTAGAGAAAGCATTTCAGAATTGACAGCAGATGATTCTGTACTGGTCTTGGCAGATATTGTAGGCGGTAGTCCACTAACCACAGCAGCAACTGTCCTAGAAGAAGTTGGGAAGCTAGATGAAGCTTTGATCCTTGGTGGAATGAATCTTACCATGGCTTTAACAGCAGTAGTGATGAAGGATGTGTTGGATGGAGACGATTTGTCAGCCACCATCTTATCAGAAGCACGATCTGCACTACAGCCTTTTGAAGTTTCAGCCACTAGTGCTGAAGAAGATGATGACGATATTTAATAGGGAGGTACCTTATGGTAGTAACATTTGTACGGATTGATGACCGCATGATTCACGGTCAAACAGTCACACGCTGGGCAAAAGAAAAACCATGTGATGGTTTGATTGCCGTAAACGATGCAGCAGCGTCAAACAAGGTTTTAATCCAGGCATACAAGGGTGCATCAGACAAGAAAACCTTTGTATGGACAAAAGAAGCCTTTAAAGAAAAATCAGCAAAAGTAACGGAATCAGATAGTCGTTACTTCTTGATTGCCAAAAACCCAATCGATATGAAGGAAATTTTGGTGGATCAAGGTTTTGTCCCAGGAGATGTTAAAGAAATCATCGTTGGCCCTGCAAATGATCGACCTGGTGCAGTGAAATTGGGTAATAACCAATCTATCACACAGGAAGAAGCAGAAGCCTTTCAGGCTATCCAGGAAGCAGGTTACAAGGTTAAATTCCAATTGCTGCCGGATGTCTCAATTGGTTATTGGGACGATTTCAAATCTAAATTTGGTTTTTAAACCTAACAGTTTTATTAGTTAGGTAAATAAATTTACAAACAAAAAGGAGCGTTTGTTATGACAATTTCATGGATTCAAGCAATCTTGCTTGCTGTTTTCGCCAGCTTGTCTTCAATGCCTGGTATGGGAGGTTCCAGTATCGGGAACTATACACTCGGTCGTCCCTTGATCGGTGGGTTGATTTCAGGTTTAATTCTTGGAGATGTGACAACCGGTATTATGGTCGGGGTTGCCCTTCAAGTCGTTTATATCGCCTTGGTAACACCTGGTGGAACCGTATCTGCCGATGTTCGTGCCATCTCTTATATCGGTGTTCCTCTTGCTATCTTGTTTGTGCATGCAAATAACATCACAGATGAAGCTGGAATTGCAGCAGCTGCAGCCCCAATCGGTGCGGTCGTTGGGACAATCGGTACTGTTCTTTTCTACGGAACAGCTACCATGAACTTGCTTTGGCAACACATTGGTTGGAAAGCCGTTGAAGAAGGAAATTTCAAAAAACTCTACGCAGTTGACTGGGTTTACCCATGGATCTCTCACTTCCTCTTCTCTTTCCTTCCAACTATGATTATCACTAAATATGGTGAAAACATGGTTGATTTGATGAAACTTTACCTTCCTATGGATGGTTTCTGGATGAAAGCTCTCTTTACAGTCGGAGCTCTTCTCCCATGTGTCGGTATTGCTATCTTGTTGAAACAAATTGTTACAAAAGCAACTGACTTCATTCCATTCTTTGTTGGATTTACCTTGGCTAAATCTCTCGGCTTGAACTTGGTAGCGAGTGCGGTTGTTTCATTGATCTTTGCAGTAATCTACTATGAACTTGAAGTAATCAAATCTATGAAAGCTGTTCCAGCTGGGGTTGTTTACGTAGACGATGATGAGGAGGATATTTAAAATGGCTGATAGAAAGAAAATTTCAAAGAAAACATTAGCAAAAGCATTTCATCATTGGTATTATGGTCATTTGACTTGTTTCTCTCAAGAACACATGCAAACCTTTGGGTACTTGACTTCTATGCTTCCAATCGTAGAAGAAATGTATGATACAAAAGAAGAACAAAAAGATGCTATGCAAACCTATACTGCTTTCTTCAATACTGAACCGCAACTTGGATCTCTTGTTGTAGGGATTACAGCTGGTTTGGAAGAAGCACGTGCAAATGGAGATGCAGTAGATGGTGAAACCATCAATGGGATGCGTGCCGGTTTGATGGGACCAATCGCTGGTATTGGTGACTCTTTGATCGTTGGTACCTTGATTCCAGTTCTTTTGGGGATTGCACTTGGTCTTTCTAAAGGTGGTAACGTCGCTGGTGCTATCTTCTACATCGTCGTATGGAACTTCCTAGTCTACTTTGGTATGCGCTTTGCCTTCTTCAAAGGATATCAATTAGGGGATAAAGCCGTTGAATTCCTAGTAGGACCAAAAGGACAAGCTCTTCGTAAAGCAATCAGCGTTGTCGGTGGTATGGTTATTGGTGCTGTAGCAGCGACTTGGGTCTCTGTTACAACAGCACTCGAATTCAAAAATGCTAACGGAGAAGCCTTCCTTAAAATTCAAGAAAAGATTGATGGTGTTTATCCAGGTCTCTTGACAGCAACCTTCATCACTATTTGCTGGTGGTTGATGTCTAAGAAAAAAGTTTCACCAAACAAAGTCATGTTAATTCTAGTTGTTGTTGCCTTAATTGGTGTTGCTCTAGGTATCTTTGACCCACATCTTAATTACTAAGGTCAAGAGAACCCAATATTTACTAGTAAAAATTTTGAGAATGAAGTAGACTAATCTCCTTCTCTTACACTTCATTCTCAATTTTTATCAGGAGGATTTTCATGGTTACAAAACAAGAACTTGTTAATGGATATGAAACAGAAATTAAGTATCAACGCCACATGCTTGAAAATTTGGGTCGTTGGTTCAGTTTGCTCTTTATCACTGCTAGTATTGGTGTGGTATTGATTTATCTTTTTCATAAAACCTTCCTCCCACTCTTAATTTTCGGAATTTTACTTGCCTTGATTGGAATATTAGGAATGGTGGTTTTTGGATATGGTATCTACCGCGGGCGGATCAATCTCCAAAAGGTTATCGATGATTTCAATCAAAAGTTGACGATTCTCAATTAATATTAAAGGAACATCTCTTTCATTTTTGAGGTGTTTTTTTCTTGACTATTTCTGACTAAGTGATACAATAGAACTATGGTTTAGCACTCGTATACAAAGAGTGCTAATAATATGATTATCTTATGGAGGAAAGCAGATGTTGAAACCATTAGGAGACCGCGTGGTCTTGGAAATTGAAGAAAAAGAACAAACAGTTGGTGGCTTTGTCCTTGCAGGATCAGCCCAAGAAAAAACAAAAACAGCTAAAGTAGTAGCTATTGGACAAGGTGTTCGCACCTTGAGTGGTGAACTTGTTGCTCCAAGTGTAAAAGTTGGAGATCAAGTTTTAGTTGAAGCTCATGTAGGTATTGATGTCAAAGATGGTGATGAAAAATATATCATCGTAGGTGAAGCTAGCATCTTAGCAATTATCGAAGAATAGAAGGAGAAAGTAAGTATGGCAAAAGAAATTAAATTTTCATCTGATGCACGTTCAGCAATGGTCCGTGGGGTTGATATCCTAGCTGATACAGTTAAAGTAACCTTAGGCCCTAAAGGACGTAATGTCGTTCTTGAAAAATCATTTGGTTCACCATTGATTACCAATGACGGGGTGACAATCGCTAAAGAAATTGAACTAGAAGACCATTTTGAAAATATGGGTGCCAAATTGGTATCAGAAGTAGCTTCTAAAACCAACGATATTGCTGGTGACGGGACAACCACTGCAACTGTCTTGACCCAAGCCATCGTTCGTGAAGGAATCAAGAACGTTACAGCAGGAGCAAACCCAATCGGTATCCGTCGTGGGATTGAAGCAGCAGTTGCAACTGCTGTAGAAGCCTTGAAGAACAATGCTATTCCAGTATCAAGCAAGGAAGCAATCGCACAAGTCGCTGCCGTATCCTCTCGCTCTGAAAGTGGGTGAATACATCTCTGAAGCCATGGAAAAAGTTGGTAAAGATGGAGTTATCACTATTGAAGAATCACGTGGTATGGAAACAGAGCTTGAAGTTGTAGAAGGAATGCAATTCGATCGTGGTTATCTATCACAGTACATGGTCACTGACAATGAAAAAATGGTTGCAGACCTTGAAAATCCATACATTTTAATCACTGATAAGAAAATCTCAAACATCCAAGAAATTTTGCCACTTCTAGAAAGTATTCTTCAAAGTAGCCGTCCGCTCTTGATTATTGCAGATGACGTTGACGGTGAAGCTCTTCCAACTCTTGTCTTGAACAAGATTCGTGGAACTTTCAACGTAGTTGCTGTTAAGGCTCCTGGTTTCGGTGACCGTCGTAAAGCGATGTTGGAAGATATTGCGATTTTGACAGGTGGAACTGTTATTACCGAAGACCTTGGTCTTGAGTTGAAAGATGCTACCATCGAAGCTTTAGGTCAAGCAGCTAAAGTGTCTGTAGATAAAGATAGCACTGTTATTGTAGAAGGCGCAGGTAATCCTGAAGCAATTGCTAACCGTGTCGCTGTCATCAAGTCTCAAATCGAAACAACAACTTCAGAATTTGACCGTGAAAAACTCCAAGAACGCTTGGCTAAATTATCAGGTGGAGTAGCAGTTATCAAGGTCGGTGCTGCAACTGAAACTGAATTGAAAGAGATGAAACTCCGTATCGAAGATGCCCTTAACGCTACCCGTGCAGCAGTAGAAGAAGGTATTGTTGCAGGTGGTGGTACTGCCTTAGTGAATGTCATTCCAGCTGTTGAAGCTTTAGAATTGACAGGTGATGAAGCAACAGGACGTAGCATTGTTCTTCGTGCCTTGGAAGAACCAGTTCGCCAAATTGCCTACAATGCAGGCTATGAAGGTTCAATCGTTATCGATCGTTTGAAAAATGCAGAAGCTGGTACAGGCTTCAACGCTGCAACAGGTGAATGGGTCAACATGATTGAAGCAGGTATTATCGACCCTGTTAAGGTTAGCCGTTCAGCCCTTCAAAACGCAGCTTCAGTAGCAAGTCTTATCTTGACAACAGAAGCAGTTGTGGCTAACAAACCAGAACCTGTAGCACCAGCTCCAGCTATGGACCCTTCAATGATGGGTGGTTACTAATAAATAAAAACAGGTAGAAATCATGATTTCTACCTGTTTCTTTTGAATCACTTAAAAAGAGGGAGCACAGCTTCCTCTTTTTTATCTGAAAATGTTATGGTTTGATAACTTCAGCTCCACCCATGTATGGACGAAGGACTTCAGGAATAGTAACAGAACCATCTTCGTTTTGATAGTTTTCAAGAATAGCAGCGACGGTACGTCCAACAGCAAGTCCAGAACCATTCAAGGTATGTAGAAGTTTAACCTTACCATCTGCTTCGTCACGGTAGCGAATTTGGGCACGACGTGCTTGGAAATCTTCTGTATTTGAACAGCTTGAGATTTCACGGTAAGTATTTTGCGCTGGGATCCATACTTCCAAGTCATACGTCTTAGCAGCTGAGAAGCCCATGTCTCCAGTAGAGAGAGCTACTACACGGTATGGAAGGTTGAGTTTTTGAAGAATATTTTCAGCGTTGGCTGTCATTTTCTCCAATTCTTCATATGACTCTTCAGGTTTAGCAAATTTCACCATTTCTACCTTGTGGAATTGGTGCAAACGAATCAAGCCACGAGTATCACGACCAGCTGAACCAGCTTCAGAACGGAATGATGGACTCATAGCAGTAAAGTAGATTGGCAAGTCTTTCCCGTCAAGGATTTCATCACGGTAGTAGTTAGTCAAAGGTACTTCAGCTGTAGGAATGAGGACATAGTTTGTGTCTTTCAATTCAAACGTATCTTCCTTGAATTTTGGATATTGACCAGTACCGAACATAGAATCATGGTTGACCATGTAAGGTGTGATGACTTCAGTGTAACCTTCTTTTCCGTGTTCATCCAACATAAAGTTGTAGATGGCACGTTCCAAACGAGCTCCAAGGCCTTTATAGAAGAGGAAACGAGCTCCAGTGACTTTTCCACCACGTTCCCAGTCAAGAATACCAAGGTCTTCTCCGAGATCCCAATGGGCTTTTGGTTCAAAGTCAAACTCACGAGGTGTTCCCCAACGGCGAACTTCTACGTTATCATCTTCGTCTGCCCCAATAGGAACACTGTCAGCTGGGATGTTTGGAAGAGTAGTGGTAAATTCTGTCAATTTAGCATCGATTTCAGCTAATTCTGCATCGAGTGCTTTGACTTCGGCAGATAGGGTTTGCATGGCAGCAATCTTATCATCGGCATTTTCCTTGTTGCGCTTAGCTTGGGCGATTTCAGCAGAGACCGTGTTACGCTCAGCTTTGAGGGTTTCGACCTTAACCAAGATGTCACGACGTTTAGCGTCGATTTCTTTCATCTCATTCAAGATAGCAGCGTCTACACCACGCGTAGCCAATTTTTCAGCGACAGTGGCAAAGTCTGTACGAATACGTTTGATATCTAACATAAGTCCTCCTTTATATGAAAAAAGCACACCTGTAAAAGCGTTGGAGTGGCAGAGCCACGGTTCCATCCAACTTCACAGATGTGCACTTGATTGTGTATTTGATTTAAAACAACGGTAGAATTTCACTTATCCCCTCTATCTGCTCGCAGCACCCGCAGACTTTCTGAAAGAAGAGGATAACCTACTTATCCGTTGCTATGATTATACTAAACTTTCTTTTTTTTTGCAAATAGATTTTTGATTTTACGACCGATGATTTGGAGTAAGGTTGGAAGCTTCACAACCTTTTCATTTCCAATTTTTTCCCGAGCAATTTTAAGAATTTTTCCGGAGTCTTTTGAGGCAAAGAGGAATTTTCCTTGGTCTGTAAAAACTTCAAAATGACGACTAACCTTACGGCCTGAAACATTGGCTCCGATTTGATTAACGCTAGACCATGGGATTTGGATAAAATCCTCAATATTGCGATCCGAGTAAAACTCCAAGGCTTGGTCTCCTACCAGAAATTTTCCAACTTTTCCTTGTATAGAGAGGTAAGAAGTTCCAGTAGTTTGTAAGTCAACGACTTTATTGAGAGATTGTGCCATATTTAGTCTTCCTTGCTTTCACCGAAAAATGCTTGGTAGAGAGCCTTAAGAGCCGCTTTTTCTTGGTCTTTGTGGACAACGAACATGATAGAAACTTCACTAGAACCTTGTGACATCATTTGAATGTTGATATTGTTTTCAGATAAGGCACGAGTGGCTGTAGCAGTTACCCCGATATGACTCTTCATTTTTTCGCCAACAATCATGATAATAGAGAGATCGTGTTCGATTTCAGCATGGTCGACCTCTGCTTTTTGAACTAATTGACGAAGGATTTCTTCTTCTTTAATAGGAGTTAATTCTCGTGAACGTAAAATGATAGATAGGTCATCGATACCAGTTGGCATATGTTCCCAACCAATATTCAGGTCTTCTAGAATTTGAAGTACTTTACGACCAAAACCAACTTCGCGGTTCATGAGGTACTTGGACATATTGATGCTGACAAAACCAGAATCACCAGCAATCCCCACTACTGGGAATTCATCACTGCTGTGTTTCAGAACGATGCGAGTACCTGGATGGTCAGGATTATTGGTATTTTTGATAACAAGAGGGATTTTTCCGCGGTAGGCTGGAAGGAGTGCTTCGTCATGTAGTACAGAGAAACCTGCATAGGCCAATTCTCGCATTTCACGGTAAGTCAATTCAGGGATTGAGTGTGGCTTGTGAATGATACCAGGGTGGGCAGCAAAAATTCCGTCAACATCAGTAAAGTTTTCATAAAGGTCAGCTTTAACTCCAGCTGCGATAATTGAACCAGTAATATCTGATCCACCACGAGAGAAGGTACAGATTTGATTTTCCTTGGTCACGCCAAAGAATCCTGGGATAACTAGAACTTCTGTACCATTATTGAGCTCTTCGATTTTATCATAACTTGAAGGAATGATACGAGCATTTCCGGGTTCGCTTGTTACAACAATACCAGCTTCTCGCGGATGAACATAGCGAGCTTCTAATCCATTTTGGTTAAAGTAAGCTGCAATGAGTTTAGCGTTGTTATTTTCCCCTGCAGCAAGGAAGGTATCGTAAAGAAATTCATTGTTTTCAATTGGAAGGGTAGCGAGAGTTCGGATGCTTTTAGAGATTCGTTCTAAAACAGCAGGTTTAAGCCCTAGTTCGCTAACCATTGCAGCGTAACGATCGATAATCCAATTTTGACTAGCACTGATATCATTTCCTGCTACATAATCACGATAATATTTAATCAAAGCATCCGTAACCTTGGTATCTTTAGCATCGCGCTTTCCTGGTGCAGATACAACTACAAAACGACGTTCAGGGTCACTTTTTACAATGTTTAAAACCTTTTTCAATTGGCTTGCAGAGGCGAGTGAACTTCCCCCAAATTTTACAACCTTCATAAAAACTCCTCAGTTTGTATTTTATACGATTATAGCAGAAAGAAGGGCTTTTTTCAATCTGGAAAATATCCTATACAATTGTTTGAAAGTCTCATCAGGAAAGCTTATAATAAAGATGTAGGAGGAAAGACTCTTCTAATGAAAGGAGTTGGGGGAAGATGATTAAAAGAGTGGTTTGTTTAATCTTACTAGTCCTTACCTTCGTGATGATTCCTACAAATATCGGAGCAAGGTCTCATCCTCTTCCCAGTGGTCGTTTGACCGGAGAAGAATTAGCGATGGAGTATGCGCAGGAGCGTCAGATTTCAGTTGAGAGGGCTAAAATTATCTTATCTATCGGCTTGTCAGATAGTAAGGCAAGAACCTATCGAATTCTCTCTGAAAAGCTTATCGTCAATCCTAACTATGAAGCTAGAGTCAAGTTTTATTGTCGAACAGATGAAAGTGGACAATATAGAGGAATCACGAAACTCTTAGCTACAAGTCTGGTTAACAAGGACGGAGACAAGGAAGCTCCTTTTACAGGCAATCTTTTTGCCTACCTTGAAGATCCAAATCGTATTTTTTACATGGTTTCAGGAGAATTCTACTATAAAGGATCCAACCAAGAACAGCTCTATCAGAGAGAAGGAGGGCGAATGCTTGAAGTGATTTATGATTTCATGGATGATACAAGTACTGGTTTTCCTGTATTTTTAGAGACCAAACTAAGGTTTTAAAATCGGTCGAGACACTTTCGGTCGATTTTTCTCTTGTCTTATAAACAAGAAAAAGATATACTTTGAAGATAAAATAATTTAAAAATCTTTGAAAACGAAAAGGAGTGGATATGAATCATATTATTTATCAAGTTCAAGATGATCTAGCAATCATTACTTTAAATCGTCCAGAAGTGGCAAATGGTTTCCATATCCCAATGTGTGAAGAAATCTTAGAAGCCTTGAAACTAGCTGAAAAGGATGGAGCAGTTTCTTACATATTGATCAATGCCTTAGGAAAAGTATTTTCTGTCGGAGGCGATTTGGTAGAAATGAAACGTGCTGTCGATGAGGATGATATCGGATCTTTAGGAAAAATTGCTGAGCTTGTTAATACTATTTCTTTTAAAATAAAGCAAATTCCTAAACCTATCATTATGGAAGTTGACGGAGCTGTGGCAGGTGCCGCGGCCAACATGGCCTTGGCTGTTGATTTCTGTATTGCAACTGATAAAGCAAAATTTATTCAAGCCTTTGTTGGTGTTGGATTAGCGCCGGATGCTGGTGGTTTGTTTTTGCTAACAAGAGCACTTGGAGTTACTCGAGCAACACAACTAGCTATGACAGGAGAAGCTTTTACAGCTGAGAAAGCCTTTGAAGCAGGAGCAGTTTATCGTGTTTGTACAAGTGATCAGTTAGAAAAAACAAGAAATCAATTGTTGAAGAAGTTGAACCGTGGATCATCCAACTCTTATGCGGCAATTAAAAAGCTAGTCTGGGAGAGTGAATTTAAACAGTGGCAAGATTATGCTAACTTGGAGTTGGAGTTACAAAAATCGTTGGCCTACACCGAAGACTTTAAAGAAGGAGTTCTGGCTCATTCGGAAAGACGACGTCCTAAGTTTTTAGGAAAATAAAAACTTGCATAATCCTTTAAAGTTTGATATACTTCCATTATCAAATTCTTTGATTATAAAAGTTTTTGTAGAGGAGGGGTGAGAATTGGATTATAAACTAATCAATGAATACTTAACATCTATTTTTAATAATGTACTAGTCATTGAAGAAGTGAGCTTGAGAGGGAGTCGTTTTAAAGATATCTCTATCAAAGAAATGCATACGGTTGATGTAATCGGCAATTTTTCTGATGTAACGCCAAGTTTTGTTTCTAAAGAATTAATGGTAACTCTTGGAACAGTAACAACTTGTTTGAATAACTTGGAGCGAAAAGGTTATATTGAAAGAATCCGATCAGACCAAGATCGTCGGGTTGTATATTTACATTTGACAAAGAAAGGTCGCTTGGTCCATCGTCTTCATAAACGTTTCCACAAAGCAATGGTGGAAAAAATTATCGATGGCATGAGTCCAGAAGAAATAAATGTTATGGGCAAAGGCTTGACTAATCTTTATCAATTTTTGGAGGATTTGAAATAATGGCTTTTGCAAAAATAAGCCAAGTAGCTCATTATGTTCCAGAGCAGGTAATCGTAAATGATGATTTAGCTCGGGTTATGGATACGAGTGATGAGTGGATTTCCAGTCGGACAGGTATAAAACAAAGGCATATTTCTAAAACAGAATCCACTAGTGATTTATCTGCAGAAGTTGCTAGACGTTTACTTAACCAAGCTGGACTTTTAGCAGAGCAACTAGATTTTATTATTGTTGCTACTGTAACACCAGATTCAATGGTGCCTTCAACGGCTGCGCTAGTTCAAGCTAAAATAGGAGCTACACAAGCTTTTGCTTTCGATTTGACAGCAGCTTGTAGTGGATTTATCTTTGCGCTATCAACTGGAGAGAAATTGATATCTTCTGGTCGTTATCAAAAAGGTATTGTTATTGGTGCTGAAACTTTATCAAAATCAGTGGATTGGTCTGACCGGTCGACAGCTGTTCTCTTTGGAGATGGAGCTGGTGGTGTCTTGTTAGAATCAGCTAAAATCAATCATTTCCTAGCTGAGAGTTTGCATAGCGATGGTGCTAGAGGCGAGTGTTTGACTTACGGTGAAACACCTTTGACTTCACCCTTTTCCGTCCAAAAAGAAGCAAGTGCTTTTTTAAAAATGGATGGTAGGACAGTATTTGACTTTGCTATTCGAGATGTTTCCAAATCAATAAAAGAGACAATTGAATTGAGTCCTGTATCGACAGATGAGTTGGACTATCTCATACTCCATCAGGCCAATGATCGTATCTTAGACAAAATGGCTAGAAAGATTGGGGTTAATCGTGATAAATTGCCCGCTAATATGACTAAGTATGGAAATACTAGTGCAGCAAGTATCCCGATTTTACTTTCTGAGTGTGTTGAAGAAGGCTTAATCCTTTTGGATGGAAGTCAAACGATTCTCATGGCAGGCTTCGGTGGAGGTTTGACATGGGGCACGCTCATTGTTACACTTTAGGTAATCATGTGGTGAACACATTTTTATAAAAAATATATATATTTAAAAGGAGTCTATCATGGCAGTATTTGAAAAAGTACAAGAAATTATCGTTGAGGAACTTGGGAAAGACGCATCAGAAGTAACACTTGAGTCTACTTTCGAGGATTTGGATGCAGATTCATTGGACTTGTTCCAAGTTATCTCAGAAATCGAAGATGCTTTTGACATCCAAATTGAAGCAGAAGATAGCTTAAAAACTGTAGGTGATTTGGTTGCTTACGTTGAAGAAAAAACAAAATAATTAACATAAACTAGGAAGGAGTAGGGGTAACCCACTCCCTCTTGTTTAGCTAATAGTTTGAAATTCAAAATATAGAACCTTCAAACTATTAGCTGAGCAATAAAATTGGAGGCAAAATGAAAACACGTATCACTGAACTATTGAATATTAAATATCCTATTTTTCAAGGTGGAATGGCTTGGGTTGCTGATGGTGACTTGGCTGGAGCTGTATCTAAGGCTGGTGGACTAGGAATTATCGGTGGTGGAAATGCACCTAAAGAAGTCGTTAAGGCAAATATCGATAAAATTAAATCACTGACAGACAAGCCCTTTGGTGTCAATATTATGCTCTTGTCTCCATTTGTTGAAGACATTGTAGACCTTGTGATTGAAGAAGGTGTTAAGGTTGTAACTACAGGTGCAGGAAACCCAAGCAAATACATGGAACGTTTCCATGATGCAGGGATTACAGTTATTCCTGTTGTACCTAGTGTGGCACTCGCCAAACGTATGGAAAAGATTGGTGCAGATGCTGTTATTGCAGAAGGGATGGAAGCTGGAGGTCATATTGGTAAATTAACAACTATGACTTTAGTTCGCCAAGTTTCCGCAGCTGTGTCTATTCCAGTGATTGCTGCTGGTGGTATTGCAGATGGTGAAGGTGTTGCTGCTGGATTTATGTTAGGTGCAGAAGCTGTTCAAGTAGGAACACGTTTTGTAGTAGCTAAGGAATCGAAATGCTCATCCAAATTATAAGGCTAAAATTTTAAAAGCTCGTGATATTGACACCACTGTTTCGGCACAGCACTTCGGGCATGCTGTCCGTGCTATCAAAAATCAAATTAACTCGTGATTTTGAACAGGCTGAAAAGGATGCTTTTAAACAGGAAAATCCTGATTTGGAAGTGTTCGAACAGATGGGTGCTGGAGCTCTAGCTAAGGCTGTCGTTCATGGAGATGTAGATAGTGGTTCAGTAATGGCGGGACAAATTGCAGGTCTCGTATCTAAGGAAGAAACTGTTGAAGAAATTCTAAAAGATCTCTATTATGGTGCAGCCAAAAAAATTCAAGAAGAAGCCTCTCGTTGGATAGGAGTTACAAGAAATGACTAAAACAGCCTTTTTATTTGCAGGCCAAGGAGCCCAGTATCTTGGTATGGGAAAAGATCTTTATGATCTCTACCCGATTGTAAAGGAAACTATCGACAAGGCAAGCCAAATTTTGGGTTATGACCTTCGTCAGCTCATTGATCAAGAAGAAAATAAGTTAAACCAAACCCGCTATACTCAGCCCGCTATTCTCGCTACATCAGTTGCTATCTATCGCTTGCTAGTCGAAAAAGGCTTGAAGCCTGATATGGTAGCAGGATTATCTTTAGGTGAGTATTCTGCCCTTGTGGCGAGTGGAGCTTTAGATTTTGAAGCGGCCATTGCCTTAGTTGCCAAGCGTGGAGCTTATATGGAAGAAGCTGCTCCTGCAGGTTCAGGCAAGATGGTTGCAGTCCTTAATACTCCAGTCGATGTGATTGAAGAAGTTTGTAAAAAAGCATCAGAATTTGGAGTAGTAACCCCAGCTAACTACAACACACCAAGCCAAATTGTTATCGGTGGTGAAGTTGTTGCGGTAGACCGCGCTGTAGAACTTTTAAAGAAGCAGGAGCCAAACGAATCCTCCCACTTAATGTATCTGGACCTTTCCATACCTCACTGCTAGAACCTGCTAGTCAGAAATTAGCTGAGGTATTAACAGAGGTTGAGTTTAATGATTTTATTTGTCCTTTAGTTGGTAATACAGAAGCTAAGATTATGGAAAAAGATAGAATAGCTGAACTTTTGACACGTCAGGTGAAGGAACCGGTTCGTTTTTATGAGAGTATTGCTCTTATGAAAGAAGCAGGAGTGACGAGATTTATCGAAGTCGGCCCAGGAAAAGTCTTGTCAGGTTTTGTTAAAAAAATTGATAGAACGGCTGACTTAGCTAATGTGGAAGATCAAGCAAGTTTAGAAACACTTATTAATAACTAACTGAGATAGGTGAGGTTCTGAAAGGAGTAAAATGAAACTAGAAAATAAAAATGTCTTTATTACAGGCTCAAGCCGTGGAATTGGTCTTGCAATAGCTCATAAATTTGCCAGCTTGGGTGCTAATATAGTATTAAATAGCCGTGGTCAAATCTCCGAGGAGCTCTTAGCTAGTTTTAAATCATACGGTGTTAAGGTCCTTGCTATCTCTGGAGATGTATCAGACTATACTGATGCTAAGAGAATGGTTGACCAAGCGATTGAAGAATTAGGATCAGTCGATGTTTTGGTCAATAATGCAGGTATCACCCAAGATACAATCATGTTAAAGATGACAGAAGAGGACTTTGAACGAGTGTTAAGGTTAACCTGACGGGAGCCTTCAATATGACCCAATCTGTTTTGAAACAGATGATTAAAGCTCGTGAAGGTGCCATCATCAACATGTCCAGTGTTGTTGGGCTGATGGGGAATGTTGGTCAAGCAAACTATGCTGCTTCTAAGGCAGGCCTAATTGGATTTACCAAGTCTGTAGCGCGTGAAGTTGCTGGACGTAATGTTCGGGTAAACGCCATTGCACCAGGTATGATTGAGTCAAATATGACAGCTGTTTTAAGCGATAAGGTCAAGGATGCAATGTTGACACAAATTCCAATGAAACAGTTTGGTCAAGCAGAACAAGTTGCAGATGTGGCAGTCTTTCTTGCAAGTCAAGATTATCTAATAGGACAAGTCATTGCTATTGATGGTGGACTAACCATGCAATAATCGTTAAAGTAGAGGTGAAATAATGAAATTAAATAGAGTAGTAGTAACTGGTTACGGATTGACATCTCCGATTGGCAATACACCGGAAGAATTTTGGAATAGTCTAAAAATTGGTAAGATCGGGATTGATAAGATTACCAAGTTTGATCACAGTGCTTTTGACGTCCATAATGCAGCAGAGATTAATGATTTTCCTTTTGACAAATATTTTGTAAAAAAAGATACAAATCGTTTCGATGATTATTCTTTGTATGCCTTGTATGCTGCTCAAGAAGCAGTTGACCATGCTAATCTTGACGTAGAAGCACTTGATAAAGACCGCTTTGGTGTCATCGTTGCATCAGGTATCGGTGGAATCAGAGAAATCGAAGACCAAGTCCTTCGACTTCACGAAAAAGGGCCGAAACGTGTTAAACCATTAACACTTCCCAAAGCCTTGCCAAATATGGCTGCAGGAAATGTAGCTATGCGCTTTGGTGCCAATGGTATCTGTAAATCTATCAACACAGCTTGCGCTTCATCAAATGATGCTATCGGAGATGCCTTCCGTTCTATCAAATTTGGTTTCCAAGATATCATGTTAGTTGGAGGATCAGAAGCTTCTATTACTCCTTTTGCAATCGCTGGCTTCCAAGTGTTGACAGCTTTATCAACTACTGAAGATCCAACTCGTGCTTCTATCCCATTTGATAAGGATCGTAATGGATTTGTCATGGGTGAAGGTTCAGGTATGTTAGTATTAGAAAGTTTAGAACATGCTGAGAAGCGTGGAGCAACTATCTTGGCAGAAGTTGTTGGCTACGGGAATACCTGTGATGCTTATCATATGACAGCGCCTCATCCAGAAGGTAAGGGAGCTATCAAGGCTATCAAACTTGCCTTAGAAGAAGCAGGAATCAGTCCAGACCAGGTTGGCTATGTCAACGCTCATGGTACCTCAACTCCAGCAAATGAAAAAGGTGAAAGTGGCGCTATTGTAGCTGTTTTAGGCAAGAAGTTCCAGTGTCTTCAACCAAATCATTTACAGGTCACTTGCTAGGAGCAGCTGGTGCTGTCGAAGCTATTGCTACGATTGAAGCGATGCGCAATAGTTATGTACCTATGACAGCAGGAACAACAGAACTATCTGACTATATTGAAGCAAATGTTATCTTTGGGCAAGGTATGGAACGTGAGATTCCATATGCTATTTCAAATACTTTTGGATTTGGTGGACACAATGCAGTCCTTGCATTCAAACGTTGGGAGAATAAGTAACTATGAACTTAAATGAGATCAAGGACTTGATGGCCCAGTTTGACCAATCAAGTTTGAGAGAGTTTTCTTATAAAAGTGGAACTGCAGAATTGCAGTTCAGTAAAAATGAAAACAAGTTAGTGTCGGAGGCAGTTCAAGCAGTTCAAACTATTCAGACACAACAGTCTCTGGAGACCGTAGCTGTGAATCCGGTATCTGATCCAGTAACTTCAAGTGCAGTTGCTCCTGTAGAAGAGGTTCCAGTCGAAAGAAAAACTGAGACTGTGGAAGCTGAAGGTGATCTTGTAGAGAGTCCCCTTGTTGGGGTAGCTTACTTGGCTGCTGGACCAGATAAACCATATTTTGTGAGTGTTGGAGATACTGTTAAAAAAGGCCAAACATTAGTAATCATTGAAGCCATGAAGGTCATGAATGAAATTCCAGCACCTAAGGATGGTATTGTGACAGAGATTCTTGTAACTAATGAAGAAATGGTTGAGTTTGGGAAAGGCTTGGTACGAATCAAATGATTGATATTCAAGGAATAAAAGAAGCTTTGCCACACCGTTATCCCATGCTCTTAGTGGATCGTGTTTTAGAAGTCAGTGAAGACACCATTGTTGCTATCAAGAATGTGAGTATTAATGAGCCTTTCTTCAACGGACACTTCCCAGCTTACCCTGTGATGCCAGGTGTATTGATCATGGAAGCATTGGCGCAAACAGCAGGCGTTTTAGAATTATCAAAACCCGAGAACAAAGGAAAACTCGTCTTCTATGCGGGTATGGACAAGGTCAAATTTAAGAAGCAAGTTGTACCTGGTGATCAATTAGTCATGACCGCTACATTTGTCAAACGTCGTGGTACAATCGCCGTAGTAGAAGCGAAGGCAGAAGTAGATGGTAAGCTAGCAGCAAGTGGAACCCTAACCTTTGCAATTGGAAACTAGGAGGTTATCCATGTTTCGAAAGATTTTAATTGCTAATCGTGGAGAAATCGCAGTTCGAATTATTCGAGCGGCAAGAGAGCTAGGGAATTGCAACAGTTGCTGTTTATTCGACTGCTGATAAAGAAGCTCTGCACACACTTTTGGCTGATGAGGCAATCTGTATCGGCCCTGGTAAGGCAACAGAGTCTTATCTAAATATTAATGCTATTTTATCTGCTGCAGTTTTAACTGAGGCAGAAGCTATTCACCCTGGATTTGGTTTTTTAAGTGAAAATTCCAAATTTGCAACTATGTGTGAAGAAGTTGGTATCAAATTTATTGGTCCTTCAGCTCGTGTAATGGATGTCATGGGGGATAAAATTAACGCCCGTGCTCAAATGATTAAGGCTAATGTGCCTGTCATTCCAGGATCAGATGGAGAAGTTCATACTGCAGAAGAAGCCTTGGCTATTGCAGAAAAAATTGGTTATCCTGTCATGCTGAAAGCTTCAGCTGGAGGTGGTGGTAAAGGAATTCGTAAGGTTGAAAAGGCAGAAGATCTCGTATCAGCCTTTGAAACAGCCTCTAGTGAAGCCAAAGCAAACTTTGGTAATGGTGCTATGTACCTAGAGCGCGTGATTTATCCTGCCCGCCATATTGAAGTACAGATTCTTGCTGATCAAATGGGTCATGTTATTCACCTAGGTGAGCGTGACTGTTCACTTCAGCGGAATAACCAAAAGGTTTTAGAAGAAAGCCCTTCTATTGCGATTGGTAAGACACTCCGTAATGAAATAGGTGCTGCAGCAGTCCGTGCGGCGGAATCTGTTGGTTATGAAAATGCTGGTACCATTGAATTCTTACTAGATGAAGCAACTGGCAAATTCTACTTTATGGAGATGAATACTCGTATCCAAGTAGAACATCCTGTCACAGAATTTGTTTCAAACGTCGATATAGTTAAGGAACAAATCCGTATCGCGGCTGGTCATCCCTTGACGTTAAAGCAAGAAGATGTTGTTCTAAGAGGACATGCTATCGAGTGTCGAATTAATGCAGAAAATCCAGCTTTTAATTTTGCACCTAGTCCAGGTAAGATAAAAAATCTTTATCTTCCTAGTGGTGGTGTAGGCTTGAGAGTAGATTCGGCAGTTTATCCAGGTTATACTATTCCGCCTTACTATGATAGTATGATTGCTAAAGTCATTGTTCATGGTGAAAATCGTTTTGATGCACTTATGAAAATGCAACGTGCTCTATGTGAGCTTGAAATTGAAGGTGTGGAGACTAATACTAATTTTCAATTGGATTTGATTTCAGATAGCCGTGTAATTGCAGGAGATTATGATACCTCCTTTTTGATGGAAACCTTCTTACCAAATTATCAAGCTAAAAAATAAGTATTCTAGAGTATGAGACTGAAAAGGGGGATGTATGGCTCTATTTAGTAAAAAAGATAAATATATTCGAATTACACCTAATCGTACGCAAAAAAAGCAAGCTAAACCAGTAGTGCCAGATGAACTGTTTTCTAAGTGTCCAGCTTGTAAACACACTATCTATCAAAAAGATTTGGGAAGTGAGCGTATCTGTCCCCACTGCAACTATACTTTCCGTATTTCTGCTCAAGAACGGTTGGATTTAACAGTTGAACCCAATAGTTTTGTAGAGATGTTTACTGGAATTGAAACTAAAGATCCTTTGAAATTCCCTGATTATCGTAAAAAATTAGCCCAAATTCGTCAGGAAACAGGTTTAGATGAAGCTGTTATAACAGGAACAGCTCTAATCAAGGGAGAAAAGGTAGCACTGGGAATTATGGATTCCAACTTTATTATGGCATCTATGGGAACAGTTGTTGGTGAAAAAATTACTCGTTTGTTTGAATTGGCAACTCTTGAGGAATTACCTGTCGTTCTTTTTACAGCATCTGGTGGAGCTCGTATGCAAGAAGGTATTATGAGCTTAATGCAGATGGCCAAGGTTTCTGCTGCTGTGAAACGTCATTCTAAGGCAGGTCTCTTTTATCTGACCATTCTTACTGATCCTACAACAGGAGGTGTAACGGCTTCTTTTGCCATGGAGGGAGATATCATCTTAGCAGAACCTCAAAGTTTAGTTGGTTTTGCCGGTCGACGAGTTATTGAAAACACGGTGAGAGAAGATTTGCCAGAGGATTTCCAGAAGGCAGAATTTCTCCTGGAACATGGTTTTGTGGATGCGATTGTTAGACGAAGAGAACTACCAGATATGATCTCTCGATTAGTGAGACTACATGGGAGGAATCACAGATGAAGATTGCAAAAATTGTCAGAAAAGCACGTGAACAAAGTAGATTAACTGCTCTGGATTTTGCAGTGGGAATCTTCGATGACTTTATTGAATTACATGGGGATCGCTCTTTTAGAGACGATGGTGCTGTTATCGGTGGAATCGGTTGGTTAGATCATCAAGCAGTAACTGTTGTTGGTATTCAAAAAGGTAAAAGTTTACAGGATAATCTCAACCGTAATTTTGGACAACCTCATCCTGAAGGTTATCGCAAGGCCTTACGTTTAATGAAACAAGCGGAAAAATTTGGTCGTCCAATTGTGACATTTATCAATACTGCGGGTGCCTATCCCGGAGTAGGAGCAGAAGAACGTGGACAAGGAGAAGCCATTGCTCGAAATCTCATGGAAATGAGTGATCTTAAGGTCCCTATCATCGCAATTATAATCGGTGAAGGTGGATCTGGTGGAGCTCTTGCACTTGCAGTAGCTGACCGTGTTTGGATGCTAGAAAATTCTATCTATGCAGTTCTTAGTCCCGAAGGCTTTGCCTCTATCCTTTGGAGGATGGAAGCCGTGCCATGGAGGCAGCAGAGCTGATGAAGATAACCTCTCATGAACTTCTAGAGATGGAAGTTGTAGACAAGGTTATTTCAGAAAGTGGTCTCACTAGTAAAGATTTGTTAGCTCATGTAAAAAATGAACTAGAGCTTGAAGTGGAGCGACTAAAATCTATGCCTTTAGAGAAGTTATTGGAAGAACGATACCAACGTTTTAGAAAATATTAAAAAGAAAGTTAGAACTGTGAAATAGTTCTAGCTTTTTGGCTTTTATAAAATACATTTCAGGATTAACAATTGACTGTTGAAGAAATAATTGCTAAAATAATCAAAAAAATATGTATACTGTTGAAATCAGTCAACAAAGATTTTTTGGAGTGAGTATGAAAAAACTAGGGCATTTGGGAATCTATACATTACTGGTATTTCTATCGATTTATCTACTAGACTACAGTAGTCTCTATCTGGCTAAGCTATTTGTCTGGGGTATGGATGGCTATTCTATTATTGTAGCAGTAGAGCAACTAGCTCTTTTAGGGCTAGTTATCTATTGGCTTAAAAGGAAAAAAATGCTCTATATTTTTGAGAAAAAGGGTTCGAAGAAATCCAGATTCTTTTACCTTGTAGTTAGTCTAGTGGCTACTTATTTTGTCCGTCAGTTCTTAAGTGCTTTTTACTTACAGTTTAGTCACTTCATTAATCATCACTATATCTTTGAAGACCTTCTTTCGGTCCTATCCTTCAGTGAGCAATCTACTATTTTAACGACTTGCTTCTCTTTTATCTCAGTTGTCATTTTGGGGCCTATATTGGAGGAGATTGTTCATAGAGGCTATTTTATGAATACCTTTTTCCCTAAGTCAAAATACTACTTGGATGTCATCTTAACAGCTCTGATATTTGGGCTCAGTCATTTGGTATTGTCCCATCGTGACCCTATCAGTTTGATGGTTTATAGTTTTTCCGGACTTTTCTTTGCCCTAGTCTACCGCTGGACAAAGAATCTAAAAATCACAATCCTGTGCCATAGTTTTATTAACTTTCTCATTCATGCAGATTTCATCTGGTTGTTGCTTTCTAATTTAATCTATGATCGTTTTTTTAGATAGAGTGAAGCAAAGAAAAAGTGTTTGACATCTGTCAAACACTTTTTCTATTTAATTTTCTTCAGTTACGAATTGACTGAGTAGTCCGTTGATGAAACGGGCTGACTTTTGATCTGAAAAGCTTTTTGCAAGTTCAATAGCTTCATTCACAGCTACAAGTTGAGGAGTATCAAAGGAAGTGATTTCGAAAACTCCTAAACGCAATAAATTCTTTTCAACTAAGGTTAAACGTTCAATCGTCCAACCAGACTTTAAATGCTGAGTGATTTGTTTGTCTAGTTCCTCTTTTTGAGCTTGAACACCAGATACAAGATCGATTAGGAAGCTAGGGAGTTTTACCTCGTCGTCTTCTCGATCATGAGTATAAGCGAAGCGACAAGCAGTTTCAATATCAGAACCATATTCAAGACTCATCAGTGCTTGGAAGGCACATTTTCGTAGTTCGCGTCTAGATTCTAATAATGGACTAGTCATTGAGGAAGTCCTCATCAAATAAATCTGTCAATGCTGGTTTTGGTGTTTTATCTGGTGCAATACCAGCAACGTGAATATTCACAGCATTGAGTTCAACATCAGCCATATTACGAACGGCATCTTTGACAGCTTTTTGAATAGCCATTGCAACCTTAGGAACCTTGACACCATACTCAAGATAGAGATAGATATCAGCTATTAGTTCTTCTTCAGATTCTTTTAGATAGACGCCACGACCGAGTGAAAGTTTTGAAAGGGTGTCAGATACTGATTTGTTTGAAAAAGAGTGGACACCATCAACTTTGGCTGTAGCGATTGCAATGATTTTTTCAAGTACACGTGGGGCGATAACGATTTCGCCTAATTGTTCTTCAATTCCCATAGAATGACCTCTTTCTAGAGATTAGGCACGAGAAACGTAAGTTCCTTCTGCAGTGTTGATAACGAGTTTTTGTCCTGCTTCGATGAAGTCTGGAACGTTCACGACAAGACCAGTTTCCATTGTAGCTGGTTTACCAGAACCGGTAACAGTTGCACCTTTAATAGATGGTTGAGTTTCAGCAACTGTCAATTCAACAGTTGTAGGTACTGTTACACCGATTACTTCAGTTCCGTAGAATTGGATTTTAACATCAGAGTTTTCAAGGATGTAAAGCAATTCATTTTCAACATTTACAACTGGAATTTCGTATTGGTCGTAAGTTTCAGTATTCATAAAGTAAGCTGTTTCATCCATTTTGTACAAGTATTGTGCTGGCACAGTTTCGATAATCGCTTGTTCAAATTTTTCCTCTGGACGGTAGCTAGTTTCAAATGTTGAACCAGTACGGACATCACGCAATTTCATACGCATGATAGTGTTTCCTTTACCTGGTTTATGGTGGCTAGCTTCCAAAACGCGGATTAATTTTCCGTCAGCTGTTTCAAAGGTCATACCAGCCTTTAATTTACTTGCTTCGATCATGTTTATACCTCTTTTATAAATAGTTTACTCTTTATTGTATCATAATAGCCTAGAATTCTCAAATATCAGAGAAGATGAACTAGTTGACGGGTACAATGTCCCCATTTTCATTTCTGGTTACTAATACATATTTTCCATCTACTTCGATGTAAAAGTTTTTACTTGCAGTTTGTTCTGAATTAGTTGTTGGTTCAGGATTAGTTGCCTTTTCTTCTGAACTTGTGACTGTTGGATTAGTAGCTTGTTCAGGATTTACAGGTTGTACTGGGCTAGACATTTGCTCAGGACTTGCAGTTTGTACCGGAGTAAAAGCCTGGTTTGGATCAGCGGGTTGTACTGGGGGAACGGTTTGATTTGGGCTAACAGGTTGAGCTTGTTGGGTGAGTTGACCACCGAGAGTTTGACCGAGATTCATACCCATAAACATATTCATACCATTGCCATTACCTTCGTTATTTGCTGCAGCAATAAGAGCTTCGTTACGAGCACGACGTTCTTCAATTTCGATGGTATTGTATTTCATAGCAACGAGTTCGCTATCAAGTTTACGAACAAGTTCCAAGCTTTCTTGGTCGTAGCTCAAATCCTCAAGGAGGATATTGGTTGCTTCAATACCGTAAAGACCAGTCCATACCTTATTGACTTCTTGTTTAGCGATTTCATTGAAGGTATCTTGATTAGCATTTAGACTATAGATATCAACTCGGTACTCATTAGTAAATTTGGCAATTGCGATAGCAATTTTAGGGGAAATATTTTGTCGAAGAGTTCCTTGAGCAATATCTTGGAGTGTAAATGGTTTATGTTCGTCAATTTGTTGACTGATAGAGCTAATGTAGAAAAGTACTGGGTCGGAAATCTTGATATCAAACAAACCATAGAAACGGATATTGAGCAATTGTTGGTAACGTTCACTGAAGTATTCTACAGCGTTTTGTGTACCAAATTTATTACCCGCAATCGGTTGGACACGGACAAAGATGATTTCTTGTTGAGTAACGACTTGACCAGCAAATGAAAAGCGGTGCTTGAAGTTTTCCCAAGTTCCTCTTATTCCGCCTTTTTCTAGAAGCCAAGCGTTGTCGCCAGAGCGCCATTCATGGCTACCAGCTTCTAAGACATCACCAAGAAAAGTGCCGTTATTTACAAGGATAGCAACATAACCTTGTGGCACAATTACGACAGAACCATCTGTTAAAAGACCTGTATGTTGATTACCTTGTCTAGAAACTCCGTCAGGGTCCTTTGTAAGAAGAATTCCTTTAACAGCTAATGCTTCTGATGATACGTGTTCGGGAAGTACAACGGCTTCCTTAAATTTACTGTCATTAAAACTATTAATACCAGCAGTTTTGGCAACATCAACAACTCCCTTAATCTGCTCTTTGGCCATACGGATAAATCCCATAATTTCCTCCTAATTATATAGTTCGTCTTCATCCACAACATCGTAGGTATCAAGTACCCATTGGTTAGGACTACGGGTGATATCAGATCCGCAATAGTCACATTTGCTGATAGCTGATATTTTCAATGGTGCGCCACAGTTTGGACAGCGGTCGCTAACGGCTTCATCTTGGACAGAGCTTTCAGTTTGACTGCCATGCTTGCGGATGAAGTTCATTTGATAAACTGTAAATAGATCTTTTTGAGGGTCTCCCTCAATAACCTTACGAGTCTTATCTTCGATAACATAGTCTCTCAAAGTAGATGAAAGGATAACAACTAGAGTATCATTTCCATCTGGATTTTCGTGGAAATCTTTGATTCGAACATTCTCGACATAAACTCGTTCCAAAACATTCGTTGTTTGAGATTGGATATAGTCTTCCAGTTGAGCACTGTGTTGAGTATAGAGACTAACACTTTCAAGAGAACGCACCAAGTTCCAATCCTTTTTAGTCCAAGCAGCCTGCAACTGGATATAAACTTCTTTAGCCCATGAAGTGAAAGCAGAGGCATCAAAGTTTGGATCATAGTATCTAAGTCGATCAATAGCTTGGTTATTATGCGCTACCTTACGATGGCTAATTGTTTCTGGTTGGTAGCTAGTCGAACTTCCATAAGATTTACCAGATGATGAATTCTGGTCACTCAAATATTTGATGAGCATGAAGAGTAAGAAAGCTCCGACACCAAACATAATCAGAATGGTCATTCCGGTCCCTAGAGAATCATCTAAACTTGAGTAACTACCGCCAGAACGATAGCTGCTTCTAGAAGAAGAACTACCACTTGAACGACTTCGGCTAGAGCTACTACTTCGAGAGCTGCTACTGCTTCGTGAGCTACTGCGACTAGAGCTACCACTTCGAGAATGGCCGACACCCGCATCGATGGATTGTAGGGGTGTCACAAATAGAAGAAGCAAGCAAGTAGCGATAAGAGTATATAACTTTTTCATATGTCTCCTAACTATGTGAGTACAAAGTGCAAGGCATCAAGCTAGAATTTTGATTAGCTTGTGACAGTTATATTATAATGAATCTTCTTTTAACTTAGCTAATTCTTGGGCAAGCAGTTTGAGGGCTACTTGTGGGTTGGCTTGGCCTTTGGTTGCTTTCATGAGGAATCCTGTGAAGGCCTTGTCGGCGTTGCGTTTTCCTGACTTGAAGTCGGCAACAGCGGCTTCGTTATCGGCAAAGACTTGGTGGATAATTGGAATCAAGATATCTGGATCTGAGATTTGAACCATGCCTGCTTTTTCCACGTATTCACGCGCTCCACCACCATTTTTAGCAAGGTGGACAAAGACTTTCTTGGCAATCTTAGATGAAATCGTGCCGTCTTCGATGATGGCAATCATTTCAACCAAGTTTTCAGGTGTCAATTCGATTTGTTCCAGTGTCTTGCCTTCAGCGTTCAAGAATTGAGCGACTTCACCTTGGAGCCAGTTAGAGACTTGCTTAGCATCGCCACCAAGGGAAACTGCTTTCTCAAGAAGTCAGAAGTGACTTTATTGGCAGTCAACTGGCTAGCATCGTAGTCTGACAAGCCAAGGTCAGATACGTAGCGAGCACGACGCTCTTTTGGAAACTCTGGTAACTCAGTACGCATTTCCTCAATCCACTCGTCTGAGATTTCAAAGAGTGGTAGGTCTGGCTCTGGGAAGTAGCGATAGTCTGCAGCACCTTCTTTAACACGCATGAGGATAGTTGCCTTGTTGGCTTCATCGTAACGGCGTGTTTCTTGGCGGATTTGACCACCTGAGCGAAGGATTTCAGCCTGACGTTGCACTTCGTATTCAAGCCCTTTACGCACGTTTGAGAAGGAGTTGAGGTTTTTCAACTCTGTCTTGGTACCGAATTTCTCTTGACCATAAGGACGAAGAGAGATGTTGGCATCCACACGCATAGACCCTTCTTCCATCTTAACGTCAGAAATACCAGCATACTGGATCACTTCCTTAAGAGCTGTTAGATAAGCATAAGCTTCTTCTGGTGAACGCATGTCTGCTTCAGATACAATCTCAATCAATGGCACCCCTTGACGGTTGAGGTCAACATAAGAGTAACCATCTGTACCATGGGTGTTTTTACCTGCATCTTCCTCCAAGTGGGCGCGTTCAATCCCGATTTTCTTAGTTGTACCATCTTCTAGCTCCACTTCAATCCATCCATTGTAACCGATTGGCTCATCAAACTGAGAAATTTGGTAGGCTTTAGGATTATCAGGGTAGAAGTAGTTCTTGCGATCAAAGTGCATCTTCTTATGGATGTCCATGTTAAGAGCGAGTGCAGCCTTGATACCAGCATCGACAACACCTTTATTGAGAACTGGTAGTACACCTGGGAAAGACCAGTCAATCACGTTAGTGTTGGCATTTTGGTCGTTTCCAAAGTGGGCAGAAGTAGGTGAGAAGATTTTTGAATTGGTGTTAAGCTCTACGTGGACTTCAAGTCCAATGACTGTTTCAAAGTTCATTAGTTATCACCTCCAAAAATCACGGGTTGTTGTTTGTGGTAGTCTGTTGTTGCTTCAAAAGCAGCAGCAGCTTGGTAGATAGTTTCTTCTGAATACTTAGGACCAATCAATTGGAGTCCTACTGGTAGACCTTGAACAAATCCAGCTGGAATAGAAATACCTGGGAGACCAGCTAAGTTAACTGGGATGGTCAAGAGGTCAGCCAAGTACATAGCAACTGGATCATGGTTCAGCGAATCCAAGTCGTAGGCAACGCTAGGAGCAGTTGGTCCCAAAATCAAGTCATAATCCGCAAAGACTTTCGAAATCTTGGATGATAAGGGTTCGAACTTGTCCAGCCTTCTTGTAGTAGGCGTCATAGTAACCTGATGAAAGGCTGAAAGTACCTAGCATGATACGACGTTTAACTTCTTCACCGAAGCCTTGACTGCGGCTGTTTACATAGATTTCATCAAGATTAGTTGCATCTTCTGCACGGTAGCCATAACGGATACCATCAAAGCGTTGCAAGTTTGAGGATGCTTCTGAAGAAGCGATGATGTAGTAGACGGCAACCCCGTATTTAGAGTGGGGAAGGCTAACTTCTTCGACGATAGCACCAAGCTTTTCAAAGTGCTTAGCAGCATTCAGAATGGTTTCCTTAACTTCTGGGTCAATCCCTTCACCAAGATATTCTTTAGGCAAAGCAATTTTCATGCCCTTGATGTCTTGACCGATTTTTGAAGTAAAGTCAGCAATGTGAACAGGGGCAGAAGTAGAGTCTTTGGCATCTTCGCTAGCAATAGCATTGAGCAAGAGGGCATTTTCCTTAACAGTTGGTGCAAAAGGTCCAATTTGGTCCAATGAGCTACCGAAGGCAATGAGACCGAATCGTGAAACTGTTCCGTAGGTTGGTTTGAGACCAACAATCCCGTTAAAGGCAGCAGGTTGGCGGATGGAACCACCAGTATCAGAACCAAGTGATAAACGGACTTGCCCTGAAGCTACAGCTGCAGCAGAACCACTTGATGATCCACCAGGAACCTTGCTGTGGTCCCAAGCATTTTTGGTTGCACCGTAGTAAGAAGTCTCACCTGATCCACCCATGGCAAATTCGTCCATGTTAGTTTTCCCAACAACGATCATGCCCTTAGATTTTGCATTGGCAACAGCTGTGGCATCAAAGATAGGCTCGTAGTTGTAAAGCATTTTTGAAGCTGCTGTTGTTAAGAGACCATCTGTAGAAATGTTGTCCTTAACAGCTAGGGGAATCCCAGAAAGAACATTGTCAGCATCGATTCCAGCTTCATCAATAGCTTTAGCCTGAGCAAGAGCTTGATCTTCAGCGATTGTAACAAAAGAATTGAGGGCTTCCTCACGAGATTTGATATCTTCAAGCGTTGCTTGAGTTAGTTCAGTTGCTGAAATTTCCTTAGAAACAAGGAGATTGTGCAACTCTTCAATGGTTTTATTGTTAAAAGTCATTAGGCATCTCCTCCATCATCTAGGATAGCTGGCACCTTGATATAGTAGTTATCTTTTTCAGGTACATTTTTAAACAAGCGGTCACGGTCTGTTCCTTCTTCAGCCACGTCAGGTCGGAGAACAGTTTTACAGTCAGCCATAGTTGTAGTTGGTGCGATACCAGTTGTATCGACTTCACTGAGCAATTCGACCATATCAACAATTTTTGAGAGTGTTGTTGCAAATGCAGCAGTGTCTTTTTCTGAGAATTTTAATTTTGAAAGATTGGCAACGTGAGTTACCTCTTCTTGCGTAATTTTCATCGGATATCCTTTCGTGAAATGATGATTCTTTATCTGTTCTATTTTACCATATTTTCCCCTAAATAAGACGAGTCAAGCTAAAAAGAAATAGAAATTGCCAAACCCTTTTTAATTCGATATAATGGTTGAAATTGGAAGAGACAATAGTATTGGATTTTGATATTCAAAAAAGACGGATTTTTTAGTAATTACAGGAAGTTAAGGATGACACATGACGATTTGGGAATTATTTTTTACAAGTAAACCAACAGTTCCTCCTCACTTGGGACCTTGGTACTTTCTCTTGCCAACATCTTTGGTGGTCGTGACTTATCTATCGATTAGATATGCACGCTACAAAGGTTACCAAAATTTTTGGTATTGGGGACAATTGATTCAACTGCTGATTATCAACGCATGGTATATATCAGCACGCCTGCCTCTTTCTGAGGCTCTCCCTTTTTACCACAGTCGTATGGCCATGTGGATTATCCTCTTTGCCCCAAATAAGACTTTTTTTAAACAATATTTTGCCTTAGTAGGAGTCTTTGGTTCCATCATGGCTCTGATTCATCCGGTTTTCTATCCCTATCCTTTCCCACATGTTTCGTCTTTAAACAATGTTTTCGGGCACTGGGCCCTCTTAGCCAACTGCTTGATCTACCTTGTCAGATATTATGAGGTTGAAAAAGGAGATATTTGGAAAATTTGCCAGATGACCTTTGGAGTCAATGCTATCATTTTTCTAGCCAATCTCTTAACAGGAGGGAATTATGGCTTTATGAGTAAGCCTCCTGTGATTGGGGATCATGGCGGTTTGGTTAACTATTTGATAGTGACCAGTTTGATGACAGGAACTCTCGTCCTTATCAATCAACTTGTTAAATGTAAACATACAAACAGGCAGATTAAAACTTGAATTTGTTACCATAAGGAGACTTTATGCATCATTTTATTACAAGAACCCAAACGACGCCACCGCCTATTCCGATTTTTTGGTATGGAGTTATGATAGGCCTTCTTGCCTTGTCTATTTATGCTTCTCTTACTTACTACAAAAATCCCAAATTTGTTCGATTGTTTAAGTGGATTCAAATAGCGCAACTGCTAGCGCTCTATACTTGGTATATTGGATTTGGGATTCCGTTTTCGAACAGCCTGCCTCTTTACCATTGTCGTTTGGCCATGTTCGCTATTGTTTTCCTGCCAGATAAGTGGAAAATTAAGCAGTATTTTGCCCTTTTGGGAGCCAGTGGAGCAGTATTTGCCTTGGGCTACCCTGTTTTTGACCCCTATGATTTTCCGCATATTACCAGTTTTTCTTTCCTGATTGGCCATTATGCCCTCTTGGTCAATTCCCTGGTCTATCTCATGAATCACTACGATAAGACCTTGCTGAAAAAGTATCGAATTATCGCCTACACTTTTATTCTTAATCTTTTTCTAGTTGGAGTCAATCAAGTGACAGGTGGGAACTATGGGCTTTTGAATGCCACGCCTTTTATTCCATATGCTCCTATATGGATAAAGTATCTTCTGGTTTCAATCATTCTATCTGCAACCCTAGTGCTCTTTGATATTTTGTTTAAAAAACGTTGGCAAAAGAAAATTGCTCTAGAAACGATTCATCTGTGAAGCGATATTAAGAGTGATAGATATAAATAATCAACAAAAGAATCTGAAGAGCAGGTCTAGTATCTTGACCTGCTTTTTCTTGTGTAAGCAATTGAAAAACTCTCTAAAATCCGATATAATGGAGTGTTGAAAGGAATGTTAGGGTCCGATGTAATAAAGAGTGATTATAATTGAAATAACTAAAAAAGTAGAAAGAAAGAGAACTTATGAGTATTCAAGAAGAAATTAAAAAACGCCGTACCTTTGCCATCATCTCTCACCCGGATGCGGGGAAAACAACCATCACTGAGCAATTGCTCTATTTTGGAGGCGAGATTCGTGAGGCTGGTACTGTAAAAGGAAAGAAAACAGGGACTTTTGCCAAATCTGACTGGATGGATATTGAGAAACAACGTGGGATTTCGGTAACCTCATCTGTCATGCAGTTTGACTACGATGGTAAACGAGTCAATATCCTAGACACTCCAGGACACGAGGATTTCTCAGAGGATACCTATCGGACCTTGATGGCGGTGGATGCTGCGGTTATGGTAGTGGACTCTGCCAAGGGTATCGAGGCCCAAACTAAGAAATTGTTTGAGGTTGTCAAACACCGCGGGATTCCAGTCTTTACCTTTATGAACAAGCTGGACCGTGACGGTCGTGAACCACTAGACCTCTTGCAAGAATTGGAAGAAGTCTTGGGTATTGCAAGTTATCCAATGAACTGGCCAATCGGTATGGGGAAAGCCTTTGAGGGGCTTTATGACCTCTATAACCAACGTTTGGAACTCTACAAAGGTGATGAACGTTTTGCCAGCCTAGAAGATGGCGATGAACTCTTTGCCAGCAACCCATTCTACGAACAAGTTAAAGATGATATTGAGCTTTTGAATGAAGCAGGAAATGAATTCTCGGAGGAAGCCATTCTTGCAGGTGATTTGACACCAGTCTTCTTTGGCTCGGCCTTGACTAATTTTGGGGTGCAGACCTTCCTTGAAACCTTCCTCAAGTTTGCTCCAGAACCTCATGGACACAAGAAAACAGACGGTGAACTTGTCGACCCTTATGAAAAGGACTTCTCAGGTTTTGTCTTTAAAATCCAAGCCAACATGGACCCTCGACACCGTGACCGCATCGCATTTGTTCGTATTGTATCGGGTGAATTTGAGCGTGGAATGAGTGTCAATCTGCCTCGTACTGGTAAGGTAGCTAAACTTTCTAATGTAACCCAGTTTATGGCTGAAAGTCGTGAAAATGTCACCAATGCCGTGGCTGGAGATATTATCGGGGTTTATGATACTGGTACCTATCAGGTTGGAGATACGCTAACTGTTGGGAAAAACAAGTTTGAATTTGAGCCACTGCCAACCTTTACTCCAGAGATTTTCATGAAGGTTTCTCCTAAGAACGTCATGAAACAAAAATCCTTCCATAAGGGAATGGAACAGTTGGTACAAGAAGGAGCCATCCAGCTTTATAAGAATTACCAAACAGGCGAGTATATGCTAGGTGCTGTTGGACAACTCCAGTTTGAAGTCTTTAAACACCGTATGGAAGGTGAGTATAACGCTGAAGTGGTTATGACTCCAATGGGTAAAAAGACAGTTCGTTGGATTAAACCTGAAGATTTAGACGAACGCATGTCTTCGAGTCGTAATATCTTGGCCAAGGACCGCTTTGACCAACCTGTATTCCTCTTTGAAAACGACTTTGCCCTTCGTTGGTTTGCAGACAAGTATCCAGATGTGGAGTTGGAAGAAAAGATGTGATTCAGTAAGTCTACTTGATTGCAAAGCGATTTAAGTAGACTACGGCAAGTCCTATAAGACTTGCCTAACTGCCTCACTAACTTAATTTTACAAATGGAATCGATTTGCCAAACTCCGTGTCGTAGAGTAAAAATCGGCTTACCTAAACACTTCACTAGAAAAAGTCCACGGATGGGATCGATTCGTGGACTTTTCCGTTGTAAGAGATAGAAAACCCATGAATATTACTATTCATGGGTTTTTAAGTAATTGTTTTAAGTTTTTTCCTGTCCTAGCTTACATGCCGATATATCTCGATAATAATACTACTAGAGTAAGCAAGATAAAGCTGACACTATTTAGGACCATATGAATGGCGATAGACATTTCTAAACGACGCGTTGTGTATGCGGTCCAAGTTAGGACAGCAGACATCCAACCGTAGATTATAAATGACGGGAAATTTGAAGGAACATGAGCTAGGAGAAAGAGTAGCCACCCTAGTACATAGCCCACTTTTTCATATCCTTGGAAGAGTTTGGTTGGGATAATGCCACGACAGATAATCTCTTCACAAATCGGCGCAATTAAAACGACTAGAAAGAACATAGCAATAAGTGAGCTTTCGGAGAAGAGATTATTGAGAATTTGTTGGTTGGAAGTCGTTGTTTGATTAAGTAATTGTAACATGATGCCACCTATGAGATTTCCAACAAAGATAGCTAGGTAACTCAAGGCAATTCTAGGCAAATCGTTGATACTAAAGAGTTTTTTCTTAATCACTAAAAGCTTACTTTTATGAGCGCCATACAAAAAGATAGCTAAAACAAATATAGAAACAAGGCTAATAATGATTCCAGACCAGATGGAAGGGATCTCAGTTTGGGCTAGCAAACCTAGAAGTGCCATTGGAGTCTGTGAAAGAACGATGGCTACCAGTAAAATACCAAACCATGCAAGTCGTTTACGAAAATCTTTAAAAAAATTCATTGAAGTTCCTCCTGAAAATTTATTTTATTATAACATATTTGCGGGAAGTATTCTATCTGATACCACAAAATGAATGTATAAAAATCCTCCCGAATTTGAGAGGATTTTAGTTTCATTCTTCTTATCGTTTAGACCAAGTCCTTCTCATGAAGAGCAGTAAGATAGGATAAATCTCTAGTCGTCCAGCAATCATAGCGAAAGCAAGCAAAATCTTTGAGAAAGGGCTAAAGATTGAAAAACTTGCTGTTGTGCCAAGGATAGGTCCGATATTGTTAAAACAGCTAAATACAGCACTAGTAACAATCATCAGATTATTATTGTCTAAGCTGATGATAAAGATCAAGCTGATTAGAATCATAACATAAATCACAAAATATTTGAGAACCTTGTGCTGGGTATCCTTGTCAATAACCGCTTGATTTACATGGAGAGTGAGGACACGGTGAGGTGATAAAGTTGATAACACCTGATTTTTAGCAATTTTTGCCATAATGAGTCCTCGAATAATCTTAAGACCACCAGCTGTTGAACCGGCAGAGCCTCCAATAGCCATCAATAAGAGAAGGATAAATTGAGAGAAGAGTGGCCAATTAGTAGTATTTCCATAACCAAAACCAGTGGTAGTGATGATGTTTGAAACTTGAAAGAGAGCCATCTCAAAGCTATCTGCAAGGCTATGATAAAGATGGAGTGTGTTTAAAGTGATGAGACCGGTAGCAGTGATAACAATTAGGAAATATGCGCGTAGCTCTTCATCGAAAAAGAATTCCTTTACTCGACGCAGCATAAGATAGTAGTAGAGGTTGAAATTGACGCCAAATACTAAGACCCCAAAACTTGTGAGATAGGTAATTAAAGAACTTTGATAGTGAGCAATACCATCATTATAAACAGTGAAACCACCAGTACCAGCAGTCCCCATAGCAATAACGACACTGTCATAGAGTGGCATTCCTGCCATGTAATAAAGAATGATAAAGAGGACAAAGAGAGCTAGATAAAGTACATATAAAATTTGTGCGGTGTTCTTAAGTTTAGAGACTACTTTTCCAAAAATAGGTCCAGGAACCTCAGCTCTCATGACTTCCATATGACTGTTCTGAGCGTTATCCATAATTGCTAAGGCAAAGACAAGTACTCCCCATTCCTCCAATGAGGTGGGTAAAGCTTCTCCAGAATAATAGAGAACGACTTAGGACAGACACATCGTTTAAAATTGTTGCTCCCGTTGTTGTAAATCCAGAGCTGATTTCAAAGAATGCATCTATCAGGTTCGGAATTTGAGCTGAAAATACAAAGGGTAAAGCACCAAAGAAGGACCAGAGAATCCAGCAGAGGGAAACGATTAAGACTCCCTCTTTTGCGTAAATGTGTTTCTCTTTTGGTTTAATGATAACCCCTGCTCCACCCAGTACTGTTAGAATACCAATAGTAGAAAAAAGGGCGATAAAGACCTGATTTGATTCTTGGTAGTATAGAGCAATAGCCACTGGAACTAGCAGCAAAACTGCTTCAATTAAGAGGAGTTTTGCGAGAAGAAAGCGAATCATACTTCTATTCATGGCTTACCTCTCTAACAGATCGTAGATCTTAGTGATATTTGATAGTAAGGTAATGACAACCAATTTATCTCCCACTTCAAGAGTGTCTTCGCCCGTTGGGAAGATGGTTTTTCCATTTCGGATAATAGCAGCAATCAAGATATCTTTCTTAAATTTGAGATTTGATAAAGGCTTGCCTGTCATTTTATTTTCTTCTTTGATAAGAAGTTGTATAGTTTCTACCTGACCGTTAGCGAGGTGGTGGATGGCTTGAAGGTCAGAATATTGGGCATTGGCTCGCCCGTGGATAAAGTGCATGATTGTATCAACAGCAATCGTCTTCGGCGTGATGATACTTGAAAAATCTGGGGTATTAATAATTTCTAAAAGACTAGTTCTATTAACTTTAGTGATGTTTTTTTGAACTCCAATACTATCTAAGAACATTGAGGTAATGATATTCTCCTCATCGACCCCAGTTAGAGTAGCGACAGCATCATAGTGTTGCGCGCTTTCTTCTAAGAGAACATCCTTGGTAGTTCCGTCTCCTTGAACGATGTATAGTTTAGGGAAGTTTTCACTAAAAAAGGCTGCTCTTTCAGGATTGACTTCGATAACTTTTGTTTCGATACTACTGTCTTTCAAGATTTTCAAGAGATAGTAAGCAATTTTACCAGCACCTAGGATTAGTAAGCTCTTAACAACTCTAGATTTGATGTAGTTATGGAAGAGCATCATGTCAATCCGATCCCCTGTAACAAAGATTCGATCCTTGTCTTCGAGAATCATGTTACCACTTGGGATCATGAGTTTGTGATCACGTTCAATAGCACAAATAATGACATTGCCAAATTTTTTACGGAAATCAGCCATAGACATTTGGCAGATATTACTATCTTTTCGGACAATAAATTCCATTAGACTGACCAAGCCACCAGCAAAGCGTTCAACTGAAAGAGCATTAGGGAAGTCTATGATATTGGCAATAGCACGAGCTGCCAGTAATTCAGGATTAACAATCAAGGAGAATCCAAGAATATTTTTTTCTTTAAAATAAGGATTGGAATATTCAGGATTACGTACACGGACAATTGTTTCTTTTGCCCCCATTTTTTTAGCAAGAACAGCTGCAACCATATTGACTTCGTCGTACTGGGTCATGGCAATAAAAATATCACAATCTTGGACATTAGCTGCTTCTAGAATAGCGAAGTCAGCACCGTTTCCTGCAAGTCCAATAATATCAAAACGTCTTGTCATGTAATTAAGGACTGTTTCATTTTGCTCAATTAAGACGACATCATGATCGTCTGCTACTAAAGAGCTACAGAGGGCTGAACCAACTTTTCCCCCTCCGACAAGGATAATTTTCATAGTTATTTAACCTACTTTTACAATATGTTTCTATCATACTCTTTTTTATAAAAAAATGCACTTAAGAACCGCTATTTTTATCTATTCCGAGACATTTCCTAATCTTAAAAGTCAAATCATAAAAATCTTTATTTCCTATAAAATTTTCATTGTTTTTCAAGATATGGTATTCTGTGATATAACGATTTTAATAATTGTTAGAGTGTTTTCTGACTATGCAAATATGCTTGTGAAAAAAGTGAAAAATTCAAGACGTTTCTATTGACAATCAATCTGAAAGTGTTATACTAAGAAAGTAGTTTCGCTGATTTACTTCAAACCTGTTGTGAGGTAAGTTAACGATGCCTTAACCACGCTGTTTGCTGAGCTTGACTCCGGGCAGTGTGGCTATTTTTTTGCAATGATAAAAGGAAGCAAGTTATGACAAACCACATTGTATTATTTGAACCACAGATTCCACAAAATACAGGAAATATTGCGCGTACCTGTGCAGCAACCAATAGTCCCCTTCATATTATCAAGCCCATGGGTTTTCCTATCGATGATCGCAAAATGAAGCGTGCGGGTCTGGATTATTGGGACAAGCTTGAAATCTATTTTTACGAGAATCTAGCTGACTTTGTGGACAAGATGGATGGTCAACTTTACCTGATTTCCAAGTTTGCAGAAAAGGTTTATTCGAATGCCGATTATACAATGGAAGGGAACCACTATTTCCTTTTTGGAAGAGAAGATAAAGGCTTGCCTGAGGAATTTATGCGAGAACATCCAGAAAAGGCACTTCGAATACCTATGAATGATGAACATGTCCGCAGTCTCAATGTTTCGAATACTGTTTGTATGATCGTATACGAAGCTCTACGTCAACAGAATTTTGCGGGTTTGGACTTGGTTCATATCTATGAGACTGACAAGTTGAAATAATCATGAAAACGAATACTTAATGCTTGCACTTGCAAGCGTTTTTTGTTATGATAGAAGGGTCTTCAGGGCTGGGTGTAATTCCCGACCGGCGGTGACTTTAACTAGCTATTTCGGCTTACTAGTCGTTGTCTTGTCTCGATATACTTTAGTATTATCTTCGACTGCAACGCCTAGATTAATCCCAAATATCTTAGTTAAAGAAGTCCGCGAGCGCAAGCTGATGTGGTGTGATTCCACAACCGACAGTATAGTCTGGATGGGAGAAGACGAAAGAATAATTTTATCTATTCCACTTAAATATATAGGAAGTTCTTTTGGTGTTTTTGACCAATAGATTGTTTTTGATATAGTTGAGTTGATAGATAGAGTGGGACTTTCCAACTTCTTCTAATTTTATAGAAAATTGGAGGAACCTGTTATGACAAACACACGTCGACTTTCGACCATTGCAATTTTATCAGCACTTTCATTTGTGTTGATGTACTTTGACTTTCCACTCTTGCCTGCGGCGTCCTTTTTGAGGATTGAGTTCAGCATCTTACCGGTTTTGGTAGGGTTAATAGTACTTGATTTACCTGCAGCTTTTGTGATAATTTTACTCCGTTCCTTGCTTAAGTTAATTTTAAACAATCAAGGAGTCAGCACCTATATCGGTTTGCCGATGAATATCGTGGCTTTAGGAGTTTTTGTTCTTGCATTTGGTTTGATTTGGAAAAAAGATCGGACGCCAATTCGTTTTGCTCTAGCTTCTCTTGCTGGTACGATTGGTTTGACCTTGGCTATGCTAGTTCTTAACTATGTTTATGCTGTCCCATTATATGCTAAATTTGCTAATTTTGATATTGAGAAAATACTAGGATTAAGTAACTATTTGTTGACAATGGTTTTACCTTTTAACTTAATTGAGGGTATTATCTTTGCACTAGCATTTTGGTTGATTTATGTCTTCCTAAAGGTATCTTTAAAACGTTATGAAAGATAAACAAACATATTTAACAAAGGGCTCTTTTGCCCTTTTACTATTTGTAATTCTGGGTTATGTCGTTAAGTTTTATCCAGAACAATTGATACCATTTGATTCGTCTATCCAGATAGCAATCCGTGGAGATTTACCAGCTATATTGACAACTATCTTTCGTGGGATTACTCGCCTGATTGACTTGCCAATCGTTATTTCTTGGGCAATTCTATTGACTGCAATCTTTTATCTAAAAAAGTGGAAGTCCGAAAGTCTTTTAGTAGCTGGCAATCTTAGCTTGGCTGGAATTTTAATTGTGTCCTTAAAACACCTCTATCAACGTCCCCGACCTGAAATTTTACACTTGGTCGAAGAAGAAGGCTTTTCTTTCCCTAGTGGTCACTCGCTAGCAGTAACCCTCTTAATCGGTTCTCTAATTATCATTGTGGGGCAAAGAGTGAAAGATAGGACTGTAAAGCTCATTCTCCAGATTTTACTGGGAATCTATCTAGTAAGTGTAATCATTTCCAGAGTCTATCTGGGAGTTCATTACCCATCAGATGTTCTTGCCAGTCTCTGTCTGGGTCTTGGAATTCTATTCATTGAATTTCCATTTTATGACAAACTTCGCTTTCAATGGAGATTTACTGGCAAACAGAAGTAGGCATCAATTCCTTTAAGGAGAAAGAAATGGAAGTCAACATAAAAGATCTTCATCCGACTCAACTATACTTATCAGAAAAGAAGTTGCAAGATATCCAGATACTTTATCAGTCGGTAGAAAAGCCAAGTATTAATCCAATCAGTGTTCTTGCATTTGGAGATCGCTTGCTAATTACAGACGGGCATCACAGAGCTTATCAGGCATTGTTGCTAGATCAGGATACGATTTCTGCTGAGTGGGATAAAGATGGTGGTGATGAAATATATCATCTTTATGCGCAAGCTTGTGAGGAAAGAAAGATTTACTCTATTCTGGATCTAAAGGATCGTATCTTACCTCAAGATGAGTATGAAGCAAAATGGTACAACTGGTGTGATGGTTTTAATCAAGCAGCGACTCTCTTATTGAAAAGAAAGTTAAAATGAAACAAATCATTCAAAAAGATAGTTCATCGATTTCAATCACGCCTCCAGACGATGTTTTGAGTCCCTTGGATTTGTGGAGAGCGGAAGTACTGAAAAAGGGACAAGCCTGCTCTTAAAACTGGACTCCTACAAAATTTAGTATCCCTTATAATCGCTCAAAACAGAGCGATTTTTTGTTTGTAGTTCAGGACTCTTTCACGAAGGAAATGATAGTAAAATTCAGTAATAAAAATTCTCTAAAAATAGAACTTTTCTCTTGCATTTGAGATAGATTAGTGTATAATAGTAGGGTATGTGTAAAACATACTTGTGGGAGGTAAAAATCTCTAAATTACCGCCAAAACCACAAAGGAGGATTTAAAAATGGCTAAAAAAGTCGAAAAACTTGTAAAATTGCAAATCCCTGCTGGTAAAGCTACACCAGCTCCACCGGTTGGACCTGCTCTTGGTCAAGCTGGTATCAACATCATGGGATTCACAAAAGAGTTCAACGCTCGTACAGCTGATCAAGCTGGTATGATCATTCCAGTTGTTATCTCAGTATACGAAGATAAATCATTTACTTTCGTTACTAAAACACCACCAGCTGCTGTTCTTTTGAAAAAAGCTGCAGGTGTTGAAAAAGGATCAGGTACACCTAACAAAACTAAAGTTGCTACAGTTACTCGTGCACAAGTACAAGAAATTGCAGAAACTAAGATGCCAGATTTGAACGCTGCAAACCTTGAGTCTGCAATGCGTATGATCGAAGGTACTGCTCGTTCTATGGGATTCAACGTTGTTGACTAATCAATAACATCCCAAGATAACCCGCAAGACTTCATCATTTCGAGAAGTGACGTGGGAGATGAAAATCGATTGAACCACTTACAAGGAGAATAGAAAATGGCTAAAAAAAGCAAACAACTTCGTGCTGCTCTTGAGAAAATCGACAGCACAAAAGCATACAGCGTAGAAGAAGCTGTAGCTCTTGCAAAAGAAACTAACTTTGCAAAATTTGACGCAACTGTAGAAGTTGCATACAACTTGAACATTGACGTTAAAAAAGCTGACCAACAAATCCGTGGAGCAATGGTATTGCCAAACGGTACTGGTAAAACAGCTCGCGTTCTTGTATTTGCACGTGGTGCAAAAGCTGAAGAAGCTAAAGCTGCTGGTGCAGACTTCGTTGGTGAAGACGACCTTGTTGCTAAATCAACGACGGTTGGTTGGACTTCGACGTAGTTATCGCTACACCTGACATGATGGCTCTTGTTGGACGTCTTGGACGTGTCCTTGGACCACGTAACTTGATGCCAAACCCTAAAACTGGTACTGTAACAATGGACGTTGCTAAAGCAGTTGAAGAGTCTAAAGGTGGTAAAATCACTTACCGTGCTGACCGTGCCGGTATCGTACAAGCTATCATCGGTAAAGTTTCATTTGAAGCTGACAAGTTAGTTGAAAACTTCAAAGCATTCAACGAAACAATCCAAAAAGCTAAACCAGCTACTGCTAAAGGAACTTACGTAACAAGCTTGACAATCACAACTACACAAGGTGTTGGTATCAAGGTTGACGTTAACTCACTTTAATAAGTATAAAATTTAAAACAAAAAGGTTGAAGGTAGATTTACCTCAACCTTTTTTGTCGTCATAATAAAATTTTACTAATTTAATTTGATATTGAAAATCGTCTATATAGAAAATTCAGAAAATTGTTTCTTTTCTATTGAAAATTTTTGAAAAAATGGTATCATAGAAACAAGTCATTTTAAGAGAAGAGAAAGGGGAAGAATGGAGAAAATCACTTTAGAAACTCCTAAGACAGGATCGGATTTAGTTTTAGAAACACTTCGTGACTTAGGGGTTGATACAATTTTTGGTTATCCAGGCGGGGCAGTGTTACCTCTATATGATGCCATATACAATTTTAAGGGTATTCGTCATATTCTTGGCCGTCATGAACAAGGCTGTCTTCATGAAGCAGAAGGATATGCTAAATCAACAGGGAAGCTTGGTGTTGCGGTCGTCACAAGTGGACCAGGAGCAACTAATGCCATTACAGGTATTGCAGATGCCATGAGCGATAGCGTTCCACTCTTAGTTTTTACAGGTCAGGTAGCGCGTCCTGGTATTGGTAAGGATGCCTTCCAAGAAGCAGATATCGTTGGTATTACTATGCCAATCACTAAGTACAACTATCAAGTACGTGAAACTGCAGATATTCCAAGAATAGTAGCGGAGGCAATTCATATTGCAACTACAGGTCGTCCAGGACCAGTTGTTATTGACCTTCCCAAAGATGTCTCAGCTTTGGAAACAGATTTTATCTATTCACCTAAAGTCGTTCTTCCTAGTTACCAACCAACTCTTGAACCGAATGAGATGCAGATTAAAAAAATATTGAAGCACTTATCAAGAGCTAAAAAACCAGTTCTACTTGCTGGTGGTGGTATTAGTTATGCTGAAGCTTCTAAAGAATTAAATGAGTTTGCAGAACGTTACCAAATTCCTGTTGTAACAACACTTTTGGGACAAGGGACTATTGCCACTAGTCACCCGCTTTTCTTAGGTATGGGTGGAATGCATGGTTCATTTGCAGCAAATATAGCAATGACCGAAGCTGATTTCATGATTAGCATTGGATGCCGTTTTGATGACCGTTTAACTGGGAATCCAAAAACTTTTGCAAAAAATGCTAAGGTTGCCCATATTGATATTGATGCAGCAGAGATTGGTAAGATAATTAGTGCGGATATACCAGTGGTTGGAGATGCAAAGAAAGCTTTAGAAATGCTCCTTGCAGAGCCTATTGTTCACAATGACACAACAAAATGGATCGATAAAGTAACCAAGGATAAAAACCGTGTTCGTTCTTATGATAAAAAAGAACGTGTCGTTCAACCGCAAGCAGTTATTGAACGAGTTGGTGAATTGACCAAAGGTGATGCCATTGTCGTAACGGACGTTGGGCAACACCAAATGTGGACAGCTCAGTATTATCCATATCAAAATGAGCGTCAACTTGTAACTTCAGGTGGTTTAGGAACCATGGGATTTGGGGTACCAGCAGCTATCGGAGCAAAGATTGCAAATCCAGATAAGGAAGTAGTACTCTTTGTGGGAGATGGTGGCTTCCAGATGACCAATCAAGAGTTAGCTATTTTGAATATCTATAGAGTGCCAATTAAAGTTATTATGCTTAATAACCACTCATTAGGTATGGTTCGTCAGTGGCAAGAATCTTTCTATGAAGGAAGAACTTCGGAGTCTGTATTTGATACACTTCCTGATTTCCAGTTAATGGCTCAAGCATACGGTATAAAAAACTATAAGTTTGATAATCCAGAAACTCTTGAAAGGATTTAGAGGTTATTCTAGAAGATGTGCCGATGTTTATCGAAGTCGATATTTCCCGTAAGGAACACGTTCTTCCGATGGTTCCTGCTGGTAAGAGTAATCATGAGATGTTGGGGGTGAAGTTTAATGCGTAGAATGTTAACAGCTAGACTCCAAAACCGCTCAGGAGTACTCAACCGTTTCACAGGTGTGCTTTCGCGCCGTCAGGTAAATATAGAGAGTATTTCAGTCGGTGCGACTGAGGATCCAAATGTTTCACGGATTACCATTATTATTGATGTAGCTTCACATGATGAAGTGGAGCAAATCATTAAACAACTCAACCGTCAAATTGATGTGATTCGTGTTCGCGACATTACAGACCATCCTCATTTAGAGCGTGAAGTTATCTTAGTAAAGGTTTCAGCACCAGCAGAAAAACGGGCAGAGATTTTGGCAATTATTCAACCTTTCCGTGCAACAGTAGTTGATGTTGCACCAAGCTCCATTACCATTCAAATGACTGGGAATGCGGAAAAAAGTGAAGCCTTGTTGCGAGTGATTCGACCATATGGAATAAGAAATATTGCTCGAACGGGTGCGACAGGATTTACTCGTGATTAAACAAAATTTATGTATGTAAAGACATAAGTGGCAAAAAGAAAGATATAGAAAAGAGAGAAAACAATGGCAGTACAAATGGAATACGAAAAAGATGTTAAAGTAGCAGCGCTTGATGGCAAAAAGATTGCCGTTATTGGATATGGTTCACAAGGACATGCTCACGCTCAAAATTTGCGTGATACAGGACATGATGTGATTATTGGTGTGCGTCCAGGTAAGTCTTTTGACAAAGCAAAAGAAGATGGGTTGATACTTACACAGTAGCTGAAGCTACTAAATTGGCAGACGTTATCATGATCTTGGCTCCAGACGAAATCCAAGCAGACCTTTATGCAGAAGAAGTAGCACCAAACTTGGAAGCTGGTAATGCACTTGGTTTCGCACATGGATTTAACATCCACTTTGAATTTATCAAAGCTCCAGAAAGTGTTGACGTCTTCATGTGCGCACCTAAAGGACCAGGTCACTTGGTACGTCGTACTTTCGAAGAAGGTTTTGGAGTTCCAGCCCTCTATGCAGTTTATCAAGACGCTACAGGAAATGCTAAAGATATCGCTATGGACTGGGCTAAAGGTGTTGGTTCAGCACGTGTTGGACTTCTTGAAACAAGCTTTAAAGAAGAAACTGAAGAAGATTTGTTTGGTGAACAAGCAGTTCTTTGTGGTGGTTTAACTGCCTTGATGGAAGCAGGATTCGAAGTCTTGACTGAAGCTGGTTATGCCCCAGAATTGGCTTACTTCGAAGTTCTTCACGAAATGAAACTAATCGTTGACTTGATTTACGAAGGTGGATTCAAGAAAATGCGTCAATCAATTTCTAACACTGCCGAATATGGAGACTATGTTTCAGGTCCACGTGTAATCACTGACCAAGTGAAAGAAAATATGAAGGCTGTTCTTGCCGATATCCAAAATGGTAAGTTTGCAAATGACTTCGTAAACGACTATAAAGCTGGTCGTCCAAAATTAACTGCCTATCGTGAACAAGCAGCTGACCTTGAGATTGAAAAAGTTGGTGTTGAATTACGTAAAGCAATGCCATTTGTCGGCAAAAATGACGATGATGCCTTTAAAATCTATAACTAATATGTAAATAAGAAGGCGAGTTGGTTGGACCAAGCTCGCTTTCACATTTAAAATACTCATTAGAAAGAAATCAAATGTTAAGAGCAAAAGATGTGGTGAAAGCCCATAAAGTTTTGAATGGTGTGGTTGCTGAGACACCGCTGGACTATGATCATTACCTATCAGAAAAATATGGTGCTAAGATTTATCTAAAAAAAGAAAATGCCCAACGAGTCCGTTCTTTCAAGATTCGTGGGGCCTACTATGCTATTTCTCAACTCAGTAATGATGAGCGAGAGCGTGGGGTAGTCTGTGCATCGGCGGGGAATCATGCCCAAGGCGTAGCCTACACCTGTAATGAGATGAAAATTCCTGCAACCATTTTTATGCCCATCACAACACCTCAACAAAAGATTGGGCAGGTCCGATTCTTTGGGGGAGACTTCGTGACCATTAAATTGGTAGGCGATACCTTTGATGCTTCAGCCAAAGCAGCGCAGGAATATACAATAGCAGAAAATAGTACCTTTATAGATCCTTTTGACGATACCAATGTCCAAGCAGGTCAAGGTACTGTTGCCTATGAAATTTTAGAAGTTGCACGCAAGGAATCTATTGTTTTCGATACTGTCCTAGTACCTGTTGGTGGGGGAGGTTTAATTGCTGGAGTTTCTACCTATATAAAGGAAACAAATCCAGAGATAGATGTCATCGGTGTTGAAGCAAATGGCGCTCGTTCTATGAAAGCTGCTTTTGAAGCAGGTGGTCCTGTCAAGTTAAAAGATATTGATAAGTTCGCTGATGGGATTGCAGTTCAAAAAGTTGGGGAATTGACCTATGAAGCGACACGTAAACATGTTGAAACCCTTATTGGTGTAGATGAAGGATTGATTTCTGAGACCTTAATTGACCTCTACTCAAAACAAGGAATTGTAGCAGAGCCGGCAGGAGCTGCTAGCATTGCTGCCTTGGAAGTTTTATCCGACTACATCAAGGGTAAGACCATTTGTTGTATTATTTCGGGTGGAAATAATGATATTAACCGGATGCCCGAGATGGAAGAGCGTGCTTTGATTTACGATGGGATTAAACACTACTTTGTCGTCAATTTCCCACAACGTCCTGGTGCTCTTAGAGAATTTGTAAATGATATCTTAGGTCCTAACGATGATATTACTCGTTTTGAATATATCAAGAGAGCTAGCAAGGGTACAGGGCCGGTTTTAATCGGTATTGCCTTGTCAGATAAGCATGATTATGCCAGCTTGATTCGTCGCATGGAAAAATTTGACCCGGCTTATATTAATTTAAATGGTAATGAAACCCTATATAATATGCTTGTGTAATATACTACTAAATTTTTATCATAATATTTGCCTAACCTATTTATGAGTGCTATAATGTAAGTGAAGAAAGGGGGAGATTCCCATGGTTTTAAAAGTTTTACTTGTTCTATTAATTCTAATGCTTATTGTAGGAGCTATTTTGGTAAGCTCTGTTTATGTCGTTCGTCAACAGTCTGTTGCAATTATCGAGCGATTTGGTAAGTATCAAAAGTTAAGTAATAGTGGTATTCATCTACGGGCACCATTTGGCATTGACAAAATTGCTGCTCGTGTGCAGCTTCGCCTTTTACAGAGTGAGATCGTGGTTGAAACCAAGACCCAAGATAACGTTTTTGTGACCATGAATGTCGCAACTCAATACCGTGTAAATGAGCTAAATGTTACAGATGCTTACTATAAATTAATGAGACCTGAAGCTCAGATTAAATCATATATTGAGGATGCATTACGCTCATCTGTTCCTAAGTTAACTTTGGATGAATTGTTTGAGAAAAAAGATGAAATTGCATTAGAAGTTCAAAAACAAGTAGCTGAAGAAATGTCAACGTATGGGTATATTATCGTTAAGACGCTCATTACCAAAGTAGAGCCGGATGCAGAAGTTAAGCAGTCTATGAACGAAATTAACGCTGCTCAACGTAAGAGAGTAGCAGCCCAAGAATTGGCTGAAGCAGATAAAATTAAGATTGTTACAGCGGCTGAAGCAGAGGCAGAAAAAGATCGCCTACATGGTGTAGGGATTGCAGAACAGCGTAAAGCAATTGTTGATGGACTTGCTGATTCTATTATTGAGCTAAAGGAGCAAACGTAGAATTAACAGAAGAACAAATCATGTCAATCCTATTAACCAACCAGTACTTAGACACATTGAATAATTTCGCCGACAAACAAGGCAATAATACAATATTCTTGCCAGCAAATCCTAATGGAGTTGAAGATATAAGAACCCATATATTATCAGCTTTAAAAGCGAAATAATTAGGATTTTAACCTTTTATTTTATTGATGAAGGCCTTTTCATTGACAAACACTATTAAAACGTTTACAATAAAAAATTGTAAAGAATAAAATAGGGAGAAGAAATATGGCTAAATCTAACTTCGAAAAAGTAGAATCAGTTGTCAGCTGGGTTCGTGACAAGAAAATTACAGGGTATCGTATTTCTAAGGAAACGAATGCGCGTGAGATGTCTATCATTGCTTTAGCTCAAGGACGTGCAAAAGTGAAAAATATTTCCTTTGAAACTGCCCTTGGATTAATTGATTTCTATGATAAAAACCATGAAAAATTTGAAGATTAGTCTTTGGATACAGGCGGATTCTTAAAAAGAGTCTGCCTTTTCATTGTTATGGATAATAAAAAAAGCTGCTTTCTTGCAGCTTTTTCTTATCCAAGATAGCGTTGTAGAAACTCTCTTGTACGCTCTTCTTTAGGATTCGTAAAGAGATCTTCAGGCTTTCCTTCTTCAGCAATAACACCCTTATCCATAAAGATGACACGATTTGAAACGTCGCGGGCGAACTCCATTTCGTGAGTTACAACGATCATGGTCAAGCCTTCTTGAGCTAAATCTTGCATGATTTTAAGAACTTCTCCAACCATTTCAGGATCAAGAGCTGATGTCGGTTCATCAAAAAGGATGGCATCAGGATTCATGGAAAGGGCGCGAGCGATAGCTACCCGTTGCTTTTGACCACCAGAAAGTTGTTTAGGTTTTGCTTGCCAGTAGCGCTCTCCCATACCAACTTTTTCAAGATTTTCTTTAGCAATTTTTTCTGCCTCTCCATACTCGCGCTTGAGAACAGTTGTTTGTGCAACGATAGTATTTTCAAGTACGTTGAGGTTTTCAAAGAGGTTAAAGGATTGGAAAACCATACCTAATTTTTCTCGATAATGAGTAAGGTTATAGCCTTTTTCAAGTACATTTTCACCATGATAGAGGATTTCTCCCTCAGTCGGGGTTTCAAGTAAGTTAATCGAACGTAGGAAGGTTGATTTTCCACTACCCGAACTTCCGATGATAGAAATAACCTCACCTTTGTGAATAGTAAGGGAAATATCTTTTAGGACCTCATTTTGTCCATAGGACTTTTTAAGGTGTTTGATTTCAAGGATTGGCTGCTTCATTATTTCAAATCCTCCGTTTGCATTTGGTTAGCACCTGTAGTATAAGTATCCATATCCATGCGACGTTCGATAAAGCGTAAGATACGAGTTACTGTGAAGGTGAGGACAAAGTAAATTACTGCAATGATTGTAAATGTCTGGAAGTATTGGTATGTTTGAGTTGCTACTGTGTTTCCTGAGAAGTAAAGTTCCACAACAGAGATAACATTCAGTACGGAAGTATCCTTGATGTTAATAACAAACTCGTTACCAGTTGCAGGTAAAATATTGCGAACGACTTGAGGTAAAACAATCTTACGCATGGTTTGATTGTGGGTCATACCAAGAGCTGTCGCAGCTTCAAATTGTCCCTTATCAACTGCTAGGATACCACCACGAACGATTTCTGTCATGTAGGCACCAGTGTTGATAGATACGATAAAGATAGCAGCAAGGGTACGATCTAAGTTAATTCCGAATGCTTGGGCTGTTCCATAGTAAATAACCATAGATTGAACGATCATCGGTGTTCCACGGAAAATTTCAATGTAGACGTTTAGCAACCAGCCAAGTACTTTCTGGAAGAATGCTACAGATTTTGTTTCTGATAGTGGAGCAGTACGGAACACACCAATACCAAGTCCGATGATTAGACCGACAACAGTACCGATGATTGAAATTAAGAGAGTGATGCCGGCTCCTCGTAAGAGTTGTTGCCAGTTCTCAGATAGAATTTTTGCAACTTGAGCAAAGAAACTACTGCTGTTTTCTTCAGTAGTTGTAGCTTCTACAGGTTGCTCTGTAATCATACGATCCATTAGGGCAACTTGTTCATCTTTAGAGATGGTTTCGATGCTAGCATTGATTTGGCTAATACGTTCGTCATCTTTGCGAAGACCGATAGCGATAGAGGTATCTTCTTCTCCAGTTTTAAAACCAGGTTCAGGCTGAATCATTTTGAACTTTGCATTTGCTGACTCAGCAGTTAGGGCTTCTGGTCGTTCAGAAACATAAGCGTCAATGACACCAGCTTCAAGAGCTTGACGCATTTGTGCGAAATCACCCATGGCCGTTTCTTTTTTGGCTCCTGGGATTTGTGAAATTAAATCATAAAGATAAACGCCCTGTTGAGAAGTGATTTTAGCACCTTCAAAGTCATTTAAACTTGTAGCGTTAGCGTAGCTTGAGTCTTTCTTCACCAAGAGTACAGGTTCGCTAGTGTAGTAACTACTTGAAAAGGCGATTTCTTGTTTACGTTCAGCTGTTGGACTCATACCCGCGATAATCATATCGATTTTTCCAGAAGTTAGGGCTGGGACAAGACCTTCCCATTTTGTTTTTACAATGAGTGGTTCTTTCCCAAGATCTTTAGCGATTTTTTTTGCAATTTGAACATCGTAACCGTTAGCATATTGGTTTGTCCCATCAATCTTGACAGCGCCGTTACTGTCGTCGTCTTGAGTCCAGTTAAATGGTGCGTAAGCTGCCTCCATTCCGATGCGTAAATATTCATCGGCTTGGACCTGGCTAACTAGTCCTAGAGTAAGGGCTAAGCTAGCAAGGATAGATAAGCATAATTTTTTCATGTTTTCTCCTATTTCTAGTCTAAAAATGGCTCCCTCTATTGTATCTAAAAATGGTGAGATTTTCAATATAAGTAAGACTTTACCTTAAAAAATGATATATTTTCGAAAATGATTGAGAAGGTTTTAAAAACATGCCTCGCAATTAGAAAAGGCAGAGATAGAAAGCATTGTTTTCTAGGATCCTACCTGAGTCAGTGTAACTCTTTAGGGCATACCAAGAGTGTTAGCAAGCTCATACGATTCGAAATATTCATCTTGAAAATTCTGATATGAATCTTTATGTTACAAGCGCCTGGCATAAGCAGTTTCACACGTCAACGGTACAGATGAGCATAATGATTTAGTTGCAGATAAGGCGAGTAACTTCTCCGTATCCACTAGGAGTAGTAGTTCTGGCAGAGAATTATTAGGCGGAGTATAGGCGCCTTCTAGAAAGACTATTCTTGATGATGAAATTATGCTATAATAGAAAGCAGAAAAAAGGAGTAATCTATGTATTTTTTTGAAATTTTAAAATCAATCTTTTTTGGTATTGTTGAAGGAATTACGGAATGGTTGCCGATTTCAAGTACTGGTCACTTGATTTTAGCAGAAGAGTTTATCCAGTATAAAGATCAAAATGAAGCCTTCATGTCTATGTTTAACGTAGTCATTCAGCTGGGTGCAATCTTAGCCGTTATGGTTATCTACTTTAACAAGCTTAATCCTTTCAAACCAGGTAAGGATAAAGTTCAAGTTCGTAGGACCTGGCAATTATGGTCCAAAGTTTTTGTTGCGACCCTACCTCTTCTCCTAGTCTTTAAGTTTGATGATTGGTTTGATACTCACTTCCATAATATGGTTTCAGTAGCCATCATGTTGATTGTTTATGGGGTTGCCTTTATCTATCTTGAAAAACGTAACAAAGCGCAAGCGATTGAGCCAACAGTTACTGAGTTAGACAAATTACCATACAAAACAGCATTGTATATCGGTCTTTTCCAAGTCTTGGCCCTTCTACCAGGGACTAGCCGTTCAGGTGCAACTATCGTAGGTGGCTTGTTGAATGGGACTAGTCGTTCAGTGGTAACAGAATTTACCTTCTATCTAGGAATTCCAGTTATGTTTGGAGCCAGTGCTTTGAAGATTTTTAAATTTATCAAAGCGGGAGAAGTCTTGAGTTTTGGTCAATTTTTCTTGCTCTTGGTAGCCATGGTAGTGGCTTTTGCAGTCAGCATGGTAGCCATTCGTTTCTTGACCAGCTATGTCAAAAAACACGACTTTACAGTGTTTGGAAAATACCGTATTGTCCTTGGTAGTGTGTTGCTACTTTATAGCTTCATTCGACTATTTGTATAAGAAAAAAACCTTGAGGGTAGATTCCTTCAAGGTTTTTAAAATCCTGTCACAGTGACTCCTAATAAACGGACTCCCTTGTCTTTATCACTCAGTGTTTCATAGAGTTGGATAATACTTTGAGCAATTTTTTCAGAGTCTTGTGTTTGTTGATTCAGTGTTTTTCGTTTTGTCAAAGTAGAAAAGTCAGCATAGCGGATTTTCAAAATGACGATCTTACCACTTTTTTCATATTTTTGAAGACTAAGAGCAACTTTTTCCGAAAGGAGAGTTAGCTCTTTTTTAATATCTTCATCTAGACTTAGAATCTTACTGTAAGTTTTTTCTTTACCGATGGACTTACGGATACGATTGGATTTGACGGGAGAGTTATCTATACCTCGAGCCTTACGATATAGATCAAAGCCGAGTCTTCCGAAACGATCAATGAGAGTGATTTCAGAAACCTCTAAAAGGTCAGTACCCGTATATACACCCATTTGATGGAGTTTTTCAACTGTTTTCTTGCCCACACCGTGTAATTTAGCGATATCCATTTGTTTGAGAAAATCTTCAGCTTCATCAGGAAGAATGACTGTCAAACCACGAGGCTTTTGATAGTCACTTGCCATTTTAGCTAAAAATTTATTGTATGATACACCAGCAGAAGCTGTTAATTGTAATTCATTCCAGATATCCTGCTGAATTAAACGAGCAATTTTAACAGCAGATTTGATACCAAGCTTGTTTTCAGTTACATCTAGATAGGCTTCGTCGATACTCATGGGTTCAATTTTATCCGTATATCGTTTAAAAATAGCTCGAATCTGTTGGCCAACAGTAGTATATTTTTCATAGTTCCCAGAAATAAAAATAGCTTGAGGACAGCGTTCATAAGCCTCTTTGGAACTCATAGCTGAGTGAATGCCGAATGCTCTGGCTTCATAACTACAGGTTGAAACAACACCCCGACCACCTGTTTTCCTAGGGTCGCTACCAATAATAACGGGTTTCCCTTTAAGTTTAGGATTGTCACGAATTTCTACAGCAGCAAAAAAGGCATCCATATCGATGTGGATGATCTTTCGAGATGTGTCATTTAAAAGTGGGAAAATAAGCATGACAACTCCTATAGTAAGCATTTTTCTTCATTCATTATACCTCTTTTTCTGAAAAAATGTAAAAGAGTGATTTTCTTTTCAAAAATATAATACAGTTTATATAATAATAGGTGCTGTATTAGTAAAGAAACTTTAAAAAGTAGCACTTTTCTCTTGTTGAAAACGATTACCGTGTGGTATACTTAGCATATAAATGTAACAGATTCTTGTTACTAGAAAAAGAGGATATATCATGGTAGTTAAGACTGTCGTTGAAGCACAAGACATTTTTGAAAAAGCTTGGGAAGGCTTCAAAGGTGTTGATTGGAAAGAAAAAGTAAGTGTGTCTCGTTTCGTTCAAGCAAACTACACACCATATGATGGAGATGAAAGTTTCCTTGCTGGACCAACAGAGCGTTCGCTTCACATCAAAAAAATCGTAGAAGAAACTAAAGCACACTACGAAGAAACTCGTTTCCCAATGGATACTCGTCCAACTTCTATTGCTGATATTCCAGCTGGATTTATCGACAAAGAAAACGAATTGATCTTCGGTATCCAAAATGATGAACTCTTCAAATTGAACTTCATGCCAAAAGGTGGTATCCGTATGGCTGAAACTACTTTGAGAGAAAACGGTTATGAGCCAGATCCAGCTGTTCACGAAATTTTCACTAAATACGTTACAACAGTAAACGATGGTATCTTCCGTGCATATACTTCTAACATTCTTCGTGCTCGTCACGCCCACACTGTAACTGGTCTTCCAGACTCATACTCACGTGGACGTATCATTGGTGTGTACGCACGTCTTGCTCTTTATGGAGCTGACTTCTTGATGCAAGAAAAATTGAATGATTGGAATGCTATCAAAGAAATCGATGAAGAAACAATCCGTCTTCGTGAAGAAATCAACCTTCAATACAAAGCATTACAAGAAGTTGTTCGTTTAGGTGACCTTTACGGAGTTGACGTTCGTAAACCAGCGATGAACGTTAAAGAAGCTATCCAATGGGTAAACATTGCCTTCATGGCTGTCTGCCGTGTTATCAACGGTGCAGCTACATCTCTAGGTCGCGTGCCAATCGTCTTGGATATCTTTGCTGAACGTGACCTTGCTCGTGGTACATTTACTGAATCAGAAATCCAAGAATTTGTTGACGATTTCGTTATGAAACTTCGTACAGTTAAATTCGGTCGTACAAAAGCTTATGACCAATTGTACTCAGGTGACCCAACCTTCATCACAACTTCTATGGCTGGTATGGGTAACGACGGTCGTCACCGTGTTACTAAGATGGACTACCGTTTCTTGAACACTTTAGACAACATCGGTAACTCTCCAGAGCCAAACTTGACAGTTCTTTGGACTGACCAATTGCCATATAGCTTCCGTCGCTATTGTATGCACATGAGCCACAAGCACTCTTCTATCCAATACGAAGGTGTAACAACAATGGCTAAAGATGGATACGGTGAAATGAGCTGTATCTCATGTTGTGTATCTCCACTTGACCCTGAAAACGAAGAACAACGTCACAATATCCAGTACTTCGGTGCTCGTGTTAACGTTCTTAAAGCTCTTCTTACTGGTTTGAACGGTGGATATGACGACGTACATAAAGACTACAAAGTATTTGACATCGATCCTATTCTTGACGATGTTCTTGAATTCGAATCAGTTAAAGCTAACTTTGAAAAATCTCTTGACTGGTTGACTGACACTTACGTAGATGCTTTGAACATCATCCACTACATGACTGACAAGTACAACTACGAAGCTGTTCAAATGGCCTTCTTGCCAACTAAACAACGTGCTAACATGGGATTCGGTATCTGTGGATTCGCAAACACTGTTGACACATTATCAGCTATCAAGTACGCTACAGTTAAACCAATCCGTGACGAAAATGGTTACATCTACGATTACGAAACAATCGGTGAATACCCACGTTGGGGTGAAGATGACCCACGTTCAAACGAATTGGCAGAATGGTTGATCGAAGCTTACACAACTCGTCTACGTAGCCACAAACTATACAAAGACGCTGAAGCTACAGTTTCACTTCTTACAATCACATCTAACGTTGCTTACTCTAAACAAACTGGTAACTCACCAGTCCACAAAGGTGTATACCTCAACGAAGATGGTTCTGTGAACTTGTCTAAACTTGAATTCTTCTCACCAGGTGCTAACCCATCTAACAAAGCTAAAGGTGGATGGTTGCAAAACTTGAACTCACTTGCTAGCCTTGACTTTGGTTACGCAGCTGATGGTATCTCATTGACTACACAAGTATCACCACGTGCTCTTGGTAAGACTCATGACGAGCAAGTAGAAAACTTGGTAACAATCCTTGATGGTTACTTCGAAACGGTGGTCAACACGTTAACTTGAACGTTATGGACTTGAACGATGTTTACGAAAAGATCATGTCAGGTGAAGACGTAATCGTACGTATCTCAGGATACTGTGTAAATACTAAGTACCTTACTCCAGAACAAAAAACTGAATTGACACAACGTGTCTTCCACGAAGTTCTTTCTATGGATGATGCATTGAGCTAAGATTTATAAATAGTAAATCAAAAACCAGTCACTCTGACTGGTTTTTTTGTTATAAAAAATTTTTTAAAAAAATTAGTCAAATTTGGTCAAATATGTTGACTAAAACTGACTAAAGTGATATACTAAGAACATAAGGATAAGGAAAGTCCTTAGAAAACCTTGATTTTAAGATGATTGTATATACTATCTTAAGATCAAGGTATGGGTAAAACCTAGAAAAGAGGTACAACCTATGGTTAACATTAGTATTTTTAGAAGTCCAATCGAAAAACCTGTATTGGATAAAGAAAAACCTGAAATTATACGTAGAGTAGCAAATAGCTAGTCTAAATTTTTTGAAACAAAGGTCAGGGAAAGTCAAATTATTTTGACTAAGTAAATTTGAAAACAAACGAGGTATGAAATATGAATAACAACTTTAATAACTTTAACAACATGGATGATTTATTTAACCAATTAATGGGTGGTATGCGTGGATACAGTTCAGAAAACCGTCGTTACTTGATTAACGGCCGTGAAGTGACTCCTGAAGAATTCGCTATTTACCGTCAAACCGGTCAACTTCCAAGCGAAGGAAGTGAACAAGCTCAGTACGTTCAAGGTAAAGCTATGAAACAAGATGGGATTCTTGCAAAACTTGGACGTAACTTAACAGCAGAAGCTCGTGAAGGGAAGTTGGACCCAGTGATTGGACGTAATAAAGAAATCCAAGAAACTTCTGAAATTCTTTCTCGTCGCACAAAGAATAATCCAGTTCTCGTCGGTGATGCTGGTGTTGGTAAAACTGCAGTAGTAGAAGGATTGGCCCAAGCTATCGTGAACGGTGACGTTCCTGCAGCTATCAAGAATAAAGAGATCATCTCGATTGATATTTCTGGACTTGAAGCTGGTACTCAATACCGTGGTAGCTTTGAAGAAAACATTCAAAACTTGGTAAACGAAGTCAAAGAAGCTGGAAATATTATCCTTTTCTTCGACGAAATTCACCAAATCCTTGGTGCTGGTAGTACAGGTGATGGTCAAGGGTCTAAAGGTCTTGCTGATATCTTGAAACCAGCTCTTTCACGTGGTGAATTGACAGTGATTGGAGCAACTACTCAAGATGAATATCGTAATACCATCTTGAAAAATGCAGCCCTTGCTCGTCGTTTTAATGAAGTGAAGGTTAATGCTCCATCTGCTGAAGATACCTTCAAGATTCTTCAAGGCATTCGAGATCTTTATCAACAACACCACAATGTTATTTTGCCAGATGAAGTCTTGAAAGCTGCCGTTGATTACTCTGTTCAATATATTCCACAACGTAGCTTGCCGGATAAGGCTATTGACCTTGTGGATGTGACAGCTGCTCACTTGGCAGCTCAACATCCAGTGACAGATGTACATGCAGTTGAGCACGAAATTCAAGCGGAAAAAATTAAACAAGAAGAAGCTGCGGCTAAAGAAGATTACGAAGCAGCTCTAAATGCAAAAGTCCGTATCGAAGAGCTTGAAAAGCAAATTGCTAATCATACAGAAGATCACAAGGTTACAGCTACTGTAAATGATGTAGCTGAGTCTGTCGAACGGATGACTGGAATCCCAGTATCACAAATGGGTGCAACCGATATCGAACGATTGAAAGATATGGGTCTCCGTTTGCAAACAAAAGTTATCGGTCAAGACAAAGCCGTTGAAGCAGTAGCAAAAGCTATCCGTCGTAACCGTGCTGGTTTTGATGAAGGTAACCGTCCAATCGGTAGCTTCCTCTTTGTAGGTCCTACTGGTGTTGGTAAGACTGAGTTGGCCAAACAATTAGCGCTTGATATGTTCGGAACTAAAGATGCTATCATCCGTTTAGATATGTCAGAATATAGCGACCGTACAGCCGTATCTAAATTGATTGGTACAACTGCAGGTTATGTTGGTTACGATGACAACAACAATACCTTGACAGAACGTGTCCGTCGCAATCCATACTCAATCGTACTTTTGGATGAGATTGAAAAGGCTGACCCTCAAGTCATCACCCTTCTCCTCCAAGTTTTGGACGATGGCCGTTTGACAGATGGTCAAGGTAACACTGTCAACTTCAAGAATACGGTGATTATCGCAACTTCAAACGCAGGCTTTGGTTACGAAGCTAACTTGACAGAAGATGCTGATAAACCAGTACTTATGGATCGTTTGAAACCTTACTTCCGTCCAGAATTCCTTAACCGTTTTAATGCTGTGATCGAATTCTCACACTTGAGCAAAGAAGATCTTTCTAAGATTGTAGACCTTATGTTGGTTGAAGTTAACAAGACGCTTTCTAAGAAAGACATTGACTTGGCAGTGAGCGAAGCTGCTAAAGAATACATGACTGAAGAAGGCTACGATGAAGTCATGGGTGTTCGTCCACTCCGTCGTGTGGTTGAACAACAAATCCGTGACAAAGTCACAGACTTCCACTTGGATAACCTTGATGCTAAACACCTAGAAGCTGACATGGAAGATGGTGTTTTGGTCATTCGTGAAAAAGCCTAAATCAAGATTTTGAAACTAAAAAAAGGAACCAGTTCAAAAGCTGGTTTCTTTTTTTATTATTAGATGACATGACGTTCAAAGGCATCGTCTGAGATTCCTTGCTCCAAAATCAATTTTGCCCATTCCTTAGCAGAAAATAGGCTGTGATCCTTGTAGTTTCCGCAAGATTCAATAGTTGTTCTGGGACATCTTCCCAAGTTGTTGTTTCAGCGATTTCCTTTAGTGAATCCTTGATGACAGCTGCGATTTCAGCGCTAGAATGACGTCCCCACATAATCATATGGAACCCTGTACGACAACCAAATGGTGAACAATCGATCATACCATCGATGCGAGTACGAATCAATTTAGCCAAGAGGTGCTCGATTGTATGAAGGCCTGCAGTTGGGATTGAGTCCTCATTTGGTTGAACCAAGCGAATATCAAAGTTAGAAATGATATCCCCCTTAGGACCTGTTTCTTCTCCAATCAAGCGTACATAAGGTGCTTTAACAATCGTATGATCTAGTTCAAAACTTTCAACAATAACTTCTTTTGACATAGTGTTTCCTTTCAACTTTCTCCTTTCATTATATCATAAAGATATAGTTGATAAACGGCTATAATAGAATTTTTCCTAAAAAGATGTTCATATTAGAAATAGAGGAAGGAGATATTTTCAAATCAATTTGAAAAATTCTGAAAATTGTATTGACACATGGCTGAAAAGGGACTATAATGTATAAAAAGTCAAAAAGGAGTTTATTATGAAATTTTCAAAAGTAATGGCCCTAGCAGGAGTGACTCTGTTAGCGTCAGGTGTTTTGGCAGCTTGTTCAGGTTCAGGCTCTAGTGCAAAAGGTGAGAAAACTTTTTCTTACGTTTATGAAACAGATCCAGACAGCCTCAACTATCTGACAACAGGTAAGGCTGCAGTTGCGAATATCACAAGTAATGTTGTTGACGGTTTGATGGAGAATGACCGTTACGGGAACTTCGTGCCATCTATGGCAGAAGACTGGTCAGTATCTCAAGATGGTTTGACTTACACTTATACAATCCGTAAAGATGCTAAGTGGTACACTTCTGAAGGTGAAGAGTATGCACCTGTGAAAGCTCAAGACTTTGTAACAGGTCTTAAATATGCAGCTGATAATAAGTCAGAAGCCCTTTATCTTGTTCAAGAATCCATTAAAGGTCTTGACGCTTATGTCAAAGGTGAAGTAAAAGACTTCTCAGAAGTTGGAATCAAGGCAATTGATGATCAAACTGTTCAATATACTTTGAATAAACCAGAAAGCTTCTGGAACTCTAAGACAACCATGGGTATTCTAGCACCAGTCAATGAAGAATTCCTTACTTCTAAAGGAAGTGACTTTGCCAAAGCAACTGATCCAAGCAGTATTCTTTACAACGGTCCTTTCTTGTTGAAATCATTGGTAGCTAAATCTTCAGTAGAATTTGAAAAGAATCCAAACTACTGGGATAAGGACAATGTTCATATTGATAAAGTAAAACTATCATTCTGGGATGGTCAAGATACAGGCAAACTTGCAGACACCTTTAAGGATGGCGGCTTCTCAATGGCTCGTCTCTTCCCAACAAGTGCAGGATATCCTGAACTTGAAAAAGAGTTTAAGGATAACATCGTTTATACACCACAAGATTCTGCTACTTTCTTAGTTGGGACAAATATTGACCGTCAGTCTTACAAGTACACTTCTAAGACTACAGATGAGCAAAAGACATCAACTAAAAAAGCTCTCCTAAACAAAGACTTCCGTCAAGCCATCGCCTTTGGTTTTGATAGAACTGCTTATGCTTCTCAAGTAAATGGAGAAAGTGGAGCAAGCAAACTTCTTCGTAATTTGTTTGTACCACCAACATTTGTTCAAGCTGATGGTAAAAACTTTGGTGAATTAGTTAAAGAAAAATTGGTAACCTATGGTGATGAGTGGAAAGATGTCAATCTAGATGACGCTCAAGATGGTCTTTACAATCCTGAAAAAGCGAAAGCAGAATTTGCAAAGGCTAAGACAGCTCTTCAAGCAGAAGGTGTTCAATTCCCAATCCACTTGGATATGCCAGTCGACCAGACTAATACTACTAAAGTTCAACGTGTTCAATCATTGAAACAATCGCTTGAAGCAACATTAGGAACTGACAATGTTGTTATTGACATTCAACAACTTCAAAAAGATGAAGTTCTTAATGTTACCTACTTTGCTGAAACAGCTGCTGGAGAAGATTGGGATCTCTCAGATAACGTTGGATGGTCTCCAGACTACATTGACCCATCTACTTACCTTGATATCATCAAACCGTCTGTAGGTGAAAATACTAAGACTTATCTAGGATTTGATTCTGGTACAAACAACGCCGCTGCCAAACAAGTTGGTTTGGAAGATTACGAAAAGATGGTTGTTGAAGCTGACAATGAAGTCACAGATGTTTCAAAACGTTATGATAAATATGCCGCTGCCCAAGCTTGGTTGACAGATAGCGCTTTGATTATTCCAACAACTTCTCAAACTGGACGTCCAATGTTGTCTAAGATGGTGCCATTCACCCTTCCATTTGCATACTCAGGTAACAAGGGTATGAGTGAAGCCCTCTTGTACAAGTACCTTGAACTTCAAGATAAACCAGTAACTGCTGATGAATATCAAAAAGCTCAAGATAAATGGAAGAAAGAAAAAGAAGAATCTAATAAAAAAGCGCAAGAAGAACTTGCAAGCCATGTAAAATAAAAGAAGATGGAGTTAGTTATCTAACTCCATTTTTTTATATTCTAAAAGAATTTTGTTTATCGAGGATTTCTATTTATATTTGGCTCGGTAGTATTTGCATTAATTGCGTTGTTTGCATTATTTGCATTGTTTGTTGTTTCATGAGTCGTTTCATGAGTTGTGTCTTCTGTAGAAACGATTGGGGCCTCAGTCACTATAGGTTGTTGGGTTGTTGGATTCGTCCAGTTATTGCGAGCGCCATTTTTAAAGACATATCCACCACTTCGATAAAGACCTTCAGGCATTGTCCAATCACCAGGGTGATCATTTTCAGCGAGATATTCCATCATTGAACGATAGATGCTACCAGCAACTCTAAATCCGTCACCAACAATTGGTGTCAATCGATTGGAGTAACCAGTCCATACTGCCATTGAGTATTTACGTGTATAGCCGACAAACATTTCATCAGGAGCGACATATTGATCGGTTTTGATATGATTCTCAATTTCAGCATCAGTATAGTTTGATGTACCAGTTTTACCCGCTTGAGGTAACCAAGAAATGTAAGCACCAGTACCGGTTCCATAATATAGTACTGTTTTCATCATCTCGGTCATCATATAAGCTGTTGTTTCTTTCATAGCACGAGTACCAGGGTCGGAGAATTCCTTAGAACTTCCGTCACTGAATACTACTTTGTTGATGTACATTGGCTTATAATAAGTACCACCATTCGCAAATGCGGCATAAGCTGCAGCCATTTTTTCACTGCTTGCTCCATACCGCTTACCTGTTTCAGTCGTATTACTTGAGATGGCGTTAATATAAAGCATAGTTGGATAATCGATACCAAGACCATTTAAAAATGTTTTAGCTCTATCAAGGTGACCTTATCCAGTGTTTCAACGGCTGGAACATTTCGAGATTGTTGAATAGCATATTGGAGAGTAATGTTTCCAAAGTAACCTCTATCCCAGTTGAGGACAGGTTCATTAGTACCGGGAAATTATAAGGAACATCCTTCAACATATAAGCAGTAGAATCATAAATTCCATATTCAAGTGCTGGAGCATAGTCTGTGATTGGTTTCATTGTAGAACCCCAGTCACGATTGGTTTCAACTGCTTGGTTGAGACCAAATGATACGTTACTAGCTTGATGGCGTGAACCAAGCTGAGCAATAACTTTTCCATTAGTGACATCTACAATAGTAGAAGCAGCTTGGAAGTCATCATCAGGGTATTGTACGTATTCATCAGTATTATAAATATCCCATAGTTTCTTCTGAACATCTTGGTCGACGTTTGTATAGATATCCATACCTGTAGTTAAGAGGTTATATCCAGTTTCTTGTTCAACTTGATCAATGACTTCTTTAAGGTAATTATCTAAATACTGAGGATAGGAGTTGCTACCTTTAAGACTTTGTAAACCATCAGTGATAGGTGTATTTATTGCTGTTTCGTATTGTTCTGATGAGAGATACCCTTGGCGTTGCATTTCTGACAATACAAGGTTTCGACGTTGTTGTGCTTCTTCAGGGTGTGAATAAGGGTCGTACTGGTTCGGTGCTTGAGGCATTCCAGCAAGAAGGGCTAATTGAGGGATGGACAAGTCTTTTAAATCTTTGCCGTAGTAATTTTGAGCTGCTGTTTGCATCCCATAGTTACCGTTTGACATGTAGACTTTATTAATGTAGTATGTTAGAATTTCTTGCTTGGTTGCAGTTCTTTCCAATTGAATAGCTAGCCAAGCTTCTTGAGCCTTACGTGCAATAGTTTGATCAGCGGTTGAGGTTGAGAAATAAGTTAATTTAATCAACTGTTGAGTCAAGGTTGAACCACCCTGAAGACCATTGCTGCGAAGATTTCTTAAGAAGGCTCCGAAAATACGGATGCTGTCAATTCCTCTGTGGCTGAAGAAACGATGGTCCTCTATAGATACAATCGCATTAACCAAATCTGTGGGGATTTCATTGCTTTGAGCATTTACTCGACGTTCAGCACCTAAGTCAGCTACAAGTTCATTTTTACTGTCGTAAATTTTACTTGAAGTTGTTGCAACTAGCTTGGTTTCGGAAAGTTCAGGAGCTTGAACTGCGTAAAAGAGGAAGATACTTCCGCCGATTAGTACTATTGTGAGAAAGATTGTTAAAAATCCAATCCCTAAGTACTTAGCTATGCGCAAGAAAAATTGTTTGTTCATATTGTTTTACCACCTAGTAAATGTTGTTTGACGATATCGAGATAGGGAATCTGAGGAAAAGCGTGCTGTTCAATCGCATAACCGTGCTCTCGAATATAATCAAGCGGCATTGATTTTTTCCCATTATCCTGCTGATAAAAGTGTATGAGATCAATGGCCGGTAATAAATACGTTTCTTGAAAGGAAGAGAAATGAAGTAAAACAAAGCAAATCCCTTTTTGTTTAAGAACTTGTTCCATATGCTGAATCTGATGAGCATGGAAGTTCTTCATAGGGAGGGCAGTTTTTTGCCTCGTTTCTTTAGCTTCAAATCGATGTAGAATCCTTCATAAACTCCTGAGTAGTCAGTTGTAGATGCTTGTCTAAAGTATGCTTCAACAATTTTTGCTCGACTTCTCTGAGGGTAATCAACACGAACAATTTGGATGGGCGTTGGTTTTTTGTGTATTACGGTCACTCCATGGGTTAAGTAATAGTCGTTCGTTGAGTTAATCATCTTTTCAAAACTCATACCCCGATTTGCAAAATTTTTGGTCTGTGATGGGGTTAATTGTCTCTTATTTGATGAAACTTTATGTGGATAGTTGACCATAGTTCTCCTTATTGGTACAATAACATCACTCTATTATACCATAAAAGTATTCGGAAAGGATTAAAAAATGCATACAGCCTTGATAATTGGCTATTCCGCCTTCGATTTAGGAATATTTAATGATAAGGATATTCGATTAAAAATAATCAAAAAAGCTATACGAAATGATTTAGAAAAACTTGCTGAAGAAGGTCTAAAATGGCTGGTTTTTACTGGAAGTCTAGGTTTTCGAATCATGGGTCTTAGAAGTAGCTAAGGAAATTAAGGAAGAATATGGATTTCAGCTCGCAACTATCTTTGATTTTGAAACACATGGCACAAATTGGAACGAGGCTAATCAGATCAAACTTACTGCATTTAAACAGGTAGATTTTGTCAAATATGCATATCCTAATTATGAACATAAGGGACAACTTCGAGATTATCAGTTATTTTTGTTAGAAAATACGGATGGCGCCTATCTTTTTTATGATGAAGAAAACGAAACGAAACTCAAGTTTTTTTACGAATTGATGAACAAGAAAGACAGATATGTTACAAAAAGATTAACATTTGACATATTAAACGAAATAGCTGAAAATTTTTCCGAAAAATGAGCCTTTGACCTTGCTTTTTGATTGCCTTTTTTTATATAATAATACTAGTAACTGAGAATGGAGAGAGACATGTCGAGTATTGTTTTTACAGCAAAAGATATTTTTGAACAGGATTTTGGAAGAGAAGTAAGAGGCTATAGCAAGGTAGAAGTTGATGAGTTTTTAGATGATGTTATTAAAGACTATGAAACTTATGCTGCTTTGGTCAAGTCTTTACGTTTAGAAATTGCTGAACTAAAAGAAGAATTGTTGAAAAAAAATCAAGTGGCGCCAACACAATCAGATTCTCTTGAATTGGGTAGCACTACTTCAATGACAAACTTTGATATCTTAAAACGATTGAACCGTCTTGAAAGAGGTCTTCGGTAAACAAATAGTGGATAATTCAGAAGCTTAAGAATCATCCAGTTGTGCAATTTTTGGATAATCGCGTGGAGAGGTTATTTTTCCATGAGGAAAGTCCATGCTAGCACAGGCTGTGATGCCTGTAGTGTTTGTGCTAGGCGAAACAATAAGCCTAGGGACGAGAAATTGTTACGGCGAGCGAATAGACTAAGTTTTCGAATATGTTTTAGTAGCTCTGAAAGTGCCACAGTGACGAAGTCTTCTTGGAAACAGGAAGAGTGGAACGCGGTAAACCCCTCAAGCTAGCAACCCAAATTTTGGTCGGGGCATGGAGTACGCGGAAACGAACGTAGTACTCTGACTGCTATCTGTAGATACAGCTAGTGGTAGACAGATGATTATCGAAGGAAATGATCCTAGTCATTTCTGGAACAAAACATGGCTTATAGAAAATTGCATATAGGTTGGGGCTGAGAAATTTTCTCAACCTCATTTTTTAAAGGTGAACAAGAGAAAGGTCTTTAAAGACTGACATGAAACAAACATTTAATTTAGTCGCGACTGCAGCAGCTGGTTTAGAAGCTGTTGTAGGTCGGGAAGTGCGAGAACTAGGCTATGATTGCCAAGTTGAAAATGGTCGAGTTCGCTTTGAAGGAGATGTAAAGACAATTATTGAAACCAATTTGTGGCTACGAGCTGCAGATAGGATTAAGATAATTGTTGGAACTTTCCCTGCAAAAACATTTGAAGAACTTTTTCAAGGAGTTTTTGCCTTAGATTGGGAAAACTATCTACCACTTGGAGCGCGTTTTCCAATTTCAAAGGCTAAGTGTGTCAAATCAAAACTTCATAATGAACCCAGTGTACAAGCTATTTCTAAAAAAGCAGTTGTTAAGAAGTTGCAAAAATATTACGCTCGTCCAGAAGGTGTTCCCTTGATGGAGAATGGTCCAGAGTTTAAAATCGAGGTTTCAATTCTTAAAGATGTGGCGACGGTCATGATTGATACAACAGGCTCTAGTCTTTTCAAACGTGGCTACCGTACGGAAAAAGGTGGGGCACCAATCAAAGAGAACATGGCAGCGGCGATTTTACAATTATCAAATTGGTACCCTGATAAACCACTGATTGATCCAACCTGTGGTTCAGGTACTTTCTGTATTGAAGCAGCTATGATTGCTCGTAGTATGGCACCAGGTTTGCGGCGTTCCTTTGCTTTTGAAGAATGGAAATGGGTCAGTGATCGGTTGATTCAGGAAGTCCGTACAGAAGCAAGCAAAAAGTCAATCGCGAGATTGAACTTGATATCATGGGTTGTGACATTGATGGACGTATGGTTGAAATTGCTAAGGCAAATGCTAAGGCAGCGGGAGTATCTAATGATATTCAATTTAAGCAAATGCGTTTGCAGGATTTGCGTTCAGATAAGATTAATGGCGTGATTATCTCCAATCCTCCTTATGGAGAACGTTTATCCGATGACGCTGGAGTCACTAAGCTCTATGCTGAAATGGGAGAGGTATTTGCTCCTCTGAAAACTTGGAGTAAATTTATTTTGACTAGTGATGAGGCTTTTGAAAGCAAGTATGGTAGTCAGGCAGATAAAAAACGGAAACTATATAACGGTACTCTTAAGGTTGATTTGTATCAATATTTTGGGCAACGCGTAAAAAGACAAGACGTAGCAGCAGAAAGGGATTAAAATGAGTAAGAAAAAACATCATCACCATAAAAATGCAGATCGTGAATCACAACTCGATTTTGAAGAGGCAAAAGATTTAACAGTTGGTCAAGTTATTCGTAAAAAAGAAGAGGTAGAAGCTGGAGTAACTCCGGAAGATACCATCTTGGACAAATATATTAAGCAACACCGTGAAGAAATCGAAGCCGACAAGTTCGAAAATCTACAAACGAAAAAAGACGAAGTTACACAAAGCCTAGATGAGATGATTCAGGAAGTGAGAGAAACTACTGAACAAGAAAATACATTAAATTCGGATGAGGAAGCAATTGCACTTGCGGTAGCTACAGATACAACTGAAAGTCTAGCTAAAGAAGTTGAAGAAGAGGAAACGAGAGTTCTCGAGCAACCTTTTAAGGATGAATTGGAAGCTGTGGAAATGGCTGAGGTTGATAACTCCGAAACTGCAGTGGTTTATGAGGAAAATGAAGATCAACTGCAACCCTTGTCTCGTTCTGCTCAAGCAGATGATCAACCACAAAATAAAAAGAAATGGGTAATTTTGTCAGCTATTATTTTAGTAATCCTCTTAATTTTTGGAGGTGGCTATTACGTTTATCGTCAGATTGCGCGTTCTTCTCAAGAGCTTCAAACGAAGGCGGCAGATTCAGGTCTGGTAAGCAACCAAGCTGTTTTAGATCAGTTCAACACTCTATACGATACTTTCTATACTGACGAAAATAAAACTGCTTTAAAAAATAGCCAATTTAGCCAATTAAGTCAGCTGAAAGATCTCTTAGGGAAACTTGAAGGAGCAAGAGAATATTCTCTTGTAAAATCAAAATATGACAGCCTTGAAACTCAAATTAAAGCGATTGAAGATATAAATGCTCAGTTTGAAACACCAGTTATTACAGATGGAGTTTTGGACACAAACGCAAAAGTTAAATCTGACGCTAAATTCACTGAAGTCAAAACTGGAAATACAGAAATTGACAAACTGTTAGACAAAGCTATTAGTTTAGGTAAGAGTCAACAAGCAAGCACAGAAACTACAACAGTTAGCGAAGCAAGTACAGTAAGTCAAACTGAATCAACTCCATCTACGGAAAGTAGTTCAACTACTCCAGCACGTGAAACAGCTCCTAGAAATAATGCTGCTAATAGCGGATTGTCAAGTGAAGGTGTGAACTTGCAGAGAAGTGTGAGCCGTGTTCCATTTAACCAATCTGCCATCAGTGATAGTAGTAATCCAGCTTGGGAGTTTAACGATGGTGTCCTTGAACAAATCCTTGCTACTTCACGAGCACGTGGCTATATTACTGGAAATCAATATATCCTAGAACGTGTTAATATCGTTAATGGTAATGGCTATTACAACCTATATAGACCTGACGGCACCTATCTCTTTACTCTTAACTGTAAAACAGGGTACTTTGTAGGAAATGGTTCTGGTCACGCTAACGACCTTGACTACTAGGAGACTAGTTATCAAATTCTTTCTTTTAGAATTGAAACATGATAAAATAAATAAATCAAACAATAGGAGAGTCACATGACAAAAGCAAACTTTGGTGTTGTTGGTATGGCCGTAATGGGTCGTAACCTTGCCCTTAATATTGAATCTCGTGGATACACAGTTGCTATCTATAACCGTAGTAAAGAAAAAACAGAAGATGTTGTTGCTTGCCATCCTGAAAAGAACTTTGTGCCAAGCTATGATATCGAAAGCTTCGTAAACTCAATTGAAAAACCACGTCGTATCATGCTCATGGTTCAAGCAGGACCTGGTACAGACGCAACCATTCAAGCCCTTCTTCCACACTTGGATAAAGGTGATATCTTGATTGACGGAGGAAATACATTCTACAAAGATACTATCCGTCGTAATGAAGAGTTGGCAAACTCTGGTATCAACTTTATCGGTACGGGTGTCTCTGGTGGTGAAAAAGGTGCCCTTGAAGGTCCTTCTATCATGCCTGGTGGACAAAAAGAAGCTTATGAATTGGTAGCAGATGTTCTTGAAGAAATCTCTGCAAAAGCACCAGAAGATGGGAAACCATGTGTGACATACATCGGTCCTGATGGAGCTGGTCATTACGTAAAAATGGTCCACAACGGTATCGAGTACGGTGATATGCAATTGATCGCAGAAAGCTATGATCTCATGCAACACTTGCTTGGCCTTTCAGCTCAAGATATGGCTGAAATCTTTACTGAGTGGAACAAGGGCGAATTGGACAGCTACTTGATCGAAATCACTGCGGATATCCTTGGACGCAAAGACGACGAAGGTCAAGATGGACCAATCGTAGACTACATCTTGGATGCTGCAGGAAACAAGGGAACAGGTAAATGGACTAGCCAATCAGCACTTGACCTTGGTGTGCCATTATCTCTTATCACTGAGTCAGTGTTTGCGCGTTACATCTCTACTTACAAAGAAGAACGTGTTCATGCTAGCAAGGTGCTTCCAAAACCAGCTGCTTTCACATTTGAAGGAGACAAGGCTGAGTTGATCGAAAAAATCCGCCAAGCCCTTTACTTCTCAAAAATCATCTCATACGCACAAGGTTTTGCGCAATTGCGTGTAGCTTCTAAAGAAAACAATTGGAACTTGCCATTTGCAGACATCGCATCTATCTGGCGCGCTGGCTGTATCATCCGTTCTCGTTTCTTGCAAAAGATCACTGATGCATACAACCGTGATGCAGATCTGGCTAACCTTCTTTTGGATGAGTACTTCTTGGATGTCACTGCTAAGTACCAACAATCTGTTCGTGATATCGTAGCTCTTGCTGTTCAAGCTGGTGTACCTGTACCTACTTTCTCATCAGCTATTACATACTTCGATAGCTACCGTTCAGCGGATCTTCCAGCAAACTTGATTCAAGCGCAACGTGACTACTTTGGTGCTCACACATACCAACGTAAAGATAAAGAAGGTACTTTCCATTATTCTTGGTACGACGAAAAATAAGTAGGCCAAACTATGGGGAAACGGATTTTATTACTTGAAAAAGAAAAAAGTCTAGCTCATTTTTTAAGTTTAGAACTCCAAAAAGAGCATTACCGAGTTGATCTGGCAGAAAAAGGGCAAAAAGCTCTTTCCATGGCTCTTCAAACAGATTATGATTTGATTTTATTAAATGTTAATCTGGGAGATATGACAGCGCAGGAATTTGCAGACAAATTAAGTCTAACAAAACCTGCATCTGTCATCATGGTTTTAGATCACTTAGAAGATTTGCAAGATGTGTTAGAAGTTGTTCAACGCTTTGCAGTTTCATACATCTATAAACCAGTGATTATTGAAAATTTGGTAGAGCGAATTTCAGCTATTTTCCGTGGCCGTGATTTTATCGACCAACATTGTGGTCAAATGAAGATACCCACCAGCTATCGAAATCTTAGGATAGATGTTGCCAATCATACAGTCTATCGTGGAGATGAGTTGATTGCTCTCACACGTCGAGAATATGATCTTCTGGCTACGCTTATGGGTAGTAAAAAAGTATTGACTCGTGAGCAATTACTGGAAAGTGTCTGGAAGTATGAAAGTGCCACAGAAACCAATATTGTAGATGTTTATATCCGATATCTACGTAGTAAAATTGATGTGGAAGGTCAAAAAAGCTATATCAAAACAGTTCGTGGTGTAGGTTATACCATGCAGAATTAATAAGCAATATTTTATCAATTAAAGTCGAAGAGCACTTGCCTATAAGCAAGTGCTTTTTTGAAGTATTAATTGCCTCTTTTTTAAAGGTTGAGAAAATGATAAGTTTAATTTTTTATCTCAACGATAAGCGATTGTGAAAGGAAACAATCGCTTTTTTTGAGAAAATATAATAAAATAGAATGGAATAAAGTTCTAAAATTTTATCTAGAAACAGACGATTTTCGTCTGATAGTAGGATTAAATGACAAGAGAAGTTGGTGTCGGTCAGGCACATAGTAAAATTATTTTAATAGGAGAGCATGCAGTAGTTTATGGCTATCCAGCCATCTCTTTGCCTCTTTTAGAGGTTGAAGTGACCTGTCGGGTTGTACCGGCAACGACACCATGGCGCCTTTTTGAAGAGGACACCTTGTCCATGGCAGTTTATGCTTCTCTCGAGTATCTGAATATCAAAGATGCTTATATCCGTTGCCAAATTGACTCTGCTATTCCAGAAAAACGTGGAATGGGTTCTTCGGCAGCCATTAGCATTGCGGCTATTCGCGCGGTATTTGATTATTACCAAGCAGAACTTCCACATGATGTGTTAGAAATTCTGGTCAATCGCGCTGAGATGATTGCCCATATGAATCCTAGTGGATTGGATGCTAAGACCTGTCTTAGTGACCATCCTATTCGTTTTATCAAGAATGTTGGTTTTGAAGAACTAGCCATGGACTTGTCGGCTTATCTGGTCATTGCAGATACAGGAGTCTATGGACACACTCGTGAAGCTATTCAAGTTGTAGAGAGCAAGGGTAAGGAAGCTTTACCTTTCTTGTATGCACTTGGAGAGTTGACCCAGCAAGCAGAAGAAGCAATAAAGGCAAGAGATGCCGTGATACTGGGAGAGATTTTAACAAAAGCACATGGAAATCTAAAAGAAATAGGAGTTAGTAGCCTTGAGGCTGATGCCTTGGTTGAAACTGCTCTTCAAAATGGAGCTTTAGGTGCTAAGATGAGTGGTGGTGGTTTAGGTGGCTGTATCATAGCCTTAGTAGCTGACTATCACCAAGCTCAAGATTTAGCTGAAAGATTAGAAGAGAAAGGAGCTGTTCAGACATGGATCGAAAGCCTGTGACAGTACGTTCCTATGCCAATATTGCTATTATTAAATATTGGGGAAAGAAAGCAGAAAAAGAGATGGTTCCTGCGACTAGCAGTATCTCTCTGACTTTAGAAAATATGTATACGGAGACGACACTTTCTCCTTTACCATCAGATGCAAAGGCGGATTCCTTTTACATCAATGACCAGTTGCAAAATGAAGCTGAGCATGCCAAGATGAGTAAAATCATTGACCGCTACCGTCCTGAAGGAGCAGGGTTTGTTCGTATCGATACTAAGAACAATATGCCAACAGCAGCAGGCCTTTCTTCCAGTTCCAGTGGTTTATCTGCCTTGGTCAAAGCTTGTAACGCATATTTCCAACTTGGGCTGAATCGCAGAGAATTGGCCTTGGAAGCTAAGTTTGCATCGGGTTCTTCATCTCGTAGTTTTTATGGCCCCTTGGCAGCCTGGGACAAGGATAGTGGAGAGATTTATCCTGTTGAAACTGACTTGAAACTAGCTATGATTATGTTGGTCTTGGAAGACCAGAAAAAACCAATCTCCAGTCGAGATGGGATGAAGCTCTGCGTGGAGACTTCGACAACTTTTGATGAGTGGATTCGTCAATCTGAACAAGATTACAAGTATATGTTAGTCTACCTCAAGGAAAATGACTTTAAGAAAATTGGAGAATTGACAGAGAAGAACGCGTTGGCTATGCATGCTACGACAAAAACAGCCACTCCATCCTTCTCTTATCTGACAGATGCTAGTTATGAGGCTATGGATTTTGTTCGTCAGCTTAGAGAACAAGGAGAATCTTGTTACTTCACCATGGATGCGGGTCCTAATGTCAAGGTTCTTTGCTTGGAAGAGGACTTGGAACATTTGTCAGAACTTTTAGGTCAACGCTATCGCTTAATCGTTTCAAAAACAAAGGATTTGAGCCAAGATGACGATTGTTAAAACTTGTGGAAAGCTCTATTGGGCTGGGGAGTATGCCGTTTTAGAACCAGGACAGTTGGCGCTAATAAAGACTATTCCCATCTATATGACGGCTGAGATTAAAGCGTCTAATGAGTATCGACTCTACTCAGATATGTTTACCTATAGTGTAGACATGCGACCAGATTCTTCCTATGCTTTGATTCAAGAAACAGTTGCCTTGGTGGAGGAGTATCTGACTGATCAAGGGGTTGACTTGCAGCCGTTTTCTTTAGAGATTCGAGGGAAAATGGAACGTGAAGGCAAGAAGTTTGGGCTGGGTTCTAGTGGTAGTGTGGTTGTCTTAGTCATCAAGGCTTTGCTCGCTTTCTATGAAAGACCAGCTGACAGAGAACTCCTGTTTAAATTAGCCAGTGCTGTGCTTCTTAAACGTGGGGACAATGGCTCCATGGGGGACATTGCCTGTATCGTATCAGAAGACCTAGTCCTCTATCAGTCGTTTGATCGAGAGAAAGTGGCACATTGGCTCGAAAAGGAAGACTTGCATATTGTATTAGAACGTGATTGGGGCTTTTCGATTGAGACAGTTGAACCGGGCTTGGAATTTGACTTCCTGGTTGGTTGGACCAAGGAAGTGGCTGTATCTAGTCACATGGTTAAACAAATCAAGAATCATATGGATGCCAGCTTCTTGCAAGCTTCAAAAAAAACAGTAGCTAACTTGGTAAAGGCTTTGCAGACAGGTCACGAAGAAAAAGTGATTGAGCAACTAGAACAAGCTAGCCTGCTCTTAGAAGACTTGAGTTCAGATATTTACACACCTTCCCTCAGACAACTCAAAAATGCAAGCCGAGACTTGAAAGCTGTTGCTAAGAGTAGTGGTGCTGGTGGTGGAGACTGTGGGATCGCACTTAGCTTTGACCAAGATTCGACTACATTACTGAAAAAACGCTGGGCTGATCTAGGAATTGAGCTCTTGTATCAAGAAAGGATAGGACATGACGATAAATCGGAAGGATGAACACATCCGCTATGCCCTTGAACAAAACAGTACTTATAATAGTTTGATGAAGTGGAGCTGATCCACTCTTCGCTACCCTTATATGACTTAGATGAAATTGACCTTTCAACAGAATTTGCAGAGCGAAAATGGGATTTCCCATTTTATATCAATGCTATGACAGGTGGGAGTGAAAAGGGTAGAGAAATCAATCAAAAATTAGCTCAGGTTGCTGAAGCCTGTGGGATTTTATTTGTAACAGGTTCTTACAGTGCTGCACTCAAGGATCCTTCAGATGACTCTTTTTCAGTCAAAACTAGTTACCCTGACCTCCTTCTTGGAACCAATATTGGCTTAGACAAGCCTGTAGAACTAGGATTACAAACAGTGAAAGAGATGAATCCACTTCTATTACAAATTCATGTTAATGTCATGCAGGAATTGCTCATGCCAGAGGGTGAACGTCAATTTAGATTGTGGCAAAGCAATCTGGCAGACTATGCTGAGCAAATCTCTGTGCCACTTATTTTAAAAGAAGTCGGCTTTGGTATGGATGTGAAAACCATTGCTAAGGCTTATGAGATGGGAATACGAACCGTTGATTTGTCTGGTCGTGGGGGAACGAGCTTTGCCTATATCGAAACCGTCGCGGTGGACAGCGTGATTACCTAAATGACTGGGGTCAATCGACCATGCAGGCTCTTCTGAATGCCCAAGACTGGAAAGACAAGATGGAACTTTTGGTGAGTGGAGGAGTTCGCAATCCACTAGATATCATCAAATGCTTGGTGTTTGGAGCCAAGGCAGTTGGTCTATCACGCACTATGTTAGAGCTGGTTGAAAATTACTCTGTTGATGTCGTTATTTCCATTGTTGAAAGCTGGAAGGAAGACCTACGCTTGATTATGTGTGCCCTTAATTGTAAAAAAATTGAGGATTTGCAAGAGGTCGACTATCTCCTTTATGGAAAATTGAAAGAAGCAAAAGACCAAATGTAAAGAAAGAGGTCGGGATTTTAGTCCCGACCTCTTTATCATTCCTCAGACTGATGTGACTTTTGGGATTTGTGATACAATTAAATAGAGAGGACGGATACATGCGAAAATTTCAAATTTTTCTATTTATTGAAGCTTGTTTACTGACAGGAGCTCTGATTATGATGGTATCGGAGCATTTTTCCCGTTTTCTACTGATGTTGCTCTTGTTTTTACTACTGATTCGATATTATACTGGAAAACAGGGGAACAATTTTATTTTAGTAGCAGTGAGCATCCTATTTTTCTTTATCATCATGCTCAATCCCTTTGTCATTTTAGCCATCTTTGTGGCTTTGATTTATAGTCTCTTCTTGCTTTATCCTATGATGAATCAGGAAAGAGAAGATACCAATCTGGTTTTTGAAGAAGTAGTGACAGTAAAGAGGGAGAAAAATCGCTGGTTTGGAAATCTCCATCACTTCTCAAGCTATCAGACCTGTCGTTTTGATGATATCAATCTCTTTCGCCTTATGGGGAAGGATACCATTCATCTAGAGCACGTGATTTTGAGCAATCATGATAATGTCATTATCTTGAGAAAACTGGTTGGTACGACTAGAATTATCGTACCAGTGGATGTAGAAGTCAGCCTAAGCGTCAATTCTCTGTACGGAGATTTAACCTTTTTTGACCAGCCTAAACGTTCTTTGCGTAATGAGCAATTTCATCAAGAAACCAGAGATTATCTCAAGAGTCCCAAGAGTGTTAAGATTCTTTTGACAACGATGGTTGGAGATGTTGAGGTGGTGAGAGGATGAAAAAGCAACCCTATATTTTAATTGGTCTCACCTCATTTCTCTTTGTCGCTTTTCTGTTTCGAAGTATTTTTAAGGTCTTAGATTTGGAATGGACTTCTCTCTTCCAAGATTTAGAAAAGACAGAAAAAATCCTATTTTTGGCTTTGATGTTTAGTCTTGCTCTAGCCTTTTTATTGGTCTTGTTTTGGACAATGGTTGACGAAATTTCAAGAAGAAGAATCCAAACAAATCTTAAGAATCTGCTGGCTGGTAAAGATATTAAAAGTCTAGGGGATGACGACTTAGACGCAAGTTTTAAAAACTTATCAGGCAAGCTCGGTTTGTTGACAGAGGCCATTCAAAAAGCTGATAACCAGGTATTGCTTAAAGAAGAACAGATTATTGAAAAGGAGCGCAAGCGAATAGCACGTGACTTGCATGATACAGTTAGTCAGGAAATTTTTGCTGCCCATATGATTTTATCGGGACTCAGTCAACAGGCTTCCAGATTAGACAAAGAGAAGATGCAGATACAACTCCAGAGTGTGACAGCTATTTTGGAGACAGCCCAGATAGATTTGCGTATTCTACTCTTACATTTGCGACCGATAGAACTGGAACAAAAGAGTCTGGTTGAGGGGATTCAGTTGCTTCTTAAAGAATTGGAAGAAAAAAGTGAACTCAAAGTCAGTTTTAAATATCAGGTAGACGAATTACCTAAAAAAATTGAGGAACATATCTTCCGTATCGTTCAAGAATTGATTAGTAATACTCTCCGTCATGCTCAAGCTTCTTGTTTGGATGTTTATCTTTATCAGACTGAAACAGAATTACAGTTGAAAGTAGTGGACAATGGCAGAGGTTTCGAGCCGGCTGACGTAGATGATTTGAGCTATGGACTACGGAATATCAAAGAACGAGTGGAAGATATGGCAGGGAGTATACAACTATTAACAGCACCCAAGCAGGGTTTGGCATTGGATATTCGCATACCCTTGCTTGATTGACTAACAAAAGGAAATAAAATGAAACTATTATTAGTAGATGACCACCAAATGGTGCGTCTTGGTTTAAAAAGTTATTTTGAACTACAAGATGATGTAGAGGTTGTTGGAGAAGCAACTAATGGAGCCGAAGGGATTTCCATGGCCTTGGAGCTTCGTCCAGATGTGATTGTGATGGATATTGTTATGCCTGAAGTCAACGGAATTGATGCAACTCAAGCTATTCTCAAAGAATGGCCGGAGGCTAAAATCTTGATTGTAACATCTTACCTGGATAATGAAAAAATTATGCCGGTCTTGAATGCTGGAGCTAAGGGTTATATGCTCAAAACTTCGAGCGCAGATGAGTTGCTACACGCAGTTCGTAAGGTAGCAGCCGGTGAATTTGCAATTGAACAAGAGGTCAGCAAGAAGGTAGAATATAACCGTAATCACGTCGAACTGCATGAAGAATTAACTGCGCGAGAACGCGATGTCCTTCAACTGATTGCCAAGGGCTATGAAAATCAGCGCATTGCAGATGAGCTCTTTATCTCCCTAAAGACAGTCAAGACCCATGTCTCCAATATCCTAGCCAAACTTGAGGTCAGTGATCGTACCCAGGCAGCAGTTTATGCTTTTCAACATCATCTGGTGGATTCTGATGAATTTTAGGGGACATAGGATGTAACTGAAGCATGGACGAAAAGCGCATCCATTACTTGAAAAAGTTCGCTACTATGTGGTATAATGGACTGTATTAAAAATTTTAAGGAGAAATGACAGAATGTCTGTATCATTTGAAAACAAAGAAACAAACCGTGGTGTCTTGACTTTCACTATCTCTCAAGACCAAATCAAACCAGAATTGGACCGTGTATTTAACTCAGTAAAGAAAACTCTTAACGTTCCAGGTTTCCGTAAAGGTCACCTTCCACGTCCTATCTTCGACCAAAAATTTGGTGAAGAAGCACTTTACCAAGATGCAATGAACGCTCTTTTACCAGACGCTTATGAAGCAGCTGTTAAAGAAGCTGGTCTTGAAGTAGTTGCTCAACCAAAAATTGACGTAACTTCTATGGAAAAAGGTCAAGATTGGGTTATCACTGCTGAAGTTGTTACAAAACCTGAAGTAAAATTGGGTGAATACAAAAACCTTGAAGTATCAGTTGATGTAGATAAAGAAGTAACTGATGCTGATGTTGAAGAGCGTATCGAACGTGAACGCAACAACTTGGCTGAATTGGTGATCAAAGAAGGTGCTGCTGAAAATGGCGACACTGTTGTTATCGACTTTGTTGGTTCTATCGACGGTGTTGAATTTGACGGCGGAAAAGGTGAAAACTTCTCACTTGGACTTGGTTCAGGTCAATTCATCCCTGGTTTCGAAGACCAATTAGTTGGACATTCAGCTGGCGAAACTGTTGATGTAGTTGTAACATTCCCAGAAGACTACCAAGCAGAAGACCTTGCTGGTAAAGAAGCTAAATTCGTAACAACTATCCACGAAGTTAAAGCGAAAGAAGTTCCAGCTCTTGACGATGAACTTGCAAAAGATATCGATGAAGAAGTTGAAACTCTTGCTGAATTGAAAGAAAAATATCGTAAAGAATTGGCAGCTGCTAAAGAAGAAGCATATAAAGATGCTGTAGAAGGTGCTGCAATCGATAAAGCTGTTGAAAATGCTGAAATCGTAGAACTTCCAGAAGAAATGATCCACGAAGAAGTTCACCGCTCAGTAAATGAGTTCCTTGGAAACTTGCAACGTCAAGGTATCAACCCTGACATGTACTTCCAAATCACTGGAACTACTCAAGAAGACCTTCACAAACAATATGAAGCAGAAGCTGAGTCACGCACGAAGACTAACCTTGTTATCGAAGCAGTTGCGAAAGCTGAAGGATTTGACGCTACTGAAGAAGAAATCCAAAAAGAAATCGAGCAATTGGCTGCAGATTACAACATGGAAGTTGCCCAAGTACAAAGCTTGCTTTCAGCAGATATGTTGAAACATGATATCACAATTAAGAAAGCTGTTGAATTGATCACAAGCACTGCAACAGTAAAATAATCTGAAAAGATAAAAAACCACCGGATTCGGTGGTTTTTTGGTGCTTTATTTTCCGAAAAACTCATCAAGGTCATCTTGGCTAATCCCAATCATGGCTGGGATACTAGTCCAGTTATCTTCAGTTAGGATGTATGGTTGATGAGGATCAATCTGATTTTCTGTTTCAAGAATTGGCTCATTTAGTTCCTCAGAGCTTTCAGTTAAGTCGCTGAAACGTTCAATCAGATAGGTTTTTCGAGCTGTCCCTATATGTTTAGTCGCATAATCAAAGGCTTGAAGTTCACCGAGTAGAATGAGTTTGCTTTTAGCCCGAGTAATAGCAGTGTAGATGAGATTACGCTCTAACATACGCTTGCTCGCACTGGTGATGGGAAGGATAACAACTGGAAACTCACTTCCCTGCGACTTATGGATACTCATGGCGTAGGCAAGACGAATCTTATACCATTCGTTGCGTGGATAGACGACTTCGTTCCCATCAAAATCAATTATCATTTCATCTTGTTTAGATTCAGTGTATTTTCCAGGAATGAGATCTGTGATGTAGCCTAGGTCTCCGTTAAAAACGTTGACTTCTGCATCGTTAACCAAATGAATGACCTTATCTCCACTACGATACTGAAACTGACTTGCTTCAAAACTAATCTGTCCCTTTTGAAGAGGATTAAGCAGTTCTTGCATGAGTTGATTGATGGCATCGATTCCTACTGCTCCACGATACATAGGAGCTAGAACTTGGATGTTTCGTGCAGGGATGCCACTTCTGAGAGCTGCATCTAAGATTTTTCAATGCTAGCAGGTATATGGCCGCTAGAAATTTCAAAATAGGAACGGTCTGCCTTCTTCTGAGTGAAATCTGCAGGTAAAATTCCCTGACGAATCTGACTCGCAAGTGTGACAATGGTTGATTCTTCACTCTGGCGGTAGATTCTTTCCAAGCGTGTTTGCGGAATACTTGGAATCTGGAGTAAGTCAGCCAGAACTTGACCTGGGCTAACCGATGGCAACTGATCACTATCTCCAACGATAAGAATTTTACTAGTAGAGGAGATATTGGAGAAGAGTTGGTTGGCTAGCCAGGTATCCACCATAGAGAACTCGTCTACGATGATAAAGTCAGCATCTAGATAATCTTCTAAATGGCTTGTGTCGTCGTCACCAGTCATACCCAAGTGGCGGTGAATGGTTGCACTTGGCAAGCCTGTTAGTTCATTCATGCGACGAGCCGCACGACCAGTTGGAGCAGCAAGGAGAATCGGTAGATTACTTTTCTTTCGAAGATCCAGTCCTTCTAATAGAGCATAGACGGCAATAATCCCATTGATAACAGTGGTTTTTCCAGTACCAGGTCCGCCAGTCAGGATAAAGACCTTGTTTTGGATAGCATCGCAGATTGCCTGTTTTTGAATGGCATCGTATTGAATGCCTAATTCTTCCTCGATAATTGCAATCTGTTCCTGGATGATTTCTGTTTCTTGTTTATCGGTTTCTTCTTTTTCAAGGATACGAATGAGGTGATTGTGAATCCCTTCTTCTGCAAAAAAGAGACTGTTATCAAAGATTTTGGTGTCAACTTGTTGGACTTTTTCTTCTTCAATGAGATTGGACAATTCTTGAGCAAGTTGGCTGGGCTCTAATTCCACAGGACGTGAGGATTCCAGTAGATTTAGAGTCTTTTCTAATAAGTCTCTAGCTTCAACATAAGTATCCCCACTTTCCATACAAGCGTTTAAAAGGCTATGAATGAGTCCTGCTCGGAAACGTTCAGGTGCCTGGCTTTCAATGCCCAATTCTTGCGCCAATTGGTCAGCGATGGTAAAACCCAATCCCTTGATATCTTCTACCAACTGGTAGGGATAATTTTCAACGATATCGATAGTTTCCTCTTTGTAGGTATCCTGAATTTGAATAGCTAATTTATTAGGGATTCCGTAGTTGGCAAGTTTGGCCAAGACCATTTCAGTCCCGTAGTTGAGACGGAGTGTAGATACAAAGGCCTCACGACTTTTAGAAGATAACCCTGAGATAGTCTCAAGTTTTTCAGGATGTTCTAGGATTTCATCGATAGTATTTTCTCCATAGAGTTCCACAATCTTTTGGGCAGTTTTGAGACCAATCCCTTTGAAATGGCTACTAGAGAAATACTTAACTAAGCCCTTGCTAGTCGGTTTTGCTCTTTCATAACGGGTAATTTGTAGTTGTTCTCCGTATTTGGAGTGTTGGACAATCTGCCCCCAAAAAGTGTATTCCTCTCCCTCGATAACATCAGCCATGGTCCCTGTAACAATGATCTCGAAATCATCAAAGTCTTCTGCGTTGGTGTCTTCAATCTCCAAGAGTAGGATACGATAAAAATTGCTAATATTTTCAAAGATAATGCGCTCAATGGTGCCTGTAAAATATACTTCCATAGAAATCCTCAATAGAATAAGAAGAGGCTGAGATTGGTATGTCTCGGCCTCTTAGTGTTTTTAGAATTTTCCGATACGGTCTATTGGCCAGAAACGGAATTTAGCTTCTCCAACAATGTCTTTTGCTTTAAAGGTTCCAACATGACGACTGTCATTGGATACGAGGCGGTTGTCGCCCAGCAGGAGATATTCCCCTTCTGGAATAGTGAAGGTAAAACTAGTGTTAAAATTAGCATCTAGAGTAAAGGCATGAGATTTTTCAGCAATACTTCTAAAATACTCTCCCTTTTTACCATCCCAATTGCTACCTGTATAGGTAGATTGAAGCTTATCCTCTTTAAAGCGTTTGAGGTACTCTGCTAGATAAGGCTCGTCTGTTTCTTGGTCATTGATGTAGAGCTTATCGTTTTCATAGCGAATTTTGTCTCCTGGTAAACCGATAACACGTTTGACAATATCCTTATTTTCAGCATCTTCGTGGGCAACCACAATATCATAGCGATCGATTGGAAGATGCTTAACAACAAAGAGAATCTCGTTGTCAGCTAGAGTTGGGTCCATTGAGTGTCCTTCAACTCGAACATTACTCCAAAGAAAGACTCGACTAAGACCAATAAGTGCGAGAATGAGGAAAAATCCTCCCCACTCTTTTAAAAATATTTTAAAATAATTCATACTTTTACCTTTCTAGCAGTTTTTTAGCTTTTTCAGTATTTTTAAAATGAAGTTTGGCACAAAAGTTTAGACCTTCCATACCATAGGCTTGTATAATTTGACTAGCCACCTTATCAGAAGCTTCTCCAGCACCACTTGGAAGTTGATAGCCTAACTCTCGTCCAAGATTTTCAAGATTTTCTAGGAAGAGATCACGCGCAATGATAGAACTAACGGCTACAGCCAAGTATTTCCCCTCAGCTTTCTCCTCCAAGGTTACTGGATTTGAGAAGTGATTAGCCTCATTTTTCAGATATTTATCATAGTTCCGTGAGCTGGTAAAGGCGTCGATAACAATTTTCTCAGGATCAACACCCTTTTGAAGAAGGAGAAAAATCGCTTGATTGTGTAAGGCAACCTTTACAGAAACAGCATTGTAGCGTTCGCCAATGACTTCATTATATTTACTCGGAGAAAGCAGGAGTGCTTGATGTTGAATTTTTTCCTTAAGAAGTGGAGCAATCTGACGAATCTTTTGATCTGTCAAAGTCTTAGAATCTCCTACACCTAGTTTTCTTAAGAAGTCATGCTGATCTGGCTTTACAAAGGATGCCACTACAGCCAATCCTCCAAAGTAGGAACCATTTCCAACCTCATCTGTCCCAATTAAAGGGCAATCTTGGCCACTAATTTTTTGAATGGTTTGGTAACCAAAAAAGCTGGCATAATTTTCAGCAGATTCTCCCTGAAAGAGAACCTTTCCAGAAGTATAAATAGAAATGCTTACCTGAGGAAGCTTAAAAAAGTAACGTATATAAGGATTTTTACTAGGAGTCAGAGAACTTTGATAGTGTAACACAAAATTCTGAATTTCCTCTTCACTTGGTGTTAGTGTTATACTTGCCATAGTCTCTATTGTACCATAAAAGCAGGAGAATTGGTAAAAACTGACAAACTTAGTGAAATTTGGTATAATATCGTGAGGTGAATTTTATGGCAAATTTAAATCGATATAAATTTACATTTGGGAAAAAGACTTTAACTTTAATTACTGAGCATGATAACCTCTTTATGGAGGAAATAGCAAAGGTTGCTACAGAAAAATATGAAGCAATTAAAGAGCAAATGCCTGGAGCTGATGATGAGACTTTAGCTATTTTATTAGCAATCAATTGTTTATCAACACAGTTGAGTCGTGAGATTGAATTTGATGATAAGGAGCAGCAATTAGAAGCACTCAGATATCAAGTTGTTGCGGCTAAACAAGAACAAAGTAAGATTGAGGATCCCTTATGATTTCGTTTCTTCTCTTATTAATTCTTGCTTGGAGTTTTTATATCGGCTATCGCAGAGGCTTGGTCCTACAAGTTTATTATCTTGTGGCAACAATTGTCTCAGCTTATTTTGCTGGCAATTTTTACCAGTCTCTAGGGGAAAAATTTCACTTGTTAATTCCCTATGCAAATCCTAAGGAAGGAATTGGTACTTTCTTCTTTCCATCGGATCAGCTCTTTCAATTGGACAAAGTCTTTTATGCAGGTATCGGCTATTTGCTAGCTTTTACAGTTTTTTACAGTATCGGTCGTTTGCTTGGTCTCTTTGTAAATTTAATACCAACAGATAAAATCGATGGTAAATACTTTCGTATTGGTGCAGGAGTTCTATCGGTTGGAGTGACCTTGTTTGTTCTCCAGATGATATTGACCATTCTTGCAACAGTTCCTTTGGAAGTCGTTCAAAATTCACTTGAAAAAAGTATAGTAGCTAAACATATGATTCAAAGTATCCCAATTACTACTAACTTTATTAAACAAATCTGGGTAACCAAATTAATCGGATAAAAAGGGCGGGAATTATTCCTAGCCTTTTGTTTACAATTCCAGGAGTTTAATAGTCTTTTTAAAGAGGAAATCCTACTCTTACTGAACATTCTATCTACTCGTCTATTAAGGAAAGAACATGAATACAAAAATACTAGAAACACTAGAATTTAACAAAGTCAAAGCTTTATTTGAGCCCCATCTTTTGACAGAGCAGGGATTAGAGCAGTTAAAAGAGCTAGTCCCAACAGATAAGGGTGATAAAATTAGACAGGCTTTTGCTGAGATGGAAGAAATGCAAGAGCTCTTTGTTGAGCATCCTCACTTTAGCATTCTGACTACAAAAGTAATTGCCTTAACTTGCAAGCGTTTGGAGATGGGTGCTGACCTCAATATCGAGGAATTTCTCCTGCTCAAACGTGTACTCTTTGCAAGTCGTGAATTAAAAAGTTTTTATGAAAATCTTGAAAATGTGCGCTTAGACCATCTGGCAAACTGCTTTGAGAAACTTCATGATTTTCCACATCTGCAGGGAAATCTCCAAGCCATCAATGAAGCTGGATTTATTGAGAATTTTGCTAGTGAAGAACTAGCACGAATCCGTCGTAAAATCCATGATAGCGAGAGCCAAGTTCGTGACGTCTTGCAAGAACTTCTCAAACAAAAGGCACAGATGTTGACAGAAGGCATTATCGCTAGTAGAAATGGTCGCCAGGTTCTCCCTGTCAAAAACACCTATCGTAATAAGATTGCCGGTGTGGTTCATGATATTTCTGCCACTGGGAACACTGTCTATATTGAACCGCGTGAAGTGGTCAAGCTGAGTGAGGAAATTGCTAGTCTTCGGGCGGATGAACGCTATGAGATGATGCGTATCCTTCAAGAGCTTTCTGAGCGTGTACGACCACATGCAGCTGAAATCGCAAATGATGCCTGGATTATTGGACATTTGGACTTGATTCGTGCTAAGGTCCGCTTTATACAAGAAACAGGAGCAGTAGTTCCTCAAGTCTCTGAGGGACAGGAGATTCAACTCCTCCATGTTCGTCATCCCTTGGTGCAAAATGCTGTTGCTAATGATGTACACTTTGGTAAAGATCTAACAGCCATCGTCATCACTGGTCCCAATACGGGTGGTAAGACCATCATGCTAAAAACCTTAGGTTTGACGCAATTGATGGCTCAGTCAGGTTTGCCGATTTTGGCGGATAAGGGAAGTCGTGTGGGAATTTTTGAGGAGGTCTTTGCGGATATCGGAGACGAACAATCCATCGAACAAAGTCTTTCAACCTTCTCAAGTCACATGACTAATATTGTAGATATTCTTGGTAAGGTCAATCAAAACTCGCTTTTGCTACTTGATGAGCTTGGAGCAGGAACAGATCCCCAAGAAGGTGCAGCCCTTGCTATGTCTATCCTAGAAGACCTGCGTTTGCGTCAGGTTAAGACTATGGCGACCACTCATTATCCTGAACTCAAGGCCTACGGAATTGAAACTGCCTATGTTCAAAATGCCAGCATGGAGTTTGATACAGCTAGCTTGCGCCCGACCTATCGCTTTATGCAAGGAGTACCTGGTCGAAGCAACGCCTTTGAGATTGCTAAACGTCTCGGCTTGTCGAATGTTATCGTAGGTGACGCTAGCAAGCAGATTAACCAAGACAATGATGTCAATCGAATTATTGAGCAATTGGAAGAGCAGACGCTTGAAAGCCGTAAACGCCTTGAGAATATTCGCCAGATCGAGCAAGAAAACCTCAAGATGAACCGTGCCCTAAAAAAACTCTATAATGAGCTTAATCGTGAGAAGGAAACAGAACTCAATAAGGCGCGTGAGCAAGCTGCGGAGATTGTTGACTTGGCTCTAGCTGAAAGTGATGATATTCTAAAAAATCTTCACAGCAAATCTCAACTAAAACCACATGAGATTATCGAAGCCAAGGCTCAGCTCAAAAAATTAGCACCTGAAAAAGTTGATCTTTCTAAAAATAAGGTCCTCCAAAAGGCTAAGAAAAAACGAGCTCCAAAAGTTGGGGATGATATCATCGTTTTAAGCTATGGTCAACGAGGTACCTTGACCAATCAACTCAAGGATGGTCGTTGGGAAGCTCAAGTTGGCTTGATTAAGATGACCCTTGAAGAAAAAGAGTTTGACTTAGTACAAGCTCAACAAGAAGCAGCAGTCAAGAAAAAACAAGTTAATGTGATCAAGCGTGCTGCTGGTAAAGCACCGCAGGCTCGACTAGACCTCAGAGGCAAACGCTACGAGGAAGCGATGGAAGCCTTGGATGCCTTTATCGACCAAGCCCTACTCAACAACATGGCTCAAGTAGACATCATCCATGGTATTGGTACAGGGGTCATTCGTGAAGGAGTAACCAAATATCTCCAAAGAAACAAGCAAGTCAAGAGCTTTGGCTATGCGCCACAAAATGCAGGTGGTTCTGGAGCGACTATCGTAACCTTTAAGGGTTAGAGTAAGGATGGTTGAAAACATCAATAAAACGTTCTGAAAACAATTGACAAGTGCTGCTTTATCTTGTTCTATGGTGTGATCTTTGTGCTCATGGTCTTACTAGGTGGATTCATCGAGCTAGATATGGTCTGGGTCATTGCGGATATTGTTAATGCTCTCATGGCTCTACCAAACTTGATTGTTATCTTGGCCTTATCTCCAGTCGTTATCGCTGAGACCAAGAAGTATTTTGCTACTTAAGCTAATCACACATTTTGTGTGATTTTTTGTTTTCATAAAGAAATCCTATCAATACAATTAAAAATATATATTATACAAGTAGAAAATTCTGTGATAGACTAAGTGTCAAGAAAATGAAAAGAGGTCCTCTTATGACAACATTTACTATCCATACTGTAGAATCAGCACCAGCAGAAGTGAAAGAAGTTCTTGAAACGGTACAAAAGGACAATAATGGCTACATTCCTAACCTTATCGGACTTTTGGCAAACGCTCCAACAGCCCTCGAAACGTATCGCACTGTTGGCGCAATCAATCGTCGCAATAGTCTAACACCCGTAGAGCGCGAGGTGGTACAAATCACTGCAGCTGTTACCAATGGATGTGCCTTCTGTGTAGCAGGCCACACTGCCTTTTCTATAAAGCAAATCCAGATGAACGATGACCTTCTCCAAGCCCTTCGCAATCGTACTCCGATTGAAAGTGATTCTAAGCTAGATACACTTGCTAAGTTTACCTTGGCAGTCATCAATACCAAAGGGCGTGTAGGAGATGAAGCTCTTGGAGAGTTTTTGGATGCTGGCTACACGCAAGAAAATGCCTTGGATGTCGTCCTTGGTGTCAGTTTGGCGACTCTCTGTAACTATGCTAATAACTTAGCCAATACACCAATTAATCCAGAGTTGCAACCTTACGCCTAAATTATAAAAAGGATGGAGTCTGATAGGGTCGGACTCCATTTTTTGTATGCTTTTTTAATGGTTTTTATGATATACTGATAATAACATCATTATTGGAGATTCACATGAAAAAACTCCCCTTAGCCTTTTCAGGTTGCTTATTGGGATTGGCTGGAGCAGGAAATCTCATCTTGGATATTTTTCCGCTTTTATCACACATCTTTAGTTTGTCAGGCTTGATTTTATGGTTTTATTTTTTGGTGAGCCACCTCAATAACTGGCATGAAAGTAAGCAAGAATTAAAGAAAGCCCCTGTTTTGTCAGGAATGGCGACTTTTCCCATGGCAGGGATGATTTTATCGACCTATTTGCTACGGATTCTACCAGTAAGCCTGAATATCATTGCGCAGGTTCTCTGGTGGTTTGCTTTTCTATTGGATGTAGGCTTGATTATCTACTTCACTATCAATTACGTGCAGGCTAAACCAAGGACGAGCGCAACGCCTAGTTGGACAGTTCTCTATGTGGGAATAGCAGTAGCGAGCTTGACCTACCCCGTGGTGGGCATTGTTGGGATTGCCTATGGAGCTTGGATTTTTGGTTTTATCTTAACCCTTATCCTTTACCCTCTAATTTATCAAGATTTGAGGAAAAATCCATTACCGCTCGCTTTGTTGGGGCAAGAAGGAATCTATTGTGCTCCATTTTCTCTCCTTTTGGCAGCATTAGTGAGAGTAGGAGGATACAGTCTTCCTAGTTGGATTTTACTAGTTATGATCCTTGCATCACAGACCTTCTTTTTCTTTGTCCTTAGTCGCTTGCCAAGGATTTTAAAACAAGGTTTCCAACCAGCCTTCTCAGCCCTAACCTTTCCAACCATCATCACAGCAACTTCATTGAAAATGTCCCAAGGCATTCTACAATTTCCGGTCCTCAACCTCGTCGTTTGGTTAGAGATTATCATTTGTTTAACAATCTTCATCTACGTATTAGTAGAATATATACGATATTTAAGGAACTAAAAGAACCCCTAGCACTTAGAAGTGAGATGAAGAAAGGTGCAGACCTATAACGGTGTAAGGGATAGATAGAATAAATAAATACGAATAAAGAGAGTGTGTAAAATGAACCATAAGATTGCAATTTTATCAGACATTCATGGCAATACAACAGCCTTAGCTTGGAGTACTTGAGGACGCTAAAAATTTGGGAGCGACTGAATATTGGCTTCTGGGAGATATTTTTCTTCCTGGGCCGGGAGCAAATGACTTGGTGGCTCTTTTAAAAGACCTTCCCATTACAGCATCTGTTCGAGGCAACTGGGATGATTGCGTGTTAGAGGCTTTAGATGGGCAATATGGTTTAGAGGATCCCCAAGAAATCCAGCTTATGCGATTGACCCAGTATCTGATGGAGCGTCTAAACCCAGAGCATATTGATTGGTTGAGAAATCTACCTATGGTAGCCAAGAAAGAAGCAGAAGGTTTGCGCTTTTCTCTTTCACATAATTTACCTGAGAAAAATTATGGTGGTGATTTGCTGGTTGAAAATGATACCAAAAAATTTGACCAGTTACTTGATGAAACTACTGATGTAGCCGTCTATGGTCATGTTCACAAGCAGTTGCTTCGTTATGGTAGCCAAGGTCAACAAATCATCAATCCAGGTTCGATTGGTATGCCTTATTTTGATTGGGAAGAGTTAAAAAATCACCGTGCCCAGTATGCCTTACTCGAAGTTGAAAATGGTGAATTGGTCAATATCCAATTTCGTAAGGTTGCCTATGATTATGAAGCAGAGTTAGAATCAGCCAAGGAGAAAGGCCTTCCTTTTATCGAAATGTATGAAGAGTTGCGACGTGAGGACAACTATCAAGGCCATAACAGAGATTTGTTAGCTAGTTTAATTGAAAAGCATGGCTATGTGGAGGATGTGAAGAACTATTTTGATTTTTTGTAAGAGTTGCTTTAATTAACAGATACTAAATAAACGATTGGACGAGCCAATCGTTTTTAGTATATCTTATTGTAATTGAGATTGATCTGGTAGGTAGGAACCACCGAGATAGGTTTTGCTGAGTTTTTCAAGGGTTCCATCTTGGTAGAGTTCTTTAAGGACCTTGTCAAATTGTTCTTTAAATTCTTTTTCGTCGCTTGAGAAGATGATGTAGTTGTTTGGATTATCATTGCTCTCCAAGTCGACTACGTTCAAGTCTAAACCTCGGTCTTGGATAATTTTTTGAACAGAGATTTTATCAAAGATTAGGAAATCAAATTCACCGTTGGCGAGGTCAGTCAGACGCTTAGCCACATCTTCGCCAGAATATTGGATGGTAGCAGGATTGTCGGAGTGGCTTTGATTCCAGTCTGTAACAACCTTGGCAGTAGAGGTTCCAGTGTCATCCTGAGTAGTTTTACCAGCGATGTCTTGAAGAGAGGTAAGAGCCTTGTCTTTTCTGCTCACAAGAACCAAAGGATTTTTTGCGATAGGTAGCGAGTAGAGGTATTTGTCGGCTCTCTCTTTGGTGTAGCTCAAGTTGTTGGCAGCAGCTTGGTAACGGCCAGCATCAACTCCAGGGAAGATACTCTCCCAAGCTGTTTTTTGAAATTCCATCTTGTATTGATCTAGTTTTTCATCGACCGCTTTTAAAACTTCAACATCATATCCAGTTAAATTACCATCTTTTTCAAAGTCAAAAGGTGGGATGTCTCCGGCAGTGGCTACGACAATGGTTTTAGGGCTAGTAGTAGAAGTTGAAGCACTTTCCTGTTTAGATTGTCCACAGGCGACCAACAAGGGACTGATAGCTAAGAATAAGAATAATTTTTTCATAAGAATCTCCTTTACTTCATGATACCTAGCTTACCAGACAATCAATTAGATATCCAATATATATTTTTTATGGGGGTGATAGAGAATGATTATGTTTTCCTTATTAGTTTGTAGTATGAAAAAAATCAAAAATCTAGCATATATTTTTGACGTCAAGGGTATTAAATATTAAAATATAGGTTAGTAAATGAATTTTGAGGAAAAGATTATGAAAAAAATTGTCACTATTGGACTAGCAGTTTTAATGGTTTCAACTTTGGTAGCTTGTTCTAAGAATAAACAATCAGAGACTGCTAGTAATGAGTCAACCACAGTAGTAACAACAATAGATTCATCAACAACTGAGATTACCCAAACTCAAACTTCTGAATTTTCGATTTTAACTGATGAAGAAATTAATAAGGCCAAGAAAATTGGTGAAATGAAGCAGCTCATGCCTAGACTGAATGAAATCGCCTATAAAATTTCAGATATAAGAATAGCTTCTCTACCAGAAGAGCAACAAGAATTTGAGAGGTCGAAAGCTAAATTAGAAGCTATACAATTAGAAGCTTCAACAAAAAAGTACAATGAACATTTATCAACTTATGGACCTGATGATACATTTATGCCAGAACCAAATCGTACGTACTTACTTAAAGAAGTAATTTATTATCGTGACATCATAAAGAATCTGGCTCATAAATTTGGTCTGGATCAATAAAATATCCATAAAGTAGGCGCTGCATCGCCTACTTTTTTTGGAAAATGATTTTTTAGGATACAGTAGATTAAGAATCAGTCGTAGTTTAATGGCTGATAGATATTTGATACTCTGAATAATGAAAAATCTCTGCAAGCTCTTTCAGAATGTGGTAAAATGGAAGCAGTAGAAATAGAAAAGGAAATCAATTATGAAATTTCTTGAGTTAAATAAAAAACGTCATGCGACAAAGCAATTTATTGATAAGCCTGTAGATCCTAAAGATGTTCGTACAGCTATTGAGATTGCTACTTTAGCACCAAGTGCTCACAATATCCAACCTTGGAAATTTGTTGTCGTTCGTGAGAAAAATAAAGAACTGGCCAAATTGGCTTATGGTACGAACTTTGACCAAGTTTCAGAAGCACCCGTAACGATCGTCTTATTTTCAGATACAGATTTACCAAAACGTGCGCGTAAGATTGCACGCATTGGAGGAGCAAAGAATTTTTCTGAAGAGCAACTTCAATACTTCTTGAAAAATCTCCCAGCTGAGTATACTCGCTACAATGAACAACAAATCAGTGACTACCTTGCTCTCAATGCAGGTCTCGTTGCTATGAACCTTGTCTTGGCACTGACAGACCAAGGAATTGGTTCAAATATTATTCTTGGTTTTGACAAATCAAAAGTTAATGAAGTTTTAGACATTGATGCACGTTTTCGCCCTGAACTTTTGATTACAGTAGGTTACACAGACAAAAAATTAGAACCAAGCTATCGCTTGCCAGTTGATGAAATTATCGAAAAAAGATAGGAAGAAAAAATGACAACAATTGATTTTACAGCAGAAGTAGAAAAACGCAAAGAAGACCTTTTGGCTGACTTGTTCAGCCTTTTGGAAATCAACTCAGAACGTGACGACAGCAAGGCTGATGCGCAACATCCTTTTGGACCAGGGCCAGTGAAAGCCTTGGAAAAATTCCTTGAAATTGCAGACCGTGACGGCTATCCAACAAAAAATGTCGACAACTATGCAGGACATTTTGAGTTTGGTCAAGGAGAAGAAGTTCTTGGAATCTTTGCCCACATGGACGTGGTGCCAGCTGGTAGCGGTTGGGATACTGATCCTTACACGCCAACTATCAAGGATGGTCGCCTCTATGCACGTGGAGCGTCAGATGACAAGGGTCCAACTACAGCATGTTACTATGGTTTGAAAATCATTAAAGAGCTTGGCCTTCCAACTTCTAAAAAAGTTCGCTTTATTGTCGGAACTGATGAAGAATCAGGCTGGGCTGACATGGACTACTATTTTGACCATGTAGGACTAGCAAAACCAGACTTTGGTTTCTCTCCAGATGCTGAATTCCCTATCATCAATGGTGAAAAAGGGAATATCACAGAATATCTCCAATTTGCCGGTGAAAATACTGGTGCAGCTCGTCTTCACAGCTTTACTGGTGGCTTACGCGAAAATATGGTTCCTGAATCAGCAACGGCTGTTGTTTCAGGTGACTTGGCTGATTTGAAAGCTAAGCTAGACGACTTCGTTGCAGAACACAAGCTTAGAGGAGAAATCCAAGAAGAGAACGGCAAGTACAAGGTTACGATTATAGGTAAATCTGCTCACGGTGCTATGCCTGCTTCAGGTGTCAATGGTGCGACTTACCTTGCTCTCTTCCTCAGCCAATTTGCTTTTGAAGGACCTGCAAAAGACTTCCTTGACATTGCTGGTAAGATTCTCTTAAATGACCATGAAGGCAAAAACTTGAAAGTGGCTCATGTGGATGAAAAGATGGGTGCCCTTTCTATGAATGCTGGTGTCTTCCGCTTTGAAGAAACAAGTGCTGATAATACCATTGCCCTCAACTTCCGTTATCCAAAAGGAACAAGCCCAGAGCAAATTAAGTCAGTTCTTGAAAGCTTGCCAGTTGTATCTGTTAGCTTATCAGAACATGGTCACACACCTCACTATGTACCAATGGAAGATCCGCTTGTCCAAACCTTGTTAAATGTTTATGAAACACAAACAGGTCTTCAAGGGCATGAACAAGTCATCGGTGGAGGAACATTTGGACGTCTCTTAGAACGTGGTGTAGCCTATGGTGCTATGTTCCCAGACTCTATCGATACCATGCACCAAGCCAACGAATTTATCGCCTTGGACGATCTCTTCCGTGCAGCAGCCATTTATGCAGAAGCTATCTATGAATTGATCAAATAATCATTTAGAAGTCTGAGATTCACTCTTAGACTTCTTTTTGAAATTGCTAGAGAAAGAGAAGAATCCATGTCAGAAATTCAAAAAATCAAGCAAGCCATCATGGCTGATCCACAAAATCAACACTATACTGAGCAAGGAATCGAACCTCTCTTTGCTGCTCCCAAAACAGCTCGTATTAATATCATTGGGCAGGCACCTGGGCTTAAAACTCAAGAAGCTGGACTTTACTGGAAGGATAAAAGTGGGGACCGCTTGCGAGACTGGTTAGGTGTGGATGAGGATACTTTTTACAATTCAGGTTATTTTGCAGTCATGCCCATGGATTTCTATTTTCCAGGGCATGGAAAATCCGGTGACTTACCGCCTAGACCTGGTTTTGCAGAAAAGTGGCATCCAAAACTCTTGAAAGAGTTACCTGATATTCAATTGACGCTCTTGATTGGGCAGTATGCCCAGTCCTACTATCTGCATGAGAAAGTCAGTGGCAAGGTAACAGACCGTGTGCATCGCTTTAAGGATTATTTGCCAGATTATTACCCTTTGGTGCACCCGTCACCTCGGAACCAAATCTGGATGAAAAAAAATCCTTGGTTTGAAGCAGATGTTTTGCCTGACTTGAAAAAGAGAGTAAAGAAAATAATTGGAGAATAGAGAAGAAAGAAATCGCCTTTGAGGATTTTTACCAACTATGTCAGAATGGCTGTTCGACCATTATTGATGTGAGAGAAGAAGTAGAGTTTAAGCAAGTTCATATAGAAAGTGCACAAAACCTTCCCTTGAGTTCTTTAGCAGATACCTATGAGGTCTTGGATAAGAATCAAACCTACTATGTCATTTGTAAGTCTGGTATCCGTTCAGCTCATGCCTGTCATTTTTTAGCAGAAAAGGGTTATGATGTCGTCAATGTTCCAGTTGGTATGGATGCTTTTGAATAAAAAAATACTCCTTTGAGGAAGAAAATATAGTCTTTTCTCAAAGGAATTTTTTCTAACATAAAAGTTCAGAAAATTGAAAACATTTTAAAGTTTTTTTGTGATAGCCTTTTCTTGCTTTTAATCATGTTATACTAAGAAAGTATTTTATTTTTTATATAAGGAGAGTTTATGGCTAAAAAAGGTGCTTTAACAGGGTTACTCCTGTTTGGAATATTTTTTGGTGCGGGTAACTTGATTTTCCCACCTACCCTAGGTGCTCAATCTGGGGAACAATTTCTCCCTGCCATCGCAGGTTTTGTATTTTCGGGTGTTGGGATTGCCGTTTTAACCTTAATCATTGGTACTTTGAATCCAAAGGGTTATATCTATGAAATCTCTAAAAAGATTTCTCCTTTGTTTGCGACGATTTATCTGGCAGCCTTGTACTTATCGATTGGTCCATTCTTTGCCATTCCACGTACAGCGACAACATCTTATGCAGTCGGGATTAGTCCCCTATTGGCTGAAGCAGATAAGGGATTAGGTTTGATTGTCTTCACACTTATCTACTTTGTTGCAGCATATTTAATCGCACTTAATCCTTCAAAGATTTTGGATCGTATTGGTCGTATCTTGACTCCAGTATTTGCTCTTTTAATTATCATCTTGGTAATTCTAGGTGCCTTCAAATATGGAGCCAATGCACCACAAACGGCTACTGAAGCTTATCAAATTTCAGCCTTTGGTGCAGGGTTCTTAGAAGGTTACAATACTCTTGATGCTCTTGCCTCAGTTGCCTTTAGTGTAATTGCGGTTCAAACCTTGAAACAACTTGGATTTTCAAGTAAAAAAGAGTATATTTCAACCATTTGGGTAGTCGGTATTGTCGTAGCACTCGGATTTAGTGCTTTGTACATCGGCTTAGGTTTCCTTGGAAATCACTTCCCAGTAACAGAAGAAGCGATGAAGGGTGGAACCCCAGGAGTTTATATCCTGTCGCAAGCGACTCAAGAAATCTTTGGTTCGACTGCTCAACTATTCCTTGCAGCCATGGTAACCGTTACTTGCTTTACAACGACTGTAGGGTTGATTGTATCGACTGCCGAGTTCTTTAATGGGCGTTTCCCGCAGATTGGCTACAAGGTTTATGCGACTGTATTTACTTTGATTGGATTTGCTATTGCCAACCTTGGTCTTGATGCAATCATCAAATACTCAGTTCCTGTTCTTGTAATCCTCTATCCAATTACTATTACCATTGTCATGATTGTCATTGTTAACAAAATTGTACCACTTTCAAAACCAGGGATGCAATTGACTATGGGTCTTGTTACAGCTATTGCCGTAACTAGCGTATTAGCAAGTTCGTTTGAGATTGCAACTCTTACAAATCTGATCAATGCTTTACCATTTGCCAATGCTTCACTGCCATGGCTGGTTCCAGCGATTATCGGTATCTTACTTTCTCTTGTTCTTCCAAACAAACAAGAAAGTGAAGCCTTTGAAATGGAATAATAAAAAACCTTGGCTTATGCCAAGGTTTTTTCAATTACTCTTAGTTAGTTTTTTCAGTATATCCAAGATCTTTTAACATTTTTTCAGAGGCGCTAAAGCTAACACTGTCACCAATACCAGAGTATTCATCTGGTAAGGCTTTTTTAAGTTCGTCAAGACTTGCAACTGTGAAGTCAATTTCAGTATGTTGAACGACTTTTCCGTCTTTAATCTCAATGCTATGAGTAACACCTTTGAGGCCTTCATAGCCTTTATAAGCTTCTTCAACGGATGCTTTGAGAGTTTCTGCAGTAGTGCCGATAGCCTCTGGGTCATAGACGTTATGACCTGAATGTTTCAATACGTTATCTCCATCTACAGTGTATGTTAAAGTAGAATTAAGATCACTATGAGTATCATTTACAAAAGTCACTGTTTTTACTTCAGATTTGTTTTCTGTAGTTTGTTGGCTAGTAGAGTCTACCTGTGTAGTTTCACTTTTTGCTGAGCTAGTTGATGAAGATGATGATTGTTTTGAACATCCTAACAAGAAAGCTAATGGTAGAGCTAAGCAAAGAGTCATTTTAAAATATCTGTTCATGTCTTTTCCTTTCATAATTAAGAACTAACTTCATTATATCACAGCTTACTTTTGCAATCAAATTATCTAAGTTTTTCATTTTTGTTCAACCTAAAAAGGGAAAAGTGATATAATATTAGGAAGAGGTGAAGAAATGAATCAAACTGTAGAATATATTAAAGAACTAACTGCTATCGCATCACCAACTGGTTTTACACGTGAAATTACGAATTATTTGGTCGAGACTCTTGAAAAACTAGGTTATCAACCGATCCGTACTGCCAAAGGTGGTGTCAACGTTACTGTTAAAGGTAAAAATGATGACAAACAGCGTTATGTAACTGCCCATGTGGATACCTTGGGAGCTATCGTTCGCGCTGTTAAACCAGATGGTCGTCTTAAAATGGACCGTATTGGTGGCTACCCTTGGAATATGATTGAAGGCGAAAACTGTACAGTTCATGTGGCCAATACAGGTAAGACTATTTCAGGTACCATTTTGATCCACCAGACTTCTTGTCATGTATACAAAGACGCTGGCACTGCTGAACGCACGCAGGACAATATGGAAGTTCGTTTGGATGAAAGTGACTAACGAAAAAGAAACACGCGCACTCGGTATTGAGATTGGTGACTTTATCAGCTTTGATCCAAGAACTGTCGTGACTGATTCAGGATTTATCAAATCGCGTCATTTGGATGATAAAGTCAGTGCAGCAATCCTTCTAAATCTCCTTAAAGTCTACAAAGAAGAAGGGATTGAACTCCCTGTCACTACGCATTTTGCCTTCTCGGTCTTTGAAGAAGTGGGGCATGGTGCTAACTCAAGTATCCCAAGTCAAGTTGTCGAATATCTAGCGGTAGATATGGGAGCAATGGGAGATGACCAGCAGACGGATGAGTACACAGTGTCTATCTGTGTCAAAGATGCTTCAGGTCCTTATCACTATGAATTCCGTCAACATCTGGTTGCTCTAGCAAAAGAGCAGAACATTCCATTTAAACTAGATATCTATCCATTTTACGGTTCGGATGCTTCTGCAGCTATGTCAGCTGGCGCAGAGGTCAAACACGCTCTCCTAGGAGCGGGTATCGAGTCTAGTCACTCTTATGAACGTACTCATATTGACTCTGTAGTTGCTACTGAGCGTATGGTGGACGCTTATCTTAAGAGTGAGTTGGTGGACTAGAATGTGCCTAATTTGTCAACGAATTGAATGGATTAAGGCAGGGGGAAAATCCCTACTTTGTAAAGGAACTAGAAACAGGATATGTCGTAATTGGTGACCACCAGTATTTTGAAGGCTATACTCTCTTCTTAGCCAAGGAACATGTTACAGAATTACATCATCTAAGACCAAGTATCAAACTTCGCTTTTTAGAGGAAATGAGTTTAGTCCAGGAAGCTGTCTCTAAAGCTTTTTCTGCTCAAAAGATGAATGTAGAGTTGTTGGGAAACGGTGATGCACATGCTCACTGGCATATTTTTCCGAGACGAGAGGGGGATATGAAGGGACACGGGCTTAACGGTCGTGGCCCAGTTTGGTGGGTCCCATGGGAAGAAATGGTTGCTGAGGAATATCACGTTAAAGATCGGAGACTGGAAAACTTGATTGTGACATTATCAGAAACTTTAAACCAGATAGTAAAATGAAAGGATTAAAGATGAAGAAAAGATATCTTGTATTATCAGGATTATTAGCATTGACATTAGCAGCTTGTTCGCAAGAAAAGCCAGCGACTTCAGAAACGCAGACTTCAACTGAAGAAAAAACCGTCCAAGAAGGGACTGTCGGTAGTAAATCTCAGGAAGCAAGCCAGAAAGGCAGAAGTAGTTAATAAGGGAGATTACTATAGTGTTCAAGGGAAATACGATGAGATTGTCATCGCTAATAAACACTATCCCTTGTCAAAAGACTACAATCCTGGAGAAAATCCTACCGCAAAGGCAGAACTGTTAAAACTCATTGCAGCTATGCAGCAAGCAGGATTCCCGATTAGCGACCACTATAGTGGATATAGAAGTTATGAAACTCAGGTTAAACTGTACCAGGACTATGTCAACCAAGACGGAAAGGCAGAGGCTGACCGCTATTCTGCACGACCTGGATATAGTGAACACCAAACTGGCCTTGCCTTTGACCTAATTGGAACAAATGGAGATTTAGTGACTGAAGAAAAGGCTGCTCAATGGTTATTGGACCATGCTGCAGATTATGGCTTCGTCGTTCGTTATCTAAAAGGTAAGGAAAAAGAAACAGGCTATATGGCTGAGGAATGGCACCTTCGCTACGTCGGAAAAGAAGCCAAGGACATCGCTGCAAGTGGTCTCAGCTTGGAAGAGTATTACGGCTTTGAAGGTGGAGACTATGTTGATTAGTCGCAAAATATCTTGCAAGAATACTTGAAATTTGATAAAATGAATAATAATTAAATAGGAATCTGCAAGACTAGTATCTCAGGGGAAGTATATCAGGGAGGAGAGCCATGACTGAAAGCTCTCTATATGAAAGCTGGGTGAATTCACTTGCCTATGGATTCAGAAATAAAGGTCTGACTTGTCAGATAAAAACGGATGGTACCGCGTGTCAACGCTCCGAGTGTGGAGTTTTTGGCATGTGGTTTTCTTTTTATCTACGAGAGACTGATGGAGGAATTATGTCAACTATTGAAGAACAATTAAAAGCGCTTCGTGAAGAAACGCTAGCTAGCTTAAAGCAGATTTCTGCTGATAATGAAAAAGAGCTGCAAGAATTGCGCGTCTCTGTCCTTGGTAAAAAAGGTTCCCTTACTGAAATCCTGAAAGGGATGAAAGACGTTTCTGCAGAAATGCGTCCAATTATCGGAAAACACGTCAATGAAGCTCGTGATATTTTGACAGCTGCTTTTGAAGAATCAGCTAAGCTCTTAGAAGAAAAGAAAGTGGAAGCTCAACTAGCAAGTGAGAGCATTGATGTTACGCTTCCAGGTCGTCCAGTTGCGACTGGTCACCGTCACATCCTCACACAAACCAGTGAGGAAATTGAAGATATCTTCATCGGGATGGGTTACCAAGTAGTGGATGGTTTTGAAGTTGAACAAGACTACTATAACTTTGAACGTATGAACCTTCCAAAGGATCACCCAGCTCGTGATATGCAGGACACTTTCTATATCACAGAAGAAATCTTGCTTCGTACTCACACGTCTCCAGTTCAGGCTCGTGCTATGGATGCCCATGATTTTTCAAAAGGTCCTTTGAAGATGATCTCACCAGGACGTGTATTCCGTCGTGATACGGATGATGCAACCCACAGTCACCAGTTCCACCAAATCGAAGGTTTGGTTGTTGGGAAAAACATCTCTATGGCTGACCTTCAAGGAACCCTCCAGTTGATTGTACAAAAAATGTTTGGTAAAGAGCGTCAAATTCGTTTGCGTCCATCTTACTTCCCGTTCACTGAGCCATCTGTTGAGGTGGATGTTTCATGCTTCAAGTGTGGGGGAGCCGGCTGTAACGTATGTAAGAAAACTGGTTGGATCGAGATTATGGGTGCCGGTATGGTTCACCCACGTGTCCTTGAGATGAGTGGTATCGATGCAACTATATACTCTGGTTTTGCCTTTGGTCTTGGACAAGAACGTGTCGCTATGCTCCGTTACGGAATCAACGATATTCGTGGATTCTACCAAGGAGATGTCCGCTTCTCAGAACAGTTTAAATAATGATTAGAAAAGTGGAAATAGCAGATGTTGAGGTGTTAGCAAAACTTGCCAAACAAACCTTTCGTGAAACATTTGCTCATGATAATACGGAAGAACAGTTACAGGAATACTTTGAAGAGACTTATAATCTGAGAGTTTTGTCAACTGAGTTGGAAAATCCTGAATCCGAAACCTATTTCATTATGCATGAAGAGGAGATAGCTGGTTTTCTCAAAGTCAACTGGGGAAATGCTCAAACTGAGAGAGAATTAGAGAACGCTTTTGAAATTCAACGCCTCTATGTGCTACAAACATACCAAGGATTTGAACTTGGTAAGCAACTATTTGAATTCGCTCTGGAACATGCCGAAAAAAATGGTTTTTCCTGGGCTTGGCTAGGTGTTTGGGAGCATAATACAAAAGCTCAAGCATTTTATAATCGATATGGTTTTGAAAAATTTAGCCAACATCGTTTTATGGTTGGGCAAAAGGTAGATAAGGATTTGTTACTGAAAAAGAAATTAAGGTAAGAAGATGATTCTTCTAATGAAATGATAGGAAAGGAAAAAAACTAGAGTGGCAACTGTCATTCTGGAGAATTAAATTATGCTTGTATCTTATAAATGGTTAAAAGAATTGGTGGACATTGATGTACCATCACAAGAGTTGGCTGAAAAAATGTCAACCACAGGGATCGAAGTAGAAGGTGTGGAATCACCTGCTGCTGGCCTCTCAAAAATTGTCGTCGGTGAGGTCTTGTCTTGCGAAGATGTGCCAGAAACTCACCTCCATGTTTGTCAGGTTAACGTTGGCGAAGAAGAAGCCCGTCAAATCGTCTGTGGAGCACCAAATGTGCGTGCAGGCATCAAGGTTATGGTGGCTCTTCCAGGTGCTCGCATTGCGGACAACTACAAGATTAAAAAAGGGAAAATCCGTGGCTTAGAGTCACTCGGAATGATCTGTTCACTTGGTGAGTTGGGTATTTCTGACTCTGTTGTACCGAAAGAATTTGCAGATGGCATCCAAATCTTGCCAGATGATGCAGTTCCAGGTGAGAAAGTCTTCTCCTATCTAGACTTGGATGATGAAATCATCGAACTTTCCATCACTCCAAACCGTGCAGATGCCCTCTCAATGCGTGGCGTGGCGCACGAAGTAGCAGCTATCTATGACAAGTCAGTCAATTTTAAAGAATTTACTTTAACAGAAACTACCGAAGCTGCAGCAGATGCTCTTTCAGTCAACATTGACACAGACAAGGCTCCTTACTATGCAGCTCGTATCTTGGACAATGTGACTATCGCACCAAGTCCACAATGGTTGCAAAACCTCCTCATGAACGAGGGCATTCGTCCCATTAACAATGTCGTCGACGTGACCAACTATATCTTGCTTTACTTTGGTCAACCTATGCATGCCTTTGACTTAGATACCTTTGAAGGAAACGACATCCGTGTGCGTGAAGCGTGTGCTGGTGAGAAGTTGGTGACCTTGGATGGGGAAGAGCGTGAGTTGGAAACAACTGATTTAGTGATTACTGTTGCTGACAAACCAGTTGCCCTTGCAGGTGTCATGGGTGGAGAAGCTACAGAAATCTCTGAAAAGTCTACTCGTGTCGTCCTTGAAGCTGCTGTCTTCAATGGCAAATCTATCCGTAAGACAAGTGGTCGTCTCAACCTTCGTTCTGAATCATCTTCTCGCTTTGAAAAAGGCATCAATGTGGCAACCGTTAATGAAGCCCTTGATGCAGCAGCGAGCATGATTGCTGAATTGGCTGGTGCAACCGTGCGTAAGGGCATTGTTTCAGTAGGCCAGTTGGATACTTCAGATGTGGAAGTTTCTTCCACTCTTGCAGACGTGAACCGTGTCCTTGGAACAGAGCTTTCCTACGCAGACGTAGAAGACGTCTTCCGTCGTCTTGGATTTGGCCTTTCTGGAAATGCAGAAGCCTTCACAGTTAGCGTTCCACGTCGCCGTTGGGATATCACTATCGAAGCGGACCTCTTTGAAGAAATCGCTCGTATCTATGGTTACGATCGCTTGCCAACCAGTCTTCCAAAGATGATGGGACAGCCGGTGAATTAACAGCGACACAAAAATTGCGCCGTCAAGTTCGTACCATTGCAGAAGGTGCTGGATTGACAGAAATCATCACCTACGCTCTGACAACTCCTGAAAAAGCAGTGGAGTTCACGACTGCACCAAGTAACTTAACGGAGCTCATGTGGCCAATGACTGTGGATCGTTCAGTCCTCCGTCAAAATATGGTTTCAGGTATTTTGGATACCGTTGCTTACAACGTAGCGCGTAAGAATAAAGATTTGGCTCTTTATGAGATTGGAAAAGTCTTCGAGCAAACGGGTAATCCAAAAGAAGACTTGCCAAATGAAATCAACAGCTTTGCTTTTGCATTGACAGGTTTAGTCGCTGAGAAAGACTTCCAAACTGCAGCCATTCCGGTTGATTTCTTCTATGCTAAGGGAATTTTAGAAGCCCTCTTTGCTTGCTTGGGTCTTGAAGCGACCTATACAGCAACGCAAGAAATCAAGAGTCTTCACCCAGGACGTACAGCCTTGATCTCACTCGGTGATCAAGTAGTCGGTTTCCTTGGTCAAGTGCACCCTGTTACGGCTAAGGCTTACGATATTCCAGAGACTTATGTAGCTGAGCTTAACCTTTCAGCTATTGAAGCAGCCCTTCAACCAGCCGCTCCATTTGTGGAAATTACGAAATTCCCAGCAGTCAGCCGTGATATCGCCCTTCTCCTCAAAGCAGAAGTGACTCACCAAGAGGTGGTTGATGCCATCCAAGCTGCAGGCGTGAAACGTTTGACAGACATCAAACTCTTTGACGTCTTCTCAGGTGAAAAACTAGGACTTGGCATGAAGTCTATGGCCTACAGCTTGACCTTCCAAAATCCAGAAGATAGTTTGACAGACGAAGAAGTCGCACGCTATATGGAAAAAATCCAAGCATCACTCGAAGAAAAAGTGCATGCAGAAGTGCGTTAGGAATCTTTATAAAAAGTCGAGATTTTTCGCTCGACTTTTTTTGATTATTCAGCATTTCTTATTTATGTAAGCGCTTTACTTGTTTCAGGGATTAAGTTATAATAAATACAAAAAGAGTGAAATATATAACCCAATATAAAGGAGGATTAGAATGACCAAAATGAAAAAAACACTCTCGGCCCTATTTGCTGTACTTGCTCTTATCTGCCTATTTGGTTGTCAGCAGTCTCAAGCGAAGAAAGAAACACCAAAGGAATTGAGTCAGGAAGAAATTATCGACAAGGGACTCCAAGCATTTGAACACCTCAAAGATAGCGAAATAAAGATAGAGGTAAGTAGTAAAAGGGAATACAAAGAAGGAGTTGATGTTAAGGATAAACATTTCAACCGGGATGTTACTTTTGAAGGCACATTTGAATTAAAACCTCTTCGAGTCCGTGGAGTTCTTACTGGATACAAATTTCCAGAGGAACGATATTATAGCACGGGTATTGAGTACGTAAAAAATTCAAAAGGTGAGTGGGAAAATCGCGCAACTACCCATAGGATTAATGAAAAACCTGTGGGAGTTAAACCAGAGGCTATTCGATATTTTCAAACACAAAAAGATAAATTCAAAGTTAGTGACCAAGATGACAACTATGTCTTAACATTCGAAACAACAGATGTGAAAAATATTCTTGAACCTAATCAAAATATGTTACTTGGTGCCGTCAATTTTGTAGCATTTCGATATAGTAAGAATGGCCAAGGTAGTTACCAAGTGAATCTTCTGGTCTCTAAGGATAACTTTACGCCCATGGCTGTTACTTATGTTTGTAAATTTGATAATGAGAGAGCCACTGAAAATTTGACAAGTAAGGTCAAATTTTCAAAGCAAAATAGTGGCCTTCGAGTAGAAGTTCCTGATGAATTTGTTGAGTCAGGCGAGCAGTAAACAAAGGGAGAGAAAACAATGAAATGTAAAGGAAAAATCTACCTTGGCCTTTGAGTCTTCTTGCTTGTCTGCTACTTTCAGCTTGCCAGCCAGAAGGACCCAAGGAATCAGCCCAGTCTGTAGCTATTAAGTCCTTTGTAGGGGCTTTACGTGATGCAAACAGTATGGAGTATGTCAGCAAGATCTATCGCAAGAATTTGACATCCTTGGGTGAAGCTAGAAAATATAGGGGGGAGACCCTCATCCGCGATGGGAAAATTCAATTTGAACCCCTTAAATATAGTGAATATCAGGAAAATAGTGCACGGACTGACATAGAGGATAGAGAGGAAATTGATAAAGTCCTTAATACAGTTGGTCCAGCTGATTTTATGTACCTTCCATTAAAAGTCTACTCCCCAGAGGAAGGAGTTCAATACAGGAGTTCGTACACACCTTACAGAGAAGGTAAAGAACCGGAGCGAGTATGGAAAAAAGCTAAGCAAGAGTCAGATGAAAAAAATAAGGAAAGAGATAAGATGGCCCCAGAAGTGGGGCGTCATGAGCTTATTTTAAAACTTTATGAGAAGTATGCGGAAGAATTTAGCAGAACCGAGGATGGCAATTATGTCTATTTGGATTATCAGGGAGACATTACAGAAGATAAAGACCAGGCGGGAGAAATGCAATCGACTCTTTTAAACAGCAGTATTTTTACAAAATATAAAGATGAGATTACAGGGGTAAATTTGGAAATCCATCTTGTCTTGAGAAAGGAAACTTCTGAGAAAAAAGAAATCCTAGTTCCTAATGAGGCAAGGATTGAACTGAAGACCCAAGTAGAATCAAAAGATGGCTTGAAAACAAGTAATGAAGACTATTTTGAATTTATCTACCGGGATATCAATAAGGTAGACGAAATCAAGGCCCCTAGTGATTTAGACATCAGTAAAATTAAAGACCAATAAAAGAAGATTTTCTAACAAGAAAAGGTTAAAGTAGAAATAGATGAAAGTATCCATCCTTAAGGATGGATTTTTCTTGTTCTGGTCAGTAGTTAATGTTAGATCGATGATAAAATTGATTGTGAGACTCACAGTTCGAAATTCATTTTTTGAGACAAAATTTTTTATTAAAATACTTATAATAAAAATGTACATAAATCCTTGTAATGGCCAAAAAAAGGAGTATAATGAGGATAGAATCAATAGGAGGTGGATCATGTTAGAAATCCGCAATCTTGAAAAAAGTTTTGGTCCCAAACAAGTCTTGTTTGGTGTTAACTTTCAAGCTCAACCTGGAAGAATTTTAGGTCTAGTTGGGAAAAATGGAGCTGGGAAGACAACTATTTTTCATAGTATATTAAAATTTTTGGATTATCAGGGAGAGATTTGGCTTGATGGGCAAGAAATTGATCAGGAAACCTATGCTCAGATTGGTTATTTACCTGAAGAACGTAGTCTCATGCCTAAGTTGACAGTTCTAGAGCAGGTTCGTTACCTAGCCATGTTAAAAGGCATGGATGCAAAAGAAGTCAAAGAAAAACTCCCTCAATGGATGGAGAAGCTGGAAGTCAAGGGAAAATTGACAGACAAGATTAAGAGTCTCTCAAAAGGGAATCAACAAAAGATTCAGCTAATCATCACCTTAATGCATGAACCAGATCTGATCATTCTAGATGAACCTTTTAGTGGCCTGGATCCAGTCAATACTGAATTGCTCAAGCAGGTCATCCTCAAAGAAAAAGAACGTGGTGCAACCATTATCTTTTCAGACCACGTCATGACCAATGTCGAAGAGCTATGTGATGATATCCTTATGATTCGTGATGGGCGTGTCGTCTTGCATGGACCAGTCCAAGATGTTCGTAATCAATACGGCAAAACGCGACTCTTTGTTGCAAGTGAAAAGAGTCAGGAAGACTTGGAAAAACTCCCACATGTCATTCATGCTAGCTTGACCAAGCAGGGGATTTGGAAGCTCATCCTAGATGATGAAAATGCTGGTCAGGAGCTCTTTGCTATCTTGACTCAAGGACACTATATCGCGACCTTTGACCAGCAAGCTCCGACAATTGACGAAATCTTTAAACTAGAATCAGGGGTGGAAATATGAGAAATATGTTGGTTGTAATCAAAGAAACTTATCTACGTCATGTCAAATCCTGGAGTTTCTTCTTTATGGTAATCTCGCCTTTTCTCTTTATCGGCTTGTCTGGCGGAATTGGCTATCTCCAAGGTTCCTCTCTAGCTCAAAATAATAAGGTGGCAGTAGTTAGTTCAGTGCCTGCTGTAACAGAGAGTCTTAAATCGACCAATGGCATAAATTTTGACTATAAGGATGAGGCAAGCGCCCAAGAAGCTGTCAAGGATGAAAAAATAAAAGGTTATTTGACCATTGATCAAGAAGGTAGTGTCCTCAAGGCAGTCTATCACGGTGAAACTTCACTTGAAACTGGTATTAAGTTAGCTGTGACAACTAAGTTGAATGAGCTCCAATACCAACTCAATCGTTCGGAGGCGCATTTATCTCAGGAACAGGAACAGCACTTGGCACAAACGATTCAATTCTCAGAGCAGATTGATGAATCTAAGGAAAGTAAAAAGATGGTCCAAACCTTTGCGGCGGCAGGACTAGGCTTCTTCCTCTATATGATCTTGATTACTTATGCCAGTGTCACTGCTCAAGAGGTAGCCAGTGAAAAAGGGACAAAAATTATGGAAGTGGTCTTTTCAAGTATTCGTGCTAGTCACTACTTTTACGCGCGCATGATTGCCTTACTTCTTGTCATTTTGACTCATATTGGTATTTATGTTGTAGGCGGACTTGGAGCTATCTTATTCTTTAAGGATATGCCTATCTTGGCTAATTCAGGTATTCTAAGTCATTTGGGAGAAGCCTTTTCGGTCAATACCTTGTTATTTGTCTTAGTCAGTCTTTTCATGTATGTAGTCTTGGCAGCCTTCTTAGGTTCTATGGTTTCTCGCCCTGAAGATGCAGGAAAGGCCTTATCGCCTTTGATGCTCTTGATTATAGGAGGGTTCGTTGGAGTAACCGCCCTAGGTGCTGCAGGAGACAATCTGATTTTGAAAATTGGATCCTATATTCCCTTTATTTCTACTTTCTTTATGCCTTTTAGAGCCATTAATGGTTACGCTAATGGTTTAGAATCTTGGATTTCCCTTGGCATAACTGTTATTTTTGCAGTAGTTGGAACAGCCTTTATCGGAAGAATCTATGCTAGTCTAGTCCTTCAAACGGATGATCTAGGCATTTGGAAAACCTTCAAACGAGCTTTAAGCTATAAATAAAGTATCAGACCTGTGAGTGTAGCTTACAGGTCTTTAATGTAGCTGAAATATTTCACATTAATTTTTTCTAAACCTTTGACTAATAAGGAAAATTATCGTACAATAAAGAGTACATGATAAAATGAGACCAGAGTTTGTTTGCTCTGGTAATAGTAGTAAAATTGAGGAGAAACGCTTTGGAATTAGAAGTATTTACTGGGCAAGAAAAAAGTGAACTATCTATGATTGAGGTGGCTCGTGCCATCTTAGAACTTCGTGGTCGTGATCACGAAATGCATTTTAGCGATTTAGTCAATGAAATCCAAAACTATTTGGGTACCTCTAATAGCGATATTCGTGAAGCTCTACCTTTGTTCTATACAGAGTTGAACTTTGACGGAAGCTTCATCTCTCTTGGAGATAACAAATGGGGACTGCGTTCTTGGTATGGAGTGGACGAAATTGATGAGGAAATCATTGCCCTTGAAGAAAGCGATGACGAAGAAGTATCACCTAAGGCTAAGAAGAAACGTGTCAATGCCTTTATGGATGGTGATGTAGATGCCATTGATTATAGCGCAGATGATCCAGAAGATGAGGATGCCTACGAAGAAGATCCAGCACTTTCTTATGATGATGAAAATCCAGATGATGAGAAAAACGAAGTAGAAGCTTACGATGCTGAGATTAACGAAATCGCACCAGACGATCTTGGAGAAGATGTCGAACTCGTTGAAGAAGACGACGAAGATGCCGAAGACGACGAAGAATAAAAAATAATGCAAAGCCACAAGAAGGATTCTTGTGGCTTTTTAAGTTTTTCTAATAAGGAAGAATGGAAAAAAAGGAGCATTTTTGATAAGATAGGAATATGGATTTTGAAAAAATTGAACAAGCATATACATACTTATTAGAGAACATTCAAATCATTCAAAATGATTTGGCAACAAATTTTTACGATGCCTTGATTGAGCAAAATAGCATTTATCTAGATGGGCAAACTAATCTTCAGGTTGTTAAGGACAATAACAAATCTTTAAAGAGATTGGCTCTGAGAAAAGAGGAGTGGCTTAGAACCTATCAGTTTCTCTTGATGAAAGCTGCTCAGACAGAACCCCTTCAAGCAAATCATCAGTTTACACCGGATACAGTAGCCCTATTGCTTATTTTTATAATTGAGGAACTATGGCCAGGCCAAGAATTAAATCTGTTAGAATTAGGATCTGGTATGGGGATATTGGGTGCAAGTTTTTTGACCTCGCTGGATAAAAAAGTTGATTATTTAGGAGTCGAAATTGATGATCTTTTAATTGATTTGGCTGCTAGTATTACAGAGGTAATCGGTCTTCCAGCTGTTTATGCTCAGGGGGATGCGGTGAGACCACAAATTTTAAAGGAAAGTGATATCATTGTTAGTGATTTACCTATCGGTTACTACCCAGATGATCAAGTTGCCTCACGTTATGAAGTTGCGGCGTCAGACGAACATACTTACGCTCACCATTTATTGATGGAACAGTCGCTTAAGTACCTAAAAAATGGAGGTTTTGCAATTTTTCTAGCTCCAAGCAATCTTTTGTCCAGTCCTCAAAGCGATCTTTTAAAATTGTGGTTGAAAAAGAATGCTCAACTTGTTGCCATGATTACTTTACCAGAAAATCTCTTTAGTCAAGGTAGCAATTCTAAGGCTATTTTTGTTCTGCAAAAGAAAGGTTCAACTGCTGTAGAACCTTTCGTGTATCCACTAAGTGATCTACGTGATTCTCAGGAATTGGCAGATTTTAAAGAAAAGTTTCAAATTTGGAGTCAATATTCATGAAATTTGAACTGAGATTTGATATAATAGTTGAAAACGCTTAAAAAGGGGAAAATTATGTCTAAAACAATTGCAATTAATGCCGGTAGCTCAAGTTTGAAATGGCAACTGTATCAAATGCCAGAAGAACAGGTTCTTGCTAAAGGTTTAATTGAACGCATAGGTTTGAAAGATTCTATCTCAACAGTTAAATTTGATGGTCGTGCTGAAAAAGAAATCACTGATATTGAAAATCACACTGTTGCGGTTAAAATTTTGCTTGATGACTTGATTCGTTTTGATATTATTAAATCATATGATGAAATCACTGGAGTTGGACACCGTGTTGTTGCTGGTGGTGAAGTCTTTACGGATTCTGTAGTGGTAGAAGGTGATGTATTGGCTCAAATCGAAGAGTTGGGTCTACTTGCACCATTGCACACTCCAGCTAACGTAGCAGGAATTCGCGCCTTCAAGGAATTGTTGCCAAACGTAACTAGTGTTGCTGTTTTTGATACATCATTCCACTCAACTATGCCTGAGAAAGCTTACCGCTATCCACTACCAACTAAATATTACACAGAAAACAAAGTTCGTAAATATGGTGCTCACGGAACTAGTCACCAATTCGTAGCTCAAGAAGCAGCAAAACTTTTGGGACGTCCGCTAGAAGAATTAAAATTAATTACATGTCATATCGGTAATGGTGGTTCTATTACTGCGGTTAAGGGTGGAAAATCTGTTGATACATCTATGGGATTCACACCACTTGCAGGTGTGATGATGGGTACACGTACTGGTGATATTGATCCAGCTATCATTCCTTACCTTATGGAACATACAAATGATTTTAATACACCAGAAGATATGATTAATGTTTTGAACCGTGAGTCAGGTTTACAAGGTATTTTTGGTAAGTCTAGTGATATGCGTGATGTAGAAGCTGGCGTTGAAGCTGGTGACAAAGATGCAATTCTAGCTCACGAAATGTATGTAGATCGCATTCAAAAACACATTGGTCAATACTTTGCAGTTCTTAATGGTGCAGATGCTATTATCTTTACTGCAGGAGTTGGTGAAAATTCTGCATTAGTACGTAAAGATGTTATCGAGGGACTCTCATGGTTTGGATGTGATGTAGATCCAGAGAAAAATGTCTTTGGTGTGACTGGAGATATCTCTACAGCTGCTGCTAAAGTCCGTGTACTTGTTATTCCGACTGATGAAGAACTTGTGATTGCACGCGATGTTGAACGTTTGAAATAAATAGATACATGAAAAATCGACCTTATAGGAAGGTCGATTTTTTTTTGAAAAACAATTTACCATTTGGTTAGGGAGATTTCTCCACTGTTAAGCCATATTTTGTTACCATTAGCTAGCTCTATCTGGAGTTCACCTTTATCTGAGATATTAGTTGCTTTACCAGAGAGTATTTCTTCTCCTTGTTTAAAATGAATATCTTTGCCAAGGACTAGAGAGTTAGTTTTGTAGAAATGAAGCAGTTCATCGGAATTGGTTTCGTAGAAACATTTCCAGATTTCAGCAATCAGTTCATTACGAGTAATCGGAGCTCCATTAGGAAATAGACTTCCTGCCTTTTCTCTTAGGTCTTGTGGGAAATCCATGATAGAGAAGTTTAGTCCAACACCGATGATGATGTCAGTAACCAGCCCAGTTTCAATAGAAGTGACAGCTTCGGTCAAAAATACCGGCAATCTTTTTGATTCAAATAAATGTCATTTACCCATTTAATACTAATATCTATCATAGCTAGATTTTTTTAATTGCTTTATAGATAGCTCCTGCAACTAGGGAGTGTATAAGCAGGTAACTGATTATAGGGGAGATTTGGTTTGATATGGAGGGACATATAGATTCCTCCTTGAGGAGGAGAAAAAGTAGGGGCGATGGAAACGACCGCGCCCAGCTGTTTGACTAGTTGAGAGGTAGAGAGTATCACCAGTGCTACCTGCTTCTACAGCTTCTTTAGCATCCGTTTGGGTTGATTTGGTAATGGGTTTAAACTGAACAGTAATCGGACTATTGGCTTCTATTTCTTGTGGCAAGATAAGGTCACCCTGAAGAAGTTTATAACCACGGTTTTTAATGCTGTCAATTATTAGCCCCTCTTGTTGGAGACGTTGGATGGCTTTCCATACTGCAGTACGGGAAATATTTAATCTCTCAGCAATCTTTTCTCCACTTAAGTAATCTGTTTCGGTAACTAGTATATTGTAAACTTGTTGATAAGATTTCATGTTCAGCCCTTTCTTGAATACCTGCTTTTATTTTATCATATTTTCATAGTCGTATTAGAACTTTGGATGGAATATCTAGAAAACAAATTATTTTACCTATATTTTAGTTGTATGTCTCTATAGTTAGTAGTTTTCAAATCATTTGAAAAGTGGTAAAATATTTAAATAGTTTATGTAAATCTGAGTTTTAGGATTCAGAGAGAAAGGATCTGTTGTGAAATCAATAGGTATCATCGAAAAGTTAAAGGGGTTCTCGAAGAGAGAATTAATCTTATTGGGAGTCATTCTCAGTATCTTTTTACCGTTTTACCTTTTCTTAATCATATTCATCTCTTATCTAATAGGTCTAGTTATTACTGGAGAGATGAAGGGAATTTTAAAGAATCTTTCCAATCATTTTGTATTACTCTTATTTATTGCGTATAGTGGAGGCGTTTCTCTATTAGCTCAAAACCTAATGGGAATGGTAGCAACCCTAGCAATGTTCCTCTTTGCCATATTCTTTTACTATTATCAGGCGCATCTCACACCAAAGTTTTTTAGGTTCATGTTGCAGGGAATCTTGTCGCTCAGCATGCTAGCATCAGTTTTTGCAGCCTTAGAGCATTTTCAGATTGTAAAGAAATTTAATTATACTTTCTTATCACCTAAGATGCAGGTCTGGCATCAGAACCGTGCAGAGGTAGCCTTCTTTAACCCTAATTATTATGGGATTATCTGTTGCTTCTGTATTATGATTGGATTTTACCTAATTAGTACGACTCGATTGAGATGGTTGAGAATTTTCTCTCTCATTGCGATTTTTGCGAATTTGTTTGGATTAAATTTCACCCAAAATAGAACAGCTTTTCCAGCTATTATCTTTGGTGCGATTATTTATCTTTTCACTACCATTAAAAACTGGCGTGCATTCTGGCTCAGTATCGGAGTCTTTGGTGTTGGTCTAGCCTTCCTCTTCTCGAGCGATTTGGGAGTTCGAATGGGAACGCTCGATTCGTCTATGGAAGAACGAGTGTCGATCTGGAATGCAGGTATGACCTTATTCAAACAAAATCCCTTCTGGGGTGAGGGTCCCCTAACCTATATGCACTCTTACCCTCGTATTTTTGCTCCTTATCACGAACATGCTCATAGTATTTACATTGATACAATATTGAGTTACGGTGTGGTAGGAACGGTATTATTAGGGATCGCTTCTTCAGACCCAATCCGAAAATTAATTGATATGAGTCAGGAGCCAAGCAAGCGTCCAATTGTTGGTCTTTATCTTTCATTCTTAACAGTAGTTGCTGTGCATGGAATTTTTGATTTGGCCCTCTTTTGGATTCAATCCTCCTTCATCTTCCTTTTGGTAATGTGTAGTTTGCCATTAAAACATAGTATGATTGGAGAATTTGTTGAATAAACAAAAAGATAGTAGAAATGAGATTTTCTACTATCTTTTTTATTATTGAATAGCTTGGAGTAAATCTTCAGCTTGTTGTTTAAGAGAAGTAGCGACGCTATCTTCAAGGACTAGTTTACCATCTGCCCAGGCAGAATCATTAACACGGACTGCGGTAAAATCACCGACAACTTGTGTACGGATAAATGGTAGAAGGTCTTTGTAAATCGCAAAGAGTTGATCGTGTCCTGCATTTGCTACAGATGATACTGTAACAATCTTATCTTGAAGAGCAGATGCTCCACGAGTGTCAGACAGGTCAATTGCGCGTGAAAGCCAGTCAAGTAAGTTTTTCACAGTCCCTGGAATTGAGAAGTTGTAGACTGGAGAGAAGATCCAGATAGCATCAGCAGCTTGAACAGCTTCGCGAGCCGCTGCAACAGCTGGAAGTGTAGGGACTTCAAGGTCTTGGCTAAAGAGAGGAATGGCTGAGTAGTCAAGGTAACTTACCTCGGCTTTGCCAGCAAGTGCCTTTTCAGCTTCTAGTGCCATTTGGTGGTTGAATGAACATTCACGAAGTGAACCAACGATAAACAATACTTTTTTAGACATAGGGAGTCTCCTTTTAATTTTAATCTTTTAATCAGAATCACTCTGTTGTTACAGTATATGTTACAACACGATAAAATCATTTGCAAGGGATATGCTCAGAAAATTTTAATTCAATAAAGTGTAAGATTCAATTTAAGAATTGAGAATGATGACAAATCTATAAAATAAAGGATGGGGGCTTAATATCACTATTCTAAGAATGTATCGAAGGCTAAGGATGACCTCCTTAATTCACTTGTAATTCACTAGGATAGATGGTAAAATAGACGAGTGAAAAAGAGACAGAAAAAAGAAAAAAATTCCCTATTATTTCAGTACATTATTGGTATAACTTTGTTAACTCTAGTCATCACTTCCTCCTTTCTCTACTTGGTATGGCTCAGCATGAAGCCTTATCAAACTGCAAAGGTTGAAGGAGAGAAGCTAGCTAAGCAGTATGCAAATCTAGAAACGGTTAGCCAGATTGATATCTTCAATGGTTTAGAAAGCTATTATAGTGTTCTTGGCCAAGATAAGAACCAGAAACCAGTTGCTGTCTTAATAGAGAAAAGTAGCAACAATATTTACGTATATCAACTAGAAAATGGTACTTCTCAAGAAAAAGCAGAAGCAGTTGTCAGAGAAAAAGGAGCAACTGAGATTGATAAGATTACCTTTGGACGGTATGCTGATAAGCCCGTCTGGGAAGTCAAATCCGGAGGAAACTATTATCTAGTAGATTTTGAATCTGGTAACCTAATTGAAAAGGAGAAGCTATGAAATTATCCAAACGTGTCTTAGAAATGGAAGAAAGTGTCACTCTGGCTAGTGATGCAAGAGCAAAGAAGTTAAAGGCTGAAGGAAAAGACGTTCTTTTCTTGACTTTAGGTCAGCCTGATTTTCATACACCTGAAAATATTCAGGATGCTGCTGTTGCAGCTATTCGAGATGGACGTGCTTCTTTCTATACGGTGGCTTCAGGTTTGCCTGAGTTAAAAGCAGCAGTTAATACTTATTTTGAACGTTATTATGGGTATTCTGTAGCAGCTAACGAGGTGACTTTTGCTACTGGTGCCAAGTTCTCACTCTATACTTTCTTTATGGCTGTGATTAATCCAGGTGATGAGGTAATCATTCCTACTCCTTACTGGGTCAGCTATGGAGATCAGGTTAAGATGGCAGAAGGCCTTCCAGTCTTTGTCCAAGCCAAGGAAGACAATCACTTTAAAGTAACTGTGGAGCAATTAGAAGCAGCTCGCACAGGTAAGACCAAAGTCTTGGTTCTTAACTCACCATCTAATCCGACTGGGATGATCTATTCTCGTGAGGAATTGTTAGCCATTGGAAATTGGGCTGTTGAACATGATATTCTCATCCTAGCCGATGATATTTATGGTCGTTTGGTCTATAACGGGAATGAATTCGTTCCAATCTCTAGTCTGTCAGAAGATATTCGCAAACAAACTATTGTCATCAATGGAGTGTCTAAGGCCTACGCTATGACAGGATGGCGTGTTGGTTATGCAGTAGGTGATCCAGAAATTATTGCTGCTATGAGCAAATTGACTGGTCAAACAACTTCTAACCTAACTGCTGTTTCACAATACGCAACAATCGAGGCTTTAACTGGTCCACAAGACTCCGTAGAAACCATGCGTCAGGCTTTCGAGGAACGTCTCAATTCCATTTATCCTCTCTTGTGCCAAGTCCCTGGCTTTGAAGTAGTAAAACCGCAAGGAGCTTTCTACCTCTTCCCAAATGTAAAAAAAGCTATGGAGATGAAAGGCTATACAGATGTAACAGCATTTACAACGGCTATTCTTGAGGAAATTGGTCTGGCCTTGATTACAGGAGCGGGATTTGGAGCTCCTGAAAATGTTCGTCTCAGCTATGCGACAGACTTAGATACACTTAAAGAAGCTATTCGTCGCTTGCACCAGTTTATGGAAAAATAAAAATAAGATCTTCGTCGCCTTGACGGAGATTTTTTTGGATGAAACCTGAGATTTTTCTCTGATAGAATCTAGCTATCAGGCATTATTTGTGGTACAATAGTGGGTAATAATGTCTTTAGACAAGTTAAACGAAAAAAGGAAGATAAAACATGACAAAACGTGTAACAATTATCGAAGTAAAAGACTACGTTGGTCAAGAAGTCACTATTGGTGCTTGGGTTGCTAACAAGTCAGGAAAAGGGAAAATTGCCTTCTTGCAATTGCGTGACGGAACTGCCTTCTTCCAAGGCGTGGCTTTCAAACCAAACTTTATCGAGAAATTTGGTGAAGAAGTGGGGCTTGAAAAATTTGAAACCATCAAACACTTGAGCCAAGAAACGTCTGTCTTTGTAACTGGGATTGTCAAAGAAGACGAGCGCTCAAAATTTGGTTACGAGCTCGATATTACTGACATCGAAGTCATCGGTGAATCTCAAGATTACCCAATTACTCCAAAAGAACACGGAATAGACTTCTTGATGGATAACCGCCACTTATGGTTGCGTTCACGCAAACAAGTAGCAGTGATGCAAATCCGTAACGCTATTATCTATGCAACTTATGAGTTCTTCGACAAGAACGGCTTTATGAAGTTTGATAGCCCAATCCTTTCAGGAAATGCGGCAGAAGATTCTACAGAACTTTTCGAAACAGACTACTTTGGAACACCAGCATACTTGAGCCAATCTGGTCAGCTTTACCTTGAAGCTGGAGCTATAGCCCTTGGTCGCGTCTTTGACTTTGGTCCAGTATTCCGTGCAGAGAAATCTAAGACTCGCCGTCACTTGACAGAGTTCTGGATGATGGATGCGGAGTATTCATACTTGACACACGACGAGTCACTTGACTTGCAAGAAGCTTATGTTAAAGCTTTGCTTCAAGGTGTTCTAGATCGTGCTCCTCAAGCCTTGGAAACCTTGGAACGTGATACAGAGCTCTTGAAACGCTACATTGCAGAGCCATTTAAACGCATCACTTATGATGAAGCCATTGACCTCTTGCAAGAGCATGAAAACGACGAAGATGCTGACTACGAACATCTTGAGCATGGAGATGACTTTGGTTCACCACACGAAACTTGGATTTCAAACCACTTTGGTGTACCAACCTTTGTCATTAACTACCCAGCAGATATCAAGGCCTTCTATATGAAGCCAGTCCCTGGAAATCCAGATCGCGTGCTTTGTGCAGACTTGCTTGCACCAGAAGGTTACGGAGAAATCATCGGTGGTTCAATGCGTGAGGAAGACTACGATGCCCTTGTTGCTAAGATGGAATCACTTGGAATGGATCGTACAGAGTACGAATTCTACCTTGACCTTCGTAAATATGGTACAGTACCACACGGTGGATTTGGTATCGGTATCGAGCGTATGGTAACCTTCGCAGCTGGAACGAAACACATCCGTGAAGCAATTCCATTCCCACGTATGTTGCACCGTATCAAACCTTAATAGCCATAAAAACGCCGTCTGGCGTTTTTATACTCTTCGAAAATCACATTCAAACTACGTCAGCTTCACCTTGCCGTACTCAAGTACAGCCTGCGGCTAGCTTCCTAGTTTGCTCTTTGATTTTCATTGAGTATTACTTTAAATGAATGAGGTGGAGAAAATGTAGGCAAATCTAAGTAAGTCTTTTAGAAACAATTATATTACATATTGAAAGAGAGAAAACAATGTTTAAAAGAACTTACAAACGCAATATTCCACTCCTAGCAGGACTGGAATTTACATCTTATTTTGGAATCACCAGCTTTTGGATTTTATTTTTTATTCAGAATGGTCTTTCCTTGCTTCAAATCGGTTTACTAGAAAGTATCTTTCATGGGACCAGTCTCTTGTGTGAAATCCCATCTGGTATGTTGGCCGATCGATTTAGCTACAAGACCAATCTCTATTTGGCTCGCTTGGCCAGTATTGTGTCCTCTATCTTGATTTTGTTTGGTCAGGGGAATTTTTGGATCTATGCGATTGCCATGATGGTTAGTGCTTGGTCCTACAATTTTGATTCGGGGACTAGCACCGCTTTCTTATATGATTCTGCGGTAGAAGCGGGTCAAAAGGACCGATATCTTCAGATTTCTAGCTTTTTGTCTGGTGTGGCAGAAGTCACTCGAACCCTAGGTACAGTTGTCGCAGGCTTCTTTATTCACGGAGCATTGGCTTGGACCTATCTAATTGCTATTGGATTATCTTTTCTTTCTATAATCTTTATTTATTTTATGAAAGAACCAATGGCTAAGAGAGGAAGAAATGAAGTCTTAACCTTTAAAACGATTGTCCTGCAAGTTCGAAAAGAATGGCAGGAAAAACCAGTACTCTTTTACTGGATGATGACTTATCAGCTAGTCGGGACACTCATGTGCATGTTTTACTTTTACTATCAGCAGAAAATAAGTGACTTAGTAGGATGGCAGGTATCGCTGGTCATGCTGATTGGTAGTGGCTTAAATCTTATAGCAGTTTATGTAGCTAGTCAAATTGGTAAAAAATGGAATAGCAATCGAGTTTTTCCGACTCTTGTTGCACTAACAGGTTTGGCCTTGTTGTTGGTGTTTTCAGGAACCCCCTTTGCTTTTCTTCTTGTATATCTTTTAACTGATACACTTTATGCAGTTTATCAGCCTATCTATTTCAATGACTTACAAGGTTATTTACCTTCCAGTGTAAGAGCAACTATGCTTAGTATCAATTCCATGCTCTTTAGTCTTTCCATGATTGTCATTTTCCCCTTGACAGGTTGGTTGATTGATCGTTGGGGTCTTGTAGCTGTCTTTTTAGTTCTAGGCCTTATCTTACTTTTAATTTATCCTATATTAATAATCAGCCTAAAAAGGATGGGCAAGCTATTAAATCAGGACTTAAAAACTGAATAAAGCACGAAACCCTATTTGCCCAAAGTAGCATCCTGTGGTACAATAACAAGAAGAAAAGGAGAAGAGCATGATTGATGTTGAAGAAATTCTAAGTAAGATGAATCCCAATCAAAAGATCAATTATGACCGTGTCATGCAAAAGATGGTCCAAGTTTGGGAAAAAAATGAAGAAAGACCAACTATTCTCATGCACGTCTGTTGTGCTCCCTGTAGCACTTACACTCTAGAGTACTTGACTAAGTATGCCGATGTGACCATTTATTTTGCTAATTCCAATATCCATCCCAAGGCAGAATATCATAAGCGTGCTTATGTGACCCAAAAGTTTGTCAGTGATTTTAATGAGCGAACTGGCAATAACGTCCAATACCTAGAAGCTCCCTACGAACCCAATGAATACCGTAAACTGGTCCGAGGTTTGGAAGAAGAACCTGAAGGTGGCGATCGTTGCAAGGTTTGTTTTGACTATCGCTTGGATAAGACAGCACAGGTGGCTATGGACTTGGGCTTTGACTACTTTGGTTCGGCTCTAACCATCAGTCCTCACAAAAATTCACAAACCATCAATAGTATCGGGATCGATGTGCAGAAAATCTATACCACCCATTATCTTCCGAGTGACTTTAAGAAAAATCAAGGTTACAAACGTTCTGTAGAGATGTGTGAAGAGTACGATATCTATCGTCAATGTTACTGTGGCTGTGTCTATGCCGCTCAAGCCCAGAATATCGACTTGGTACAGGTCAAGAAGGATGCAACAGCCTTTATGGTAGATAAGGATATCGAGAAAGATTATTCCCATATCAAATTTACCGTTACGAAATTAGATATTTAAACGAAAACCTGCCACATTAGGCAGGTTTTTTGATTATAAAAAAACTAGGGCAGACACCCTAGTTTGACAACTTTACCGATTCTTTAGTTCTACGTAGCGTTTGTACCAAATGTTGACATAGGCTTCTGAGAAGGGGCCTCGTTCATTGTTAATCCAATCAACAAGAATCTTGACATGCTCTTTCAAAATATAGTCTAAGTCAGAAGAATACTTCATTTTTCGCTTATGTCGTTCATATTCCTCAACGTCCAAGAGGCGTTTCTCACCATCTGTAAAAACTTTAACATCCAAATCATAGTCAATGTATTTTAAAGCTTCTTCGTCTAGATAGTAAGGACTTGCCATATTGCAGTAGTAGGAAATACCATTATCACGAATCATAGCGATAATATTAAACCAATATTTCTTGTGAAAGTAAACAATAGCCGGTTCTCTAGTCACCCAACGACGACCATCACTCTCGGTAACGAGTGTATGGTCATTGACGCCGATAATAGCGTTCTCTGTTGTTTTTAGTACCATGGTGTCTCGCCAAGTGCGGTGAAGACTCCCATCATGCTTATAACTCTGAATTGTAATAAAGTCGCCTTCTTTTGGAAGTTTCATAACTAACCAACTTTCTACAATTTATAAGTTTATCGTTTACTATTGTATCACATTTTTGTTTAAAGTTCTTAGTTTTTTTATGAAAAAATTAAAGATATTCTCTGAGTGCGCTGGCTATATCCGAAAAATCGTAGCCTTTTCGTGCTAAAACTTGGGTCAAACGCTGCTTGAGTTCGTATCCTTCATACTTACGCGAATATTTTCGATATTGCTTATCCAACTCTTTAAAGATTAGCTCCTGAACGGTTTCCTCTTCTATCTGGTTATCCAGTTGGTCAAAGGCTGTTTTAGCTTCCGAGTAGGAAAATCCTTTGTTGGTAAGATTTTGGATTATCTTATCTTGTAGAGCACGAGCAGGCAATTTGCCCTGATATTTTTTCAGTAGTTTTTCGGCTGTACGCTCTGCGACTTCCATCATATCAAATTCTTGTAAGACGTCTTGGATAACAGCCTTAGCAACTCCTTTTTGAGAAATCTTTTGTATCAGCATGTAGCTTCCCTTGTCACCAGATAGCTGATTGGAATTCATGATAGCATAGGCATACTGACGGTCATTGATCCAGTTGTCATCCTTGAGGGCTTGGATGACTTGTGGTATGATTTTCTCATCAATCTCATGTTTAACTAAATAGTCTCTGACTTCTTTTTCAGTACGAGCCTTGAAGGATAAGTGGTAAAGCGCCAAGTTTTTTCCGTAGGAAAATTGTGCAAAGGTCTGAATTTCTGCAAAATCTTGAGGACTAATTTCCTTATCCTTGGTCAACATAAAACGAACAATGGTATCCTCTGTAATATAGCAGGTTTGGTCGCTATCAAGTTCTAGCAGATAGAGACGTTTTTTCTTTTCTAGTTTTGTGATTTTCATGGTTTTCCTTTTATCCAAACGCTTCAAAGGCAGCAACGAGTCGAAGTTTATTTACATCGACCTGTTCTCTCCCATAATAGTCAAGAAATAGTTCAGCGTATTTAGAATCTTGTAGGTTATAGTTGAGGGACCAAACTGCCCAAAAGAGGTCGATATGCCGGTCACTGAAATCAGCCAAACCAAGATCAATAAAGCAAGAGAAGTGGTCAGCATCCTTTAGAATAAAATTCGGTAGACAGGCATCCCCGTGAATAAAGGCATCTGTCTTTAAAAGGTGTCCTTCTTCTCGAATGAGCTGGAAGGCTCCTTCGCGGCTGCTAATCCGGAATTGGGGTAAGAGCGCCTTGGCATAGAACTCCCCTTTTTCATAGTTTTTAAAGGCTCTGTCTTTATAGGCCTGTATATGATTTTCTGATGGAAAATTTTGCGGATAAAAGCTGTGAAGTTTTTTAAGAGCCTCTGCCATGGTTCGGCAAATTTTTTCTGGTTGATCTAAAAAAGCGAGAGCATCATACTAATAGCCTCTTTTAGTCAGGAGGTAGTCTTTATCTGTAGATAGATAGTGGATGACTGGCGTTCCTATTTCCTCTTGTTCAAACCAACTTGCAATTCTAGCTTCTCGCTCTAATCTTCCCTTTTGATCTATTTTCAAGTAGTAACCTGAATCAAGATAGAGAACCCTTGCGCCTGAATGAGAAGAGCTGTCAGAAAGAGTTGCTCCCTCTATATAAGTTCGTAATTGCTCAGGAAAATCCAATGGGGAGAAATGAGATGTCTTTGTATTCATGGTTTTATTGTAACATATTCTTAAACATTGAGAAACTACGTGGTATAATAGACTTATGAGTCTTAAAGTCAAACAAAAAATTCCATTAAAAATCAAGCGTATGGGGATTAACGGGGAAGGTATCGGATTTTACCAGAAAACCCTTGTTTTTGTTCCAGGTGCCCTCAAGGGAGAAGATATCTATTGTCAGGTGACTTCCGTTAAGCGTAACTACGTTGAGGCCAAACTCCTTGAGGTCAATAAAAAATCTAAGTTTCGGGTGGTTCCAGACTGTACCATTTATAATGAGTGTGGAGGATGTCAAATCATGCATCTACATTATGATAAGCAGCTGGAGTTTAAAACGGACCTTCTCCATCAAGCTCTGAAGAAATTTGCACCCGCTGGTTACGAAAACTATGAAATCAGACCAACCATTGGTATGCAGGAACCCAAGTATTATCGAGCTAAACTACAATTCCAAACTCGAAAGTTTAAAGGGCAAGTTAAGGCGGGATTATATGCTCAAAATTCGCATTATTTGGTCGAGTTAAAAGACTGCCTAGTCCAAGACAAGGAGACACAAGCTATTGCCAACCGCATTGCTGAGCTCTTGACCTATCATCAAATTCCGATCACGGATGAACGGAAAATACTTGGAGTTCGGACCATCATGGTTCGTCGCGCACGGAAAACTGGGCAAGTTCAGATTATCATTGTGACCAATCGTCAATTAAATCTGACTCAATTTGTGAAAGATTTAGTCAAGGATTATCCTGAAGTAGTGACTGTCGCAGTCAATATCAATACTGCTAAAACTAGTGAGATTTATGGGGACAAGACTGAGATTATTTGGGGTCAAGATAGTATACGCGAAGGTGTTCTTGATTATGAATTTTCTCTTTCACCTCGAGCTTTTTACCAGCTCAATCCTGAACAGACTGAAGTCCTCTACAGTGAAGCCGTTAAGGCCTTGGACGTAAATGAGAATGACCATCTGATTGATGCCTATTGTGGTGTTGGAACCATTGGTTTTGCCTTTGCCAAAAAAGTTAAAAGTCTGAGAGGGATGGATATTATTCCTGAAGCTATCGAGGATGCTAAGGCAAATGCCCAGCGTATGGGGTATAGTAATACCCACTATGAGGCAGGTACTGCAGAAGAGATTATCCCTAGATGGTACAAGGAAGGCTATCGTGCTGATGCCTTGATTGTGGACCCGCCACGTACTGGTTTAGATGACAAGCTCTTGGATACCATCGTCAAATACGCTCCTGAAAAGATGGTCTATGTTTCCTGCAATGTATCTACCTTGGCACGTGATTTAGTCAGATTGATGAAGGTCTATGACCTGCATTATATCCAGTCAGTTGATATGTTTCCACACACCGCGCGGACGGAAGCAGTGGTTAAATTGACCAAGCGCAAATCATCTTCTAAATAGAAATAAGAGCACGAAAATTTTTGAAAATCAGCTTTCTGGTTACAGAGTAAGATTTGCAAGCTCCCTATAATTATGATAAAATAAATAGAAAATATAATGAAAAACGAGGTAAGTGAAATGTCACGTAAACCATTTATCGCTGGTAACTGGAAAATGAACAAAAACCCAGAAGAAGCAAAAGCATTTGTTGAAGCAGTTGCATCAAAACTTCCTTCATCAGAACTTGTTGAAGCTGGTATCGCAGTTCCTGCACTTGACTTGACAACTGTATTAGCCGCAGCTAAAGGAACTAACCTTAAAGTTGCAGCTCAAAACTGTTACTTTGAAAATGCTGGTGCTTTCACTGGTGAAACTAGCCCACAAGTTTTGAAAGAAATCGGTACTGACTATGTTGTGATTGGTCACTCAGAACGCCGTGACTACTTCCACGAAACAGATGAAGATATCAACAAAAAAGCAAAAGCAATCTTTGCAAACGGTATGCTTCCAATCATCTGTTGTGGTGAGTCACTTGAAACTTACGAAGCAGGAAAAGCTGCTGAATTCGTAGGTGCTCAAGTATCTGCTGCTCTTGCTGGTTTGACTGCAGAACAAGTAGCTTCATCAGTTATCGCTTATGAGCCAATCTGGGCTATCGGTACTGGTAAATCAGCTTCACAAGACGATGCACAAAAAATGTGTAAAGTTGTTCGTGACGTTGTAGCAGCTGACTTTGGTCAAGAAGTAGCTGATAAAGTACGTGTTCAATACGGTGGTTCAGTTAAACCTGAAAACGTTGCAGAATACATGGCTTGTCCAGACGTTGACGGAGCTCTTGTTGGTGGTGCATCACTTGAGCCTGCAAGCTTCTTGGCATTGCTTGACTTTGTAAAATAAGCTTCAAATATCTGAGACAGACAGTTCCCTCCCTCGAGGTTAAGACTGCCTGTCTTCTTTTTAGTAAAAAGGCGTGCGTAAGCACGCTCTTTTCTGCATTTTGAATGAAAAAGAAAGGAGAATTATGCTTTATATTTGGTCTTATCTCAAACGTTATCCCAAGTGGTTGATTTTAGACTTTCTCGGAGCAGTTTTCTTTGTCATTGTCAATCTAGGTCTACCGACTGTTCTGGCTCGTATGATTGACCAGGGGATTAATCAAGGTAATGAAGAAAAGCTCTATTTGGGCTGTTATTATGTTGGTCATTATCGTCTTGGGGACATTTGGACGGATTGTCCTGTCCTATGCTGCTAGTAAATTGACTACCAACATGGTTAAAGACATGCGCAATGATGTCTATGCTAAGCTACAAGAGTATTCTCATCACGAATATGAACAGATTGGTGTATCTTCACTGGTTACTCGTATTACTAGTGATGCCTTTGTTCTTATGCAGTTTGCGGAACAAACCCTTAAATTAGGTGTCATCACTCCCATGATGATGCTGTCGAGTATTCTCATGATTTTCTTGACTAGTCCTTCACTAGCTTGGATTGTAGCTTTTTCAGTACCTTTCTTAGCAGTCGTTGTTGTCTATGTAGCTGTAAAAACTCGACCTCTATCAGAAAAACAACAGAAAACACTGGATAAGATTAATCAATATGTCCGAGAGAATTTGATGGGCTTACGAGTGATTCGAGCCTTTGCGCGAGAAGAATTCCAAGAAGAACGCTTCGCAGAGCAAAATGCAATCTATGCTGATAATTCGAGCCGCTTGTTTAAATTGACAGGCTTGACCGAACCTCTTTTTGTACAAATCATTATCGCTATGATTGTGGCAATTGTTTGGTTTGCTCTAGATCCTCTCCAACAAGGAAGTTTGCAGATTGGGGATTTGGTAGCCTTTATTGAGTACAGCTTCCATGCCCTCTTGTCCTTCTTATTCTTGTCTAGCCTCTTTACCATGTACCCACGTACTGCCGTATCCAGTGAGCGCTTGAAGGAAATTATGGATATGCCCATTTCCATTGATCCAAATGAAAATGGCATCAGAGAGACAGAAACACATGGTTACCTAGAATTTGAAAATGTGACCTTTGCCTATCCTGGAGAGACAGAGAACCCGGTTCTACACAATATTTCCTTTACTGCTAAACCAGGAGAAACCATTGCCTTTATTGGTTCGACTGGTTCTGGGAAGTCTTCATTGGTTCAGTTGATTCCACGTTTTTATGATGTTACCTTAGGGAAAATCAAGGTTGATGGAGTTGATGTGCGGGAATACCGACTCAAGTCCCTTCGTCAAAAGATTGGTTTTATTCCTCAAAAAGCTTTGCTCTTTACTGGAACGATTGCTGAAAATCTGCGTTACGGGAAAGAGGATGCTAGTCGTGAAGAGTTGAATCAAGCAGCCGATGTTGCCCAAGCCAAAGACTTTATCGAAAGTCGTGAAGAAGGTTTTGGAACCCATCTAGCTGAAGGTGGAAGTAACCTGTCTGGTGGACAAAAGCAACGTTTATCGATTGCCAGAGCAGTTATCAAAGAGCCGGATATCTATATCTTTGACGATTCTTTCTCAGCCTTGGACTATCGTACGGATGCTATTTTACGTCGTCGTCTTAAGGAAGTCACTCAAAATGCAACGGTTTTAATTGTTGCCCAGCGGGTTGGAACCATTATGGATGCTGATCAGATTATCGTCCTTGATAAGGGAGAAATCGTTGGTCGTGGACGCCATGATGAATTGATGGAGACCAATGACATCTATAGAGAAATTGCAGAGTCGCAACTAAAAAATGCGTCCCTAACAGAAGAATAGGAGGTAAAGGATGAAAAAACAATCTAGTTTAGCTCGTCTATGGAGCTATTTAAAAGCCTACCGTTTCTCTATCTTTCTCGCAGTATTTCTTAAGATTCTGAGTGCGGTTATGAGTGTTATTGAGCCTTTTGTCTTAGGGCTTGCCATTACAGAATTAACCTCTAATCTCCTTGACATGGCTAAAGGAGTTGCAGGCGCTGGACTTAATACTAGCTATATTGCAATCATTTTGGTCATCTACCTCTTACGAGGGGTCCTCTACGAATTAGGTTCATATTATTCTAATTATTTTATGACCAATGCTGTGCAGTCCATGATACAGGATTTGCGTAGAGAAATGAATAAAAAAATCAATCGTATTCCTGTATCTTACTTTGATAAGCATCAGTTTGGAGATTTGCTGGGACGTTTTACCAGTGATGTAGAGACTGTGTCCAATGCTCTTCAGCAATCCTTCTTACAGATTGTCAATGCTGTATTTACGATCCTTCTAGTAATGGTAATGGTATTATACTTGAATCTTCAGTTAGCGATGATCGTTATTTTATCAATTCCATTGACCTATTTTGGAGCTAAGACCATCATGAATCGTTCCCAGCCTTATTTTAAACAACAGGCGGCTATCTTGGGACGCATGAATGGTTTTGTGCAAGAAAACTTGACAGGTTTTAATGTTTTGAAGCTCTATGGACGTGAAGAAAATACGCAGCAGGAATTTGCAGATATTACCGATGAATTGCAACAGGTTGGCTTTAAGGCTAGCTTTATCTCAGGTTTGATGATGCCTGCCCTACATATCGTATCAGATTTGACTTATCTGATTGTTGCAGTTTTAGGAGGTATACAGGTTATTGCGGGGCGTTTGACGATTGGTAATATGCAGGCCTTTGTCCAATACGTCTGGCAAGTTAGCCAGCCTATCCAAAACATCACCCAGTTAGCAGGGCAAATGCAGAGCGCTAAGTCTTCCCTTGATCGTATTTTTGAAGTTTTGGGATGAAACGGAGGAAGTTCAAGATCTTGAAGTGAAAGAACTATTACCTTTGACTGGGCAAGTTAGCTTTAAGAATGTTGATTTCCAATATGTAGAAAACAAACCGTTGATTCGCAATTTCAATCTGGATGTTGAACCAGGAGAGATGGTAGCCATTGTTGGTCCTACTGGAGCAGGAAAAACAACCTTGATTAACCTTCTCATGCGTTTTTATGATGTAACTGCTGGAGCTATTTTAGTGGACGGTCAAGATATTCGAGACTTATCTCGTCAGGACTATCGTCGCCAGTTTGGTATGGTCTTACAGGATGCTTGGCTCTATGAAGGTAGCATCAAGGAAAATCTTCGATTTGGGAACCTTGAAGCAACAGATGAGGAAATCGTTGAAGCAGCTAAGGCTGCTAATGTAGACCACTTTATCCGCACTCTTCCTGGCGGTTATAACATGGAAATGAACCAAGAATCAAGTAATATTTCTCTTGGTCAGAAACAGCTTTTAACCATTGCGCGTGCCCTCTTGGCAGATCCAAAAATTCTAATCCTTGATGAAGCGACATCATCAGTTGACACCCGTTTAGAACTCTTGATTCAAAAAGCTATGAAGCGTTTGATGAAGGGAAGAACAAGCTTTGTCATTGCACATCGACTTTCTACGATACAAGAAGCTGATAAGATTTTGGTACTTAAAGATGGACAGATAATCGAACAGGGAAATCATGAAAGTCTTTTGGCTGCAAAAGGTTTCTATTATGATCTTTATCAAAGTCAATTTTCTAGTAAAAACAGAGAAAATAGCTAGGGTAAATAGCCACTCATTTTCTTAAATTATCAGTCAATTACAACTTTTTTAATATGGGTTAATTTTCTTGCTTTTGTCTACTAGGTGTAGTATACTGAGGTAGTAATCAATAAATATGGTTACAAAAATAATATTATGAGGTGAGAAAAATGGTAGAATTGAAAAAAGATGCATTAAAAGACGTAACAACATTATCTAAGACAGCTCCTGAAACGCTAGTAAAAACGAAAGAAGTCTTGAATCAAGCCGTAGCAGACTTGTATGTAGCGCATATCGCTCTTCATCAAGTACACTGGTACATGCGTGGACGTGGTTTTATGGTATGGCATCTAAGATGGATGAATACATGGATAGCCTTGATGGTTACCTTGATGAAATCAGCGAACGCTTGATCACTCTTGGTGGCAAACCTTACTCTACTTTGACAGAATTCCTTCAACACAGTGAAATCGAAGAAGAAGTTGGAGAGTTCCGTAACGTAGAAGAAAGCTTGGAACGTGTCCTTGAAATTTATCGTTACCTCATCACTCTTTTCCAAAAAGCATTGGATGTAACAGATGAAGAAGGTGATGATGTTACTAATGATATCTTCGTTGGTGCTAAGGCTGACCTTGAAAAAACAGTCTGGATGCTTGCGGCAGAATTAGGACAAGCACCTGGTTTGTAAAAAGCATTAGGTAAATAAAAAATCCGTAGATTATTTGCTACGGATTTTTTTCTCTCTCTGAAGGCATTCCAAAACAGTCTTTTTTAGAGATTTTTGTTAAAATAGAACTATCAATGAAAAGGATGAAAGCATGACAAAGAAAATCGTAGCGATTTGGGCCCAAGACCAAAAGGGTGTAATCGGAAAAGAAGATCGTCTACCATGGCATTTGCCCGCCGAGTTAAAGCATTTCAAAGAGACAACATTGAATCACGCTATTTTAATGGGGCGTGTAACTTTTGATGGAATGGGACGACGTTTATTACCAGGCCGTGAAACCCTAATTTTAACACGAAATACACAGGAGTCTATTGAGGGTGCTTTGGTTTTCCAAAATGTTGAGGATGTTTTAGACTGGTATCATCATCAGGCTAAGAATCTCTATATCATTGGTGGCAAGCAGATTTTTCAGCTTTTTGAATCTTATCTAGATGAGATTATCGTGACACAAATTCATGCTCAAGTTGAGGGAGATACTTATTTCCCAGAGGATTTTGACTTGACTGCATTTGAAACGGTTGCTAGCAAGAGCTATGCTAAAGATGATAAGAATGATTATGATTTCACCATAGAATATAGAGAAAGAAAGGGAGTCTAATGGAACGCAGTGTTTTTGGTTTTTTTACAGCTCTTTTGTGTGCTATCTGCCTTATAGCTGGGGGACAAGCTTTTCGTAAAAAGAGATTTGGGCTTGCTGTTCTGCTATGGCTAAATGCTTTTACCAACTTGGTAAATAGTATTCATGCTTTTTATATGACCTTATTTTAGAGAGAATGAATGATTAGGACGGAAGGAAATCATGCCGACAAATAGAAAAAATGATATGATGGTTTATTGCTCGTTTTGTGGCAAGAGCCAAGATGAAGTACAAAAAATTATAGCAGGTAATAATGCTTTTATCTGTAATGAATGTGTGGAGCTAGCTCAGGAGATTATCCGTGAAGAGTTGGCAGAGGAAGTTTTAACAGATCTTTCAGAAGTTCCAAAACCAATTGAACTTCTCAATATCTTAAATAATTATGTCATCGGTCAAGATCGTGCTAAACGTGCCTTGGCTGTTGCGGTTTATAACCACTATAAACGAATCAACTTCCACGACAATCGTGAAGAATCAGAAGACGTGGACCTACAAAAGTCTAATATTTTGATGATTGGCCCAACTGGTTCAGGAAAGACTTTCTTAGCTCAAACCTTAGCTAAAAGCTTGAATGTACCTTTTGCTATCGCTGATGCAACAGCTTTAACGGAAGCTGGCTATGTAGGTGAAGACGTAGAGAATATACTTCTCAAACTCTTGCAGGCAGCTGACTTCAACATCGAGCGAGCTGAGCGTGGAATTATCTACGTTGATGAAATAGACAAGATTGCTAAGAAGAGTGAGAATGTTTCCATCACACGTGATGTTTCTGGTGAAGGTGTTCAACAAGCCCTTCTTAAGATTATCGAAGGTACAGTAGCAAGTGTGCCTCCACAAGGTGGACGTAAGCATCCGCAACAAGAGATGATCCAAGTAGATACCAAAAATATTCTCTTCATTGTAGGTGGTGCCTTTGATGGGATCGAGGAAATTGTCAAACAGCGTTTGGGTGAAAAAGTCATTGGTTTCGGACAAAACAACAAGGCCATTGACGAAAATAGTTCTTATATGCAAGAAATCATTGCAGAAGATATTCAGAAATTCGGTATTATTCCTGAATTAATTGGACGCTTGCCGGTATTTGCTGCTTTAGAGCAATTGACAGTGGATGATTTGGTTCGTATCTTGAAAGAGCCGAAGAATGCCTTGGTTAAACAGTATCAAACCTTGCTTTCTTATGATGATGTTGACCTTGAATTTGATGATGAAGCACTCCAAGAGATTGCTAACAAGGCTATTGAACGTAAGACAGGTGCCCGTGGTCTTCGCTCTATCATCGAAGAAACTATGTTAGACATCATGTTTGAAGTACCAAGTCAAGAAGATGTGAAAACAGTACGTATCACAAAAGAAGCAGTCGATGGAACGGATAAGCCGATCCTCGAAACAGCCTAGAGGTGATTATGGAAATCAATACACACAATGCAGAGATTTTACTGAGTGCGGCAAATAAGTCACACTATCCTCAAGATGAACTTCCAGAGATTGCCCTAGCAGGTCGTTCAAATGTTGGTAAGTCTAGTTTTATCAATACGATGCTGAACCGTAAGAATTTAGCTAGGACATCAGGGAAACCTGGTAAAACTCAGTTGCTAAACTTCTTTAATATTGACGACAAAATGCGATTTGTAGACGTTCCTGGCTATGGTTATGCACGAGTTTCCAAAAAAGAACGTGAAAAATGGGGTCGCATGATTGAGGAATACTTGACCACTCGAGAAAATCTTCGTGCGGTAGTTAGTCTAGTAGACCTCCGACACGATCCTTCTGCTGATGATGTACAAATGTACGAGTTTCTCAAATATTATGAGATTCCAGTTATCATTGTGGCTACCAAAGCTGATAAGATTCCACGTGGCAAGTGGAATAAGCACGAATCAGCCATTAAAAAGAAATTGAACTTTGATCCTAGTGATGACTTTATCCTATTCTCTTCTGTAAGTAAGGAAGGAATGGAAAAAGCTTGGGATGCTATTTTAGAGAAAATATGAGGAAAATGAATGGCTAGAACAATCCATACAGATAAGGCTCCAAAGGCTATCGGACCCTATGTTCAAGGAAAAATTGTAGGTAATCTTTTATTTGCAAGTGGTCAAGTTCCTCTCTCTCCTGAAACTGGGGAGATTGTAGGGGAGACCATTCAAGAGCAGACGGAGCAGGTCTTGAAAAATATTGCTGCGATTTTGGCAGAAGCAGGAACTGATTTTGACCATGTTGTAAAAACAACCTGTTTCTTAAGTGATATGAACGACTTTGTCCCTTTTAATGAGGTCTACCAAACTGCTTTTAAAGAGGAGTTTCCAGCTCGCTCAGCTGTTGAAGTAGCGCGTCTGCCTCGCGATGTTAAGATTGAAATTGAAGTAATCGCAGAGATTAGATAAGCTATTTGAAGTTTGGTTCTTCCAAACTTCTTTTGATATAAGGAGATTATGATGACAAAGAAACAACTTCACCTTGTAATTGTGACAGGGATGAGTGGTGCAGGGAAAACTGTAGCTATTCAATCCTTTGAAGATTTAGGGTATTTTACAATTGATAATATGCCGCCTGCTCTCTTACCAAAATTTATTCAGTTGGTAGAGACAAAAAATGACGACCACAAGTTAGCTTTGGTAGTGGATATGAGAAGTCGTTCTTTCTTTTCAGAGATTCAGTTGGTTCTTGATGAGATAGAAAAACAAGAAGGTTTAGACTTTAAGATTCTCTTTTTAGATGCCGCTGATAAGGAATTGGTTGCACGCTATAAGGAAACAAGAAGAAGTCATCCTCTTGCGGCAGACGGTCGTATCTTAGATGGGATTAAGTTAGAGCGTGAATTATTGGCTCCACTAAAAAATATGAGCCAGAATGTTGTTGATACTACAGAATTGACTCCTCGTGAACTTCGTAAGACCATTGCGGAACAGTTTTCAGATCAGGAACAAAGTCAGTCTTTTCGTATTGAGGTTATGTCCTTTGGATTTAAGTACGGAATTCCAATTGATGCCGATTTAGTATTTGATGTTCGCTTTTTACCAAATCCATACTATCTGCCAGAACTTCGTAATCAGACAGGTGAAGATCAGGCAGTTTATGACTATGTTATGAAACACGAAGAATCGGAATCCTTTTATAGCCACCTGTTAGCCCTGATTGAACCAATCCTACCAGGTTATAAAAAAGAAGGGAAGTCTGTTTTGACGATTGCTATTGGTTGTACTGGTGGTCAACACCGAAGTGTTGCTTTTGCGAAACGATTAGCCAATGATTTAGCTAAAAAGTGGCCTGTAAACGAAAGTCATCGTGATAAAGATCGAAGAAAGGAAACGGTAAACCGTTCATGAGAAAACCAAAAATTACGGTGATTGGTGGGGGAACTGGTATTCCTGTTATTCTGAAAAGTTTACGGGAAAAAGATGTTGAGATTGCTGCTATTGTAACAGTAGCAGATGATGGAGGCTCTTCAGGAGAACTTAGAAAAAATATCCAACAATTGACACCTCCTGGGGATCTTCGCAATGTCCTCGTAGCCATGTCTGATATGCCTAAGTTTTATGAGAAAGTATTTCAGTATCGCTTTTCTGATGAGGCAGGTGCTTTTGCTGGTCATCCACTGGGGAACATTATTATTGCAGGCTTATCAGAGATGCAAGGTTCAACATATAATGCTATGCAATTACTGAGTAAGTTTTTCCATACGACAGGAAAGATTTATCCCTCTAGTGACCATCCTTTGACACTTCATGCTGTCTTTAAAGATGGGACAGAAGTAGCTGGTGAAAGTCACATCGCAGATCATCCTGGAATGATTGACTATGTATATGTGTCAAATACACTTGATGATAAAAAACCTCAAGCTAGTCGACGGGTAGTCAATACGATTCTTGAAAGTGATATGATTGTTTTAGGACCGGGATCGCTCTTTACATCCATCTTACCAAATATTGTTATTGAAGAAATTGGACAGGCTCTTCTAGAGACTAAGGCAGAGGTTGCCTATGTCTGCAATATTATGACTCAACGTGGAGAAACAGAACGTTTTACAGATAGTGACCACGTTGAGGTCTTGCAGAGACATCTTGGTAGACCTTTTATTGATACTGTCTTGGTTAATATTGAAAAAGTTCCAAGAGACTATATGGATACCAACCTTTTTGATGAATATTTAGTGCAGGTTGAACATGACTTTGCTGGTCTATGCAAGCAGGTGCCACGTGTGATTTCGTCTAATTTTCTTCGCTTAGAAAACGGTGGTGCTTTCCACGATGGTGACTTAATTGTAGATGAATTGATGCGAATTATACAGGTAAGAAAATGAGTTTTACAGTTGCAGTAAAAGAAGAAATTCTCCGTCGACACCATTTGAGTCGACACGAACTTTCAGCCATTATCAAGATGTCTGGGAGCATAGGTTTGTCTTCTTCAGGATTAACTTTATCGGTTATAACAGAGAATCCTAAATTAGCTCGCCATCTATATGAATCTTTTTTACACTTTTATGAAATTAAGTCGGAGATTCGTCACCATCAAAGAAATAATCTCCGTAAGAATCGTGTTTATACTGTTTATACAGATGAGCGAGTGCAAGAGATATTGAGTGATTTGCATTTAGCTGATTCTTTCTTTGGACTTGAAACAGGGATTACACCTGAAATCCTAGCTGATGAGGAAGCAGGCCGTGCCTATCTCCGTGGTGCTTTTTTAGCAAACGGGAGTATTCGAGACCCAGAATCAGGAAAGTATCAGCTTGAAATCAGTTCTGTTTACTTAGATCATGCTCAAGGGATTGCTTCGCTGCTCCAGCATTTTTTGCTAGATGCCAAGGTAATTGAACGAAAAAAAGGGGCAGTGACCTATCTTCAGCGTGCGGAGGATATTATGGACTTTCTCATAGTCATTGGAGCTATGGAAGCGCGTGATACTTTCGAAGGCGTCAAAATCTTACGAGAAACTCGGAATGACCTTAATCGTGCCAATAATGCAGAGACAGCAAATATTGCTCGAACTATATCCGCCAGCATGAAGACTATTAACAACATTAGTAAAATCATTGATAGGCTGGGCTTGGATAACATGCCAGCTGATTTGCAGGAAGTTGCACGTTTGCGTATTCAACACCCAGACTATTCTATCCAGCAGTTAGCAGATAGTCTAAGCAATCCAATGACCAAGAGTGGGGTCAATCATAAACTAAGAAAATTAAACAAACTAGCCGACGAATTATAAAACAACCACGAATTATGTATCCGTGGTTGTTTTTTTAAAAGCTTGTTGAGTGTTTTGGTTGTACTTTTTGTTTTGGGTCGATGTAGCTAATGGCATTGTTAACAGCAGTTGGTGCTTCCCCTAGACCAGTAGCAATTAAATCAATCTTACCTTCATAGTAGCAGCAATCTCCAATTGCGTAAATTCCTGACTGGCTTGATTCTTGCTTGCTATTTACGATAATCTTATGGCGGTTAAGATCTAATCCCCAGTTTTTAAGATTACCGACAGAAGATTTAAATCCATAGTTGACAAAGAGGTGGTCCATTTCAATGGTTTCGCTCTCATCGGATTTAACTTTTGTGATTTCAAGCTTATTGAGAGTTTGTCCATCACCCACAAGCTGACTTGGGATAAATGGTGTTTTGATGGTAACGGAAGATTCTTGCAAAGCTTGAACACTGTGTTCAAGGGCACGGAAATTATCTCGACGGTGAACAAGAGTGGTTGGAGCGATTTTTTCAAAAGCTAGAGCCCAGTCGACGGCAGAATCACCACCTCCAAGAATGGTTACTTTCTTGCCAGCATACTGTTGAATGTTAGACACATGGTAGTGGATGTTCTCATAATTTTCAACACCTTCTAATTCCAGTGGACGTGGCTTAAAGGCTCCTCCACCCATGGCGATAATGACAGTTTTTGTGAGGTGACTTCCTTTGTTGGTTTCAATGCTAAAATGGTTATCTTCTTTTTTAATATCCATGACAGTTTCATTTAGACGAATAGCTGTTTCAAAGGTATTGAGTTGTTCAATCAAACGACTTGTCAATTCTTCTCCAGTTAGATTTGGAAAACCAGGAACATCGAGGATTTGTTTTTCAGGGTAGAGAATAGCAGGTTGGCCACCTAGTTGTGGAAGAGAGTCGATAATTTGGACTTTGGCTTGGCGTAGGTGAGCATAGAATGCGGCAAACAGGCCTACAGGACCACCTCCAACGATGGTAATGTCATAGAGTTGAGACATGATTTCTCCTTTTTATTTTCTATTTTCTTATTCTATCATATTTTCCGACAATGTAAAATAATGTAGGATGAAGAAAAATTTTACAGAAAATGATATAATGAAGAGAAGCTTTTTTAACGCGGAGGAGACCTTGGATGAATTTCCAACAATTATCTAATCCCCAATACTGGTCTAGTTTATTTTCCAGTCCCTGGAGTATAGTAATCAATCTGATAGATATTCTGATTGTTACTTACATCTTATATCAATTTACAAAATCAATCGCAGGAACTAAAATCATGATTCTAGTTCGTGGGGTATTAGTCTTTATTTCAGCTCAAATATTAGCTAATTTTTTAGGTTTGACGACTATTTCTTGGTTGATTAACCAATTGATTACCTATGGGGTTATTGCAGCAGTTGTTATCTTTTCTCCTGAAATTCGAACTGGTCTAGAGCGATTGGGTCGTGCAACAGAATTCTTTTCTAGTACTCCAATTAGTTCAGAAGAACAAATGATCCGTGCTTTCGTTAAATCAGTTGAATATATGAGCCCTCGTAAAATAGGAGCCTTGGTAGCTGTTCAACGTGTCAGAACCTTACAAGAATATATTTCGACTGGGATTCCTCTAGATGCAAAAATTTCATCAGAACTTTTGATCAATATTTTTATTCCTAATACTCCTTTGCATGATGGTGCAGTAATTATTAAAGGGGAACGTATAGCAGTAACCTCGGCCTATCTTCCCTTGACCGAAAATACGGGAATTTCAAAGGAATTTGGTACTCGTCACCGTGCTGCGATTGGTTTATCAGAAGTTTCTGATGCCCTCACCTTTGTTGTTTCAGAAGAAACTGGTGGCATTTCTATTACTCATAACGGTGTCTTTAAACACGATTTGACCATTGAAGAGTTTGAAGCAGAATTGCGAAAAATTCTTGTCCCAGTAACTACACAAGAAGCAAGCCTGATAGAACGTGTACTAGGAGGTTGGAAACATGAAAAGGAATAGTCTTTACATTATCTCTTCTTTCCTATTTGCATGTATTTTATTTGTATACGCGACATCTATCAATTATCAAACAATAGTAATGCTAGAACTACGAAGACAGAAACATATACAAATACAGTTTTAAATGTACCTATTGATATTCAATATGATAGTGACCAGTATTTTATCAGTGGCTTTAGTTCAGAGGTTACCGTCTTCTTAACAGGATCAAATCGTGTTACGTTGGCTAGTGAGATGCAAGAAAGTACTCGTAAGTTTAAAGTAACAGCCGATTTGACTCAAGCGACAGAAGGAACTATCGAAGTGCCATTAACTATTGAGAATCTTCCGAGTGGGTTAACAGCAGTTGCAACACCACAGAATATAACTGTGAAAATTGGGAAGAAAGGCACTCGAGATAATGTCCCAGTCATTCCACAAATTGATTATAGTCAAATTGATGATAATGTAGTAATTGATAGTGTCGTTATTTCTAATGAACGGGTCTCAGTAACAAGTGATACAGATACCTTGTCTAAAATTGATAAGATTGTTGCTATGTTACCGACTAATGTGAGAATTACTGGAAACTATTCAGACTTTGTGACTTTACAAGCTGTGGATAAAAACGGAACGGTTCTCCCTGTAGTAATTACTCCGTTTGAGACATCAATGAAAGTTGTAACAAGACCAGTTCGAAATACAAGTAGTTCGACTACTACAACAACTCATTCATCTACAACAAATTCGGATGCAAATACAGATGCTGCAAAAAAAGAACAATAAAAATTTCTTAGAAAAGGATAATAATCATGGGTAAATATTTTGGAACGGACGGTGTCCGTGGAGAAGCTAATGTAGAACTAACACCAGAATTGGCTTTTAAACTAGGTCGCTTTGGAGGTTATGTCCTCAGTCAACACGCGACAGAGGCACCAAAAGTTTTTGTAGGGCGTGATACACGTATTTCAGGTGAAATGCTTGAATCAGCTTTAATTGCGGGTCTCCTCTCAGTAGGAATCCATGTATACAAACTTGGTGTTCTTGCAACTCCAGCAGTTGCCTACCTAGTTAAAACTGAAGGAGCTAGTGCAGGTGTTATGATTTCAGCCAGCCACAACCCAGCTCTTGATAACGGTATTAAATTTTTTGGTGGTGATGGCTTTAAGTTAGATGATGATAAGGAAGCAGAAATCGAAGCTTTGTTGGATGCGAGTGAAGATACTCTTCCACGTCCAAGTGCAGAAGGTTTAGGTTCTGTTGTGGATTATCCAGAAGGACTACGCAAGTATGAAGGATATCTAGTTTCAACAGGAACTCCACTTGAAGGAATGAAAGTGGCCTTGGATACTGCTAATGGTGCAGCTTCAACTAGTGCTCGTCAGATTTTTGCAGATTTGGGAGCTCAATTGACTATTATTGGGGAAACTCCAGATGGTCTTAATATCAACTTGAATGTTGGTTCTACACATCCTGAGGCTTTGCAAGAACTCGTGAAAGAAAGTCAGTCAGCTATTGGTTTAGCTTTTGATGGGGATAGTGACCGTCTCATTGCGGTTGATGAAAATGGAGAGATTGTCGATGGTGATAAAATTATGTATATCATCGGGAAGTATCTTTCTGAAAAAGGTCAGTTGGCCCAAAACACAATTGTGACAACAGTCATGTCTAACCTTGGTTTCCATAAGGCCTTGGATCGAGAAGGGATTAACAAAGCTGTTACTGCAGTTGGAGATCGTTACGTAGTTGAAGAAATGAGAAAGTCTGGCTATAACCTTGGAGGTGAGCAGTCTGGTCACGTCATCCTGATGGATTATAATACAACGGGAGATGGTCAATTATCAGCTGTTCAATTAACTAAAATCATGAAGGAAACTGGTAAAAGCTTATCTCAATTGGCTTCAGAAGTGACTATCTATCCTCAAAAGCTAGTTAATATTCGTGTAGAGAATGCCATGAAGGAAAAAGCCATGGAAGTACCGGCTATCAAGGCTATTATCGATAAGATGGAAGAAGAAATGGCAGGAAATGGCCGTATTCTTGTCCGTCCAAGTGGAACAGAGCCACTTTTACGTGTGATGGCAGAAGCACCTACAACTGAAGCTGTAGATTACTATGTGGATACTATAGCTGCGGTCGTTAAAGATGAGATTGGAATTTAGATAATTCAGCAGAAAATTTGGAAATATGATACAATGTCAAAGTAAATTGTATCAATGGAGATAAATATGAATTTAAAACGTGAACAAGAATTTGTCAGTCAGTATCATTTTGATGCTCGTAATTTCGAATGGGAAAATGAAAATGGTGTCCCTGAAACCAAGGTTGATGTCAATTTCCAATTACTTCAACATGATCAAGAAAATCAAGTGACTTCTCTTATTGTTATTTTAAGCTTTATGATTGTTTTTGATAAATTTGTTATTAGTGGCACTATTTCTCAAGTTAACCATGTGGAAGATCGTATTGTGGATCAACCAAGCGAATTTAGTCAAGAAGAAGTTGAGATGCTTGCTCGTCCATCATTGGATATGCTCAATCGTTTGACTTATGAAGTAACGGAAATCGCCCTAGACTTACCAGGAATTAATTTGGAGTTTTAAAAAAATGAAATTAGCGGTCATAACAGACTCATCTGCTTTTCTACAAGCGGAAACCTTGCGGAAAGAAGATTTATTTGTGCTTGACATTCCTGTCAATATTGACGGGCAGGAGTATGTTGAAGGTGTAAATCTAACCGCTCAAGAATTTTATGAAAAAATGGCTCGTTCATCTGAACTACCTAAAACCAGTCAACCAAGTATTGCCAAATTGGATGAGATTTTATCATCATTAAAAGAAAAAGGCTATACTCATGTTTTGGGTCTCTTCCTTTCTTCTGGAATCTCAGGATTTCACCAGAATATCCAGTATATGACGGATGAGTTCGAAGATCTAACCATTGCTTTTCCTGATACTCGCATTACAAGTGCACCACTAGGATTCATGGTGGAAAGTGTGTTTCAATGGGTAGAAAATGGTGACGATTTTAATACTATCTTAGAGAAACTAGATAAACAAATCACTAAAACATCTGCTTTTATCATGGTTGACGATCTTGACCATCTGGTGAAGGGAGGAAGATTATCTAATGGAGCAGCTATTTTAGGAAATCTTCTTAGTATCAAGCCTATTCTTTACTTTAATGACCAAGGTGTCATTGAAGTTTATGAAAAAGTTCGTACGGAAAAGAAGGCAACCAAACGTTTGGTAGAAATTATCAAAGAGTTGACAAAAGATGGAAACTACCGTATTACGGTCATTCATGGAAATGCTCCTGAAAAAGCAGAGGAATTGCGTCAGCAGTTACTTGAAAGTGGAGTAGCAAGTAATATTGAAATAGCGACCATCGGTAGTGTGATTGGAACCCACCTTGGTGAAGGTAGTATCGCTCTGAGCTACACTCCAATTGTATAGTGTCGTAATGTGGACAGATATCGCCCTTTGTATCTTAGAATTTGAACACGGACTATCTGCCTCTTGAAAAAAGATGTCTGTCTTGCCTTTCGTGGAAAGTCAGTGCCATTCCCTATTTTTCATGGGCAGCTAACGTCCTTTGTATCTTAGATAGGAGTAAAGATGAGTATTCGAGTGATTATTGCTGGTTTTAAGGGAAGAATGGGGCAATCTGCTTGTCAGATGGTTTTGTCTAATCCTGAACTTGAACTAGTAGCTGTTTTGGATCCTTTTGAGTCTGCATCTGAATGGCAAGGAATTCCAGTATTTAATGATAAAAATGCCTTAGCAGGTTTTGATGCCCATGTTTGGGTGGATTTTACAACTCCAGCAGTTGCTTATGAAAATACACGTTTTGCTCTTGAAAATGGCTTTGCTCCAGTAGTAGGAACGACAGGTTTCACCAGTCAAGAAATCGAAGAATTAAAAGAATTGTCTCGTTCCAAAGGCTTGGGTGGCTTGATTGCTCCTAACTTTGCCTTGGGTGCTGTCTTACTGATGCAATTTGCAGCACAGGCAGCTAAATACTTCCCGAATGTGGAGATTATTGAACTTCACCATGATAAGAAAAAAGATGCGCCGAGCGGGACAGCTATCAAAACAGCTGAGTTGATGGCACAAGTTCGTGAGTCTATTCAACAAGGTGCTAGCGATGAGGAAGAACTCATTGCGGGAGCACGTGGAGCTAACTTTGATGGTATGCGAATCCATTCGGTTCGTTTACCAGGTTTGGTAGCTCATCAAGAGGTCATTTTTGGCAATCAAGGAGAGGGATTGACTCTGCGTCATGACTCCTATGATCGTAGCTCCTTCATGACAGGGGTGAATTTGGGAATCAAAGAAGTTGTCAAGCGTCATGAGCTTGTCTATGGATTAGAACACTTATTATGAAATTAACAAAAATGCCTTCTGAATTTCAGAAGGCTTTACCAGTATTAGAAAAAATTAAAGAAGCAGGATTTGAGGCTTATTTTGTGGGCGGCTCTGTTAGGGATGCCCTACTCAATCGTCCCATCCATGATGTGGATATCGCGACTTCATCTTATCCTGAAGAGACTAAGCAGATTTTTCCCCGTACAGCTGATATCGGCATTGAGCACGGAACCGTCTTAGTTTTAGATGGTGACGAAGAATACGAAGTGACGACCTTTCGGACAGAGGATGTCTATGTGGACTATCGTAGACCTAGTGCGGTTTCTTTTGTGCGTTCGCTGGAAGAAGACCTCAAGCGTCGTGACTTTACAGTCAATGCCTTTGCTTTAGATGAGTCTGGGGAAATCATTGATTTATTTGACGGGCTAAAAGATCTAGAAAACCAAGTTTTGCGAGCTGTCGGTGTAGCTAGTGAACGTTTCAATGAAGACGCGCTACGCATCATGCGTGGCTTTCGTTTCCAAGCTAGTCTTGGTTTTGAACTCGAGCAAGAAACATTTGAAGCGATGAAGGCCTTAACGCCACTCTTAGATAAAATCTCTGTGGAGCGCACCTTTGTCGAGTTTAATAAGCTTTTACAGGCTCCCTATTGGCGAGTAGGTTTATCATCTATGATTGAGAGTCAAGCTTATGATTATCTTCCAGATATGGTAGGCAGTCAGGAGAAACTCCAGTATTTGTTTGATTTAGAAAAAGATTTTACTTTTGAATCTTCTGAGCAAGCTTGGGCAGCACTTTTATGGGTTTTAGAAGTGGAAGATGCTCAACAATTTTTGAAGCATTGGAAGACTTCACGCCAATTTGCCAAGCAGGTACAAGATTTGCTGTCTATTTTGGCTCTCCGAGAAGAAGGGGAACTAGGTAAACGTGATTGTTACCGTTTTGATTTGGACTTGATTTTACAGGCTGAAAATCTTCGCAGAGCTCAAGGGAAGGAAGTCAACCCACAAGCGATCACAGAAACCTACGAGAGCTTGACTATTCATGATAAGAAAGAAATGCAAATTAATGGTGGCATTCTTATTAAGGAATATGGCTATCATCCAGGTCCAGAATTAGGAGATGTTTTAGAGGAAATTGAGTACGCTATTGTGGATGGAGAATTGGAAAATGACCGTCAAGCCATCCATGCTTACCTAAGGGAGAGAAAATGAGTGATTTTATCGTTGAAAAACTAAGCAAATCAGTTGGTGACAAGACCGTTTTTAAGGATATTTCTTTTATCATCCATGACTTAGATCGCATCGGTCTTATTGGGGTCAACGGAACTGGGAAAACGACCCTTCTAGATGTGCTTTCAGGTGTTTCAGGTTTTGATGGCGATATTAGCCCTTTTTCAGCAAAGAGTGATTACAAGATTGGTTATTTGACCCAGAATCCGGAATTTGATGATAGCAAGACTGTCTTAGATACTGTTTTATCCAGTGACCTCAAGGAAATCCAGTTGATTCGTGAGTATGAACTGCTTATGCTCAGCTACAGTGAGGACAAGCAGTCGCGTCTAGAACGGGTCATGGCGGAGATGGATTCTCTCCAAGCATGGGAAATCGAAAGTCAGGTCAAGACTGTTCTCAGTAAACTAGGCATTCAAGAATTATCAACTCCTGTTGGAGCTTTGTCGGGTGGTCTTCGTAGACGGGTTCAATTGGCACAAGTGCTTTTGGGTAACCATGATCTCTTGCTTCTTGATGAGCCAACCAACCACTTGGATATTGCGACCATCGAGTGGCTGACACTTTTTCTTGAAGAATTCCAAGAAGACCGTCCTCTTCATCACCCACGATCGTTATTTCCTAGATGATCTATCTACGCGAATTTTTGAATTGGATAGAGGTGGATTAACAGAGTATCAGGGGAATTACCAGGATTATGTCCGTCTCAAGGCTGAACAGGATGAGCGTGACGCAGCTCTTCTTCACAAAAAGGAACAACTTTACAAACAAGAATTAGCTTGGATGAGACGGCAACCTCAAGCTCGTGCGACCAAGCAACAAGCTCGTATCAATCGATTCCATGACTTGAAAAAGGAAGTTTCAGATACTAGCCTTGAGACAGACTTGAGCATGAATTTTGAAACTAGCCGTATTGGTAAAAAGGTCATTGAGTTTAAGGATGTTTCCTTTGCCTATGACGATAAAGCGATTCTGCAACATTTTAATCTTTTGGTACAAGCCAAAGACCGTATCGGAATCGTCGGGGACAATGGTGTTGGGAAATCAACCCTTCTTAACCTTATTGCAGGAAGACTTGAAGCTACTGAAGGACAAGTTATCATCGGTGAAACAGTTCGTATTGCTTATTTCTCTCAACAAATCGAAGGTTTAGATGAAAGTAAGCGGGTTATCAATTACCTGCAGGAAGTGGCAGAAGAAGTTAAGACGAGCGGTGGAACTACGACATCTATTGCAGAATTACTAGAACAATTTCTCTTCCCTCGTTCAACGCACGGTACCTTGATTGAGAAGCTGTCAGGTGGAGAGAAGAAGCGTCTTTACCTCCTCAAATTACTACTTGAAAAACCCAATGTGCTTCTCTTGGATGAACCAACAAATGACCTAGACATTGCGACCTTAACAGTTCTAGAAAATTTCTTACAAGGTTTTGCAGGACCAGTTTTGACAGTTAGTCACGACCGCTATTTCCTTGATAAGGTAGCAACTAAGATTCTTGCCTTTGAGGATGGGAAAATTCGACCATTCTTTGGCCATTATACCGACTATCTTGATGAAAAAGCCTTTGAAGCAGAAGCGACCAGTCAAGTTCAAAAGGCTGAAAAGGAGAAAGTAGTCAAAGTTCGTGAAGAAAAAAAACGGATGACCTACCAAGAAAAGCAGGAGTGGGCAAGTATTGAAGGTGACATCGAAGCCTTGGAAAACCGCATCTCTTCTATAGAGGAAGAAATGATAGCAAATGGTTCTGACTTTGGGAAACTAGCTACCCTTCAAAAAGAGTTAGACGAGAAAAATGAAGACTTGCTGGAAAAATATGAACGCTATGAATATTTAATTGAGTTGGTTTAATGAAAGAGAAGATCATCAAATGGAGTAGTAGGAAAATCATTTGGAATATTGTACTCTGCTTTGTGGATTTAGCTTTTTTGCTTTGGATTCTATATTTTATGATGACCTATCCCAAAGAAGTAGCTATTGGATTAGTAGCACTAAGACTCTTTGTCTTATTCTTAATCATCATTGTTGGATGGCTCTTGTATGAACGAATACAGATTCTTCTATCAGATAAAGAGTATTTAAAATGTACAGCTCAAGGTTTTTCCTATAAGCCTCATCCTAAAAAAGACTGGCAGTTTTATTACTGGAGCCGGGTAGAAAAGTTTGCTCTCACGAGAATTAAGGGTGGTGGAAGTTCGAGGGATATTTACCAGATTGAAGTTTGTTTTTTTGACAAAGACCTTGTAAAAACGAAATCTCTATGGAATCGACTGCGAAGTAAATTTTCAAGTGCTAAACCTGCTGTCGACTTGATAATTCCTATTCATTTACTGGATGTTGACTTGCCAAAGAGAGTCTTTGAAACCATGTCTTACTTTGAGCGAGAGTGGCGCATCGAACAGAATCGCATGGGAAATCAAAGCTCTACAACCAAAAAGAAGTAAGTACTTCATTCAGCGAATGCTAGCAACAATTGAAGAAAAAATGAGAAGTCTTGAACCAAGTTTTCAAGGCTTCTTTCTATTTTGCTTTTCTAGGAAATATGGTATAATAGGGAGTAAAAACTTTAAAAGAAAGAAACGCTATGAACTTAAAAGATTACATTGCAAGTATTGAAAATTATCCACAAGAAGGAATTACTTTCCGTGATATTAGCCCATTGATGGCAGATGGAAATGCCTACAGCTACGCTGTTCGCGAAATTGTTCAATATGCTACTGACAAAAAGATTGATATGATCGTAGGGCCAGAAGCACGTGGATTTATTGTTGGGTGTCCAGTTGCTTTTGAGTTGGGAATTGGTTTTGCACCTGTTCGTAAACCAGGGAAATTGCCACGTGAAGTGATTTCAGCTGACTACGAAAAAGAATATGGTGTTGATACTTTGACCATGCACGCAGATGCTATCAAACCAGGCCAACGTGTTCTTATCGTAGATGATTTATTGGCAACAGGTGGTACTGTTAAGGCGACTATCGAAATGATTGAAAAATTAGGTGGTATCGTTGCAGGTTGTGCTTTCTTGATTGAGCTTGATGACCTCAAAGGCCGTGATGCAATTGGAGATTACGACTATAAAGTGCTCATGCATTATTAATGAAAAACAGTCCTTGGGGCTGTTTTCTCGTCATTTGATATAAAATAAGGCTATATCTAGTTAGAGAAAAACTATAATTGAAAACTATATCTTCTTACAGTATAATAAAGGGAAGAAGTGTCATCAGCTTGATTTTTCCATTTGATGACAGTCAGGTTACTTGAGTCCAGTATGATACAGTTAGGAGATTTCCATGCCGATTCGAATTGATAAAAAATTACCAGCAGTTGAGATTTTACAAACAGAAAATATTTTCGTCATGGATGATCAACGGGCGGCTCATCAGGATATCCGACCCTTGAAGATTCTTATTTTAAATCTAATGCCGCAAAAAATTGTAACAGAAACTCAGCTCTTAAGACATTTGGCCAATACTCCTCTGCAATTAGATATTGATTTCTTATATATGGAAAGTCACCAGTCTAAAACGACTCGCTCCGAGCATATGGAAACTTTTTATAAAACTTTTTCAGAGGTTAAAGACGACCATTTTGATGGGATGATTATTACAGGAGCTCCAGTTGAGCATCTGCCTTTTGAGGAAGTGGACTATTGGGAGGAGTTTACCCAAGTTATTGAATGGTCTAAGAGTCACGTCTTTTCAACTCTACATATTTGCTGGGGTGCTCAGGCAGGACTATACTACCGTTATGGTGTGAAAAAATACAATATGGAGAGAAAAATATCTGGAATATATCCTCAGGATGTTTTAAAAGATAGTCATCTTTTGTTGCGAGGTTTTGATGATTTATATGTCTCTCCGCATTCTAGACATACCGAGGTCTTAAAAGAAGATATTTTGAATCATACCAATTTAGAGATTTTGGCATCTGGTGATGAGGTTGGAGTGTCAATCCTCGCTAGTAGAGATTTAAGAGAAGTTTATAGTTTTGGACATTTGGAGTATGATCGTGATACTCTTGCTAAAGAATACTTTAGAGATTTAGACGCTGGTTTAAACCCCCATATACCGGAAAATTATTTTAAAAATGATGATATCCATACTCGTCCATGTATGCTGTGGAGTTCTTCAGCAGCTCTCTTTTTTAGTAACTGGGTGAATTATGCAGTATACCAGGAGACACCTTTTGACTGGAAGAGGGTGGAAGACGATGTTTCTCATTTTGGATATTTATAAGAGGAATTATGACATATTTAGATGCTTTTAAATCTGGAAATTTAGTTTTACCAAGTGCACTCTTATTGCACTATAATCATCTCTTTTCATCTAGCGAGGACTTTCTTGTTTGGCAATTCTTTTACCTACAGAATACAACGGCTTTAGGTGAATTGTCTCCAAGTCAGATTGCTGAAAAAATCGGCAAAAATGTCACTGAAGTCAATCAGGCTATTTCACGATTGACTGAGAAAGGGTTACTTCAATACCGAACCATTGAACTTAATGGCGAAATAGAAGTAATCTTCGATGCAACTCTTGCCTTGGAGCGCCTAGACCAACTTTTTGAAAAACAAGCTCCAAACCAGGTGCAATCTGCTCCAAATGATTTAAAGAGCTTGGTAGATACTTTCCAACAGGAACTAGGCCGTCTTTTGAGTCCTTTTGAAATTGAAGATTTAGAGAAAAGTTTAAAGGAAGATGGAACTAGTGCAGACTTGATAAAGGAAGCCTTGCGTGAAGCTGTTTTGAATGGGAAACCAAATTGGAAATACATCCAAGCAATTCTCCGCAACTGGCGTCATGACGGGATTAAGAGTGTAGCTCAAGTAGAAGCTAAGCGCTTGGAAAGAGAAGCAAGCAATCCTCAAAATGTACAAGTCTCATCAGATTTCAAAAACGCTATGGATCTATGGAAAGACTAATAATGAATAATAAAAAAACTTGCCTGATTGGCAAGTTTTTTTGTTTTTAATCAGCAAGTCCCCAAACGCTGAGAGAACGTTCAGCTACTGGGAAATCTCCGTATCCATCCGAATTGATAGTTACTTGATCAGAATGATTACCGAGTAAATCAACAAAGGTTTGGTCAGCCCATTCTTGGCCTACAAACATGGTTTTATCATTCTCTTGGGCATTAGAGATTAGAATGGCAAGTGGAGATAGATTTTCAGCTCCTGAGCGGACCCAACCAATACAATTAGGGTCATCAAAGTAGTCCGTCTGTTCTCCATAAGCCAGATTTTTTCGGATAGCTAAGAGACAGTCAAGAGCTTCTTTAAAATCTTGCTGAGCATATTGACCAGAGATACCGTAATAGTCTCCATAAAAGACGCAAGGGAGACCCTGCTCGCGCAGAAGAATAAGAGCATAGGCTGCTGGTTTAAACCATTCTTCTACAGTAGATTCTAAAGCTTGTCCACGTTGAGTATCATGGTTATCGACAAAGGTTACAGCTCGATCTGGTTTGACTTGAACCAGACTATCATTAAAGATGGTACGCAAATCGTAGTCTGCACCAGCTTGACTTGCTTCAAAGAGATTCATATGGAGTCGGACATCGACAAGGTCAAAGCGCTCTTCAATCTTTTCGAGATAGTCAAGGTTTGCATCCTTATCTGGATTCCAGAATTCTCCAAAGACATAGAAGTCTTGTCCATATTTCTCTTTGATGTCACGAATGAAATTACGCATAAAGAAGGAGTCGATATGCTTGACTGCATCTAAGCGGAAGCCTGTTACACCAGTCGTTTCCATGAACCAATCAGCCCAATCGTAGATATTTTGTATGACTTCTGGATGCTTGAAATCTAGGTCCGCATACATGAGATAGTCATAGTTACCATTTTCATTATCGACTAATTCCTCGTGGGCCCACCCCTTATTATCTCCCTGGATAAGGTAAATACCAGACTTCCGTCTTTTGGCATCATAGTCAGTTCCAGTAAAATGGTACCAGTGCCAGTGGAAATCATTGTAGGTGTTTTGTCTTCCATCAAAAGTAAAGTTTGTCCAACCATTGATGGTAAAAGGTTCTCCAAGTTCAATTGTGCGATCTTCTGGGTCGACTTCAATAACCTGGAAAGATTCCAGACGGTCTGCAGCTGCCTTGTGGTTTAAGACGACGTCAGCCATAGGTTGAATCCCATGTGATTTAAGTGTTTGAATGGCTTGAAGATAGTCTTCTTTGAAACCGTACTTGGTACGCACAGTTCCTTTTTGGTCAAATTCACCGAGGTCAAAAAGGTCATAGACACCATAACCGACATCTTTTTCGTTGGTAGCTTTAAAGGCAGGTGGCATCCAGACGTGGCTAATTCCTAGATTTGCAAGGTGCTCAGCATCATCGGTAAGACGCGTCCAGTGTTGTCCATCGTGGGGAAGGTACCACTCAAAATATTGCATTAGGGTTTGATTTTTCATAGATAGTCCTCATACTTAACAATTTGAGAATCATTTTACCACAAAGCAAGCAAATGAGCAAACGTTTGCGCTACAAAAATAGACCTCAGGATGTGAATGCCTATTTTTACGGTAATAGAATGAAATTTCTCAACACAAATGACCATTCTCATTTAGAAATCAATCAAGCAGAAACAAAAAGCTTGTATAGTTCCTATGACATCAATGGAGAAATCATTTTCTATTTTGTGAATTGTCACAAAATTTGGTATAATAGTATCCATGAAAAAATTGTTGGTCAGCCGAAGTGTTGAAAAAAAAATACAAAAGGGGCAGGTTGTTTTGGAGAAAGAAGATTTTCCAGAACTATCTGAAACGGATATAGAAGTTGAGCTATATAGCCAAGGAAAGCAATTTTTAGGAAAGGCTTATCTATCACCCCAAAATAAAGGAATTGGTTGGTTTGTAACCGATCAAAATATTTCCTTTGATCAATCTTTTTTTGAAACACTCTTTAAAAAAGCCAAAGATAAACGTGCATCTTATTATCAGGATGATTTGACGACTGCTTTTCGTTTATTTAACCAAGAAGGTGATGGCTTCGGTGGTTTGACATTGGATCTTTATGGGGATTACCTTGTTTTTTCATGGTATAACTCATATGTTTTTCAACTTCGTCAGCAGATAGTTGCTGCATTCTCTCAGGTTTTTCCAGAAGTTTTGGGTGCTTATGAGAAGATTCGATTTAAGGGATTAAACTATGAGTCGGATCATATTTATGGGAAAGAAGCACCGGAGAATTTTACAGTTCTTGAAAATGGAGTCCTTTACCAGGTCTTTATGAATGATGGATTGATGACAGGTATTTTCTTAGACCAACATGATGTTCGTGGAAGTTTGGTTGATGGTTTAGCTATGGGGAAATCCTTGCTTAATATGTTTTCCTATACAGCTGCTTTTTCAGTTGCTGCAGCCATGGGAGGCGCGAGTGAAACAACCTCGGTTGACCTAGCCAAACGGTCGAAAGAGTTGTCAGTGGCTCATTTTGAAGCTAATGGCATTAGTCTTGAAAACCATCATTTTATCGTCATGGATGTCTTTGAGTATTTTAAATATGCTAAACGTAAAGGTTTGAGCTATGATGTGATCGTGCTAGACCCACCAAGCTTTGCTCGCAATAAAAAACAAACCTTCTCAGTAGTAAAGGATTATCACAAGTTGATTTCCCAAAGTCTCGATATTTTAAATCCGGGAGGCATCATCATTGCTAGTACCAATGCTGCCAATGTTTCCCGCCAGAAATTTACAGAACAAATTGATAAAGGATTTGCAGGAAGAACCTATCAGGTACTAAATAAATATGGACTTCCAGCAGACTTTGTTTTTAACAAAAAAGATGAAAGTAGTAATTACCTCAAGGTGATTAGTATGAAGGTAACTAAATGAAATTAGTCGTTTCTGTTATGCCAAAGAGTTTAGAAGAAGCGCAAGCAATTGATGCAAATCGTTATGTAGATGCAGATATCATCGAGTGGCGAGCTGATTTTCTACCAAAAGATGAAATCTTACAAGTTGCACCAGCAATTTTCGAGAAATTTGCTGGACGAGAATTACTTTTTACCTTGCGTACTCGTGCTGAGGGGGGTGAGATTGACTTGTCAGCTCAAGAGTATGTTCAAGTCATTAAGGATGTCACCCAGCTCTATCAACCCGAATATGTGGATTTTGAGTATTTTGGGAATAAGGATGTTTTTGATCAGATGTTAGATTTCCCAAATTTAGTTTTGAGTTATCATAACTTTCAAGAAACACCTGAAAATATGATGGAAATTTTATCAGAACTAACTAGCCTGAATCCAAAAGTAGTGAAAGTATCAGTTATGGCCCATACCGAACAAGATGTATTAGACCTGATGAACTTTACTAGAGGTTTTAAAACCCTTAATCCTGAACAAGAATATGTGACTATCTCTATGGGGAAAGTAGGTAAGGTTTCTCGTATTACTTCTGATGTTACGGGTTCCAGCTGGTCATTTGCAAGCTTAGATGTAGCTAGTGCTCCAGGACAGATTTCTCTGTCAAATATGAAAAAAATTCGGGAGATTTTGAATGAAGATTGATGGCTACACACGTCTAGCTGCTGTCGTTGCAAATCCTATCAAACATTCTATTTCTCCTTTCATTCATAATAGTGCTTTTCAGGCAACAGAGACTAACGGTGTCTATCTAGCATGGGAAGTTAAAGCGACTGATTTATCAGAAACAGTTGCCAATATTCGCCGCTACCGGATGTTTGGAATCAATCTGTCCATGCCCTACAAGGAGCAAGTGATTCCTTATTTGGATCAGTTGAGTGAGGAAGCCCGTCTGATTGGTGCTGTGAATACAGTAGTGAATCAAGAAGGAACTTTAATTGGATATAATACAGATGGCAAGGGATTCTTTAAGAGCTTGCCTTCTTTTGAAATTTCCGGAAAAAGAATGATCTTGTTGGGAGCTGGTGGAGCTGCTAAATCTATTTTAACTCAGGCAATTTTAGACGGTGCTGATCAAATTTCTGTTTTTGTTCGCTCGTCTTCTATGGAAAAAACAAGAATATATCTTGAAAAATTACGGGTGGAAACAGATTTTAAAGTTGACTTATATGATTTAGAAAATGTTCAAATCTTACAAGAAATAATCCACCAGTCTGACTTACTGGTGAATGCTACTAGTTTAGGAATGGACGGAAAATCATCACCAGTTCCTACAAACCTTACTTTGCCTCCACAAGTCTTGGTGGCAGATATTATTTATCAGCCTTTCGAAACACCATTTCTACAATGGGCTAAAAGCCAAGGGAATGTAGCTGTTAACGGACTCGGTATGCTTTTATATCAAGCAGCAGAGGCTTTTAAACTATGGACAGGTAAGGATATGCCAACAGATGAGATTTGGCAGTCCTTAACAGAAAAATATCACTAAAGAAAAGGAGCCACTAGAATGAAAATCAGAATTGACATTCCGCATCACCCTTATGAAATTCAGATTGAAAAAGGATGCCTATCTCAAGCAGGAAAATGGTTGAGAGAACTTTGGCAACCACAAAAAGTTGTTATCGTAACGGATAACCGTGTGGCTTCTCTTTATGCAGAAAAAGTAAAACTCAGTATTGAGGCTGCTGGTTTTCAAGTGGCGATTTTTGACTTCTTAGAAGGTGAAGAAAGAAAGAATCTAACAACTGTTCAGAAAGTCTACGAATTTTTAGTTAAACAAGGCTTAACTCGTAGTGATGGTATCGTTGCCCTTGGTGGTGGAGTTGTTGGAGATTTAGCTGGCTTCGTAGCCTCCACCTATATGAGAGGGATTCATTTCGTTCAAATTCCGACTAGTTTAACAGCCCAGGTTGATTCTTCTATTGGTGGTAAGACAGGAGTTAACACTTCCTTTGCAAAAAATATGGTGGGGACATTTACCCAGCCAGATGGAGTCTTGATTGATCCACTTGTCCTTGAGACTTTGGGGAAAAGAGAATTGATTGAGGGAATGGGTGAGGTCATCAAGTATGGCTTGATCGAGGATATAGAACTATGGAATCTTCTGATAGAAATGGATGGTTCTGTGGAAAGTATTTTTGAACATTCAGAGAGATTGATTGAGCATTCTTGCCAAGTGAAGCGCAAGATGGTAGTTGAAGATGAATTGGATAATGGCATTCGTTTATATCTCAACTTTGGTCACACAATTGGCCATGCCATTGAAGCAACTGCTGGTTACGGAAAAGTCATGCACGGTGAGGCAGTAGCTATGGGAATGGTTCAGATCTCTAAGGTAGCCGAAGAAAAAGGCCTCATACCAGCTGGAATAACTCAGTCCATCCGAGAGATGTGTCAGAAGTTTGGTCTTTCTGTTGATTATGAAAACTGGGACCTTGATAAGCTTTATCAGGCTTTGACTCATGACAAAAAAGCGCGTGGGAATACCCTGAAGTTAGTCTTGGTACCTGAGCTTGGTTCAGCGATGATTCACCCAGTTTCTCTCGAAGAAATGAAAGAATACTTGGTAAAATAAGGAGAAGGTATGAGATATTTAACTGCAGGAGAATCACACGGACCGCGTCTGACAGCTATTATAGAAGGGGTTCCCGCTGGTCTTCCTTTGACTGCAGAGGACATCAATGAGGATCTTAAGCGACGTCAAGGTGGCTACGGCCGCGGTGGACGCATGAAGATCGAGAGTGATCAGGTTGTCTTTACTTCTGGAGTTCGCCATGGTAAGACGACAGGCGCTCCTATTACCATGGATGTCATTAATAAAGACCACCAAAAATGGCTGGATATCATGTCTGCTGAGGATATCGAAGACAGGCTTAAAAGCAAGCGAAAAATCACTCATCCTCGCCCAGGTCATGCAGATTTAGTTGGTGGGATTAAATACCGTTTTGATGATCTGAGGAATTCTTTGGAACGTTCATCTGCCCGTGAAACGACTATGCGGGTTGCAGTTGGAGCAGTAGCCAAGCGCCTATTGGCAGAGCTTGATATCGAAATTGCTAACCATGTTGTTATCTTTGGTGGTAAAGAAATTGATGTTCCAGAAAACTTAACAGTCGCAGAGATTAAGAAACTATCTGCCCAGTCAGAAGTTTCTATCGTAACCAAGAACGTGAGCAAGAAATCAAGGATTATATTGACCAAATCAAGCGTGATGGAGATACCATTGGTGGAGTTGTAGAAACAGTTGTCGGTGGTGTTCCGGTTGGTCTTGGTTCCTATGTTCAATGGGATCGAAAGCTAGATGCTAGACTAGCTCAAGCAGTTGTTTCTATCAATGCCTTTAAAGGTGTGGAGTTTGGTCTTGGTTTTGAGGCTGGTTACCGTAAAGGAAGCCAAGTTATGGATGAAATTATCTGGTCTAAAGAAGATGGGTATACCCGTCGGACCAATAATCTCGGTGGTTTCGAAGGTGGTATGACCAATGGTCAGCCCATTGTCGTTCGAGGTGTCATGAAACCCATTCCAACCCTATATAAACCATTGATGAGTGTGGATATCAAAACCCACGAGCCTTATAAAGCGACGGTGGAGAGAAGTGATCCAACTGCTCTTCCTGCAGCTGGGGTAGTTATGGAAGCAGTAGTTGCAACTGTCTTAGCCCAGGAAATTCTAGAAAAATTCTCATCTGATAATCTAGAAGAGTTAAAAGAGGCAGTGGTTAAACACCGTGAATACACGAAGAACTTTTAAGGAGTTCCTATGTCAAAAACCATCTATATTGTAGGTCTTGGCTTGATAGGGGCCTCAATGGCTTTGGGAATTAAACGAGATCATCCCGATTATGAAATTTTAGGATACAATCGAAGCAAGCCTTCAAGAGATATTGCATTGGAGCGAGGAATGATTGACCATGCGACTGATGACTTTGCCAGTTTCGCTCCCTTAGCGGATATCATCATTCTGACATTACCTATCAAACAAACCATTGCTTTTATCCAGGAGTTGGCAAGTTTGGGCTTGAAAGAAGGCGTTCTTATCTCGGACGCAGGCTCGACCAAGTCAGCTATTGTGAACGCAGCGGAGGAGAATTTTGCAGGGAAGTCTGTTCGATTTATCGGTGGGCATCCTATGGCAGGGAGCCATAAGACAGGTGCTGCCTCAGCCGATGTCAATCTCTTTGAAAATGCCTACTATATCTTTACTCCATCTAGTCTGACAACTTCAGATACGCTCGAAGAAATGAAGAGTCTACTTTCAGGTCTACATGCTCGTTTTATCGAGATTGACGCTGAGGAGCATGACAAGGTAACCTCTCAAGTAAGCCATTTTCCTCATATATTGGCCTCTGGTTTAATGGAGCAGACGGCCCTTTATGCTCGAGAACATGAACTGGCTGGACGATTTGCTGCGGGTGGTTTTAGAGATATGACTCGAATTGCTGAAAGTGAACCAGGTATGTGGACCTCTATTCTTTTGTCCAATAGAGAGACAATAATAGAGCGGATAGAGGATTTTAAGGGACGTTTGGATGAGATAAGTCAGGCAATCAGAGACGAAGACGAGAGTCAGATTTGGAATTTTTTCAATCAAGCGCGTGAACAACGACAGGCTATGGAAATCCACAAACGTGGAGGAGTAGATAGTTCTTATGATCTTTTTATAGATATTCCTGATGAGGAAGATGTGATTTTACGCATCTTAGAATTACTTAGAGGAACTTCACTAGTTAATATCCACATCAATGAAGAAAATCGTGAAGATGTTCATGGGATTCTACAAATTTCATTTAAAAATGCTCAGGACTTGGAAAGAGCTGAGCATGTGATTACAGAAAATACTGACTACACAGTAGTCATCAAATAAGGAGAAAATCATGTCAAATATTTATGATATTGCAAACGAACTAAGTCGCGGATTACGCGAATTACCTGAATACAAGGCTGTTAAGGAAGCAAAAGATGCTATCCAAGCAGATGCAGAAGCTAATAAAATTTTCGAGGATTATATTGCCTTCCAACAAGAAATTCAATTCATGGCACAATCTGGACAAATGCCAGATGCATCTTTCCAAGGGAAAATGGATTCGATTAGTAAGCAGATTGAAGGGAACGAACTAGTTTCAAGTTTCTTTAACAAACAACAACAACTATCTATTTATCTATCAGATATTGAACGAATTGTTTTTGAACCGATTTCAGAACTAATGAAGTAGAACCGACCTCAGAAAGTCAGAAATTTTAAGGAACTTCTGGCTTTTTATGATAAAATAAGAAAAAGCATTGCAAGTATGAAATTAACAACAACTATTAGCCACTTGAATGGCAGTATCCGAGTACCAGGTGACAAGTCCATTAGTCATCGTTCCATTATCTTTGGAAGTTTGGCTGAGGGTGTGACCAAGGTCTATGATATTTTGCGTGGTGAGGACGTGCTCTCAACTATGCAAGTTTTTCGTGACCTTGGTGTTGAGATTGAGGATAAAGACGGTGTCATTACCATTCAAGGTGTTGGAATGGACGGATTAAAAGCTCCTGAAAATGCTTTAGATATGGGGAATTCTGGCACCTCTATTCGTCTGATTTCGGGTGTTCTTGCTGGTGCAGAATTTGAAGTGGAGATGTTTGGAGATGACAGTCTTTCAAAACGGCCTATGGACCGTGTGACCCTTCCCTTGAAAAAAATGGGAGTCAGCATTTCTGGTCAAACAGAGCGAGACTTGCCACCTTTACACTTGAGAGGGACTAAACATTTAACTCCAATCCACTATGAATTACCGATCGCCTCTGCCCAGGTCAAGTCAGCCTTGATTTTTGCAGCTTTGCAGGCTCAAGGTCAATCAGTCATTCTTGAGAAAGAATGCACACGTAATCACACAGAAGATATGCTGCGTCAATTTGGTGGAGACTTGACTGTAGATGGCAAGAGAATAACAATAAATGGACCACAAAAATTGACAGGTCAAAATGTGATAGTTCCAGGAGATATTTCTAGTGCAGCCTTTTTGTTAGTAGCAGGTTTGATTGTGCCAAATTCTCGAGTGGTACTTAAGAATGTCGGTATTAATGAAACACGTACAGGGATTCTTGATGTTATCCGAGCTATGGGCGGGAAATTAGAGATTACTGAAATAGACCCAATTGCTAAATCAGCAACCTTAACTGTTGAAACCTCAGACTTGAAAGGAATAGAAATTAGCGGTTCCTTGATTCCACGCCTGATAGATGAATTACCGATTATCGCCCTTCTTGCAACTCAAGCAGAGGGAGTGACGATTATCAAAGATGCTGAAGAACTTAAAGTCAAAGAGACAGACCGTATTCAGGTTGTTGCAGATGCCTTAAATAGCATGGGGGCTGACATCACTCCTACAGAGGATGGAATGATTATCAAGGGGCAGGTTGCTCTTCACGGAGCTAGAGTCAATACTTTTGGGGATCATCGTATTGGGATGATGACGGCTATTGCAGCCCTCTTAGTAACAGATGGAGAAGTAGAACTTGACCGCGCAGAAGCTATCAATACTAGCTACCCAGGCTTTTTCAATGATTTGGAGACTCTGATTCATGGCTAAAGTATTGCTAGGATTTATGGGAGCAGGCAAGTCAACCATTGCTAGAGGGCTGGATCCTGATTTTGTGGATATGGATGTTGTGATTGAGCAAGGTATTGGAATGCCTATAGCCGATTTTTTTAAAGAAAAAGGGGAAGCAGCCTTCCGTAAGGTGGAGTCAGAAATTTTAGATGATTTGCTAAAAACGGATTTAGTCATTTCAACTGGTGGAGGAGTGGTTGTTTCTTCGAGAAATCGAGAATTGCTGAAGAAAAATGCCGATAATATCTACCTAAAAGCTGATTTTGAAACTCTTTATCAACGGATCGCGAGTGATAAGGAAAATCAACGCCCACTATTTTTAAATAATAGCAAGGAGGCTTTGGCTGCGATTTTTAAAGAAAGACAAGCTTGGTATGAAGAAGTGGCTAGTCAGGTTGTAGATGTAGCAACATTAAGTCCAGAAGAAATTATAGAGGAACTGAGATGAAAATTGCCTATCTAGGTCCCAAGGGATCTTTTTCGCACCATGTTGTGCAAACGGCTTTTCCCCACGAGGAACTAGAGCCATTTTCAAATATCACAGATGTCATCAAGGCTTACGAACAGGGCTTGGTTGATTATTCTGTTGTCCCAGTTGAAAATTCCATTGAAGGAAGTGTCCATGAGACCTTAGACTATCTCTATCATCAAGCGAAAATTCAGGCTGTTGCAGAGATAGTACAACCGATTCAACAACAGTTAATGGCTGTTTCTGGGCATTCAACCATCGAAAAAATATTTTCTCATCCGCAGGCACTTGCACAAGGGAAAAAATATATCGACCAGCACTTTCCAAATGTTGAATTAGAAGTAACAGCAAGTACAGCTTATGCAGCTAGATTTGTCTCAGAACATCCAGATCAACCTTTTGCAGCTATTGCTCCGAGAAATTCTGCTGATGAATATGGTTTGGAATTAATTGCTCAAGATATCCAAGAGATGGAAGCTAATTTCACTCGTTTTTGGGTCTTAGGTGCACAATTACCGGAGATAGCTTTGCAGTTCTCAACAGAAAAAATGAGTCTGGCAGTTACCTTACCAGACAATTTACCCGGCGCTCTTTATAAGGCGCTCTCTACCTTCGCTTGGCGAGGAATAGACTTGACAAAGATTGAGAGTCGCCCCCTTAAAACTGCTCTTGGTGAATACTTCTTTATTATCGATGTTGATTATAGAGATAAAGATTTAGTTCATTTTGCAAGAGAAGAATTAGAAGCTATTGGGATCCAATATAAAATTTTAGGAGCTTACCCTATTTATACCATACACGATAAAGGGAAGGAGAATCTATGACTAGAGAAAATCCTTTGACACATCATGAAAAACTGAGATATGACTATCTTTTGAGAAACATTCATTATTTGAATGAGAAAGAAAAGAGAGAATTTGCCTTTTTACAAGCCAAGTTAGAAGGTCAAAAAGATTCAGCAGAAGTTTTCAATCCAGAAGCCAATGAACAACTTCTTTCAGACTCTGGTATCGACCTGCCAACCTATGCTAATCGTAGTCGTTCTAGTCGCCGTAGTAGTGGAAATCAACTGGAAACGAATATTCCAAAAGCTAAGAAGCAAAAGAAAAAAAGAGGTTTTCGTTTTAAACGCTTATTTGCTTGGTTAGGGATGATATTGCTTTGTGTAGCAGTAGGAATGATCGTCATGTTCTTAAAAGGCTTCCAATCGGCGAACCCTAATAGTTCAAATGGGCCCAAAGATGCCAAAGCTGCTCAGGTTGAAGTCTTCAATGGACAAGATACGCGTGATGGGGTTAATATTCTGATTTTGGGTACGGATGGCCGTATTGGACAGAATAGTGCAGAAACACGGACAGATTCCATTATGGTTTTGAATGTAAGTGGCAAAGATAAAAAATTGAAGCTCGTTAGCTTTATGCGTGATAATTTGGTCTATATTGATGGGTATAGCCAAGTCATCAATGGTCAAAAACAGACCGACCATAAATTAAACTTGGCCTATGAATTAGGGGAACAAGAAGGTAAACAAGGAGCTGAAATGGTCCGCAAGGTGCTCAAGGATAATTTTGATCTAGACATAAAATATTATGCCCTTGTCGATTTCCAAGCCTTTGCGACAGCCATTGATACGCTTTTTCCTGATGGTGTTACTATTGATGCTCAGTTTTCAACTCTAAACGGGGTTCCTGTGACAGAAGCGACTGTAGGCGATGACTTGCATGCAACGGAAACTGAGTCACCGACTCAAACCATTCGAGTTGGAAAACAACAGATGAATGGTTCGACTCTTCTGAACTATGCACGTTTCCGTGATGATGATGAAGGGGATTATGGCCGTACTCGTAGACAACAACAGGTTATGACAGCTGTCTTGCAGCAGATTAAGGATCCTACAAAACTTTTCACAGGCTCAGAAGCACTCGGGAAAGTTTTCGCCATGACCTCTACAAACCTTCCATATACCTTCTTATTGACCAACGGTTTATCAGTCCTTGAAGGGGCGCAGAATGGTATTGAAAGATTGACAGTCCCAGAACTTGGAGACTGGGTAGACGACTTTGACGTATACGGCGGTCAATCCCTTCGAGTGGACCAAAAAGCTTACCAAAATAAATTGGCCCAAATGGGATTGAGATAAAAAATATAGTAAAATCAAAGCTAATGCATCTATTATGATAGGTGATTGGGCTTTGATTTTTCTTATGAACGGATAAGATAATAGGCACTTTTTATGGTATAATAGAATGATAACATTCTACAGAAGAGGATATGAAATAGATGAGTGATTTAAAGGCAATTCAGGCTCGTAGTCTAGAAATGGCTGAATATTTTGTCGAATTTTGTAAAGAACATGATTTACTCTGCTATTTGTGTGGTGGAGGTGCTATCGGAGCCTTGCGCAATAAGGGGTTTATTCCTTGGGATGATGATTTAGATTTTTTTATGCCACGTGAGGATTATGAAAAGTTAGTAGAGTTGTGGCCTATTTATGCTGATCAGCGTTATTTCCTATCAAAGAGTAGTAAAGATTACGTTGATCGCAATCTTTTCATTACCATTAGAGATAAGGAAACGACTTGTATCAAACCATATCAGAAAGATTTGGATTTACCTCACGGCTTGGCCTTGGATGTTCTTCCCTTGGACTACTACCCTAAAAATCCAGCAGAGCGCAAGAAACAGGTCCGCTGGGCTTTGATTTATTCTCTATTTTGTGCACAAACCATTCCAGAAAAGCATGGAGCTCTCATGAAGTGGGGTAGTACCATTTTACTAGGATTAACTCCTAAATCGCTTCGCTATCGTATCTGGAAAAAGGCTGAGAAAGAAATGACCAAGTATGGACCAGCTGAAAGTGATGGCATTACAGAATTATGTTCAGGGCCAGGCTATATGAAAAACAAATATCCAATCCAAGCCTTTGAAGACAACATTTTCCTATCATTCGAAGGAACTCAAATGCCTATTCCGGTCGGCTATGACGCCTATCTCAGCATTGCCTTTGGTGATTATATGACACCACCTCCGGCTGAAAAGCAAGTCCCTCACCACGATGCCGTCATAGCTGATATGGATAAGAGTTACACTGAATATAAGGGAGAATATGGTGGATAAGAAGAAAATTCTATTTTTTATGTGGTCTTTTTCCCTAGGAGGCGGTGCCGAAAAAATCCTTTCTACGATTGTTTCAAACTTGGATCCAGAAAAGTATGATATTGATATCCTTGAAATGGAACATTTTGATAAAGGATACGAACCTGTGCCTGAAAATGTGAGAATTTTAAAAGCTTTTCAAGATTATCGTCAACCAAGATGGTTAAGAGCGCTTTTATGGAGATTGAGAATTTATTTCCCAAGGTTAACAAGACGATTACTTATAAAAGATCAATATGATGTAGAGGTTTCCTTTACTATTATGAATCCTCCTCTTTTATTTTCTAAACGACAAGAAGTGAAGAAGATTTCTTGGATTCATGGAAGTATTGAAGAATTTTTAACTGATAGTTCGAAGCGTGATTCTCATAGACGACAATTGGATGCTGCTGATAGGATAGTAGGAATTTCAAAGAAAACCAGTAATTCTATCAAAGAAGTTTATCCAGATTACTCACAGAAATTAGTAACAGTCTATAATGGTTACGATTTTGAAAGTATTTTGGAAAAATCAAAAGAAAAGATTGCTATTGAGATAGCTCCTCAGAGTATCTGCACTATTGGCCGCATTGAAGAAAATAAGGGCTCTGACCGAGTAGTAGAAGTTATAAGACTGTTGCACCAACAAGGCAAGAAATACCATCACTACTTTATAGGGGCTGGGGACATGGAAGAGGAGTTGAAAAAACAAGTCAAAGAGTATCAACTTGAGGATTACGTTCATTTCCTTGGTTATCAAAAGAATCCGTACCAGTATCTTTCTAAGATGCAAGTTCTTTTATCCATGTCAAAACAGGAAGGTTTTCCTGGGGTCTATGTTGAAGCCTTGAGTCTTGGAGTTCCCTTTGTATCTACTGAAGTAGGCGGTGCAGAAGAATTATCTCAGGAAGGGCGATTTGGTAAAATCATTGATAGCAACCAAGAAGCCGCTCAAGCGATTGATAACTACATGACAGCTGTATCAACCTTTGATGCCAATGAGACCAACCAATTTATTCAGCAATTTACGATTGCTAAACAAATTGAACAAGTAGAAAAACTACTAGAGGAGTAGCATGGAAACTACATTAATTAGTGTCATTGTTCCTGTTTATAATGTGGCGCAATACCTTGAAAAATCAATAGCATCCATTCAGCAACAAACCTATCAAAATCTCGAAATCATTCTCGTTGATGATGGTTCTACAGATGAAAGCGGTCGCTTATGCGAACAAATTGCTGAGCAAGATGAAAGAGTTTTGGTCTATCACAAGGAAAACGAAGGTTTATCACAAGCTCGGAATGATGGATTGAAGCAAGCCCAAGGAGACTTTGTTATTTTTATAGACTCGGATGATTACATTCATCCTGAAATGATTACTAGCTTATATCAACAAATAGTGAAAGAAGATGCGGATGTTTCCAGTTGTGGTGTTATGAATGTCTATGCCAATAGTGAGAGTCCGCAAACTGAAAATCAGGATGATTATTTTGTATGTGATACCGAAACATTCCTTAGAGAATATTTAATTGGTGAGAAAATACCTGGTACTATTTGTAACAAACTAATCAAAAAGGAAATTGCAGTACAGTTAACTTTTCCAAAAGGCTTGATTTATGAAGATGCCTACTATCATTTTGATCTAGTTAAAGTAACTAAAAAGTATGTTGTTAATACTAAGCCATACTATTACTATTTCCATCGAGGAGATAGTATTACCACCAAACCATATGCGGAAAAAGACTTAGCTTACATTGATATTTATCAAAAATTTTATACTGAAGTTATTAAGGATTATCCAAACTTAACAGAAGTAGCTTTTTTTAGACTTGCATATGCACATTTCTTTATCTTGGATAAAATGCTTCTAGATAATAATTTCAAAGGGTTTAAAGACTATCCAAGGATTTATGGCTATTTGAAAAAACATGCCTTTGCTATTTTTAAAAATACCATTTTTAGAAAAGGAAGACGTATTAGTGCTTTAGCCTTATTTGTAAATGTAAGATTGTATAGAATATTATTGTTTAAAAATATTGAGCAGTCGAAAAAAATTAATTAGAAAAGGAGGGCTGAGATGGTTGATGGCAAACGAATGTTGCTAACGGTTACGATTCTAAGCTATATCGTAACCATAATAAGCGGAATCACTTATTTGTTTACCAGTAACAACGTAGGACTTCTGACAACTTTGCTTTTGCTCTTAATTAGCAGTCTGCTACTTTGCTGGAATAATATCAAATATTATTTGATTCACTTTATATTCTTTATCACGATTTTTATATTTTTGGTATCCAGACCCACCATCGATTATTTCAGAGATGGAGCACTTGATACTTACCAACCAATTGCTTATCAATTTGCTTTCCTAGTTGTTATTGTATCTATTTTAGGATTGACTTTAGGGGGATTGATAGCGAATTATTATCTTTCTCGAAAAAGCAAAGCTCCTGTAAGAGTGGAAAAACAATCGAATGTTAATTATGTAAAAAAACTACGCTTCGTTTCATTGAGTGTGTTTCTACTCACCTATCCATTTTATTTCCTTAGACTATTTGAGCGCTTGCTATACCGTTTGCAAACTTCTTATTACAATTATTATGCAAATTTTGAAAGTCAATTGCCCTACTTTACCTATATCTTATCGACTTTCACGGTTTATGCCATGTGTGTTTACTTAGCAACCAAACCTAAAAAGTCACATGCGACAATGGTTTTAGTTGCCTATATCGCGGCTAACTTGATTCACTTAGTAATTGGTACCAGAAATCCCTTTATTCTAAGTTTGATTTTTGCCTTTGTTTACTACTTTATGCGTGAACAAACGGAGAAAGGTAAATGGATCGGTTTCAAAGAAAAAATGGCTATTTATCTTGGAACACCTTTTCTCATGCTTGCGATGGGAGAATTAAACTATGTTCGTGATAACGCTCAAGTATCCCATAGTGGAGTTTTTGATTTATTACTCGATTTCATTTATAAACAAGGAACTAGTTTTGGAGTTTTAGCGAGAGGATTCTTGTACAATAGTAGTCTTCCTTATAGAGACTTCCGAAATTTCACTTTTGGTCCGATTGTTGACTATTTTGCAAGAGGAAGTATCGGAATCATATTTGGTGCCAAACCATTTGAACATACGACAAATAGTATTGAACTAGCGATTGACAGTAATAGTTATGCCCACAATCTGTCTTATCTTGTTCTAAATAAAGAATATTTAAGAGGCCATGGTATTGGAAGTAGTTATATCATGGAATTGTATACTGATTATGGTATGTTGGGACTATTTCTACTAAGTATCTTACTTGGTATGCTCTTTATAGCTATGTTGCAAGTGGCATATCGCTCAAGAACAATCTTATTTGCATTATCTTTGCTAATCTTGAATAATTTATTCTTTATGCCTAGAAGTAGCTTTTCAGAGAGTTTCTTTAATCTTTTTACAATGCAATTCTGGGGAATTGTTCTTATTATCATTTTCGTGGCAAAAATGCTTACAAAAGAAAATCATCACTTAATCGAAAAAGGGGAAATACATGTTTGAACATTATTCTGTAGCTGATTTGTTCGCAAATCTTTATAAAAAACGTAAAGTGAATTTGCTAGCTTTACTAGCCTTATTTGCTCTCATAGCTGTACCATTTACTTTAAAAGCTGTTAAAAATAAAAATACAGTCAAAGATTCTACTAGTTATTCGACTTATATCACCTATAAGATAACTGCTCCAGAAACATCATCAAAAATAATTTTGAATCATCAAGTTGGTGGCTATAGTGACTTTTATGCAAAACTAATTGATGGTAATCTCAATGGTGCCTTTCTTTTCAATGATGTTGATTCTGATAAGATGAAAGAAATTGCAAAAGACTTAGATACTACAGAAACAGCATTGAAGAATTCTGCAAGTGACTATTGGACAAAAAAATTAACGATTAACCCATTGATTGATGATGCAGGTGTAACTGTTAAAATTTTAACTCCAAGCAAGGAAGTAAATGATTTCCTTGAAAGCAAGTTTGATTCATTGATTGACAAATTCAAGTCTACCTATACAGACGTTAAGATTGAAAAACTTGCAACAGTTAACTCTAAAGAATTGACTCCGAATGGAGAAGTTGCTCTTGGCTTTAACTTGAAAAATCTTATCTTGCGCTTAGTGATTATTGGTATTCTCTGTGTTATCCTAGTGATCATGGCGAATGTTCTAGTTTACCTCTTCAACCCAACTATCAATCGTGCAGGCGATTTCTCTGCTTATCAAGTAGACTTTGTTTCAACTATTACAACTCTTGAAAATCTTTCTGAACTATTGAGTTACAAGTGTCAAGGTCAACCACTAGCAATCGTAAGTTCAGATAAGCATATCTTGAATAAATTGAAGTCAGAATACAAATTGAATCTTGAAGGCGTTCAGTTTGTTAACTTGCAAATGTTAAAGATCTTCTAGCAATTGAGAATGTGTTATTCGTAGAAGAATATGGTGTCACTCGCTATAAGAAATTTGAAGAATGTATGCAAGAAGTGAGAAATCTGAATCGTTCAGTTTTGGGAGTTATAGCTTTTGCACTTTAATATTATATAAAGCCGAGCCGATAATAAAAAGAGGACTCAAAGAGTCCTCTTTTTATTTTATAATTATATAAGTATTAGAAATAGTTTCCCCAGTCAAAAAGGCTTTTTAATTTAGTTTATGATATAATAAATCAACGAGGTAAATTGAATGAAAAGTATAAAATTAAATGCCCTGGCTTTTATGGGAATTCGTGTTTTAAATATTATTTTCCCAATTTTGACAGGTACATATGTTGCTCGTGTTTTGGATCGAACTGACTATGGTTATTTCAACTCTGTTGATACTATTCTGTCTTTTTTCTTGCCCTTTGCAACCTATGGAGTCTATAACTATGGACTTCGAGCTATTAGTAATGTAAAAGATAATAAGAAGGAATTAAATAAAGTCTTTTCAAGTCTTTTTTATTTGTGTGTAGCTTGTACAATTATTACAAGTGTTGTCTATCTTTTATCGTATCCTTTATTCTTTAATAGTAATCCGGTTATTAAAAAAATCTTTTTGGTAATGGGGGTTCAACTCATTGCACAAATATTCTCAATTGAATGGGTGAATGAAGCGCTTGAAAATTATAGTTTTTTATTTTATAAAACAGCCTTCATCCGCATTCTCATGCTGGTATCCATCTTTGTGTTTGTGAAAAATGAGCATGATATTGTTATCTATGCATTGATTATGAGTCTTTCAACTCTCATCAATTACTTAATTAGTTATTTTTGGATAAAAAGGGATATCAAGTTTGTTAAGGTTTCTTTGGAAGAATTTAAACCTCTTTTCCTTCCTTTGACAGCCATGTTAATCTTTGCCAATGCCAATATGTTATTTACCTTCCTTGATCGTCTCTTTTTGGTAAAAACTGGAGTAGATGTAAATGTCAGTTATTATACGATGGCACAACGGATTGTAACGGTTATTGCAGGTGTTGTTACAGGTGCGATAGGAGTCAGTGTTCCGCGCTTGAGCTACTATCTAGGAATCGGGAAAAAAGAAGAATATGTAAATTTAGTGAATCGAGGAAGTCGTATTTTCAACTTTTTCATTATTCCTCTTAGTTTTGGTTTGATGATTTTAGGACCTCAAGCAATACTTTTATATGGGAGTGAAAAATATATTGGAGGGGCAAATCTAACTTCTCTATTTGCAGTTCGTACAATTATTCTTGCCCTTGATACTATTTTGGGCTCACAAATCCTCTTTACAAATGGATTTGAAAAAAGAATCACAGTCTACACAGTTTTTGCAGGCGTTTTGAACCTAATTCTAGATAGTTTACTTTATTTTAATAATATAATTACACCAGAGTATTATCTAATTACTACCATGTTATCGGAAAGTTTTCTACTAATGCTTTATGCTATCTTTATTCATAAGAAAAAACTAATTAGTTTAAGACATATCTTCAAATATACGATGCGTTATTCTCTTTTCGCTTTGACATTTGTTCCGATCTACTTTTTAGTTAATCTTGTTTATCCGGTCAAAATGGTTATCAATCTACCTTTCTTAATCAATATGTTGATTATCATGGTTTTATCAGCCATTAGTTATATTGGTTTACTAGTTTGGACCAAAGATAGTATCTTTTATGAATTTTTAGGACATTTTGTTTCGCTAAAAAAACGTATAAAAAAATCTTAGGAGAATTAGATGAGAAGATTAAGTATTGAAGAAGCTAAACAAATTGAACTTGACATCTTAGCTTTTATTGACTCGTTTTGTAAGCAACATGGTATTGATTATTTTATCAATTACGGTACCTTGATTGGAGCTATTCGTCACAAAGGCTTTATTCCCTGGGATGATGATATAGACCTTTCTATGACACGTGAAAACTACGAACGCTTTATCCAATTATTCACTCAAGAACAATCGAAATATAAGATTTTAGCTTTGGAAACTGATGAGAGATACTATAATAATTTTATTAAAGTTGTAGATTCTACAACAAAAATAGTGGATACACGAAATACAAAAACCTATGATTCCGGGATTTTTATTGATATTTTTCCAATGGATTCTTTCAATGATACTAAAGTTATCGATGTTTGTTATAAATTGGAAAGCTTTAAATTATTGTCCTTTAGTAAGCATAAGAATATTGTTTATGGGGATAGCAAGTTAAAAGACTTGATTCGTTCATTCTTCTGGTTTCTCCTTCGTCCGATTTCTCCACGTTATTTTGCAACTCAAATTGAACAGCAAATTCAAAAGTATAGGGTAAAAGATGGAAAATATATCGCTTTTATTCCTTCCAAGTTTAAGGAAAAAGAAGTCTTTACCAAAGAAGTATTTGAAGATTTAATTGAAGTTCCTTTTGAACATCTATTGCTTTCAGCACCGAAACAATACGATGTTATTTTGAAGCAGTATTATGGTGATTATATGACGGTACCACCAATAGAAAAACAGTTTTATAGTCACGAATTTGAAGCCTATAAATTGGAGGATTAAATGCAGTACTTAGAAAAAAATGAGATTAAAGAAATTCAACTAGGTATTTTGGACTATGTTGATGAAATTTGTAAGAAAAATGATATTCCTTATTTCCTCAGCTATGGAACTATGTTGGGAGCTGTTCGCCATAAGGGAATGATTCCTTGGGATGATGATATCGATATTTCGCTGTATAGAAAAGACTATGAGCGTCTATTAAAAGCGATTGAGGAAGACCAACATCCTGTTTATCGAGTCCTTTCCTACGATACCTCTTCATGGTACTTCCACAATTTTGCTGCTATTCTAGATACATCAACAGTGATTGAAGATAACGTAAAATATAAGCGCCATGACACTAGTTTGTTTATTGATATCTTTCCAATCGATCAATTCTCAGATTTAAGTATCGTTGATAAGAGTTATAAATATGTTGCCTTGCGTCAGCTTGCCTATATTAAAAAAGAGCGTGCTGTTCACGGAGATAGTAAATTAAAAGATTTTCTTCGCTTGTGTACCTGGTATCCTCTTAGACTTGTTAATCCGAGATATTTCTATAAGAAAATAGATCAATTAGTTAAAAATAGTGTGACAGAGAATCCTGCTTATGAAGGAGCTGTTGGAGTTGGAAAAGAAAAAATGAAAGAAGTCTTTCCGGCAGGAACCTTTGAAGAACTGATTTTGACAGAGTTTGAAGGAAGAATGTTGCCGATTCCGAAAAACTATGATGCCTTTCTAACACAGATGTATGGTGATTATATGACACCGCCCTCAACAGAAATGCAGGAGTGGTATAGCCATAGTATAAAGGCTTATAGAAAATAGTCGTTCAAACTTTTACAAATAGAAATTTTAACAGAATATTTAATTAAATAAAGGGAAGTATAATTTATATGAAAAATTTAAAGATAAAAAATCTAATATTATACAGTTGTTTTCTATATACCTTAGTGATACTATCTTTTTCAAAACCAGTTTTTGCTGATACTATTTCTACTGGTGGAGGTAATAAGATTCATTTTATTAATTTGAAATCAAAGTCAGGAAGTGATGCTATTCTCTTAGAAAGCAATGGACATTTTGGTTTAATTGATATGGGTGAAGACTATGATTTTCCAGATGGAAGTAATCCACTCTATCCAGATCGTTGGGGAATTAGTAGGGCGAATGAAGATACAATAGAGGACAGACTTTTCCGACATTTAAAACAAGTTGGTGTTAAAAAATTAGATTTTATTTTAGGAACCCATGTTCATAGCGATCATATTGGTACTGCAGATGAAGTTTTAAAACGTTACCCTGTTGACAGATTTTATCTCAAAAAATATTCAGACGAACGTATTACAACACAGTGGAGATTGTGGGATAATCTCTATAACTATGATAATGCAGTGAGAACAGCTCTAGAACGTGGTGTAACTCTTATCCAAGATATCTCTGATCAGGATAGTCATTTTAAATTGGGTAATATGGATATCCAACTATACAATTATAAAAATGAGTATGGTCCTGATGGGAAATTAAAAAGAGTCTATGATGATAACTCTAACTCAATTGTTGCAGTAGTGAATGTAGCTGGTAAGAAAATCTATCTAGGTGGAGACTTAGATAATGATCAGGGTGCTGAAGATAGATTAGGTCCTGTAATTGGTAAAGTAGATATGATGAAATGGAATCATCATTATGATGCCACAATTTCAAACACAGTTAACTTTATTGAAAATTTATCACCTAGCATAGTTGTTCAAACAAGTGGGGCAGATATCAATCGCCAATCAACCACTAATTTGCTCCGAGAAAAAAATATACAAACTATTAAGGCTTATAGTAAAACCAAGGATGCGACTGTATTTGATATCAGCGATAGTGGTTTTTCAAATGTATCAGACTCTTTCCCTGATATTCCTACAGTATCTGAAAAGTGGTATAAGGAAGATGGCTACTGGAAATATCGTCTATCTGATGATCAAATGGCTATCGGATGGAAAAAAATTAATGGGGTCTACTATTTCTTTAATGGACAAGGTCAAATGCAAGCTGATATGTGGCTTCATCTGAAAGATTCTAAAGAAAAAATAGATGGAAACTGGTACTACCTCAACAAAGATGGAAGCATGCAGGAATCAGGTTGGTTTAAACATGATGGGACTTGGTACTATATCACATGGTCTGGTGCAAGAACATACAATGAACTAGCTGAAATAGGCGGTAAAAAGTACCTATTTGATAAAGATGGGAAAATGCTTACTGGCTCACAAGTCTTTAATGGTAAGAAAATGTTTTTTGCAAGTAGCGGAGCTTTAGAGACAGATGGGACAGGCTCTGGTTGGAAAGATTGAATCAAACTGGTACTACTTTGATGAAGAAGGAAAACAAATAGTTGGTAAAAAGGAAATCAATGGATTAACCTACTACTTTGATAATAAGGGAGTTATGCAAACAGGTTGGGCCTTTATTGAAGGGCATTGGAATTATTTTGCAAGTTCTGGTGCGATGAAAACAGGCTGGATCAAGGATAAAGATACTTGGTATTACTTAGATAAAGAAGGTATCATGCAGACCGGTCTAAAAGAAATCGAAGGTACTCGCTATTATCTAAATGCAAGTGGAGCTATGCAAATAGGCTGGGCTTTTATTGAAGGACACTGGAAGTATTTTGCAACTTCTGGCGCCATGAAAACAGGTTGGCTAAAAGAACAGGGTCTTTGGTACTATCTAGATAAAGAAGGTATCATGCAGACCGGTTTAAAAGAAATCGAAGGTACTCGTTATTATCTAAATACAAGTGGAGCTATGCAAACAGATTGGGCCTTTATTGAAGGACACTGGTACCATTTTGCAAGTTCTGGCGCGATGATGACAGGCTGGCTTAAAGAAAATATCCATTGGTATTATCTAGATAAAGAAGGTATCATGCAGACAGGTCTACAGGAAATAGATGGAAAACATTACTACTTTAATGTAAGTGGAGCTATGCAAACAGGTTGGGAGTTATTTGATGGTTCTTATAGATACTTTACAAATAGTGGAGCGATGAAGAAAGGTTGGCTCAAAGAAAATGGACTTTGGTACTACCTTGATACTGAAACTGGTCAGATGGCTACAGGAATCCATAAAGTAAATGAAGAAACTTACTATTTTGATGCTAATGGGGCGATGCAGACTGGCTGGAAACAACTTGATGGTAAATGGTATTACTTCCAAGCAGATGGTTCACTTCTAAGAAATGGCACAACACCTGATGGCTACAAGGTTAATGCAGAAGGAGTTTGGACAACAAGTAAATCTGATGAAACGACTAAAGAGACGAAAGTTGAACATAAACAGGACAAAGTCACTGAAACAACTCAGGCTGTTACAAAAGAAACCAATACCCAGACAAACTCTTCTGTCGTAAATGAAAAAGAACAGGCTTTAGAGCCAGTATCAGAAACAACTGAAGAAAAAAATTAGTTAATTCTTAGGTATTATCTGATACTTAAAATAAAGAAAAACACCTCTAAAATATGGCTAGACCAGCTTAATTTTAAAGGTGTTTCTTTATCTTTTGAAAAAATCTTTAAAATCTAGTATAATAGATAGAACTGAAAGTATGAGGTTACTAGATATGAAAATGAAACAAATCAGTGATACCACACTAAAAATCACCATGTCTTTAGAAGATTTGATGGACAGAGGAATGGAAATTGCGGATTTTCTTGTTCCACAAGAAAAAACGGAAGAATTCTTTTATGCTATCTTGGATGAGTTAGAGATGCCAGACAGTTTCTTGGATACAGGGATGCTTAGTTTTCGAGTGACTCCTAAGCCTGACAAAGTGGATGTCTTTGTGACCAAGTCTAAGATTGACCAAAATTTGGATTTTGAGGATTTGGCAGATCTTCCGGATATGGAAGAATTATCAAAAATGTCTCCAGATGAGTTTTTGAAAACTTTGGAAAAAACTCTTGCAGAGAAACTAAAGATGATATCGAAGCTATTCAGTCTTTGGAACAGGTTGAAAAAGAAGAAGAGGAGGAAAGCGAGGAAGAAGTCGAAGAGGTTTCGGATATCCAAGAAGAGTCTACTAAAGAACCCTACATCTACTATATCCTCCAATTTGAAAATTTAACAAGTTTAGTCTCTTTCTCAAAGACAGTAAATTTTGAGATGGAAACATCGGAACTCTATAAGATGAATAATCAGTATTACTTAACGATCTTAGTAGATATTGAAAATCATCCTAAACCATACCCTGCCTGGCTATTAGCCCGAATGAGAGAGTATGCTGATGACAGTGATTTAAGTCGTTCAGTATTGCAGGAGTATGGCCAAATCTTAATGAACCATGATGCCGTGCAAGGACTACAAAAAATATAATAAGAATAAAGAAGCAGAGAATGACTGATCCCTGCTTTTTAATTTTCTCATATATTTTAGATATAATTAGAGCTGAAAAGTCTTTAAGAATTAAGGTGAAATGAGATAAAAATTGTCGTCAAAATACGCATACATTATAGGCTTTAGAAAGTTATCTTATTTGCATCACATATCTTGCTATAATGCTGAAAAAACGGTATGATAGAGTGATGTAAGTGAGGTGAACTATGGACCAAGTAAGGATACAAAGAGAGATAGAGGAAATCCTTGAGGATGTACTAGCTAAAGCTTGTCTGCATGAAGGATCTATCTTCGTTTTAGGGCTTTCTTCTAGTGAAGTGATAGGAGGACATATTGGAAAAGCCTCCAGTCAAGAAATTGGGGAACTAATTGTCGAAAAGATTTTAAACATCCTATCATCTAAAGGGATCCATCTAGCAGTTCAGGGATGTGAACATGTCAATCGAGCCTTGGTTGTGGAACGAGAGGTTGCTATCAAACACAATCTCGAAATTGTGAGTGTACTACCTACATTACATGCTGGAGGTTCTGGACAATTGGCGGCCTTTCGGTATATGAAAGATCCAGTTGAAGTCGAATTTATAAAAGCAGATGCGGGTCTAGATATTGGTGACACTTCTATAGGCATGCATGTCAAACATGTTCAGGTGCCTATTCGACCAATTTTGAAAGAGATTGGTCAAGCTCATGTAACTGCACTTGCTAGCCGTCCCAAACTTATTGGAGGAGCGCGTGCCCAATACCCACAAGATTATATTAGGAAATTGTAAAATGGAAAAGAAACATATTGAAAAGGTTATAAAATATTCTATTAGAAAGTTCTCTGTTGGAGTCGGCTCTGCTGTCATCGGAGCCGTACTTTTTTGTACTAACAACCTCCTGCTTGATCCAGTAGCGGCTAATGAAGTTTGTGAGCCAAATCAGGTACACTATCGTTATTTAGCAGAGCAAGAGCTGACAGAAGCTGAAAAGGCCCTTATTCATAAGGAACTCCCTTCTGATTTAAAACAAGATGATGTTGTTTATCTTGTCTATAGAAAAAAAGAAGTTCATACACAATATCTACCAAATACTGGAAGTAAAGAGCTAGGTCTCGTTGGTTTTGGCTTTGCGACAGCTGCATTAGCAGTACTAGTGTTCTCTAAGAAGCGACCTAATAAGATAGCAGGTATTCTTTTTATTGGTGCACTTGGAGGTAGCTACTTCATTCCTCAGACTATTCAAGCTTTTGAAAATCAAATTCTTTTATCTTATAACCAAACAATCTCTGCTTGTAGTCAAGAAGATTTAGCCAACGGAGTTATTCAAATTGATGGATATGACTACATTGGTTACTTCAAAGAAGCTGATTTGAAGGTTTCAATGCCTGAAAATAATCAAGACAATAACTTGATTACAGATAAAGTGACACAAGAAGCTCGTGAAGGTGAATCACTTGTTCAACCAGAGCTTCCAACCTACAGAGAAGAGACTACAACTACAGCAACACAGGGAGAAACTCAAGGAAGCGAATCTCTCGTTCAACCAGAACCTCCTGTGCATAAAAGTGAAGAAACAACAGAGAGCACCCAAGAAGTAGCTCCTATTGGTGAATCCCCAGTCCAACCAGAATTACCAGCCCAACCAGAGAATAGTACAGCCAAGGGCACTCAAGAAGAAGGTCATGTCGGAGAGTCTCCAATTCAACCGGAATTACCAGCCTATACAGGAGAAGTAACAGCCAAGGGCACTCAAGAAGAAGGTCATGTCGGAGAGTCTCCAATTCAACCGGAATTACCAGCCTATACAGGAGAAGTAACAGCCAAGGGTACTCAAGAAGAAGGTCATGTAGGAGAATCCCTAATCCAACCTGAACTTCCAGCCTATACAGACGAAGTAACAGCTAAGGGTACTCAAGAAGAAAGTCATGTAGGAGAATCCCTAATCCAACCTGAACTCCCAGCCTATACAGACGAAGTAACAGCTAAGGGTACTCAAGAAGAAAGTCATGTAGGAGAATCCCTAATCCAACCTGAACTCCCAGCCTATACAGATGAAGTAACAGCTAAAGGTACTCAGGAAGAGGGACACGAAGGTGAATCTCTCATTCAACCTAGCTTGCCAGAATACAATGTGACAGAATCAACTGTGACAGAAACAGAAACTGTTACAATTCCATATTCTACAGAATACCTATCGGATTCTAATCACTATACAGACGAAGAAAGTGTTGTTCAAAAGGGTGAAGCTGGTAGTCAACTCATACATCGTGTCTATAAAACTGTAGATGGAGAGAAAGTTGGCGAAGCTATCACCACTAGTACGGAAATTGTTAAAGCTCCTGTAGCTGAAAAAATCAGTCGCGGAACCAAACCAATTGAAGGCCAAACCGAAGAAGTTTCTGTTGAAGAAGTTCCTTTTAAAACGATAATGGAACAAGATTCTAGTTTACTCAAGGGAACTGAAACAGTTGCTCAGGTAGGTAAGAATGGTAAGAAGAAAATTACCAAAGTTTACAAGACTATCAAGGGTGTGAAAACTGCAGATGCACCTACTGTTTCGGAAGAAGTTCTTGAACAGGCACAAGACCACATTATCAAAAAAGGTACTAAGGAATTAGACAAACCTACTCTAACATTAACCAAAGTTGATACAGAAGAATTGAATCGAAGTGCAAAAGCAACTTATAGCCTTAAAAAACCAGATGGAGTGACTATCAAGTCTATTCAAGCAGTGTTGAAAAAAGGCGATCAAGTTATTAAGACATTTGCTATTTCAGAGTCTAATCTTGCGACAGCTTTAGCTGATTTAGATTATTACAAGGATTATACACTTGCGACGACTATGGTGTATGATCGTGGTAATGGTGACGAAGAAGAAATTCTTAAGGAAGAGCCACTGAGAATCGACCTTAAAAAAGTTGAAGTCAAAAATATTAAGGAAACAAGCTTAATCAGTGTGGATGACCAAGGTAATGAGACCGATAGTAGTCTCTTGTCCGAGAAACCATCGAATGTTAAGCCTTACTACTTAAAAGTTACGACTTACGATAACAAGGTTACGAAACTAGCTGTTGATAAAATCGAAGAAGTTACTGTAGATGGAAATAAACTATACAAAGTAACTGCTAAGGCACCTGATTTGATTCAACGTACTGCAGAAAATCGTTTCACTGAAGAGTATGTACACTATTTGCCTAAGCCAAAAGCTCATGAAGGTGATGTGTATTACGACTTTAATGAACTTGTAAAAGCTATGCAAGCGAATCCTACTGGTACCTTTAAGCTTGGTAGCAATATGAATGCTAATAATGTACCACCGGCTGGCAAATCTTATGTAACCAATGCCTTTAAAGGTTCATTAGGAAGTACTGATGGTAATAGATTTGCTATTCATAATATCACTAGACCATTATTTGGAAACATTGAAGGTGGTTCTGTTAAGGATCTCTTACTAGAAAATGTCAATATTGATATGCCTGGAGTTGATCGAGTAGCTCCAATCGCAGGTGTTATCAAAAACAATGCAACTATTGAAAATGTCAAAGTAACCGGAAGTGTTGTCGGTAACAATGATGTAGCTGGTATTATCAATAAAATTGATGGTAGTGGAAAAGTAAGTAATGTCGCCTTTATCGGTAAACTTCACGCTGCTGGCAATAGAGGAGGCTATTTAGCTGGTATTCTTGGTGAAAACTGGAAGGGTGTTGTTGAGAAAGCATACGTTGATGCTGAAATTACTGGTAATAAAGCAAAAGCTGCAGGACTAGTCTATTCATCTCAAAATGGTGCTAATAACAACACGGTCGGTAAAGAAGGAGTCCTAAGAAATTCAGTTGCTAAAGGTTCTATTGAACTGAAAGAAGCTGTTCAGTCTGGTGGATTGCTAGGAACCAACTGGGCTTTAGGTGCTATTGAAGACAATATCACCATGATGAAAGTCAAAACAGGTGAGATGGTGTTTGGTCACTCAGATATTGATGCTGACGACTACTTCACTTATTCAAGAACCAAACGTAATTATAGTGTTGATGACGTGAGTGAAGGAAAAAAATCCTATAACAATTCACGTAAAATTCCAAGTATCTCACTGGCAGAAGCCGAGAAGAAAATTGAAGCAATGGGAATCACTGCTGATAAATTTACCAGCAGCAAACCTATTGAAGACAAGCTTAATAACAGTCTAAACAAAGACGATCAGTACAAAGCAATTGATAGTTATGATGCAACTCGTGAGCTAGCTTACCGTAATATTGCAAAACTTCAACCTTTCTATAATAAAGAGTGGATTGTAGACCAAGGTAATAAATTAGCTACAGGAAGTCCTATCTTGACTAAAGAAGTATTGTCTGTAACTGCTATGAAAGGCAATACCTTTGTGACGGAATTGGCTGATGCTGATCATATTATGATCCACTATGCAGATAAAACAAAAGATATCTTTACCATTTCACCTAAAGATTCAAAAGTGAAACAAGTGAAAGAGTACGATATTGCAGAACTTGGTGAAGTTGTTTATACTCCGAATATGGTTGACAAGGACCGTAGTGATTTCATCAATGCTATTGTTGAAAAATTGAGTCCTGTGGAATTACAATCTGACCCAATATACACGCACCTTGGTAGAACTGGTCCAAACAAAGTTAATGCTATTAAGAACCTTTATCTTGAAGAAACCTTTAAAGAAGTTAAGGATAATCTTACTAAATTTGTGAAACAGTTGGTTGAAAATGAGGATCATCAATTAAACACAGATGAGGCTGCTAAACGTGCTTTGATTAAGAAAATTGATGATAACAGGGCAGCGGTTCTCCTTGGCCTTTCTTACCTGAACCGTTATTACGGAGTGAAGTTTGATGATTTCAATATCAAGCAACTCATGTTGTTCAAGCCAGACTTCTATGGTAAGAATGTAAGTGTATTAGACCGTTTGATTGAAATTGGTTCAAAAGAAGATTATGTCAAAGGAACTCGTACACACGATGCCTTCCGTGAAGTAGTTGCTAAAAATACTCTTTCTGGTAACCTAAATGACTTCCTGAAATATAACATGGAACTCTTCACAAAAGATACAGACTTGAATGATTGGTTTATAAAAGCAACTAAAGATAATGTCTATATCGTGGAACCAAAAACAACAAATCCTGATTTTGCTGATAAGAAACATAGAGCTTACGAAGGCTTAAATAACGATATGCATGGCAAGATGATTTTACCACTCTTGAACTTAAAAGATGCCCATATGTTCTTGATTTCAACATATAATACCATGGCCTACAGTTCATTTGAAAAATATGGTAAGAACACTGAAGCAGAGCGTAATGCCTTCAAAGCTGAAATTGATAAGGTTGCTAAAGGACAACAGAATTACCTAGATTTCTGGTCACGTCTATCTCTAGATAAAGTACGTAATCAGCTCTTGAAGAGCAATAATATGGTTCCAACACCTGTACTGGACAACCAGAATTATAAAGGCATTAGTACTGACCGTTATGGCCATACAAACAGTGGTAAAGATGTGGCACCTATCCGTGAATTGTATGGACCTACAGACCGTTACCATGCGACTGATTGGCGTATGGGAGCTGTGGCTCGCGTTTATGCGAATCCATATAAGGATGATTCTGTCTTCTTTATGGTGACGGACATGATTAGTGATTTTGGGGTATCTGCCTTTACTCATGAAACAACTCACGTAAATGACCGAATGGTTTACCTAGGTGGTTCAAGACACCGTGAAGGAACAGATCTTGAAGCATTTGCTCAAGGGATGTTACAAACTCCGTCAGTATCAAATCCAATGGTGAGTACAAAGCCCTAGGTCTCAACATGGCTTATGAACGTCCAAACGATGGAAATCAATGGTATAACACTAATCCAAATGACCTTAAATCACGTGACGAAATTGATCGTTACATGAAGGGCTATAATGACACCCTCATGCTTCTAGATTATCTTGAAGGAGAAGCTGTCCTCAATAAAGCAAATCAAGATTTAAACAATGCTTGGTTCAAGAAAGTAGACAAACAGTACCGAGGAAACAATACAAAGAATCAATTCGATAAGGTTCGACCTTTAAGTGATGATGAAAAGTCTATTCCTTTGCATACAGTAAATGACCTCATTACCAACAACTTTATGACCAATCGTGGACCTGGAAATGGAGTCTATAATCCATCCGACTTTGGTTCAGCCTATGTTACTGTACCGATGATGACGGGTATCTATGGTGGAAATACCAGTGAAGGTGCTCCTGGAGCTATGTCATTCAAACATAATACTTTTAGAATCTGGGGTTACTATGGCTACGAAAAAGGCTTCCTAAACTATGCTTCTAACATGCTAAAAGCTGAATCTAAAAAATCTGGTAAAGATACTCTAGGTGATGACTTCATCATTAACAAGATTTCTGAAGGAAAATTCAACAATCTTGAAGATTGGAAGAAAGCTTACTTCGAAGAAGTAGTGAATAACGCTAAAAAAGGAATTCAGTCTATTGAAATCGACGGTAAGACATACAATAGTTATGAAGATTTGAAACGAGCATTTGCTGAAGCAGTTGATAAAGATAAGAACACTCTAAGTAACGGATCTGTCAAATTTGACAACACCGTATCCCTTAAAGAAAAACTCTTTAAGAAACTTCTTCAACAAACAGATAGCTTTAAAACTTCTATCTTTAAATAATCAATTGACTCTCACCTGCTTAGCAGGTGGGAGTTTTTTGTGCAAGAAAAGATGCCTAATTTTCCAAGCAGATTTCAAGTATTTTTAGTCCGCTAGTTATATAATAGAGATATAATACAATATCTATATTCATATGATGAACGAGAAAGGTGATGAAGATGAAAAAATGGCAAACATCTGTATTGGTCTGTGCTAGTTTGCTTTGTCTATCGGCTTGTAAAAATCAGTCAGCAAACCAGGCTGATAATAAGAGTGGAGACAAACAAGGGCAAGTTAGCTCTCAAATGGCAAAACAAGGGGAAGAAGTTCCAGACTTTGAGCTCACGGGAGTTGATGGTAAAACTTATCGCCTATCAGATTATAAAGGCAAAAGGGTCTATCTCAAATTTTGGGCTTCATGGTGCTCTATTTGTCTAGCTAGTCTGCCTGATACAGATGAACTGGCAAAAGAAGCTGGCGATGACTTTGTCGTTTTGACAGTCGTTTCTCCGGGTCAAAAAGGGGAGCAGTCAGAAGAAGCCTTTAAAAAATGGTATCAGGGTTTGGACTATAAAGCTTTACCAGTATTACTAGACCCTTCGGGACAACTTTTAGCGAGTTACGGAGTTCGTTCTTATCCGACTCAGGCCTTTATTGATAAAGAAGGCAAATTGGTGAAGACTCAACCAGGCTTTATGGACAAGGAAACTATTTTAGAGAATTTAAAGACTATGAATTAGAGGCTTATTATGAATGATAAATTAAAAACAATACTCTTAATTGGAGTGTTCATTTGCATCATCATCGGAATTTTATTTCTTTTGGAAAAAAGAAGCGCTAGCTACACCGATACCTCTCAAATTGAGAAGGCAGCAGTTAGCCAAGGTCAAGGTGTTAAGAAAAAAACGGAGCCAGATAAAGATGCAGACCTACATGAAATATATCTAGCGGGAGGCTGTTTCTGGGGAGTTGAAGAGTATTTTTCAAGAGTAGCAGGTGTGACAGATGCTGTTTCTGGGTATGCGAATGGCAGAGGAGAAACAACCCAGTATGAATTAATCGGCCAAACGGGGCATGCTGAAACTGTTCATGTGACTTATGATGCCAATCAAATTTCTTTAAAAGAAATCCTGCTCCATTATTTCCGCATTATCAATCCAACTAGTAAAAACAAGCAAGGTAATGACGTAGGAACCCAATATCGCACGGGAGTCTACTATACAGATGAAAAAGACCTAGAAGTCATCAATCAAGTCTTTGATCAAGTTTCTAAGAAGTATGACCAGCCTCTAGCGGTTGAAAAGGAAGCCTTAAGAAATTTTATCGTGGCTGAGGACTATCACCAAGATTATCTCCAGAAAAATCCAAATGGATATTGCCATATCAATGTCAATCAAGCAGCCTATCCTGTTATTGATGCCAGTAAATATCCAAAACCGAGTGACGATGAATTGAAAAAGCTCCTATCTCCTGAAGAGTATGCAGTGACTCAAAACGGTCAAACAGAACGCGCCTTTTCAAATCGTTACTGGGATAAATTTGAATCAGGAATTTATGTAGATGTAGCAACTGGAGAACCTCTCTTTTCTTCGAAAGATAAATTTGAATCAGGTTGTGGTTGGCCAAGCTTTACCCAGCCTATCAGTCCAGATGTTGCGACCTACAAGGAAGACAAGTCTTATAATATGGTCAGAACAGAAGTCAGAAGCCGAACTGGTGATTCCCACTTAGGACATGTCTTTACAGACGGACCTCAGGACAAGGGAGGGCTTCGCTATTGTATTAACAGCCTGTCTATCCGTTTTATTCCAAAGGATCAAATGGAAGAAAAGGGTTATGGTTATTTGTTAGATTATGTTGAGTAAGTTTTCTCAACCATATTAGTTAAAAAGCCAGATCTCCTGTTTGGGGTCTGGTTTTTATGGTATACTTAGGATATGCATAGAAAAACAGTGATTGATTTTAGAGCTTTGGGCGAGAGATATGTCTTTACCCAGCCTATTAAAGAGTTAAAAACCAGAGATTTAGCAGAAGTGACGGACTTATTAGCTCAAGTGGAAAGCTACCAAGAACAGGGCTATTATGTGGTGGGCTATGTCAGCTATGAGGCTGCACCTGCTTTTGAGAAAAAATTAGCAGTACACTCAGGTCCCTTGTTAGGAGAGTATTTGCTTTACTTCACTGTTCATAACAGTGTTGAAACATCTAACATTCCTCTGACTTATGAGGAGGTGGATTTGCCATCAAACTGGCAGGAACTAACATCTGCTGAGGACTATGAAAAGGCTATTGCCCAAATTCACCATCATTTAAGACAAGGAGATACCTATCAGGTCAATTATACTGTCCAACTCAAGCAGAATTTAAGTGCCAATCCTTTTGCTATCTACAATCGTATGGTGGTGGAGCAGGAAGCAGGATATAATGCTTACGTAGAGCATGATGATATGGCAGTGATTTCCATGAGTCCAGAACTCTTTTTTGAGCAAAATGGTCGTGAGTTGACGACTCGTCCTATGAAGGGCACAACTAAACGTGGTTTGAATAACGATGACGACTTGAAAGAGGCGGCTTGGTTGGAACAGGATCCCAAAAAAATCGTTCAGAAAACATGATGATAGTGGACCTCTTGCGAAATGACATGAATCGTATTTCTGAGGTTGGTAGTGAGCATGTGGAGCGTTTATGCCAAGTTGAGCAGTATTCTACAGTTTGGCAGATGACTTCGACTATCAAGAGTCAGTTACGACCAGATGTTGACCTAGTTGAAATCTTTCGTTCGCTCTTTCCATGTGGCTCCATTACAGGAGCTCCCAAGATAGCGACCATGGAAATTATCAAGAACTTGGAACCACAAGCTAGAGGAGTTTACTGTGGAACTGTTGGCACTCCTACTTCCCAATGGACGACGGATTTTCAATGTGGCTATTCGAACTATTCAACTGCATGGAGGGCAAGCCATCTATGGTGTCGGAGGTGGCATCACTTGGGATAGTACTTGGGAGTCAGAATACCGTGAAGTCCATCAAAAGGCAGCTGTTCTTTACCGAAAACAGCCTCGTTTTCAATTGATTACGACAGGGAAAATCAGCCAGAAAAAATTGCTCTTTGTAAAGCAACATCTAGAAAGACTACGAAAAGCAAGTCGTTACTTTGCCTTTCCATTTGACCAAGAAGTTTTGAGACAAAAGATAGAAAAGGAGTGCCAGGCTTGTGACCTTCATCAAGACTACCGTTTGCGAATCAGTCTCAGCAAATCTGGAGAGATTGAAATTGATCGACAAGTATTGACACCGCTTAGCTCTAGTTTTTGTCAGGCCAATCTTTGTCTACAAGGAGCTGATTTGGAGCAGGCCTTTACTTACTTTAAGACGACACACCGACCACATTTGACATTGGGAGAGCAGGAAATCATCTATCACACTACTGATGGAAAATTGCTTGAAACCTCTATTGGGAATCTAGTCTTAAAAATGGATGGCAAGCTCTATACCTCACCTAGCACTATTGGCATGTTACCTGGGATTTATCGCCAGTATTTACTTGAAAGCGGACAAGTAGAAGAGAAGGCCTTGACCACAGAAGATTTGAAACAGGCAGAGGTCATTTATGCTTGTAATGCAGTAAGGGGCTTATATGAGTTGTCAGTAAGGGAGAACTAAATGAAATTAATATTTTTACATGGCCTAGGTCAGTCAGCAGATAGTTGGAAAGAAGTTCAGGATTTTCTTACAGATTATCCTTCTGAAGCCCTAGAGTTATTTCCCTCCGGAGTTGCTACCTACCAAGAAGCTAAGGAGCGCATTTATCAGCACTTGTCAGAGGAGACAGAACCTTTTGTCTTAATCGGTTTGTCCTTAGGGGCTGCACTTGCATTGGAGCTTTCAAGTTCTGATATATCAAATCTTCAGGCCTTGGTTTTGTCGGGCTGTCCACTGAAACTAGCGGGTAACATTCCTTTTTATATTCAGTTGCTGATATTTAAATTGCTTCCCAAAAGGATATTTGAGAAACAGGGAGCAGATAAGGCTCTTATGGTTGGAGTTTCTGAGGAATTAAAGACACTTGATTTAAGAGAGATTGCCCGGAATTGTCCCTATCCAAGCTTGTTAATTTGTGGTAGTCAGGATAAGCCTAATCTCAGTTCAATGAAAGCTATTCAAGAACTGATGCCAAATTCCCAGTTCCAGATTATCCCTGACGGCCCTCATATCTTGAATAGGGCAAAATCAAAAGAGTTTGCAGAAATAACTAGAAGTTTTCTTGAATTGCTGAAATAAGTTTGATAAAATAATATGGAAGTTGATATTATAATTTTAGGAGAAAATCATGAACAAACGTCATTTATTAAAACTAGGCCTAGCTTCTTTACCTGCTCTAGCTTTGTTTTTACATCCAGTTGTGGCAGATGAAAGTATACATTTTTCAAGCTGTAAGGAAGCTTGGGAGAATGGTTATGCAGATATTCATAAGGGAGAACCAGGGTATTCTGCTACTCTAGATAAGGACCATGATGGGATTGCCTGTGAATCAAAGAATGCGCCTAAGGGTGTTTTAAAAGAGAAAAAGTCGAGTACATCTCAAACTAACACCAATGTAGCATCTGATAGTGTAGCACCAAAGAGTGAAGAGCCTACTTCTAGTGTAGCAACTGTAAGTGGCTGGGTTCGTCAAAATGGGTCTTGGTACTATTTTTCTGAAAATGGAAAACCAGTAACAAATACTTGGCAGGGTGCTTACTACCTCAAATCAGATGGAAGAATGGCTGAGAACGAGTGGGTATACGATAACTATTACCAAGCCTGGTATTACCTCAAATCAGATGGTTCATATGCACGCCATACTTGGCAAGGAAGTTACTATCTCAAATCAGATGGTAAGATGGCTCAGGGTGAATGGATTTATGATTCTTACTACAAAGCCTGGTATTACCTCAAATCAGATGGTTCATATGCGCATAATACTTGGCAAGGTGCATACTACCTTAAATCAAATGGTAAAATGGCTCAGAGTGAATGGGTTTATGACTATTCTTATCAATCTTGGTACTACTTAAAATCAGATGGTTCATATGCTCGTAATGCTTGGCAAGGAAACTACTATCTCAAATCAGATGGTAAAATGGCAAAAAATGAGCGAGTGGATGGCGGACGATATTATGTAGACGCTTCTGGTTTGTGGAAACCATAGAACATAAAAAATTCTGGAAAGTCAATGCAAACCTTTGCACTGATTGGCGGATTTTGTTATACTAGAACTGTAAGCATTTTCAATTAAAGATAAGGAGAAAAAGATGAGTCAAAAGATTATTGGGATTGATCTTGGTGGAACTTCTGTCAAGTTTGCAATTTTAACTCAAGAAGGAGAAATCCAAGAAAAATGGTCTATTAAGACTAACATTTTGGATGAAGGAAGCCATATCGTAGACGATATGATTGAATCTATTCAACATCGTTTTGAATTGCTTGGATTGGCTGCGACGGATTTCCAAGGGATTGGTATGGGTTCACCTGGTGTGGTTGATCGTGAAAATGGAACTGTTATCGGAGCCTATAACCTCAACTGGAAAACTCTTCAACCAATCAAAGAAAAGATGGAAAAAGCCTTGGGTATTCCATTCTTTATCGACAATGACGCTAACGTAGCTGCTCTTGGTGAGCGTTGGATGGGTGCTGGTGAAAACCAACCAGACGTTGTCTTTATGACTCTGGGTACAGGTGTTGGTGGTGGTATCGTGGCAGAAGGTAAATTGCTTCACGGTGTTGCAGGTGCTGCAGGTGAACTTGGACATATCACAGTTGACTTTGACCAACCAATTCCATGTACTTGTGGTAAAAAAGGCTGTCTTGAGACAGTGGCTTCAGCAACAGGTATTGTCAACTTGACTCGCCGTTACGCGGATGAATATGAAGGCGATGCAGAGTTGAAACGCTTGATTGACGACGGTGAAGAAGTAACTGCTAAAACTGTCTTTGACTTGGCAAAAGAAGGGGACGATCTTGCCTTGATTGTTTACCGTAACTTCTCACGTTACTTGGGAATCGCATGTGCCAACATTGGTTCCATCCTAAATCCATCAACCATCGTTATTGGTGGTGGTGTATCAGCTGCCGGAGAATTCCTTCTTCAAGGCGTGCAAAAAGTTTATGATGAAAATACCTTCCCGCAAGTTCGTACAACAACTAAATTGGCTCTTGCGACTCTAGGAAATGACGCTGGAGTGATTGGGGCAGCATCTCTTGTATTACAATAAAAAGTAAAAAGGAGAAAAACACTAACTTAAAGCTAGTGATTTTCCTCCTTTCTTTTTTTATGCTATACTAGTTAGGACAATAAATGAGGTGAGAGTAAATGACAAAAGCAGATAAGATTTTTAAAGAGAATATCGAGCGAATCCTGAATGATGGTGTCTTTTCTGAGCAAGCTCGTCCCAAGTACAAGGACGGAACAGTTGCCAATTCTAAGTATGTAACTGGAGCTTTTGCAGAGTATGATTTGTCAAAGGGTGAATTTCCCATCACAACCCTACGTCCAATCGCAATCAAATCAGCTATAAAAGAAGTGCTTTGGATTTATCAAGACCAGACAAATAGTCTAGAAATTCTCAATGACAAGTACAATGTTCACTACTGGAATGACTGGGAAGTTGGAGATACAGGGACAATCGGTGAGCGTTACGGGGCTGTTGTTAAGAAGCATGACATCATTAACAAGATTCTCAAACAGTTAGAAGCTAATCCTTGGAACCGTCGCAATATCATCTCTCTCTGGGATTACCAAGCCTTCGAAGAAACAGATGGCCTTCTTCCATGTGCCTTCCAGACCATGTTTGATGTCCGTCGAGTAGATGGGGAAATCTATTTGGATGCAACCTTGACCCAGCGTTCTAACGATATGCTGGTAGCTCATCACATCAATGCCATGCAGTATGTGGCTCTTCAAATGATGATTGCTAAACACTTTGGTTGGAAAGTTGGAAAATTCTTCTACTTTATCAATAACCTTCACATCTATGATAATCAATTTGAACAAGCTCAGGAATTGCTCCGTCGTCAACCTTCAAATTGCCAACCACGTTTAGTCTTGAATGTACCAGATAAGACAAACTTTTTTGATATTAAAGCAGAGGATTTTGAGTTGGTTGACTATGATCCAGTGAAGCCACAGTTGAAGTTTGACTTGGCTATTTAATACTCTCTGAAAAATCTTTTCAAACTAGGCTAGATTCCTAGTTTGCTCTTTTGATTTTCATTGAGTATAAAAGAATAGAAAAAGGCTCTATAATATTTGTAGTGGGTAAATCCCCTATAGATATTATGAGCCTATTTTGTTGAGAGAAAAAAGTTCCATAAGATCTATAATGAAAAAGCGACCAAACTCTCATTAGAAAGAATCATATGGAACAATTACATTTTATCACAAAACTACTCGATATTAAAGACCCTAATATCCAGATTCTAGATATCATCAACATGGATACTCACAAAGAAATCATCGCTAAACTGGATTATGAGTACCCATCTTGTCCTGATTGCGGAAGTCAAATGAAGAAATATGACTTCCAAAAAAACCGTCGAAAAATTCCTTACCTCGAAACGACTGGTATGCCTACTAGAATCCTCCTTAGAAAAACGCCGCTTTCAAGTGCTATCAGTGCTCGAAAATGATGGTCACCGAGTCCTCTCTCGTCAAGAAAAAAATCACCAAATTCTCGTATTATCAATCAAAAAATTGCGCAAAAATTGATTGAAAAAGACTTCTATGACTGATATTGCCCATCAGCTTTCCATTTCAACTTCAACTGTTGTTCGCAAGCTCAATGACTTCCGTTTTAAAACATGACTTTAGCCGACTTCCTGAGATTATGTCTTGGGACGAGTATTCTTTTACCAAGGGAAAAATGAGTTTTCATTGCACAAGATTTTGACAATCTCAACATCATCACTGTTCTTGAGGGCAGAACACAGGCTATCATCCGAAATCACTTTCTGCGCTACGAGCGAGCTGTTCGTTGTCAGGTGAAAATCATTACGATGGATATGTTTAGCCCTTACTACGATATTGCCAGTAAACTTTTTCCCTAACGCTAAAAATCGTTCTCGACCGCTTTCACATTGTCCAACATCTCAGCCGTGCTAAAGCTGAGTCGTCCGTGTCCAAATCATGAATCAATTTGAGCGAAAATCCCATGAATACAAGGCCATCAAACGCTACTGGAAACTCATTCAACAAGATAGTCATAAACTGAGTGATAAACGATTTTATCGCCCTACTTTTCGTATGCACTTAACGAATAAAGAGATTCTAGACAAGCTTTTGAGCTATTCAGATGAGTTGAAACACCACTACAATCTCTATCAACTCTTGCTTTTTCACTTTCAGAACAAAGACCTGACAAATTCTTCGGACTTATTGAGGACAATCTAAAGCAGGTTCATCCTCTTTTTCAGACTGTCTTTAAAACCTTTCTAAAGGATAAAGAGAAGATTGTCAACGCCCTTCAACTACCCTATTCCAACGCCAAATTGGAAGCGACCAATAATCTCGTTAAACTTATCAAACGAAATGCTTTTGGTTTTAGGAACTTTGACAACTTTAAGAAACGAATTTTCATCGCTTTGAATATAAAAATGGAGAGGACAACGATTGTCCTCTCCAGATGTTAGCTTTTTATTCAACCCACTACAGTTGACAGAGAGCTAGAAAAAAGAAGTTGAGAGAAAATCCCAACTTCTTTTGTTTCTTAGCGTGATACGCGACGACGAGCTGCCTTCTTACGGTTTTCTTCGATGAAAGCTGCCTTTTTTTGTTCTTCTGGTTCGATCACTTTCTTTTTAACTGCGTATACTGCACCTGCAACTGCAGCGACAGTTCCTGCAATACCTGTTACGAGACCTTTAGCAGAAACCTTTAGCCATGAGTATTCCTCCTTTAACTTTATAAATCAGCCAGAAACTACCTAAAAGAGGTCGCATTTTTTTCTGACTGATCTTTTTGTGATATAATAATAGTAACGAAAAAAATGGGAATTTTTTTCAAGGAAAAAAAGATGAAAAAGCAAAAATAATTGTGATTGTTGGACCGACTGCAGTTGGAAAAGACAGCCCTAGCTATTGAAGTTGCTAAGCGATTTCTAATGGTGAAGTAGTTAGTGGAGATAGCCAACAAGTCTACTCGAGGACTAGATATTGGGAACAGCCAAGGCTAGTCCGGAGGAGCAGGCAACTGTCCCTCATCATTTGATTGATGTGAGAGATGTAACCGAGTCTTACTCGGCTTTTGATTTTGTTTCAGAAGCCAAGATGGCCATTGAGGATATTCAAAATCGTGGTAAACTTGCTATTATCGCTGGTGGAACAGGACTTTATATTCAGAGTCTACTAGAGGGATATCATCTTGGTGGAGAGACACCACATGAGGAAATTTTAGCCTACCGAGCTAGCTTAGAACCTGTTTCGGATGAGGAGTTAGTTCATCTGGTAGAGCAAGCAGGTCTTGAAATTCCCCAATTTAATCGTCGTCGTGCTATGCGTGCCTTGGAGATTGCTCATTTTGGTAAAGATTTGGAAAATCAAGAAAGTTTATATGAGCCGCTGATTATTTGCTTGGATGATGAGCGTAGTCAGCTTTATGAGCGTATCAATCACAGAGTGGACCTGATGTTTGAAGCTGGACTTCTAGACGAAGCCAAGTGGTTATTTGACCATTATCCAGATGTGCAGGCTGCTAAAGGGATAGGTTACAAGGAACTCTTCCCCTATTTTCGAGGAGAGCAGTCCTTGGAAGAAGCTAGTGATAGCCTAAAACAGGCGACTCGTCGATTTGCCAAGCGCCAGCTAACCTGGTTTCGCAATCGCATGCAGGTGACCTTTTATCAGATAGGAGAATCTGGTGTAAAAGACCGTATTTTAAGCCAGATTGAGGAGTTTTTAAATGATTGAAACGGAGAAAAAAGAGGAACGAGTCCTGCTCATTGGTGTTGAACTCCAGGGCATGGATAATTTTGACCTCTCCATGGAAGAGTTGACTAGTCTAGCTAAGACAGCTGGAGCAGTTGTAGTAGATAGCTACAGACAAAAACGAGAAAAATACGACTCTAAGACCTTTGTCGGTTCTGGTAAGTTGGAAGAAATTGCTCAAATGGTGGACGCAGAAGAAATCACGACTGTCATCGTCAATAACCGTCTGACACCTCGACAAAATGTCAATTTAGAGGAAGTCTTAGGTGTTAAGGTCATTGACCGTATGCAGTTGATTTTGGATATCTTTGCCATGCGAGCTCGAAGCCATGAAGGCAAACTCCAAGTGCATCTAGCTCAGCTCAAATATCTCTTGCCTCGTTTGGTTGGTCAGGGGATTATGCTCAGCCGTCAGGCAGGGGGAATTGGTTCCCGTGGTCCAGGTGAAAGTCAACTGGAGCTGAATCGTCGTAGTGTTCGCAACCAGATTACAGATATCGAACGTCAACTCAAGGTGGTTGAGAAAAATCGAGCGACAGTTCGAGAAAAACGTTTGGAGTCAAGTACCTTTAAGATTGGTTTGATTGGTTATACAAATGCTGGGAAGTCAACTATTATGAATTCTTTGACCAGCAAGACCCAGTATGAAGCGGATGAGCTTTTTGCAACTCTAGATGCAACAACTAAAAGCATACATCTAGGGGGCAATCTACAGGTAACCTTAACAGATACCGTTGGATTTATCCAAGACCTACCGACAGAGTTGGTGTCAAGTTTCAAGTCGACCTTGGAAGAAAGCAAGCATGTAGATCTCCTGGTCCATGTCATCGATGCCAGCAATCCTTATCATGAGGAGCATGAAAAAACAGTTCTTTCCATCATGAAAGACTTGGATATGGAGGATATTCCTCGTTTGACCCTTTATAATAAAGCGGATTTGGTGGAGGATTTCACACCTACCCAAACACCATATGCTCTGATTTCTGCTAAATCTAAGGATAGTCGCGAACAGTTGCAGGCTTTATTGCTAGATAAGATTAAGGAAATTTTTGAACCCTTTACTCTGCGCGTGCCTTTTGCTAAGTCTTACAAGATTCATGATTTAGAGAGTGTTGCTATCCTAGAAGAACGTGACTACCAAGATGACGGCGAAATCATCAGAGGCTACATTTCTGAGAAAAATAAATGGAGATTAGAGGAATTTTATGACTGATATAAAATCATTGGCCCTCAAATATGGTGGCTATACTAGCTTGGATAAGGTATATCTAAATCAGCTTTTAGCTGGTAAATCTAAGCAGGAGCAGCTAACCCTCATCACTCCTCCACCCAGTGTGGTTAATGCCTACTTTGCCGAGCTCTACCAGAAAAAAAGCCCTCAAGCTGCGACCGATTATTTTGCAGAAGTCAGCCAAGAACTGAACCTCTACAATGCTGAGCCAAGTTTCGCTTTGGAAAGCAAGCCCTTTATTCGCCTCAATCTATCTGGTAAATCCTTTGGATTTTGCTATGAGAAAGAAGGACTAGGTCGCATTTTCTCAGAGAACGAGGAAGCAATTACGGATGAATTACTCTTTGAGATTGCGCAAATTTTTCCCCATCAGCTAGTTTTTGTGGAGTCTGGTAAGATTTACATGAAGGCGATTGGTGAAGAGGAAGTAGTTAGCCTGGAAAATCTCACAGCTTTAACAGATTTGGAAATCTTAGCAGATGGAAGAAAGAGACTTAAGGGATATAGCCAAGAGGATTTACTGCAAGAAGCTAGAGCTTTTTCTGGCAAATTTTATTACCGCTCGGAAAACCGCACTGCTATGTTATATATTGATTAATTAGAAAGTATCGAATGTATATTCAATTTTTAGGAACGGGGGCTGGCCAGCCCTCTAAAGCCCGCAACGTTTCCAGTCTCGCCCTGAAACTCTTGGACGAGATTAACGAAGTTTGGCTTTTTGACTGTGGAGAAGGAACGCAAAATCGCATTCTGGAAACCACGATTCGACCACGTAAGGTCAGCAAAATCTTTATTACCCACTTACATGGAGACCATATCTTTGGATGCCTGGTTTTCTCTCTAGTCGAGCCTTTCAAGCCAATGAAGAACAGACAGATTTAGAAATCTATGGTCCCCAAGGCATCAAATCTTTTGTCTTGACCAGTCTACGAGTGTCAGGTTCACGCCTGCCCTATAAGATTCATTTCCATGAATTTGACCAAGCTTCTCTAGGGAAAATTCTTGAAACCGATAAATTTACAGTATATGCGGAAGAGTTGGATCACACTATTTTCTGTGTGGGCTACCGTGTCATGCAAAAGGATCTAGAAGGCACTCTGGATGCTGAAAAGCTCAAGGTTGCTGGTGTACCTTTTGGACCGCTTTTTGGTAAAATCAAAAACGGGCAGGATGTAGTCCTAGAAGACGGCACCGAGATTAAGGCAGCAGACTATATCTCAGCGCCACGTCCAGGTAAGATTATTACTATCTTGGGTGATACTCGAAAAACTAATGCCAGTGTGCGTCTAGCTGTCAATGCAGATGTCCTTGTCCATGAGTCCACTTATGGTAAAGGTGATGAGAAAATTGCCCGCAATCATGGCCACTCAACCAATATGCAGGCTGCGCAGGTGGCAACAGAAGCGGGAACCAAACGACTCTTGCTCAACCATATCAGCGCACGTTTTCTTTCAAAAGATATCAGCCAGCTTAAGAAAGATGCTGCAACGATTTTTGAAAACGTCCATGTGGTCAAAGACTTGGAAGAAGTGGAAATCTAGAAGATTGAGAAAGGAAAAGTATGTCTACTATTCTCATTACAGGTGCTAGCGGGATCTAGCCCAAGAAATGGTCAAACTCTTGCCAAATGAGCAACTCATCTTACTCGGCAGAGATAAGGAAAAACTAGCTCAACTATATGGAAATCATCCTCAGGCAGAATTGATTGAAATTGATATTACCGACGCTCAAGCATTAGAAGAACTAGTTGCTGAACTCTATCAGCGTTATGGTAAGATTGATGTCTTGATTAACAACGCTGGTTACGGAATTTTTGAAGATTTTGACAAGATTTCTGATCAAGATATTCATCAAATGTTTGAAGTCAACACCTTTGCTCTCATGAATCTATCACGTTTGCTTGCAGCTCGTATGAAGGCGACTCAAAAAGGTCATATCATCAATATCATCAGCATGGCAGGATTGATTGCGACTGCTAAGTCTAGTCTATATTCTGCGACCAAGTTTGCGGCCATTGGTTTTTCAAATGCTCTTCGCCTTGAGCTCATGCCCTATGGTGTCTATGTGACAACTGTTAATCCAGGACCTATCCGTACAGGATTTTTTGACCAGGCAGACCCAGATGGGACCTACCTCAAATCGGTCGACCGCTTCCTACTCGAGCCAGATGCTGTCGCGCAAAAGATTGTTAAGACAATCGGAAAAAACAAACGCGAGCTCAATCTCCCAGTCTTGCTCAATCTAGCCCACAAATTTTATACCCTCTTTCCCAAGTTAGCAGATAAGTTGGCTGGGGAAACTTTTAATTATAAGTG